>Ga0129311_1000667_pt1 | contig 28323 bp, 30 predicted proteins | sample Go1ome_FD_94435 | JGI IMG/M metagenome (GOLD analysis project Ga0129311, IMG submission 94435) | Western lowland gorrila individual fecal microbial communities from Wisconsin, USA - Go1022B metagenome | ecosystem: Host-associated > Mammals > Digestive system > Large intestine > Fecal | place...
AGCCAGGATCAAACTCTCAATAAAATGGTATCTAAAAGGCCTAAGCCCTTCAAATCTTTACTGAGCTATTTGTCATAGCTTAAAACTTTTTATCCTTACGAGAAAACGTAATTGACTTAACCGCTCCCTCGCAAGCCCTGTGCATCTCGCACAGTTTTTCATCTGGTGCTTGTCAAAGTTTCGTTGTTTAATTTACAAGGTGCACGCTCCGTTTCGCGGAACAGTACGTTACTATACACGCACTTAAGGGAATTGTCAAGCATTTCCTGAAACTTTTTTCCGCTTTGACGTTTTGCACATCTGAGCAACCGTTTACTCGCGTTTCAGATGTTCATAGCGCGCATATATATCGACTTCAGGCAGGCATCCGCTCTCCAAAACGCCTCATTATAATAATTTGGCCCGTTTTTTGCGTTTTATACACCTATACTTATATCGCGCTCCGGATCTGCTTTTTGCCCCTTTCCGCAGCGCTCTCCGCTATGAGCAGATCCCGATAGGTGCCGCGGCTTCTCTTCGCCGCTTCGGTCCCCAGCACAATACAGCGATCCAGATTTTCAATGTCCGGCAGAATGTAGCCCGGCTCCAGCAGCTGATGATTGTGCTGCTCGATCTGATAGCCGATGAGCACTGACCGCGCCGAGATCACGCGCTGCGCCATGGGCGAGCAGACGTGCTCGAGCATCATCTCCAACACCGCCATCCAGTTGGAGCCGTGCGGCGCCGTGGTCACATAGAAGAGCTTTCGCAGCTCCGAGCTGCCGCAGGCGGACAGATATGCAACCACATCGCCGCGGCGCTTTTCGTCGCTCTCGTGGAACGTGAGCCGCTCCGCCGGGTAAAACATGCAGTGGATATAGGTCCACGCGGGCATGTTCAGCACGCGGAACCACTTGCACAATTCCAAAAAGGACGGGTTGTACCCCGTTTCCCATTTCTGGATCGTCTGCTGCGTTTTGCCGAGCGCCTTGGCAAGCTCCTTCTGCGTCGCGCCGGAGTCGATGCGTGCCTTTGCCAGCAGCGCGGAGATATTCTCGCTGTTGCGCCCGACCACGTAGCCGTTCTTGCAGGAGACGACAGCCGCCTCCTTTGCCTCGTTGATCGCGTTGAGCAGCAGCGGACGGTCCACCCGAAAGCCCGGCGGCGTCAGGCAGCGGCCGTTGGCCGCGCTCATCTCATAGGAGGTCTGGATGATCTCCGCCACGCGGTAGCGGCTGTTCAGGCTGGTGTGCGTATGCGTGCAGGCCATGTCCAGAAGGCCCGGCCACGCCGAGCCGTGGTCGCCGAAGATCAGGTAGTGCAGCTTCTGGATCTCGACCGGCCCTGCCACGTGCTCAAAATAGAACCGCCCCGCGTCCAGGATCTCCTCATCGGAGCTCCCGGCGGCGAGCCCTGCGAACACGTCCGGCCAGAAAAAATCCAGCATCGGACGTAACGGGCTCTCGCCCGCCACGCGGAACCATTCCAAAAGTCCCGGCAGCGTGGGCGCGCCCTGCCCGCATTCCCATGCCTTGATCGTACTCTCTGAAACGCCGAGCGCCGCGCTCATTGCCTTTCAGCTTACTCCGGAGCGTGTGCGGCTGCTGGCCAGCAGATCGGCGCAGCGATCCGCCTCTTCAATGATACGATTAAATAGCATGGTGTTTCTCCTTTCCGTAGCGATCCTTGCAGACCGGCGGGGTGTGAAAATTCTGTCTTATAGCGCAGTGAAAACAGTCAGATTATTCTACCGCCTCCCTCCATTTTTATTGCAAAATAATTATCTGCCATCCTGAATATTTTTCAGGTCAAAAAGAAAATCCGATTTGCCCAGCTTTTCGGTAAGGCATGTCCCGCAGCCATTTGCTACACTCATTATAGGAAAGGAGCACATATCCATGAGCATCTTAAAGATCGTCATAGCTGACTCCAATCAGGACTCTTCCGAACTACTTGCACGGCAGATCCGCCTCAGAGAGGACATGGAGATCGTCGGCATCAGCGGAGACGGTGAGGGTGTCATCCAGCTGATCCGCGCCAAAAAGCCGAATGTACTGGTCATGAACCCCACGCTCGAGGGCAGCGGCACGCTGCTGTCCTACGTCCAGCAAAAGAAAAACGTGCCCCACGTCATCCTCTATCTGCCGATGGGAAACCGCTCGCTGCTGCCGCTCGCGACAGACTGGGACAGCGCCGTCTGCGGTGGAATGATGAGCCAGCTGCTCATCCTGACCAACTGCATCCGCACCGCGCTCGAGCCGGAGCTGGACGCCGAAAACGACCGCGCCATCTCCCGCAGGGTAACGGCGCTGCTGCGCCAGTTCGGCATCTCACCGCACATCCGGGGATACCACTATCTGCGCTCGGCCATCGTCGCCGTGGTCAAGGACGGGAGCCTTCTGCGCGGCGTGACCAAGGTCCTCTACCCCAGCATCGCGGAGTGCTGCGGCACATCGGCAAGCTGCGTCGAGCGCGCGATCCGCAACGCCATTGAGCTGTCCTGGACCCGGTGCGACATTGACTTTCTTCACCATCACTTCGGCGCCATCATCGATCCCGAGACCGGGCGTCCGACCAATCTGGAATTCATCGCCACCATCGCCGATATTCTGTATCTTCAGCAGGATAGGCCCGTGTCTGTGGCTCTTCCGCAGCCGTCCGGCAGTGCATTCCAATATGCAGTTCACTGACATTTTATCAGAAATTGTCAATATCGTCAATTAATCATTGTCGAAATATTCATTTTTGTTATATATAACCAGCTTAGTTCCTTTCTGTGTAAGGGGAGTACCGCACAGTCCGTTTTCAGGACCGTGCGGTACTTCCTTTATTTGAGTGCTTTGCCCGTTTTGCCGCGCTCCCTCGTCACGCCTGAGCGCTCCGCCGGTCTGCCGCGCTTGATGAGCGCCCACAGCGCGTTGACCATCACCCAGCCAAGTCCCGTCGCCAGCGCGACGGCGGGAAGGCCCATTTTCCCCACCAGAAGCCACGAGAGCACGACGCGCAGCGCGATGTGACTCGTCGCCCCGATAAACGGGACGGACACCCGGCCTGTGCCGTTGAAGTACCCGGCAAAGGTGTTGCCGGTGAAGCAGAACACATAGAAAAGCGCCACGAGCACAGAGGTCGCGGCGCTGCCGCTGTCGCCGAAGGAGTTGGCAAAGCCCTCGATGCGCGTCGTGGCCGTGTAGGCCGAGATCATCTCCGTGCCGCCGGTGTTGACCGCGCCCTGCACCAGGAGCTTTCCGATGTACAGGCTCGACTGGTGCAGCGCCGTGACGAAGCTGAATTGCGCCGTCTGCCGCAGCAGCGCGCGGTCCATGCGGCGGTCCTCGCGGCGGAACAGCAGCTCCAGCGCGCGGCATTTCAGATAGAGCATGCACACCGCCGCAAACTCCAGCTCGCCTGCAAAGCGCCCGAGAATGAAGGCGTCCACCGTGTTGTAAAGCTACTGCAGAATGTTGCCCATGATGAGCGGCGCGGCCAGGCGCAGCAGGTGCCGCGGGATGCTCCCGCTCGTCAGATCGCAGGTTTTTGCCATGCTCCCACCCCTGCACTCGTCTGCGCCATTGAAGAAGGCAGCCTGACTGCCGCGGCGGTCAGGCTGCAATACACCCCCTCCGGCGTGAGCCGCACGGTCGCGTCGCTCGAGGAGGAATGCGGCTTTGCCCTGCTGCTGCGCGACCTCTCCCCCGCCGCACGCAGGTTTCTCGACTTTCTCCGCCCCCGGCTCGCCGAATTCCATCCTGAGAGCGCGGCGCCGGAATCTTAATGAGTTCTTAACGTGTCATTCATGATTCGTTCACTTCTCTCGTGTAGTCTAAGCGGCGGCGAAAAGAAAGGGTGATGATTTGAACAGAATAACGATCAAAAAAGGCTGGGTGCAGGGCCTGCTCCTGCTGGCAGGACTTGCGATGCTCCTTTACGGCGCATCGCGCGGTGAAGCGGGCGTGGTGCTCAGCAAGGCGGTCAAGCTGTGTCTGGAGTGTGTGGGCATTGGATAGAAAGAAGCCGTTTTCCATGCTGCTCGCGCGCTGGCGCGGCCTTGTGCAGGCCTGCGCGGCCCTGCTGACGAATATCCACCTGCCGAACTTCTTCAAAGGGACGCTCTATCGCGGCGCAGGCAAGACCGTCTGCGTGCCGGGGCTGAATTGCTACTCCTGTCCCGGCGCGGCGGGCGCGTGCCCGATCGGCGCGTTTCAGGCGGTGGTCGGCTCGTCCAAATTCAGCTTTTCCTATTACATCACCGGCATCCTCATCCTGCTGGGCGTGCTGCTGGGGCGCTTCATCTGCGGCTTCCTCTGCCCGTTCGGCTGGTTTCAGGAGCTGCTGCACAAGATCCCGACGAAAAAACTCTCTACGAAGCGCTTGAAGCCCCTCACCTATCTCAAATACGTCATTCTTGTGGTGATGGTCTTTCTGCTGCCCGCGCTCGTCGTGAACGAGGCCGGCATGGGCGACCCGTTTTTCTGCAAGTACCTCTGCCCGCAGGGCGTGCTTGAGGGCGCGATCCCGCTCTCGCTGGCAAATACCGGCATCCGCGCGGCGCTCGGCAAGCTCTTTTCGTGGAAGCTCTGCATTCTTGTAACGGTCATCGTGCTGAGCGTCGTTTTCTACCGCCCGTTCTGCAAGTGGCTCTGCCCGCTCGGCGCGTTCTACGCGCTCTTTAACCGCGTATCGCTGCTTTCGATGCACGTGGACGGCGGAAAGTGCGTCTCCTGCGGCAAGTGCGCACGCACCTGCCCCATGGATGTGGACGTGACCAAATCGCCCAACCACAGCGAGTGCATCCGCTGCGGCAAATGCGTCAGCGCCTGCCCGACGCAGGCGGTCAGCTTCCGCTACGCCTTCGGCAGCGGCGCGCTGTGCTCCAAATTACCGTTGAATCCCACCACCGATGAGAGAAAAGGAGAATAACACCATGAACACCAAAAAATTTCTGACATTTTTTCTCGCCCTCGCGCTGACGTTGTCCCTCGCGGCCTGCGGCAGTAAGAGCGACGATAAGACCGACAGCGGCGATCAAGCCATGACCGCCGAGGAACTCGACGCGAAGATCCAGGACCTCGCGCAGCAGGAGAACGCCGTCATCGAGGAAAATTTAGACCTCTGGCAGAAGCTCTTCACCGCCATGGACGCCGTCCGCGACCAGATCGCACAGGAGACGAACTATGGCGCCTATCTGCTCTCCGGCATTGAGCTTGTGAAGGACCAGTTCACCGACGATGAGATCAAGCAGCTCACCGAGGGTGCGGAGAAGATCCGCGATCTCGAGGATGAGATTCAGCCCCTGCAGGAGCAGTACGCCGCGCTCCAGCCCGCGGATAGCGGCACGGACAGCTCAGACAACCAGTCCTTCCCCGCCTTCGAGGGCACAGACCTTGACGGAAACGCCGTGGACAGCAGCATCTTCTCCCAGAACGCCGTGACGGTCGTGAACTTCTGGTTCAGCGGCTGCGCGCCCTGCGTCGCAGAGCTCGGCGATCTGAACGCGCTCAACGAAACGCTCAAGGAGCAGGGCGGCGCGGTCATCGGCGTCAATACCGACACGCTGGACGGTGATGCCGATCAGATCAGTGAGGCCAAGGGCCTGCTCGAGTCCAAGGGCGCGAGCTACCAGAACATCTACTTCTCTTCCGACAGCGAAGCCGGTCAGTTCACCGCAAGCATCATGGCCTTCCCGACCACCTATGTGGTGGACCGCAATGGCAATATCGTCGGCGAAGCGCTGCTTGGCGGCATCAACAGCGAGGAGAACATGGCCGCGCTCCAGACGCTCATCGATCAGGCGCTCGCAAGCGACAGCGCGAACTGAATCCTAATAAAACGCAAAAAGGGACCGCCCCGCGAGAACATCTCGCGGGGCGGTTTTTTCTGTTTACCGCGTGTTCCGGGGCTTACTGCGCGTCGCCGGTCTGCGGCTCCTCCGCCTTTGCGGCGGGCTCTGCGGCGGCGCTCTGCTGCGTCACGACCACCTGCGCCGGCTGCGCGGCGAGCTTTCCGCCCAGCGCGCCCGCAATCAGGCTCTTGAGGTCGATGCCCATGCCCGCGCTCACGCCCTCCGTCACCTGCGTGGTACCGTTGACGATGTCGGAGAGGAGCTTGGCGCTGTTGCCCTCGCCATACATTGTGATCTTATCGACCTTGCTGAGCGGCTCCGCCACGTTCTTGGCGATCTCCGGCAGGGCGTTCATGATCATCTCGATCACGGCGGCTTCGCCGTACTTCTTCATGGCCTCGGCCTTCTTGTCGATACCTTCTGCCTCGGCAAGCGCCTTGGCGCGGATGGCTTCGGCCTCCGCCTGACCGACGGCGGCAATACCGGCGGCCTCCTGCTCCTTGGCAAAGCGCGCCGCTTCGGACGCCTTCTTTGCCGCCTCCGCCGCCTGCTCCTGCTCGTAGCGCACGGCCTCGGCTTCCTTCTGGCGCTGGTAGAGCGCAGCCTGCGCCTCCTGCTCCTTCTTGTAGCGGTCGGCGTCCGCCGCGGCGCGGACCTCGGCATCGAGCGACTGCTTCTTGACCTCGACTTCCCTGCTCTTGAGCTCGGCCTCGCGCTCGGCCTTGGCGATCTGCGCATTCACGGTCGCCGTCTCGATGGAGCGCTGCTGCTCCTGCTGCTGGATGGTGTAGGCCGCGTCGGCTTCCGCCTTCTTCGTGTCCTCCTGCACCTTGAGCTCGGACTGCTTGATGGCAAGGTCGTTCTGCTTCTGCGCGATGTGCATGTCCGCTTCCACCTGCGCGTCGTTCGAGGCCTTGGCGGCCTGTGCCTGGGCGATGGCGATATCGCGCTCGGCCTCGGCCTTGGCGATGGCGGCATCCTTCTGGATCTTGGACATATTGTCCTGACCGAGGGAGTTGATGAGGCTGTTTTCATCCGTCACGCGCTGGATGTTGCAGGAGATGATCTGAATGCCGAGCGCGTTCATATCAGTCTGTGCCTTGGACTGCACCTCGTCGCCGAACTTCTTGCGGTCGTTGCAGATCTCCTTGAGCGTGATGGTGCCGATGATCTCGCGCATGTTGCCCTGCAGGGAGTCCACGATCGCGCGGTTGAAGTCCTCCTCGGTCATGTTGAGGAAGTTTTTCATTGCGAGCTGGATGCCCTCGGGATCGGTCATCACGCGAACCTTGGCCACCGCGTCCACATCCACGCCGATGAAGTCCTGCGTGGGGATGTAGCCCTCGGACTTGATGTCGATGGAGATCTGGCGCACGATGAGCTTATCCACGCGCTCGAGGAACGGGATCTTCACACCCGCGCGGCCGATGAGCACCTTCGGATTCTTGCGAAGGCCCGAGATGATGTACGCAACATCGGGCGGGGCCTTGACGTAGCCCATCAGGAAGATCAAAACGATGAGAATGACGGGGATCGCGATGGGAAGCACTTTGAGTAGAATGTCCATGGGAACTCCTTTCCTTCTGCCGGGGGACAGCTGTCCCCCTTCTCTTTTCTCTCTTTATTTTTTCGGGCACGCGCCCGTGGGATACTTCTTAGGTCACAGCACGGTATAGCCCGTGCCGGTAAGCTCGCGATAGAACGCGGCGTCCGCCGCCTCGCGGTAGGGCCGCAGGGCAAGGTTGCCGAGGCCGAACGTCAGCGCGCAGAGGATGCTCCAGCCGATGAAGCTGAACTGCAGGCAGAAAAGCCGCCAGCGGTTGCCCTCCATCATCGCCTTCGACGCTTTGAGCGCTTCACTCGGTTCCATGTCCGGATGCTCCGCCAGAATATAGTCTGTCATCGCGTAGGTGTAGCCGGCCACGATGCCGGGAATGACCAGAAGAAGCGTCCACAGAAAAATATACACCGTTTGGAGCAGCTGGGCCAACGCGATGGTTTTCCAGTGTGGAAAATAGGAAAACAGCGTCTCAAAGGACGGTGCTTCTCCCGCCGTCAGATTCAGGTTGAACCGGGCATATCCTACCTCAACGACGCTGCCCAGAATAAAGTACAGAACGCCCACCACGATCGCCAGCAAAATGAGGTAAACCGCCCCGCCTGCCAAAAGCGCCCGCAGACCCGGAGTGATCCCTTCTCCCCAGGAGTAGATGGTCTGCCCCGCGTATTGAAGGTTTGCATCCAGCGCTCCGCCGCTGTAGTTGATCTTGAATTCCGGTCCGTCGAAAGCCGCGCCGCCGAGGAGCGCCGCCACAAGGCCGACGAGAATGGCGATGGGCCATTTGCCGCGCAGGGCGTCCCGGGCCTCCCTTCGAAAATCTGCCGCAAGTTTCATTTCTTTTCTCCTCTCCGCCCGTTCGGGTATTTTCTCTCTTTTTTAGACGTTTCCAATCCGATTTTTGTTGCGTATTCCGGATCATTTTCGATCCTTTTCCCCAGCCGGATGCTGAGGATCCGCTCGCGAGTGTTCAAAAAGACCGCCTCTTTTCGTCAGCTTTGCAGGGTCTTGACCTCTTGCTTGATGATAGTGTATCGCAAGCGGGGGACAGAATAAAGCACTGCGCCGGCAAAATAAGGCGGTCTATTTCCACTTTGGGAGAAGGTTTGGGGGCGTTTACTTCCGGTGACGGTCGCGGCAGGCGTTGTAGCGCGCTTCGTCGATCACGCCGGTGGCGAGCATTTTCTCGCTCCAGAGCTGCAAGGTCTCCACCGTGATGGAGATGCGCTCGAGCTCCTGCTGGATAAAGACGAAGTCCTCGACCTCGTTCTCGTCGATCACGCCGTCGGCCGTGATCTCGATCAGCCGTTCCTTTCGTTTGCTCATCGCGTTGAGCGACGCCAGCATTTCCAGCACGATCTGCGAGAGATCCTTGATCTTGATCTCCGGCACATATTCCTGCCCGATGGGGCACTGGTTGGCGCAGTAGTAGTTGCAAAGGCTCGGCTGGCGGTACTTCTCCGCCATGGTCAGCACCTCGTCCGGATGCGGGAGCGAGCGCTCGTTCTCGATTTTTTCGATGCGCTCCGGCGGCAGGGTCTCCAAAAGCTCGCTGGCTGCTTCGCGCGTGAGCTTCAGGCTCTCCCTCGTCTGCTGATAAACGTTCTTGTTCTCTCTGGTCGATACCCGGGCCATGTCGTCCGCGTCCCCCCTTTTCTCGTTTGCGGACATTGTATCATACGGCGTGCAAAAAGGGAAGATGCCTTGCAAGAGCGCGCACGGTCTGCTACAATGAGGAAAATAAAGCAAGAAAAGGATGATCGCATGACCCCCGACGAGCTGCTTGCCGTGCTGCACACGGCGGAAAAACTAAAGGACACCACGCGCCACTGCTACACCTCCGGCGGGCGGCACGAGAGCGTTGCCGAGCACAGCTGGCGCATTGCGCTGATGGCCTTCCTCCTGCGCCAGGAATTTTCCGAAGCCGATATGGACAAGGTGACGCGCATGTGCCTCATCCACGACCTCGGCGAGTGCTTCACGGGCGATATTCCCGCCTTCGACAAGACCGTGCAGAACGAGCGGACGGAGGAAGCGCTGCTCTACGCCTGGGTCGATACGCTCCCCTCCCCCACGCGCGAGGAGATGCGCGCGCTGTACGACGAGATGGCCGCGCTCGAAACGCAGGAAGCAAAAATTTATAAGGCGCTCGACAAGCTCGAAGCCGTCATCTCCCACAACGAGTCCGATCTTTCGACCTGGGAGCCGCACGAGTACGACTTGCAGCTCACCTACGGCGTGCAGAACGCCGCCTTCTCCCCCTACATGACCGCGCTGCGCCGTGCCATCCGCGAGGAAACGCTGCGCAAGATCGAGCGCGAGGGCAGGTCTCCCGTCAAATAAGAAACGCCGCGTTGATGTGCCCGCGTCCCCCCCTGCGATATTACGACAAGGAGGAGCTGCCGCCCTTTGTGGAGCGCTCGTCCGGCGGCATCCGGATGTTTCAGGAGTCGGACTTCGAGTGGCTCCAGATCATCGGCTGCATGAAAAAGGCCGGCATGTCCATCCGGGATATCCGCCAGTATATCGAACTCGCCCTGCGCGGCGACGATAGCATCGACACGCGACTTGCAATGTTCCGCCATCAGCGCGATGTGCTCCTCGCCCAGCTCGACGAGCTGCGCACCATCCCGGGCGCAGAGGAATAATTTTCAAAAATGATGAAAGCGCTTCCCGCCAAAGGCAGGAAGCGCTTTTTCTATTTTTCTCACTCCACGATCTCCGCGTCCAGCAGGTCGAGGATGGCCTGATCGGCGCTCCAGAAGTAGGCGTTCCCGCCGAGCAGCTCCGTGATGCCCGCGCGGTCGAAGTAGCTGCGCACGGACTCCGCCATGCCGCAGCATGCAACGCTCTTGCCCTGCGTCTTGAGCGCCTGGCACAGCTCGAGCATCGCCTGCGCACCGGAAACGTCCACGCTCGGCATGCCGCGCATGGAGAGAATCACGTGGTCATACTTCGGCATCTCCGCCATGCGGTGATTGAACTCGTCCACCGCGCCGAAAAAGAGCGGCCCGGTGATGTACGCCACGCCGGCCGTCTCGAGGATCGGGGGCTTGCCGTCGATCGAGCGGAGCTTGTTCGTGTCGATAGCGGAGAAGTTGACGCGGATGTGGCTGGACTTCGCCATGTACAAAATAGCGGAGTAGACCACGCCGAGGATGATGGCAACCGTCAGGTCGAACACGACCGTTGCGATCATCGTGACGAGGAACTGGCTGATGCCGGACTTGAAGCGGTGGCGGAAGATATAGCGGATGCCGTCCCAGTCGTTCATGCGCCAGGCTGTGACCATCAGTACGCCCGCGAGCGCCGCGAGCGGCAATCGCGCCATCACGCCGCCGAGCAGGAACATCGAGGCGAGCAGGAACACGGAATGGAACACGCTCGTCAGCCGCGTCTGCTGGCCGGACTTGACCGCCACGCTCGTGCGCGCGATGGCCGCGGTCGCAGGCACGCCGCCAAAGAGCGGCAGCAGGATATTGCCGACGCCCTGCGCGATAAGTTCCTGGTCGGCGTTGAAGGCCTCGCCCTTCATGCGAGACGCGCTTGCGCCGCACAGCAGGCTCTCGATCATGCCGAGCGCCGCGATCGTCACGATGGGAGAGATGAGGTCCTCGAGCATCGAAAGACTCATGCCGCTGAGCGACAGGCGGTCGCTCAGCAGGAGCGTTTTCGGAATATCGCCGACGACGGCAAGGCCGTCCATCTTGAAAACAGCCGCAATGACCGCCGCAAGGATGATGCCGACGAGCGAGCCGGGCACGCGCGCCCCCCACTTTTTTGGCCAGAAGACCATCACCAGCACCACAAGAAGACCGATAATGACCGCCTGCATGCTCGGGTGGAAGCCGAGACGACCATAGGACGCAAGCTTTTCAAGGTTCGAGCTGCCCTCCGACACCGTGCCGAAGAAATTGTCGATCTGACCCATGGCGATGATGATGGCAATGCCCGAGGTAAAGCCCATAATGACCGGCGCGGGGATGAAGCTGATGAGCCGGCCGAGCCTGAAAATGCCCGCGAGCAGCAGCAGGACGCCCGCCGCAAAGCAGGCGAAAAACACGCCCTGCAGGCCGTACTCCGCAACGATGCCGACCAGCACCGCGCTCATCGCGCCCGTGGGCCCCGAGATCTGGTACGACGCGCCGCCGAGGATGGCGATGACCACGCCCGCGATGATGGCCGTGACAAGGCCCGACGCCGCGCTCGCGCCCGACGAAACGCCGAAGGCCAGCGCCAGCGGCAGCGCAACCGCGCAGACCGTCAGGCCCGCCATGATATCGGCGAGCAGTTTTTTTGAGTTATAGCCTGCAAATTCCTCTTTCAGGCTCTGAAAAAAGGCAGAAAACATAAGAACCTCCCAAAATACACATGCTTGTTTACTATAACACGTGAAAGCGGGAGGGCGCAAACGGCAAAAGGAACGGATTTTAACGACTATTTAACACCATTGCGTCGCTTTTGCACAAAAAACGGAAAAAGCGCCCGGCCGGGCGCTTTTTCATTCCTCATTCCACCGCAGAATGTGCGGCAGGAGCTGCGCCGCCAGCACGCTGCGGTTTTCTGCATCGATGAAAACAAGCTCCGCGTTCCGGTGCCCGCGCACCGCGCGCAGAAACGGGGTGTCCTTCGGCTTGACCGCCGCCAGCACCGGCGTGTCGCCATCCAGCGCGCGCAGCACGGCGGCCTGAAAGGCCGCTGCGTCGTTTTCGAGAAATCCCAGCTCGTCCATCAGGATGAGCCCGCCGCGCGGCGCGGCCTCGATCAGACGCACGCCGAGCCCGTCGAACACCTCCGGATGGCGAATGCTCGAGCGGCTGTCGCAGGTTCCGACAAGGTTCGCTTTTTCATTGCGGCGTTCCTCCTCCCGCTGCGACGCGGGATAGAGATGGATCGGGAAAAAGCCGTTTTCGTCCGCCGTCGTCAGCCGCCTGGTCACAAAGCCGCCGACCTCGCGCCGGTTTTCCGCCAGCAGGCGGCGGATGAGCGTCGATTTTCCGACGCCCCGCTCGCCGCAGATCAAAAGATGACGTTTCATGCGTTTTCCTCCTCCGGAAGGTCCAAAGTGTCCAGCGTGAACAGGCAGAGCGCCTTTTTGTGCGGCAGGTAGTAGGGAAATTCCGGCGACGGCCCCGCGATCAGCCGCGATTTGATCTCCCGCGCGGTGAGCGCTTCGCTCTCGCTGCGGTTATAAAGCGCGAAGAAGCGCTCCGCATCCGCGAGCGAGCGCAGCGGCTGGCCGAACTCCGCACGGAAGCGCTCAAGCGTGTAGGGGATACCCTTCTCCCGCAGAACCTCTTCGGTGCTGCCCGCCGTGAATTCGCCAAGGCTCACCCGCCCCGCGCTGAAGCGGTGGTGCGAATAGCCGCGCTTGACGAGAAAGATCCTTCCCCGGCACTGCCGCTTCGCGATGCGCAGCGCGTCCTCCGTCCGCCCGAACAGGCAGAACACCATCGCGTCATACGGCTCTTCAGGCACAAGGCGCTCCACATCGCCGCAGAGCACGCGGATACCACGCGCCGGAAGGCTCTCCCGCATCGTCCGGACCGCCAGCGCGTCGGCGTCCACCGCCGTGACCGCCGCGCAGTGCGGCAGCAGCGCAAGGCTCAGAAGGCCGGTGCCGCAGCCCGCGTCGCACACATGCGCGTTTTCGGGCAGCTGCGGCGCGATGTGCTCCGCGATAACGCGGTAATAATCGCTCATATTCGCCGCGTCGCGCAGAAACGCGATGCTCTCCTCCGTCCAGTGCATCCGATCTCCCTCCGTTTCGTTTTTCTTGATGATAGCACGTTTCCGCCCCTCTGCCAACCGGGAAATGCGACCGCCGCCGCAGAGAAACTGCGGCGGCGGTCTTTACCGTGTTTGATTCAGCCTTACTTGGCAAGGCCGGTGTAGCAGCGCTGGAGCATCGTGCAGACCTCGGCGCGGTTGACCTCCGCAGCGGGGTTGATGGTCAGCGTGCTGTCATCCGTGCCCTTGATGAGGCCGACGGAGACCGCCCAGGCGATCGCGTCCACATCAGCAGCATCGATGGAGGCGTAGTCCGCCGCGGCTTCCACGCTCTTGCGCATCTCGTCCGTCACCGTGGTGTCGTACTTGCTGTCAAGCGTGAGGGTCTTATAGAACATCGTGATGAACGCCGCGCGGCTGACGTTGGCGTCGGCCTTGAAGCTGTCGGCGGGGATAATCTCCTTCTCCGCGCACCATGCCTGCTGCCTGGAGTACCACTTCTCGCCGGAGTTGTCGGTGGTGTTGCCGGCCACGCGGTAGAGGACGGTGGCAAGCTCGGCCATGTTCATCTGCGCAAGGGAAGCGAACTTATTGTCGCCGACGCCCTTGAAAAGGCCATTGTCGGAGCAGTAGGTCACGGCGTTGCGGTACCAGTCCTTCGCGGCAACGTCGGTATAGGAGACGGACGCGGTGGCGACGGAGATCGCCGTCACGCCGCTGGGCATGCGCTTACCGGCGGACTTTTCCGCCTTGTAGTCGGCCTCGTTCGTGCCGCAGACAAAGCGCAGCGAGCCGCTGTCCTTGGCGTTTTTGGCAAGATCCGCGAGCGTGCCGTCCGCCAGCGCGCCGTTCGTCCAGCTCAGGGCGATGGCAGCGGGGACCTCCGCGGCGTTCTCGCCGTCAAAGAAATACTTATCGGTCGTGATATCCTTATACGTGGGGGCGAACTTGGTGTAATCGCCGTCGGCGCAGGTGAAGTACAGGGCATTGCCGTCGGCAAAGGTCACGCCCGCGTCAGCCAGCAGCGCGTCGAGGGTCACATACTCCGTGGCAACAACGGCCTGCCAGCCGTTCTTGCTGTACTGGTATCCATAGCCATCCGCCTTGGTCTCGGCAAGCTTTTTGAGCTCCGCGGCCGTATAGGTCTTGACGGTCGTTCTGGGGCCGAATTCGCCGCTCTGCGTGCAGACGGTCAGCACGGTGTCATCGGCAGCCTGTGCGCTGAGCACACCGGTGAACAGCGTGCACACCAGCGTCAGCGCCAGAAGCAGGGATACGATCTTCTTCATGTTGTTTTCTCCTTTTTCTCTCGTTTTTATCAAAAAGCATTGCGCTGATCGATCCTTATTCCGCGCTGCGGCGCAGCAGCTGCGCAAGCAGCACGCGGCCGGCCGCCTCCGCCGGGGCGGATAAGTCCGCTTCGCACAGCAGCCCCGCGTTATAAGCCCACTGCACGCCGCCGCGCGCCCAGGCCGACACCGCGCCCGCGCTCTCAGGCAGTGTGGCAGCTTCATCTGCGGTCAACCGATCTTTCAGGTAGCGCTGCATCAGCACCGCCGCCTGCTCGAGCGTGAGCGCATCGTCCGGCGAGAAGGTCAGCCGACCCGTGCCCTGCACGACGCCCGCTTCCGCCGCCCAAACGACCGCGTTTTTGTACCAATCGGCCTTGAGGTCGGTGAACGGCGCAGCCGCCTTGACCGCCGGGCTGCCCGCCGCGCGGTAGAGCGCGGTGACGAACATCGCGCGCGTCATCGGCGTCTCGGGCGAGAACGCCGTATCAGACGTGCCCTTGAGCCAGCCCTTTTCATAGCAGAAGGCGGCGTCGTCATACCAGAGCTCATCCGCCGTCACGTCGGCAAACGGAAGCATCTCGCGCCACCGAACGTCGCTCTGCTCCCTGATCGCCGGGATGGCCTTTTCACCCGCATAGACAGCGCTCACCTTCGCGCTGCTGCCGCTGTGGCCCCAGGCGGTGACGGCGCAGTTTTTCAGCGTGACGCTGCCCAGCAGCACCGCCGGGGCTCTCAGGGCCGTCATGCGCACTTCGCCGCCGCTGGCGGTGAAGCGCTCCGCCGACAAAACGGCGACATTGTCGCTGTCCGTATACCCACAGAGCGTGCCGCCGGTCAGCTCATAAGTGCTGCCCGGTGCATAGAACGCACCGCCTGCAAAGCCGAGCTTGTCGGTCTTGCGGATGCTCAGCGTGCCGCCGCTCTGGCGCAGCCTGCTGCCCGGGCTGACATAGACTGCGGCGTTGTTCACCTGTGCGCTCACGCGCAGGCTCCCCTTGCCGCCGATCGTCAGATCGCCGCCGGCCGTCACCGTGGGATGCTCGCTGCCCGGCGTGTTGGACGTGCCGTCCAGAAGGTTTTCGCCGGTAAGGGTCAGCGCATTGCCGCCCGCAAGCTGTAAGAGCGTCTGATCGCCCGTGATGACTACGTTCTGCAGCGTGAGCTTCGTGCCGCCGCCCACGTCGAGCGTCAGGTTTTCAAAGCTCTCGCTGCCGCCATAGAGCGCAACGTCAAGGTTTGCGCCCACGGTGATCGTCCCGGTCGAGAACCAGGGGATCTGGTAGCTGCCCGAGGCCGTCACCCTGCCGTTTTCCACAAGCGGCAGGGACTCCGTCTCCGCCTGCGCGGTCTTTTCCGGCGGGGGCGGCACATCGTCAGGCCGCGGCGCAGCGGTGAACGCCGCCGCCTCGCCCGTGACCGCCGAACGTGCCGCGGAACGCGCGGTTGATGCTCGTGCCGATGGGCGTCCAGGACCGCTGCGCGCCGCTCGCGCTGTCGCGCTCGAGTGAGAGGTCCGCGCCCAACTTGAGCGTCACGCCAGAAAAGTCCGTGCCGCCGTTGACCAGCACTGCAAGCCCCGCGAGCTGCTCGGCGGTCGTGATGGTGTAGGACTTCTGCTTACCGGTGTACCAGCTCTTGTCTGCGCAGCTCGCCCAGGTCTTGCCGCGCGTGTTGCGCACGCCGCTGATGCCGACAGCCAGCACGAGCATCGCGTCGGCAAGGTTGCCGATGGAGCTCATCGGATCGACGGGCGCGTCCTCCGTGCGGCGGGAGAGCGAGCGCGAGCGCAGGCGGTTCATGCGCGCTCACCTGCCTTCTCCGTTTCGAGCAGCATCTGCGTCACAGCCTCCAAGATCGAGGCGTACTCGCGGTACCAGCCGCGGCGGACGGTCGAGATGACCGTGGCGAACGCCGCAGCGACAAGGCCTGCGACCGTCGTGTCGAACGCCGTCAGAAGAGACGTTGAAAGCGTATAGGTGTCGCCCTGACCGAGGGCGATGATGCCGGGACCGAGCGGAATGAGCGTGCCGAGCAAACCGAACATCGGCGCAAGGCGCGCCAGAAGCTCACTGAGCCTGACGATCCTGTCATAGCGGTCCTGCTCCTGCTCCAGAAGGCGGATGGCGAGCGCTTCGCGCATCTCGCCGTTAAAGTCCGGGTGGCGCAGCAGCTCAAGCAGCGCATCCTTCTGCCGGCGCAGAAGGCCGCTTCCCTCAATGACCGCCGCGCGGTCGTCCGCCGTGCGCAGCGATTCCAGAAGCGCCGGCAGCGCCGCCTTCAGATGGCGGCGCTCGGTGAAGTATTCGGCAACGACCCAGCCCGTCAGCACCGCCGCCGCGAGCAGGAAAGCGATCAGCACGACGACCACGGGCACCTCGAGCGCGGAGGATACCGCGCGCAGGATATCGTGGATGCGGAAGGTCGTATCAGTGGTTGTGGAAGGCATGTTTTCTCTCTCCCCGATTCTCTTATCGCAGTTTTCTGTAGCGCCAGAGGCCATAGCCAAAGCCCAGCAGCGCAAAGCCGCCCAGCACGGCGAACGTCAGTGCCGCGGGTACGCTGCTGTCCATGTTGAGCTCGAGCTGCGTGCTGCCGTCGCCCATTTTCTCGCCCGCGGCGGTCCCGGCGGCGCTCGTCTCGCGCCGCAGCGCGGCGCCGGAGAGGATGTAAACGCCCGCCGGCTCCGGCGCGGCGTCGGCATGATCGCCCGTCTCGACGCCGCTCTCGCCCGGCGTGCCGCTGCCCTGCCCGTCGCCGCTGCCGCCGCCCACGCGGACGGTCACGGTCGCTTCAGCGCTGCCGTAGGACGCAGTCACGGTCGCGGTACCCTCGCCCACGGGCGTCAGATTGCCGTTTTGATCGACCCGGACGACGCTCTCGTCGCTCGACGACCAGACGATGTGCCCGCTCACGAAATCGTCGAGCAGCACATCCTCCGCCGAAACGGACACATGCAGCGCGTGATCGCTGCCGACGGTAAGCGAAAGGTCCGTCTCGTCGGCCGACAGCACAGGCGCGCCCTACTCCGCCGTCGGCGGAGTAGAGCGCGCCGGTCTCCTCGTTGGCCGCGAGGTAGGGAAAATAATAGCGCGGCGTGTCGAAGAGCGATTTCTTCGTGAACGAGCGGTACGCGCCGTTTGCGTGGTCCTTCGTAAAAAAGTCGATCGACGCGATGGAGTTGAGGTCCACGCCCGCGTACTCGAGCAGGTCGCGGATGTAAAAGCCGCGGCCGCGCGCAAGATACGTGCGCGCGCCGTTATAATAGGAGTAAACGACCTCGTGCGTGTCGAGCCTGCCGCCGTACCAATCGTCAAGCTCCGTCCAGTGGTACGTCGCTTTTTCGACGTACTCATCCTCGCTCCAGCCGAAATAGCCGATGTACACGCCGATCGTATCCGTGACGGCGTCCGCCTGTGCGCTGACGGTCAGCGCCGTCAGCATCACCGCCAGCAGCAGCGCGCGCGAAAGGAGCCTTCTCCAGCGCATTATGCCGCTCCCTTCAGCGTGGAGCCGCGCAGCATCTCCGCCGCTTCCTCGTCGCTGAGCGCATAGCCCCACAGCACTTCAAATGCCTCCTGCGTCTTTTCCGTCACGTTGTAGTCGTAATACTGCGGGTAGAGAAGATTCCCCAGCCACCACACGCCGAGCAGCATGTTGATCGACGGCGGGCCGGAGAGCCAGCTATACGGAAGGCCGGGAATCTCGTAATACTTCCCGGCCCGGATGGCGGAAAGCCGGTTCCACGCTTCATCCTCCGCCACGGTCGCGTAAATGCTTCCGGGGGCGAAGAGGATCACATCGGGGTCAAAATGATAGAGCTGCTCCAGATTGATCGTATTACCGCCGCCGCGGTTCGAAACCTCCGGCACGACGATGGCGTTCTCCGCGCCGACGAGCGAGAGCGCCTGTGCCTGCGTCGAGCCCTCGGCGTTCGTGTCAAGGCCCGAAACGCCGGAGGTATACATCACGCGCACGCGCTCGGCATCCGTCACCCTTGCGCTCGCCTCCGCCGCCATGGCGACCGTTTCAGCCGCGAAACCGGCCAGCTCATCGCCGCGCGCTTCCTTGCCCGAGAGGATCGAGCCGAGCGTGCGGTACATCTGCTCCATGTGCACAACGTCCGCCTCGAGGAAGATGACGGGAATGCCGATCTGCTTTTGCAGCGCGTCAAGGTCCTCCGCCATGTTTTCCTTCCGGTCGCCGAGGTCAATGACGACCTGCGCGCCGCAGGAGAGCAGCGTTTCAAGATTCAGCGTGCTCTTGCTGCCGTACATCTGCCCCGTGGTCGGCAGCGTCAGGAGATCGCGCGGCAGGTACTTGTACTGCGCGCTTGAGGGCGTGGCGCTGACCGAGACCATGTATTCCGGCGCGATGGTCGAGAGGATCATCGTCGCCACCGCGCCGCTGGGGGCCACGCGCGTGAGTTCTCTCGGGATCTGCACCGTGCGGCCGAGCGAATCGGTAAAATCGACGGTCTCTTCCCCGCCCTGCGCCGCGCCGTTCTGCGCGCAGCCTGCGAGCAGGCCCAGCACCATCACCGCGGAAAGCAAGATCGAAAAAAGGCGTTTCATACTGTCTCCTTATCATGAATTCACCGTTATTCTTTGATAAGAATAATATAATTGCTCTCCTCTCTCTTGTCAAGCGGGTACAGCGCCGAAAGCTGTGAAGCGGCCGGACTTTTTTGTCCGCGCCCTTGACGCGTTCCCGCCGCCGTGATAAGCTTGAAAGTCGTAATACTTCATCGAAAATAACCAACAGGAAGGATCCTCTATGGCGTTTCGTTCTCCTTCCGGCGGCGCGCGGCGCTTTGCCGTGCTGACCGCCGCGTTTTTCGTGATCTTTCTCGGCGCGTTCGCCGCAGGGCGCTATGCCGTGCGCGTCGATAAGACCGTGTGCATCCTGCTCGACGGCGCGCTGCGCGCCGTCTCCGGCGCAAGGTGGGGCCTTGCCGCATTCTGGACGGACGCGGAAGCCGCGGTCGTGCTCAACGTGCGCCTGCCGCGCATCCTTGCCGCCGCGCTCATCGGCGCGGCGCTGAGCGTCGCGGGCGTTTCCTATCAGGGCATGTTCCGCAACCCCATGGTCTCGTCCGACCTTCTGGGCGCGTCCACGGGCGCGGGCTTCGGCGCGGCGCTGGCGCTGTTCCTCTCGATGAGCTATCTTACCGTCACGTTCAGCGCGTTTTTCTTCGGCCTTGCCGCGGTGATGCTCGCCTATCTCATCAGCCGCAGAAGCCGCATGGATCAGACGCTTTCCATGGTGCTCGCGGGCATGATGATCTCCTCGCTCTTCACCGCCGGTACGTCGCTCATCAAGCTCGTGGCGGACACGGAAAATCAGCTCCCCGCCATCACCTACTGGCTCATGGGCTCGCTCACGAGCGTGCGCGGGCGCGACGTGCGCTTTGCCGCGCTCCCCATCCTGCTCGGGCTCGTCCCGCTGCTGCTCCTGCGCTGGCGCATCAACCTTCTGACCCTCAGCGAGGCCGAGGCGCGCAGCATGGGCGTCGATACGAGGCGGCTGCGGCTGATCGTCATCGTCTGCGCCACGCTGATGACCGCCGCCAGCGTGGCCATCAGCGGCATGATCGGCTGGGTGGGGCTGGTGATCCCGCATTTCTGCCGCATCCTGTTCGGCTGCGACTACCGCAGGCTCCTGCCCTCCTGCGCGCTGCTGGGCGCGTCGTTCCTCATTCTGGTCGATACGATCGCCCGCACCGTCACCACCGCCGAGATCCCGCTCGGCATCCTCACAAGCTTCGTCGGCGCGCCGGTGTTCCTCTATCTCGTCCTGTCGGGAGGTGAGCAAAATGGGGATTGACGTCCGCTCTCTCTCCTTTTCCTACGGCGGCGCGCCGGTGCTCCGCGACCTGAGCTTTTCCACGCGCGGCGGCGAGGTCATCGCCCTGCTCGGCCCGAACGGTGTGGGCAAATCGACGCTGTTCCGCTGCCTGCTCGGCTTTCTAAAGCCCACACAGGGCGAGATTCTGGTCAGCGGCAGGGGGCTCTCGTCGTATTCGCGCCGCGGCCTCGCGCGCGAGATCGCCTACATCCCGCAGTCCCATTCGCCGACATTCAACTACACCGTGCGCGAGAGCGTGCTCATGGGCGTGACGGCCCGGCTCGGCCCGCTGGAGAGCCCGACGGAAGAGCAGCAGTCGCTCGTCATGCAGACGCTCTCCCAGCTCGGCATCGCGCACCTTGCCGGGCGCGGCAGCCAGAACATCAGCGGCGGTGAGCGGCAGCTGATGCTCATCGCCCGTGCGCTCGTGCAGGACGCGCGCGTGCTCATCATGGACGAGCCGACCGCGAACCTCGACTATGGCAACAGCTATCGCGTGATGGAGCGCATCGCGCGGCTCGGAAGCGAGGGCTACACCGTTCTTTTTTCCAGCCACGACCCCAATCAGGCCTTCCGCTACGCAACGCGCGTGCTCGCGCTCAAGGGCGGAACACTGCTGGCCGACGGCGCGCCCGCGCGCGTCCTGACCGAGCCGGTGCTCTCCGCGCTTTACGGCGTCTCCGTCGCCGTGCGCAGCGTGGCGGTCGGCGGCGTGAGCCATACCGTTTCCATTCCCTGCGGCGCCGGGGAAAATCAATAAGCTAAACACAAAAAGAGGAAAGCGGCTGAGCCGTTTTCCTCTTTTTTGACATCTGTATCTCTCAGCCCTTTTTGAAAAATGCGACCGCCACCACGCCGGGCCCGGTGTGCGTGCCGATGACGCTGCAAATGAGCGTGGAGTCGAGCGAATCCGCCTTGCCCTGCCAGATCTCGCGGCTGTCCTCGACATATTTTTTAAGGTAGGTGTCGCTCAGGCCGCTGTAGCCGAGGATGATGGGCTCGTCGAAATCGATGCCGCCGCTCTCGTGGATCTTCTGCACGAGCAGGTTGTTGCCCTGCTTCGATCCTCTCGCCTTGCCGATCACGCTGATCTCGCCGTCCACCACGGTGATGACGGGCTTGATGTTCAAAAGTCCGCCCGCGAAGGCGACCGTTTTGGAGATGCGCCCGCCCTTTTTGAGGTACTCGAGCGTGTCGAGCAGCGCGATCAGGCACACATCCCCGCGCTTTTTCTCCACCGCCTCGGCGATGGACTTCGCGTCCATGCCCTTGTCCGCGCACGCGAGCGCGTACTCCGCGAGGATGCCCGAGCCGATGGCCGCGCTCTGCGTGTCCACAACGAAGATGTTCTCGTATTCCGAGGCCGCGATGCACGCGCTCTGATAGGTGCCCGAAAATTTGCCCGAGATCGTCAGCACCACCGCGCTGTCGCCCGCCGCCGCCACGGCGGCGAACACCTCGTCGAAGGCCGCGGGCGTCGCCTGGCTGGTCGTGGGCAGCTCGTCGCTCTCCACGAGCCGCTCGTAAAAGCGGTGCTTATCGATGGTCACGCCGTCGATGAACTCCTCCGTGCCGAAATGGACCGTCAGCGGCACGATGCGGAAGCGTTCCTTCGCGCGCTCGGGCATATCGACCGTGGAATCCACAATGATCTGAACACTCATGGTTGTCTCCTTTTTCAGTCCTGAGCGGCGGCCGCGGCCCCGCTCTCCGTTTTTCTGCTTTCGTAAATGCTTTCAAGGTTGCCGCTCACGAGCGAAAGCGCGCGGTACATCGTCCGCCGCTCCGCCTCGCTCAGTCCCGCGCTCGCGGCGTCCACGATGCGCGCGATCTTTTCCGAAATGGCGCGGCCTGCCGCCCTGCCCTTGTCCGTCAGGCGGAGGGGGCTTTTGTAGCGCCGGCTCGCGCCGCTCACGCAGGTGATATAGCCGTTTTTCTCCAGATCGTCCACCGAGCGGGAGATCGCGGCCTTGTCCTCGTCACAGCGCTCGCACAACTCCGCCGCCGTCATCGCGTCGCAGAGCGAGAGATAGTACAGACACGATACGTGCGGCCCCTTGAGCGCAAGCTCCGCCATCTCCTCGGCCTTGATGCGCTTGATGCTGCGGCTGATGCGCGCGATCAGGATGGTAAAGGTCTCGAAACGCTCCTCCATGAGGCGGTCCTCCTTTTGAAAATACAATGTTGACAAATCAACAAGCTCGCTTATCATAGCGCAGCAATGTTGATTTGTCAACATCTTTTTGTAACAATAGGAAGGGCCCGCTCACAGGCCCTTCCCTTCTGCATGTTTCAGAACGCCACGTGCTTAAACAGCGCCACGCAGCACAGAATGACCGCGAGCGGCACATAGACGAAGCGGCCCACGCTGTACCACAGCGCGCCGCGCTCTTTTTTGCTGCCGGTGTTCACGGCGGCAAGCAGCTCGTCCTTCTTCATCACGTAGAACCACGAGATCGCGCCAAGCGTTGCGCCGATGGGGATGATGTAGATGGAAACGAGGTCCATCCACGGGCCCCACTTGTCGATCGGCTCCATGAAAAGGCCGATGCCGAGGCACAGCACGCACAGGATCGCCAGCACCGCCGTGCGGCTGAGGCGCGGGAACTTATGCAGCAGCGATTCCGCCACGGCCTCGAACATGTTCTGCAGCGAGCTCACGCCCGCGAAGATCATCGCAAGGTAGAGGATCACGGCGAACAGGCGGCCCATCGGGATATCCTGCAAAATGGTCGGCAGCGTGACAAACAGCAGGCTCGGCCCCGCGCCCACGTCCAGCCCGTAGGAAAAGCACGCCGGGATGATGACGAGCGCCGCGACCACGGCGGCGATGGTGTCGAAAAACGCCGTGTGCTGCGCCACGCCAACCACATCCTCATCCTTTGAGAGGTACGCGCCGTACACGATCATGCCGCTGCCTGTGACGGACAGGGAGAAAAACGCCTGCCCCATCGCCCAGATCCAGATCATCGGGTCCTTGAGCGCTTCCCAGCGCGGCGTGAACATGAAGCGGTAGCCCTCGCTCACGCCCGGCAGCAGCGCCACGCGCACCGCGAGGATAACGAAGATGATGAAAAAGAGCGGCATCATGATCTTGTTGGTCTTTTCAATGCTGTGCGCGCCGAGGTACAGCGTCAGAAGCGTGCCCACGACCACGATAACGTGGTACGGGATGACGGAATACGGCGTGGAGGAAAACGCACCGAACCACTCGGCGGTGTCCGCCGTCATCAGCGTGCCGAGGAGCGAATCCACGAGCGCCTTTAAAATATACGTCACGATGACCGCGTAGCCGAGCGCGATGCAAAGCGAGCCTGCAAGCGGCAGCCAGCCGAGCAGTCCCCCAGCCCGGCCCATGCTCTTTCCGCGCGTGGCCCAGGCCTTTTCATACGCGCCGAGCGTACCGGTGGCCGCGCGGCGGCCCATGGCAAACTCCGCGGGCAGGCCCACGTAGCTGAAAATGAAAATGAACAGCAGGTAGATCAGCAGAAACGCCCCGCCGCCGTTGCTGCCGAGCTTGTTGGGAAAGCCCCACACGTTCGCCATGCCGACGGCCGAGCCGACCGACGCTAAAATAAAGCCCCAGCGGCTCGCAAAGTTCCTGGTATTTTTCATGCGCTCTCCCATCTCAGTGAAAAAACGACCGCGCAAGCGCTTAGGGCCCGCGCGATCCGTCCGCCTGTTTGTTCCGGATTTTCTGCACACATCACACAAACCAAAGTCTCTGTACGGCAGAATTCTTATTCATCATAAAGCCCCCGCAGGCAATTGTCAAGCTTTTCCGACACTTCTTCACGTGCTTTTTCGTTTTTCTGCCGCACACAAAAGCACGCCCGGAAGAGATTCTTCCGGGCGCGTGCAATTCTTCCTTTTTTGTCCGCGGCGCTCAGGCCTTCACCGGCACAACACTTTTGAGCCGCTCGCTTTTCGCCTTTTCCTCCGTGTCGTCCGACTCGTCGTAGGCGTCGTAGGGCGCGTTCGGGTCGTGCACTTTTTTCCTGAACGGCGAGCAGAGCTTGTCGCGGTGGGCAAAGGCGAAGTAAAGGTCGTCCGTCCAGCCCGTGTGCCCCGTCAGGATGACGGGGCGCAGGCCGCGGGCGCGCAGCTTCTGCTCCAGCGCCGCAAGCGACTTCACAGCAAGCTTATTGTCCTCCGCCAGCGCGGAAATAAAGCTGTAGCCGCCGTCCGCGCCGAACCAGATGGTATCGCCCGTGAAGAGGTATTTGTCATCGATGAGATACACCATATGCCCCCAGGTGTGGCCCGGGACGAGGAAGCATTCGATCCGGATGCCGTCGATGTCGAACACCTGACCGCCGCGCAGCAGCACCTTTTCGTTGTTGATCGTCACCTGCGGCAGCTTGTAGAGATGATAGATCACCCTGCGCCGCACCTCGCCGGTGAGGTAGCGGTTCTCGATCTCGCCGACGTAAAGCGTCGCGTCCCGGAACAGGCCGGGGCTGTCGGCCTCCACCGCGCCGACATGGTCGGTGTCCTGATGCGTGATGAGAATATGGCGGATGGACTTCGGGTCGATGCCGAGCCAGCCCATCTTCTCCTCGAGACGGTCATAGTTGTAGCCCGCATCGATCATAACAGTCGTTTCACCCTTGCGGTAGAAGAAGATGTTCGCCACCCACTCGCGCACGCAGGCCACGTGCTCATCGACCCAGCCGGTGTTCAGCGGCTTGAAGATCTCCTTGCCGCGGTACATCCTGCTCATTTCCTTTTTCTGGAATTCCGTCGCCTGTCTGGACATATTGCTTTCCCCTTCAATTCTTTTCGCCCTGCGTCACGGGCGGCGCGCTCTCCTGCCGCCCAAAGCACGGGACGTGTGTCAGATATTCCGTCACCCGCCGGTAGAATTCCTGCGGGTGGAGCATCACAAGCTCCGCATGCCCTACCTTGGGAATGCCGCGCGTGCGCGCGTGCGGGAAATACCGCTTGATGAAGCGGATATTGCCGCGCCGGGCCTTTTTCTCCTCGTCGCCGTACCAGTAGATCAGGCGGCAGGGCGTCTGCGCGGGCGCTTTGGGCAGCGGCAGCTGATACGGCGTGATACCGCCGTCGATGATGGCGCGCTCTACCCGGATCTCGCCCAGCGCGAGCAGACGCGTCAGGCACGCGCCGCCGAGCGAGCAGCCGTAGGCCGCGTCCAGCGCGGTGATGCCATGACCGCACAGCCAGTCCGTCACCTCGTCCACCGTGTGCTCCACGGAGAGGAAGTCCTCGTCCGTTCCGCCGTGGCCGTCGTAGACGATCTGCATCACATGGTAATCCTGCGCCAGCAGCGTCACCGACGCGGTGAACGCCCACTCCGGCTCCGCCGTGCAGGGCAGAAACAGCAGCGTTTTCCGCTGCTTCCTTCCGTATTCCAGCACTCTCATACGCTCACCCCCTTCGCAAGTTAGTTTCATCTAACCGACATACTTTGGAAAAGCCGCCCTGCGGCAGCCTTTCATTCCTTGGGAAACATTTCCTCGCACGCGCCGCGCGTCAGCGTTTCCAGCACGGCGGGATACAGCGGCCCGATCTGGTCCTGGTGCGACACCGTCAGGATCAGGCCCCGGATTGTCGCCGCCGCCAGCGCCATACCGCCGCGCGGCGTCAACCCGCTTTCCTCCAGCAGCGCGCGGATGTGCACCTCGTCGTCGTGGTAGTGCTCCGCCTTCACCTGCGCGGGGATGCGGCACAGCAGATACGCCGCGTCCTCCTCGATGAACTTCATCGCGCCGATCTCGGTCAGGCGCTTGCAGGCCGTCAGCAGCGCATGCGCGATGCGCTCCGCCGGGACGAGATCCTTCCCCTCCTCCAGCGCCTGCTCGGCCACCTGATAGATCTCCGTGTGGATATCCTCCAGCACCTCGAAAAAGAGCAGCTCCTTCGAGGGAAAGTACTTATAAAAAAGGCCCTTGGAAATGCCCGCGGCCTCCGTCAGCTGTTCGACCGACGTTTTGCGGAGCCCCAGCGTCACGGCGCAGCGGCGCGCCTCGTCCAGAAGGCTCCTGCGGATCGCTTCGTTTTCTTCGGCGGAAAATGCCATCGCTGTGTTCTCCCCTCGCCGCAAACTTTTTGACCGATTTATTCGATCAGTCATATCATAGCATGCCGCGCGCCGTATTGCAAGGAAAAAAGCGTCCTCCCGGCACTTTTCCGCAAAAAAAGACCGTGTCTTTTCAGACACGGTCTTTTTCCGAAAATCAATTTCTGCAAGCGGAAGGGGTAAATTACTTGACCTCGACCTTTGCGCCAGCCTCTTCGAGCTGCTTCTTGATGTTCTCGGCGTCGTCCTTGGAGATGCCTTCCTTGATGGCCTTCGGAGCGGACTCGACGAAAGCCTTGGCCTCGGCCAGGCCCAGACCGGCGATCTCGCGGACAGCCTTGATGACCTTGATCTTGGCAGCAGCGTCGAAACCGGCGAGGACGACGTCAAACTCGGTCTTCTCCTCGGCAGCGGGAGCGGCAGCGCCGGCAGCGGGAGCAGCCATAGCGGCGGCGGAAACGCCGAACTCTTCCTCGAGCGCGTGGACGAGCTCAGAGAGCTCCAGGACGGTAAGGCCCTTGATTTCTTCGATCATAGCGGTAACTTTCTCGCTCATTGTAATGATCCTCCTGATTAAGATATTTGTTTTAGTTTAGTGGTTGGGTGCAGACGATTACTCTGCGGAAGCTTCCTCGGCGGGAGCGCCGTTCTTCTCGGCGATCTGCTTAAGGACGCAGGCAAGACCCGAAATGGGAGCCAGCATGGTGCCCAGGACCTGCGCCTGCAGGACGGGCAGCGCGGGGATCGCGGCCAGCGCGTTGATGGTGGCCATGTCAACGACCTTGCCCTCCATGAAGCCGCCCTTGATCTCGAACTTACCGTTGAGCTTCTTGGCGTAGTCGGCGATCACGCGCGCGGGCGCAACGGGATCGGCGGCGATGGCCAGAGAAGTGGTACCGTTCAGCTGATCATCGAGCTCATTGAGGCCGACGTTGTTGAAAGCAAAGCGGAGTAGGGTGTTCTTGACGACCGCATACTCGACCTCGTTCTTACGGCACTCGGCACGGAGAGCAGTGTCCTCCGCGACGGTGATGCCCTTGTAATCAACGATGACGCCGGCAGCCGCGCCCTGCAGCTTCTCAGTCAGGGAAGCCACGATCGCCTGCTTTTCAGACAGAACTTTTGCGTTAGGCATTTTCTTGATTTCACCTCCGTTGGATTTTGCGGCACGCCTCGCGTGCCAGGGGGAAAGAGGCGTTCTAAAAAGGAAACCGTCCTCATGCGGACATGAGGACGGTAAAGCAATCAATCACTGTTTGCCATCCTCGGCAGGATTTATGAGGCAAGCCTCACCTGCTGTCTTTGGAACGCTCTGATATTATATCCAGGGCCGACAGGATTGTCAACCCCAAATATCGCGTTTCTGCGGGATCTTTTTAGATCTTCGCAGCGTTCATCTTGACGCCGGGGCCCATGGTGGAGGCGGCGACGCAGGACTTGATATACTGGCCCTTGGAAGCGGCGGGCTTGGCCTTGATGATCGCGCCCATGAGCGCGTTGAAGTTCTCGGTGAGCTTCTCAGGGCCGAAAGAGACCTTGCCGATGGGGCAGTGGATGATGTTTGTCTTATCGAGACGGTACTCGACCTTACCGGCCTTGGACTCCTGAACGGCCTTGGCAACGTCGGGCGTGACGGTACCGGCCTTCGGGGAGGGCATCAGGCCCTTGGGGCCCAGGACCTTACCGAGACGGCCGACCATACCCATCATGTCGGGGGAAGCGACGACGACGTCAAAGTCGAACCAGTTTTCCTTCTGGATCTTCTCGACGAGGTCCATCTCGCCGACATAGTCGGCGCCGGCAGCCTTGGCAGCCTCGGCCTTGTCGCCCTTGGCGAAAACAAGAACGCGAACGTTCTTGCCCGTGCCGTTGGGGAGGACGATGGCGCCGCGGACCTGCTGGTCGGCGTGGCGGGAGTCAACGCCCAGCTTGACGTGCAGCTCGACGGTCTCGTCGAACTTCGCGGAAGCGGTCTTGCAGATCAGGCCGAAGCCCTCTGCGGCGTCATACTGCGTATTCTTTTCGATCTGCTTTGCAG
>Ga0129311_1000668_pt1 | contig 28319 bp, 24 predicted proteins | sample Go1ome_FD_94435 | JGI IMG/M metagenome (GOLD analysis project Ga0129311, IMG submission 94435) | Western lowland gorrila individual fecal microbial communities from Wisconsin, USA - Go1022B metagenome | ecosystem: Host-associated > Mammals > Digestive system > Large intestine > Fecal | place...
AAGAAGCGGAATTCTTTGGATTCCCTTCCAGAGTGAATTCTTTCTTGCGAGGGCTGTGGAGGAGATATCTTCATGACTTTCGAAGAATCCGTCACCGGCTGCCATTGCCTTGACGTCACCGCCTGCGCAGAACGCTTTTCCGTTTCCGGAAAGCAGAAGTGCATATACATCATCGTTGTCACGGACATCCTCCAACGCTTCTGTCCAGAGACGGATCATCTCCTCGCTGAAACAGTTGAGCTGCTTCGGACGATTCAGTGTGATGCGTGCAAGGTGGTTGTGTACTTCGTAGATCAAGTCTGCCATAGAATATCTCCTCCCCTATTTACTCTCTCAATATACCATATTGTGGAACTGATTTCATTATATGGAATTATATGCGCGCTGTCAAGACTTTGCCACCGCTTTTAACGTAAAATTTGCAAAAAAATATTGCCCAGAATCAAAAAATCCTGAACAATATCACGAAGCGAAAAAATATTATATTTTACACCACAATATGAAATTACATTGCAGACGTAACGCTTCAGCCGTCTGCACACTTGCTTTAAAGAGAGAGTAGCATCCACCCCGCCGCGCACATAACTATGAGAAATACGAGATTGTACAGGGTAAATACCATCATGTACGTTCCGGATTTTGCTTCCGGAATTTCAACGTAAGCCCGGTAGGAGATCACGCTTGCCATGGATGCGATCAGAGTCCCGAGACCGCCGACATTCACGCCAAAAAGCAGAGGACGTACCGCGTCGGTAAAGCCGGAGAGCAGGATCGCCGCGGGGACATTGCTGATGCACTGGCTCAAGAGAACACCTACCGGAAATTCATGACCGGAGATCAGCTTTGTGAGAAGTCCGGAGATCGCAGGGATCCGTTCCATATTGCCGATAAAGATAAAGAAGCAGACGAATGTCAGGAGCAGAAAGTAGTCGACCCGGATAAACAGCGAGCGGTCTTTTATGAGAACAGCGGTCAGGATGAGGAAAAACATGACCGGCCAGGAATAGATCCGAATGACGCAGCCCAGACAGACGAGAAAAAGCGCCAGATAGAAGATCAGAGAACTCTTCGTGGGGCAGCCGTCCTGGTGAAGGGAGGTCCGGCTGAGGCTGATGGCTTTATTTTTCATCAGAAAAACGGCAGCTGTGAGAAGCAGGGCTGAGAGTACCGTTAATGGCAGCATGTATCCCACAAGCTCACCGGCAGAGAGGCCGAAGGAAGAGTAGAGATACAGGTTCTGCGGATTCCCGATGGGTGTTGCCATACTGCCGAGGTTCGCGGCGATGGTCTGAAGGACGATCACGGGGATCATGAGCTCCGGAAGTCCTGCCATATGTAAGATCAGTATGGAAAACGGAACGAAGGTGATCAGGGACACATCGTTTGTGATCAGCATGCTGGAGAAAAAGCAGAGCGCTGTCAGGGTGAAGGCAAGCTGGCGTGTGGAATGCATTCCGGCGAGCAGGGATGATCCGAGATAACGGAAAAGACCGATCTCCTTCAGCCCGGCGACCACCGTCATCAGGGAGAAGAGGAGGGCCAGAGTGCGGAAGTCAATGTAAGAAAGATACTCCGGTGACGGAGCGACAAAAAACATGGAGAGGACCGCCAGAACCGCTGCCGCGGAAAGGACAGGTTCTTTTTTTATGAATGGCATGGATCGATTTCCTTCCTTATATAAATATTGTGCATGTGGCAGAAGACAGAAAAACTGTATACAAAGTGCTGCCCTGCAATTCAAGTCGAACATCCGAGAGACCTGGCGCGTGATTCTGGTCAGCGAAGCTGACAAATCCTATCAGAGTCACTGCGTATCCTCGCGGGATAGGAACAACCGCGTTACTGTACACGGGTAGGAATTTTCTGACCTGAAAATTCCGTACAATACAGTGGTGGTAGTGGATTTTGCCGATTCGGAATGCGAAGCATCGGCAAAATCAGTTACTGTTTGCGCAAGGCGTGAACAGTAACACAACTGTAAAACTTCTGCAATTATTATAAACAGTAGCTTTACGAATGTAAAGAAGAAGAGTATACTGTACATGTTTGGTCACTGCGCAAGGCGTAAACAGTAACCATGTTTGGGCTTCTTTCATGCCCGTATAGACAATGATGTCAGAATAATGAAAAGCGGCAGCTCTGGATGAAAATTCCTGGGTGCCGCTAATTTACGCGGAATGGCAGCGCATAAACAGGACCGGGATGTCTGCCGTTTCTGTTTTAGGGAGGAATATTATGGGGAACAACAAGTTTTCAATCGCCAGTGTTGGAAACCGGCGGGCATTCCGGGATGGAGCCCGGGATGGAGTGCCGATCGCGCTCGGGTATTTTGCGGTATCTTTTTCATTGGGGATCGTAGCGCGGAATGTCGGGATGACGCCGATTCAGGGAATGATCACAAGCGCGCTCTGCAACGCGTCTGCAGGAGAATACGCGGGCTTTACGATGATCGCTGCGGGGGCAGCGTATATTGAGATGGCGATCGTGACACTGATTGCGAACGCGAGATATTTACTGATGAGCTGTGCCATGAGCCAGAGAATGGATTCGGACATGCCGTTTTTCCACAGGCTGCTTATGGCATTTGATATTACCGATGAGCTGTTTGGGATTACGATCGCAAGGCCGGGCTACTTAAATCCCTGGTATATGTACGGGGCGATCGCATTAGCGCTTCCCGGCTGGGCTGTCGGAACAGCCCTTGGTGCGCTGGCAGGAAATCTGATGCCGTGGCGCCTTGTGAGCGCCTTCAGCGTGGCGCTCTACGGAATGTTCCTCGCGATCATCATTCCGCCGGCGAGAAAGAGCCGCATCCTTGCGGGTCTCATCGCCATCAGCTTCGCGGCAAGCTACCTTGCGGAGCATCTGCCGGGGATCTCATCGATCTCCAGCGGCACGAGAACGATCATTCTGACTGTTGTGCTCTCATCCGCGGCAGCGATTCTCTTCCCGCATCCGGCAGAGGACAGCGCGGCAGATACTTCCAAGGAAACAGCGGAAGAAACTCGTGTCCATTCTGCAGACGCGGCAAAACAGGGCGCTTAAAAGAAAAAGAAGTTTTTGAAAACTGTCTTGTTAAATTAAGAAGGAACACAGAAAAAACATGGAAAAGAAAATTTATCTCTATATTGCGGTGATGGCGGGGGTCTCTTACCTGATCCGTGTCCTGCCGCTCACATTGATCCGGAAACCGATCAAAAATCAGTTTATCCAGTCATTCTTATATTACGTCCCATATGTGACGTTAGCTGTTATGACGTTCCCGGCGATCCTTTCCGCCACAAACAGTACGGTGTCGGCGGCGCTGGCGCTGGTCATCGGAATCATCGCGGCGTGGTGCGGAAGAAGTCTCCTGTCCGTTGCGGTAATCTGCTGCGCGGTGGTATTCGTGACAGAATTTTTCTTAGTGTAGCAAAAACACATAAAATACATAAAACGTATATATTTAATAAAACAAAAGCAGCTTCGGCATCTGATCATTCATCAATCAAATGACCGTGCTGCTTTTTCATTTTATAGAAGACCACTTACGGCGTTCTCACCGGGCGTGAAAAACCGCGAAAAAAGCAGTGCATGGCGCAGAAAGACGGAATGCGGCGGTCTGCCAGACCAATGCTTTAACGTCGTGAAATAAATGAGATAAAATCCCATTGTCTGAAATTTCACAATACGAAATATATTCCATTTTGGCAAAAGTGCTGATTTTCTAAGCGCAAATTTGGCAATTATTTGGAAGAATCGTACTTGTATTTGTGCGGGAAAGTTGTTATAATCAGTAGCCGTGTTGAGCGAAAAAAAGAGTAATGGCTCATAAAAGCTGATTACATGGAGGTTTACCCATGAAGAAATTAATTGCATTCTGCGCAGGACTTCTGGCGGTCTTAAACCAGACTTCAGTTACAGCGCTTGCGGCAGAATCAGAGGCTGCTGGGGCGGCAGCACAGACGCCGTTATGGCTTTGTATTCCATTTGCAGGACTCCTGCTCTGTATTGCGGTCCTTCCGCTTGTGAAAGCAGAGTGGTGGGAGGCGCACCAGCCGCACGCGGTCGTGTTCTGGTCCCTGCTGTTCCTGATCCCGTTTGCCGTGAAGTACGGTGTGCCGAAGGCGGCGGAGATAACTTTGGATTGTTTGATAAACGATTACCTGACATTTATTGTTCTTCTTTTTGGACTGTTCTGTGTGTCCGGTAATATCACCCTGTCAGGTGATCTCGCTGGTTCCCCGAGGATCAATGTGGGACTTCTGGCGCTTGGAACCCTGTTATCCAGCTGGATCGGAACTACCGGTGCCAGTATGTTAATGATCCGTCCGATCATCAAGATGAACTCCTGGAGAAAGAGAAGACGCCACATCGTGATCTTCTTTATCTTTATGGTTTCCAATATGGGCGGCTGCCTGACGCCGATCGGTGACCCGCCTCTGCTCATGGGCTTCATGCGGGGTGTTCCGTTCTTCTGGAGCTTAAAGCTTTTACCGATCCTGCTTTTCAATATGGTTGTCCTGCTGTTCATCTTCTATCATTTTGATATGAAGGCATACAGAAAAGATATTGCGGCAGGCTTAAAACCGGATATCAGCAAACCTGGTACTGAGGTGAAGATCCGCGGCGGCCACAACCTGATCTTTATTGTTATGATCGTGATCGCTGTTATCTTAAGCGGTACATTACCGTCTATGCCGATGTTCCAGGATGCTGCGGGAAATGTTCTTGGCATCCATGTGTTCGGAGAGGTTACATTATCCTATCCGGCGATCATCGAGTGCGTGATCATCCTCGCATCCGCATTCCTGTCCTTCAGGACAACGAAAGTTGAGATCCGCCGTGAGAACCACTTTACCTGGGGTGCGATCCACGAGGTTGCCGTTCTCTTCGTCGGTATCTTTATCACCATGCAGCCGGCCCTTATGATCTTGAAGGCAAACGGTGCAGAGCTTGGAATTACGAAACCGTTCGAGATGTTCTGGGCGACCGGTCTGTTATCCAGCTTCCTGGACAATACACCGACTTACCTGGTATTCCTGACAACGGCTGGCGCGTTAGGCCTGACACAGGGTATGGTGACAGCGCTTGGAACCGTGCCGATCAAAATGCTGGAGGCGATCTCCTGCGGTGCTGTATTTATGGGCGCAAATACATATATCGGCAACGCGCCGAACTTTATGGTCAAATCCATTGCGGATGAGAACGGTATCCGGATGCCTTCATTCTTCGGATATCTGATCTGGTCCTTTGGAATTCTTATTCCGGTATTCCTTGTGGATATGCTGGTATTCTTTTTATAGGAAGGGGGAGGAAATATGGCTGCAACGAAAGAAGAAATCAAAGAACTGGCAGAACATATCTACGATCTGGACGCGGAGGTCTATGTCCATCTTGGTTCCTCCCTGGGACGTGTCTTCAACCGTGACAGAGAGCGCTGCGTAAACGAACTCACCGAGCTCCTCACAACAAGACCGCAGGGACATTTAGTCCGCAGCGAGCTTGGACTGATCGCGAACATGGCCCGTACCATCGAGGATAAGGAAGAACGCGCAATGTGCATGACCGAGTACAACCGGATCCTCAATGAGGTCATGAGTCTTCCGACAAGCTTTGCCAGCGGTGATGTTATTGATCCGATTCTCGCGAAGTTAAACAGCTTCAACGTAGCGAACCGTTTCTCCAACAAAGATCACCTGATCATCTGTATCAGCTGGACGTACGGAAGCGGAGGAATCGATGTCGGCTTCAAGCTTGCGGATAAGCTTCACATTAACTACTACGATGCTGATATTTTCGAGGCAGTATTAAAACGCCTAGACGCGGAAAAAGATAAGACGATCCGTGACGCGGCGGGATATGCCCACGTCTCTGAGGAACTGCAGCAGAGTCCGGCGAGCGAGTTTGAGGCAGTGACCCATATGTCCCTGAAGGATCATATCAAATATTTCAGCCGTTACCACGGTCTGAGCCGTCAGGATGCCGTTTTCTTCAACCAGAGCGACCTGATCTGTGATATGGCGAAAAAGGAAGACTTTATCATCATGGGCCGCTGTGCAGATGCGATTTTAACGAACAACGGTATTCCGCATATCAGTATCTATATCACTGCACCGATCGAGCAGAGGATCCACCGCGCGATCGAGGTAAACTCCGGATTAGACCGAAAAAAAGCGCGCCATTTCCTGAAAAAACTTGACAAAAAACATGCGCATTATTACAATTTCTATACCGGAAGAAGCTGGGGAAACGCGAACAACTACGATCTCTGTATCAACAGCGCAAGCTACGGAATCGACGGTACAGTCGATTTTATTCTGAGAATGATCGGTCGCGATAAGGATAAGAAAAAAACGGAATGATCCCCAAATGAAATGTGCAGCCGGCCTGTTTGCTGGGCACGACAGATAATGATTTTGATGCCTGGCTGATATCAGTCAGGCATTTTTATGTAAAAAGAAAGGATCAACAGCATGCAGCTCGATATGACAAAAGGAAAACCGCTGCCGGTGATTTTGCAATTTACGATTCCATTGGTGATCGGAAATATTTTTCAGCAGCTTTATAATATGGCGGACACGATCATCGTTGGCCGTTATGTTGGTGCCGGGGCGCTGGCGGCGGTCGGTTCCACCGGAACGATCATGTTTCTGGCAACTGGCTTTGCCCAGGGAATCACGGTCGGATTTTCGATCCTTACCGCTCAACGGTTTGGGGCGGGGGATGAAAAGGGTGTGAAACGCAGCGTGGCAAACGGAATAATTTTGGCGGTGATCGCAGCGGTCATCCTGACACTGGTCTGTGTGTCGATCATGAACCCGCTCCTGCATCTGATGAATACGCCGTCGGATATCTTTCAGGACGCTTACACGTACATTATGGGAATCAGCATTGGACTCACGGCAAACATCTTTTACAACCTGTTTTCCGCATATCTGCGGGCGGTGGGAAACAGTCAGGTTCCGCTCTTTTTCCTGATATTTTCCGCCTGCCTGAATGTGGGACTGGATCTGCTTTTTATCATCCGCGGCGGCATGGGGGTGGCAGGAGCAGCCTGGGCGACGAATCTGTCCCAGGCGATCTCGGCGGTGCTCTGCGCGGGATATATCTGGTGGAAGGTTCCGTCCTTAAAGCCGGAAAGAGAGCAATGGAAGCTCCAACGGACAGACACAAAGTATCAGCTGGCAGCCGGGATCCCGATGGCGTTCCAGTTCGCGATCACCGCATCTGGGGCTATGATCATGCAGTCCGCCATCAACCTGTTCGGCTCTGTGGCAGTCGCGGCCTACACCGCTGCGTCGAAGCTCCAGAACCTCGTGATCCAGGGGATGATCGCCATGGGTCAGACGATGGCGACCTACGGTGGACAGAACTACGGCTGTGGGAATGTGAAGAGGATCAGGGCAGGCGTGCGTGCGGCGCTCCTTGCGGAATTTGTATATTCGATCGCGGTCGCACTCTTAATGTGCGCCCTCTTAAAACCATGTCTGGGTCTGTTTTTTACCGGAGATGTGGATATCAGTGCGATGATGCCCTGGGCGAAAACGTACTGCTATATGACAGCGGCCTTCTTCCTGCCTCTCAGCACGATCTTTATTTTCCGGAATATCATGCAGGGGTGCGGATATGGGTTCCTGCCGATGATGGGAGGCGTCTCCGAGCTCATCGCGAGACTGATCGTCTCCGTGGCGGCGATGAAGCTTTTCAGCTATCCGCTGGCCTGCTTTGGTGACCCGGCAGCCTGGATCGCAGCGGCGGTATTTACGGGCGTCTCGTATCTCTTTGTGATAAAAAAGATCGGGAGAGAGCTTAAGGAAAAGACAACTTAGAAAAACATTTCGTTGACATTGTAATTGGTGTTTTTTAATTGACAGCCTGGTACGACTGAGGAGAGACGGCAATGAAGAACAGAATGAGAAAAACTAGATTTATGGCGTTGGTACTTTCCGTGATGATGGTAGTGACGACAATATTCAGCGGTGTGACAGTCTACGCGGACAGCGCGGAGAAGGGATGGACACAACAGAGTAAGGAGCAGACGGCAACCGCGTCTGACACTGTGAAGGTAAGCAAGGTGACCGCGTCAGATCCGGAGGGAAATAACAAGAATGCCATTCCGAGTGATATGACAGAGGAAGAACTCTACCAACTGTCAGATGAGGGAAAACTCACGAAGGCAGTTCTGACGAGGCTCGGCGCTATTGAACCGCAGGAGACGATCAGTGTAGCGGATCATATTGATTTTACCTGTATCGTGGATGATGAGGATGATCAAGGGCATACGGATCTGAAAGAGTATGTGATGAATGATCTGAATATTGAAAGTCTGACCCCGGGATCTATCGAGAATGCGGCACCTAAGACGATCAATTATAAGGGACACAATCATATGTATCGCCGGGCAGTTGTGGGAAATACGCCGGTCTACTACGCGGGCATCCTGAATGTGGGTGGAACTGAATATGTGTATTATGTGACGAGCCAGAAAAATACGGAGCGTACCTCCTATTCGGTCCTGAGATCCGGGGAGAAGATCAATCTCTTGTATGTCCATAAAAATTCGTACCAGATTCATTATGTGCTGGAAAATGAGAGGACGGACGCACCGGATCCCGACCTTACCGCTGATGAGGTGTTCGGCGGAGATCGCATGGAGGTCGTGGAGGAGAATGGAAGCTATACCTTTAAAGTGAAGATCCCGCGAGGTTATCAGGCGACGGTCGAGGTTATGGATTCCGGTGGGGCGAAGGTGGACCTCAAAGGATCGGATCCGTCACTTGGAAGGATGATGAGCTATTATAAGAAGGCGGAGGACCCGAATCGGATCCTGCTTAAAGAAGGCAGTCCGTCTTCCATGATCTTAAATGGCACTTACGAGGCTGGACCGGTGACGAAGGACCAGACGGTCCGGGTAAAGTACCGCAAGGTGGATACCTTTACGTTCAGCGCGGCAGACTGGCGGTGGACCGCGTACGCAAATAAGGATGCTCTCAGAATTAATGATTCGGTGCCGAAATCCTGGACCGGGACATTTCAAAGCGGTGACTCCTTTGTATGGACGTTTCAGGGATTTTCTACCGGCGGCTCTACCTTCGAGATGGATCAGCTGGAGCTTAACGGGGAGGCCATCGAGGTTCCGATGGTTACACTGGAGGATACGCAGACAGTGGAAACAACGACGACCCTGTCGACGGGAACGGTCGTGACGATCTCTGTTCGTTCCAATCATGGGACAAACGGAGGAAGCGCAATTCGGTATTATACGGTTACGATCAGCAACTGCTACGAAAATATCACCGTATCCGGCGGAAATATGGTCGGACACAGCCATAAGGAGATCGTGGTTCGCCGCCTTACCGGGGGAACCGCGCAGTACGCGGTGAACGGAACAGCGCCTTCCGCGCAGAACGGCTGGCAGAAGATGAAATCCGATACACTGATCCTCAGGGCGGGGTATGCATACCGGAACGATACCTTCCGCTTTAAGACAGATACCGGCTTTGGAAAACCGGATATCCGGATTTTTCCAAAGGACGCTCTGAGTAAATTGCAGGAGAACGGTGAGAACGATTATATCGAGTATCTTTTCTATTCCGGACCCGGAGCTGTGGGAGAGATCCGGAGCTATCAGGAATGGCTGCCATCCTATGATGGATATTATTATTTCAGAACAACGAACAGTTTAACAGTATATATGAATCATTCCTATGCCCAGGGCGTCGTTCTCCTGGAGATCCAGGGAATCCCGACGAAGGTTGGCGTTAATTATGTTTCAGGCGGGGATCAGAAGGACAGCAATGGAAATATGATCTCTCCGGCTTCCAGCAACATCGTCAATATGCCGGGATTCGATAACGGCGGAGAAAATGGTTACAATACGATAAATAATCAGCATGTGCCGATCTCCACATTGATTCCGAGAGATCTGAGTGGAAAATTTGAATTTGATCACTGGCAGGTTGTTACAAGTCAGGGAGCGCCGAAGGAAGGCGCGGTCTATACGACAGGACAGAGCGCGCATCTCACAACGGATACGTTCAATGATCTGGCGGATTGCTATCACTGGGATGACGCAAGGCAGAGAAACGTCTTTACCTTGCAGGCTGTATGGAAGAGCGACAGCGTCGATACCCCGATCAACTATGCGGTCCACTACTATGTAGATGGACAGGAGATCTATACGGAGACGCACACGGCGAACAAGGGCGCGAAAGTTGTTGTAGACGCATGGATGTCGGGAACAACAGGACTTTCCAACGCAATGTCAGGAGTTTTAAAAAGAACAAACAACGCTGGAAAGGATTATACGGATCGTGGAAAAGTCCGGTATATCATTGACAAGACAATATCCACAACAGAGCTGCAGAATCTCCAGCAGGATAACAACGCGCTTCATGTTTACTTTGTAACGGCGGATACGCAGTGGAAAGTAGAGAAACAGTGGGCTTTTTCAACGAAAACGAATCAGACAGCAGCACCTGTGGAGCAGATTAAAGTACAGATCCAGAGAAAGACAGAAGGCGGATCTGACTGGGAGAATGTGGAAAACTCATATGGTGGAGTGATCACCCTGACATCCACAGATCAGTGGAGTGCTGAGACTCGAAAACTGCCTTTATATGAAGATGACGATGTGACAAAACCGTACACATACCGGATCGTTGAGCTGGATAATGATGGTAAGGTTGTTGAAGAAGGAAAAACAATTACTTTTAACGAGTCAACAAATGAAACATCAAAGAGGGAATTCCTGGTAAACTACCAGAAGAAGGGAAATACCTGGACGATCTTAAACGCTGAGACACCGACAGGAGCATTAAAGGTCAGCAATACAGTTTCCGGCGCTCAGGGAGACCAGACGATCGCCTGGGAGTTTACTGTAGAACAGAATCTTGATGGAGCAGGAACCCCGCTGAATGGAAGATTTGGCGGGATGGTATTTGAAGATGGTGCTGCCAAATTTGAACTGAAACATGGGGAGAGCATCATCGGCGTCGGTCTTCCGGCGGGTACTGAATTTACAGTGAAGGAGACGAAAGCCAATACAGATGGTTACGTTTCCACCTGTAATGGAGGAACTTTGAATGGGCAGGGAAAGAATTTTAAGATTACGTCAAACACAACTGCGACAGCGGATTTCCTCAATCAGAAAGACCTGTCAAAGGCATCCGTATTCCTCAAGGCGATCAAGTATGTAAATAACGCTACGCCGTCCGACGCGCAGAAATACACGTTCTATCTGAAGGATGACAGCGGACGTCAGATCCAGGCTGTTCAGAATGATCAGGCTGCAGTGAACTTTAGAGAGCTTGAATACTCAAAAGCAGGAACATACACCTATTATCTCATGGAGGCGGATGCTGGAAACGCTGATGTTCAGTATTCTCAACTGGTCTATGAGGCGGATGTAGAGGTAAAGGAAGTTGAAACATCCGATGGATATAAGCTTGAGGCCACTGTAACCTATAAGATCCCTGGCGGAGGTATCGTAAATGGAACACCAGAGTTTAAAAATCAGGTGAACGAAGCTGCACTCACATCCGTGAGAGTCGTAAAACACTGGAATGACAAAGAGAGCGCAAAACGCCCGTCATCCGTCAAATTCCAGCTCTATAAGAAAAACGGCACGAGTCTGGAGGCCCAGGGAGAACCTGTGGAAGTAAGCGCCGATGCCAATGGTATCTGGTCCTATACATGGGGAAATCTTGATAAAAATACAGATTGGGATGTTGAGGAGGTAGACATTCCAGATGGATATGAGATCGGATCTACTTTTATGGATAATAATGAATGGATCATCACAAACTGCCTGAAAGCTTCCGAAGTGCCGACGGCGAAAACTGTGACAGTAAAGAAGGTCTGGGACGATAAAGACAGTACAAAGCGTCCGGCGGTCGTGAATGTCCAGCTGTATAAGGATAGGGCTCCTCACGGTGAGGCAGTGACACTTTCCGCGGATAATAACTGGGAGTTCACATGGACTGATCTTGACGCGTCCGCGGAGTGGACGGTGGATGAGATCGACGTTCCTGAAGGATATGAAAAATCGATCAAAAGGGAGATTTCTGAAGATCAGTCACTTACGACCTGCACGATCACAAATAAACAGGTAAATGAGGGGCCGAAGCCGCCGGTTGTAGAGACCGTTTCTGTTACAGCGAACAAGGTTTGGGAGGATGCCGGATACGCGAACCGTCCTCAGACTGTGAAGCTCCAGATGTACCGTGATGGAGAGGCTTACGGCGATGCCGTGACGGTAAGCCAGGCTCAGGGATGGAGATATGTGTGGAACGGTCTTGGGAAGGATCACGTATGGACCGTTCAGGAAGCAGAAACGATCAATGGATATGATGTTTCTGTAACCAATGATGGAAATAACTGGGTGATCACGAACACGCGGAAAGCGTCTGGAAACAATTCCGGAAATAATTCGGGAAGCAGCGATTCCGATGATGATTCCGATCACGACAGCGGAAACAGCGGAAACAATTCCAACGCGGGGGTTGTCGATAACAAGGGAACTGCTGTCGACAGCACGACATCCAAGAATGGAACAGATCCGTCCGAGGCTGCCGGAAATACCGACACGGACGGAAAGACAAACGGAAATGCAGCCGCAGCCGCTCCGCCGGACGCGTTCGTAAAGAGCGGACGTCCGACACCTGGCAGCGCGGACGCGGCAGTAGCAGACGCGAAAAACATGAGAAAGAAGAACAGAAATGTTCCTGAGACTGGTGATGTGACACATGGCTATCTGTGGTTTTTACTTGCGGGAATTTCCCTCACTGGTCTTCTGGCACTGATACTCGGAAAGGAGCACTCTGACAGAAGGAGAAAGAGCTGATGGCAGAAGGAAAGAAGAAACAGAAAAAAAGCCCATGGTGGTACAAATTAGGAATCCTGGTGTTCGGCGCGGTGTTCTGCGTCTCCGCCTTTATGGCGGGCCGGGATTACCTGGCGGCAAAAAAGGAAGCGGACGCGTTCGACAGCCTGAGTAAGCTGGCGGCGGAGTACGCGGAGGGAGAAGCTCCGGCAGATCTGACGGAGAGTGCCGGGGAGACAACAAATCCGGAGAAAGCGGCGGAGTGGGCAGAACTCTTAAAGGAAGCTGCCGGATACGCGGCGCTTAAGAATGAGAACCCCGATTACGTCGGCTGGATCAGGGTTCCGGATACAAGGATCGATTACCCTGTGGTGGACCGGGAGTCTGATCCGGAGTATTATCTCCACAGGGCCTTTGATGGTTCCAAGTCATTTGGCGGAACCCCGTTTCTCGGCGAGGCGTCCGGCGTGGACACGAAGTGTCTGATCATCTATGGGCACAACATGAAAAACGGGTCCATATTCGGAACCCTTGATTCCTACAAAAAGGCTGATTACTGGAAAGAACATCCGATCATCCGGTTTTACGTCGACGGAGAACCACGGACTTATGAGGTCTTTGCGGCGGTGGAGACGAAGGTGCTCTATGAAGATGAGGATGGATTCCAGTATTACCGCTACGACGGGGATATCCCGGAGGAGGAATACGATGAGCTGGTGACCTGGCTCAGAGGACATTCCGACTACAACACAGAGATCGTCCCGGAGTACGAGGATCAGATCCTGATGCTGTCCACATGCAGCTACCATACGAAAAATGGGCGGTTTGTGGTGGCGGCGAGACGGGTTGCGGAGCCGTAAATATAAGCTGCTATCGCGCAGGTCCGCGATCAATGAGATGCGGGCCGTGCAGGGCAGGGAGAAGAAAAATGCCTTCTGGGTGGAAACTCAGGGGCATTTTGCTGCTGATCCGGAAAACCGCTTGACAGGGCAGGTGGTCTGGGGTATCCTCGACCTAAGACAGATCCGGATTCGGAGAAAGGAAAAAGAGCTATGGCAGAGAAGATTTTGATCGTTGTGGATATGCAGAAGGATTTTGTGAACGGAAGTCTCGGCAGCAAGGACGCGGAGGCGATCGTCCCGGCTGTTGTAAAGAAGGCAAAAGAGTTTGATGGGGACCTGATCTTTACGAAGGACACGCATTTCGAGAATTATATGGACACCCAGGAGGGACATTTCCTTCCGGTTCCCCACTGTGTGAAAGGAACCGACGGCTGGAACCTGATCCCGGAGCTTGAGAAGATTTTCGTGGAGCGCGACGCGTCGATGTATGAGAAGATCACCTTCGGATGTCCGGAGTTAGCGGAAGACCTTCTTGAGAGAAATAAGAAGACACCGATCGAGTCCATCGAGCTTGTGGGACTCTGTACGGATATCTGTGTGGTTTCAAACGCACTCCTCATCAAAGCGTTCCTCCCGGAGACCCCGGTCTTCGTGGATTCTGCATGTGCGGCAGGCGTGACGAGGGAAAGACATGAGGCGGCTTTAGAGACCATGAGAAGCTGTCAGATCGTGGTGAAGTAAGAAAATTAAAGATTTAGAGTGAAATGATGTGCAGATATGGAGATCCTTTTATGGAGGGGACCTATATCTGCACATTTTTGTACATAGGAAAATTCGAGGAATGCATTGCTATACAAGAAGACGATAACGTATCAGGAATACGCACCTGCGCGAAAATACAGACTGCTGCGGTGCGGGAATGCGTTGAGATATCGGATAGGAATCTTGCCCGCATAAATTCTCAAATTCTGTAATAAGATGGTAAAAATATCATCGAGGGGCAACCCTATGAAGGAATATATTGAAGAACGGGCGATCCAGATTGCGAACTATATTATTGACGAGAATGCGACGGTGAGACAGACAGCGAAACGGTTTGGAATCTCAAAGAGCACGGTGCACAAGGATGTGACGGATCGTCTGATCCACATCGATCCGTCCCTGGCGGCGCAGGCGAGAGTGGTTCTGGATATCAACAAGGCGGAGCGGCATATCCGCGGCGGGCTTGCGACGAAGGAGAAGTACGAGCATGAACATCAGCTGCAGGCCTGCAGCAGGGAAGAGATGTGAGTGGGAAACTGCTGCGGATTGCCGCGGATATTTTGAGAGAAAAAATCTCAGTATCGACAAAAGGTCTGAAAACTGTGGAAAAATCCGATTGAATTTTCGAAATACATGCGATAGAATGGGAACAGGACTGTTTTCTGAATAGGAGATTCGGAAAAATCGGAGATTTGGAAAATTCATCCGGAGGCTTATCAGAGGCAGAAAAAGTGACATGAAAGAAACGAACGGAGGAATAAACCATGAATAAAACAGAGGCAATGATCGAGAAAGTTAAAGCACTTATCAACGCGCCGTCCTGCTGTGCGGAGGCAAAGGAAGCTGCAAACAAATGGCTTGAAGCTGTCAATACAGAGAAACAGGACGAGGCGGCAAAGGCGCTGATCGAGGAGATCGCAGCGGATATTATCCCGATCGACGGCCTGATCGCTTTTGCAGGATCTGAGGATGGGAAGAAGATCTTTGGCGAGGAAAAGGCAGCAGGAATCGAGGCTCACGCGAAGAAGATCAAGGCAGAGGGCGCGAGATTCTGCGACTGTCCGGCATGCACAGCTGTTGCTGCTATCTTAGCTGACAAAGCAGACCTCTACGCACCGACATACAGCCTCACATGGACCGTTACCGATGACATGACCGCAAAACGCATCGGCAGCGCCGGTTCCAAGATCCTCTCCACCCCGAACATGGTGGCTCTTATGGAGGACGCAGCCCTGGAACTTGCGAAATCCTACCTCGAAGAGGGACAGACGACCGTCGGCGCGGAGATCCACTGTCGCCATCTGGCACCGACACCGGTGGGCATGAAAGTGACAGCTACCGCGAAGCTCCGCAGCATCGAGAGAAGAAAACTCTGGTTCGACATCGAAGTGAACGATGAAAAAGGCAAGTGTGGAGAAGGTTCCCACCTGCGCGTTATCGTAAACTCCAAAGCCATGAGCGAGAAGGCGGAGAAGAAAGCAGAATAATTCGACAGCAAAGGAGAGAAGACACATGGGAAAACATACCATCGATCCGCAGATCAGCGCGGAACACCTCGCGGGCGCGGTCCGCTTCGCAACCGTATCAAACGCGGACAATTCACTGACTGACTACACAAAATTTGACGCGTTCCACGAGTATTTAAAGGAAACATACCCGTTAGTACATAAACACCTGACCCTGGAACATACCGGACAGGCGGGACTTCTCTATCACTGGAAAGGAACCGGAAAATCCGGTGCCGCGCCGCTTCTCTTAATGGCGCATCAGGACGTTGTCCCGGAAGGCGACCTTGAAAAGTGGACATATCCGCCATACTCCGGAACCATCGCGGACGGAAAGATCTGGGGCCGTGGGTCCAGTGACTGCAAGAGCAACCTGATCGGACAGCTGGAAGCCGTTGAGGCACTTCTGGAAAAAGGCTACGAGCCGGACTATGACCTTTACCTTTCCTATGGATACATAGAAGAGGTCGCAGGCGGAAAGATTCCGGCGGAGACACTCCGAGGAACCGGCATCCGCTTCGGCGCCATCCTTGATGAAGGCGGCGGAGTCCGCCCGGGAAGCGATTACGGAATCGACGATAAGGGACTCTGCACCATCGGTCTCTGCGAAAAAGGATATGTGGACTTCGAACTCTCCTACACCGCAAAAGGCGGACATTCCAGCCGACCGGGCGAGAACTTCGCGACGACCATGATCGCAAAGGCACTGATCGCGATCCAGGAGAACCCGATGCCGTACCGTGTGACGGATACGATCCGCCGCCGCTTCGAAGTCCTTGCGCCGTATATGGCGAAGGAAAATCCGGAGCTGGCAAAGCTGCTTGAGAAACCGGATGAGAACCTGGAAAAACTCGTTCCGTACTTCAAGAAAGATCCGGCTCTCGACGCGATGTTCCACACCACCGTCGTTCCGACGATGCTTTCCGGATCCGCCCAGGCGAACATTCTTCCGGCAAAGGTCACAGCAGTTGTAAACAGCCGTATCCTCACGGGAGATACTGTTGAGAGCGTAAAGAAACACCTGGAAGACATCGTGCCGGATGAGGTGGAAGTGCGCGTTCTCAAAGGCAGCAACGCGTCCCCGACATCCCTGTATGACGGAGCCATCAAAGATCTTCTCGTTGAGATCAGCGGTAAGATCTATGGCGATGTGATCCCGTGTCCGGAGATGATGCTCGGCGGAACAGACGCGAGATTCGTCTACGACCTCAGCGATCGCGTATACCGTTTCTCAACGATCTACGCGAGAGAAGACCACCATGTCCATGCGGCGAACGAGTTCATCGGAGTGGAAGAACTGGCGGACAGCATCGACTTCTATATGGAACTGCTGACCAGATATGGGGAGACAGCGAAATAATTATATGAAAATCTTTTAAGTTAACCAGAGTAAACTCGGAGCCAGGGATATAAGTCTCTGGCTCTTTCCAATGATTTTTAATCTAAATAACTTTTCATTGCCTTTAAAGCATTTTTTTCCAGACGGGACACCTGTGCCTGACTAATCCCAACTTCCCCCGCAACCTCCGTCTGCGTCTTTCCCTCAAAAAACCTCATATCAATAATCCTCTTCTCCCTGGCTGGCAGCCTCTTCATCGCCTCACTGAGTGAAAGCTGCTCCACCCAATTCTCCTCCCGGTTCTTCTTATCACTGATCTGATCCATCACACAAAGTGGATCCCCACCGTCCGTATAAACCGGCTCATATAGACTCACCGGACTCTGGATCGCATCCATCGCATAGGTGATCTCCTCCTTCGAAATCCCCACCTCATCCGCGATCTCCATGATCGTAGGTTCCCTCAGATTCCTCTTTGTAAGCATCTCCCTGGCCGAAAGCGCCTTATAAGCCGTGTCCCTGAGCGACCTGCTCACCCGGATCGAATTATTATCCCTCAGATACCGCCGCACCTCCCCAAGGATCATCGGCACCGCATAAGTTGAAAACTTCACATTCTGCGACAGATCAAAATTATCGATGGCCTTGATCAGACCGATACATCCGATCTGAAACAGATCATCCGGATTCTCACTGCTCCCCGAAAACCTCTGGATCACACTCAGAACAAGCCTCAGATTCCCCTTAATATATGTTTCTCTTGCGTCCGTATCTCCATTCTGGATCCGTCTGAAAAGGTCGGTTTTTTCCTCATTCGTCAGAAGCGGGAGCTTAGAAGTATTCACCCCGCAGATCTCAACCTTATATCCTGCCATGACAAGAACCTCCGCAAATTATTTTCATAGAAAAATGATTTACGGAAACAAGGCAGTTTATACATGAAGAATGCGGGAGTTATTTCCTGAAAAAATATGTGGAATGGCCTTGAAAAAAGAAAAAAAGATCCCCATTTTTTATGATTTATGCTATACTAACTCTATTAACTTGAAGTTTTACCGTGGTATAGCGATGGAGCGGTCGAATCAGAATCGTTCGGACACCCACGGTATTGAAATGTAGAAATTCCGGTCACATCGCGGGAATTTTCTATAAAGAAGGAGAACACACATGAAACTTGAAAATTACGAAGTACATCTTCCGAGCTATTCCATCGGAAATGCCATCTATGATAAGATCGGTCCGGTCTGCGAATCCTACGGGAAGACGGTCCTGGTGATCGGCGGAAAGCTGGCCCTGGAGGCGGCCTATGATAAGATCAAGGCGGCTGTGGATAAGACGAACCTCACGATCATCGGAAAAGAACTGTTCGGGGAGGACTGTACCTACAAGACTGTGGAGGCGCTCCGGGCGCTGCCGGTCTATCACGAGGCAGACATGGTCTTTGGTGTCGGCGGCGGAAAAGCGCTGGATACCGTAAAGTGCCTCTGCATCACGGACGATAAGCCGGTATTCACATTCCCGACCATCGCCTCCAACTGTGCCGCGACGACCTCCGTTTCCATCATGTACAACGATGACGGGACGTTCTTAAAACCGCACTTCTTTATCCGCCCGGCGATGCACGCCTTCATCGACACGGAGATCATCGCAAAAGCTCCGGCGAGATACATGTGGGCTGGAATTGGCGATACTTACGCAAAATATTATGAGGCGAAGATCTCGTCCCGGGACGAGCGCCTGGAGCATTTCACGGCAGTGGGTGTCGCGGTCAGCGAGATGTGCCGGAAACCGCTGCTTGAATATGGCGTGAAAGCATTTCAGGATCATCAGAAAGGTCTCTGCACCTACGATGTGGAGCAGGTGGTCCTCGCCATCGTTGTCACCACGGGAATTGCCTCTATCTTCCTCACAAAGGACTGCACTCCGGATTACAACAGCGGACTTGCCCATGCGGTCTTCTACGCGCTGACGTCTTATCCGGTGATCGAGAAACGCCATCTTCACGGGGAGGTCGTTGGCTTTGGTGTTCTCCTTGCACTGCTTGTGGACAGACAGGAAGAGGAGTTTGAGAAGATCTATAAGCTGAACCGTGAAATCGGACTTCCGGTATCCCTAAAGGAGATCGAGATCACAGAGGACGAGTGGGAGGAGAGCATGAACCGGATCCCGGAGATGTCCGATGTTGCCCATTATCCGTACAGGGTGACAAAAGAAATGCTGAGAGATGCCATGGACCGCTTAAAGGAACGGGCAGGAAAGGACGCCTATGACACAGAAAAATAAAGCCGGTTCCATGATCTTAGGGGTTGCGTTTGTGTGGTTTACGACTCATTTCGGCGGCGGTTTTGCCTCCGGCGCGCAGATCTACAGTTACTATGTGCGTTATGGGATCTGGTGCCTGATCATGCCGGCGGCCGCGATGCTCTATAATACAGTGTTTTTTGCCTACTGCCTGCGTTTTGCGAGAAAACATGAGGTGTACGATTACCGGTCCTACAATAACGCGTTTTATGGAAAATTCTCACCGGTCTTTTCCAACCTGTTTGAGATCCTGTATCTCTGTGTGATGTGTGTGGCCCCGGCGGTTGCCTTTGCGACAGGCGGTGCGACGCTGTCTGCGCTCACGGGACTTCCGTATTTGCTCTGCACGTTTGTGATCGGTGTGTTTATTTTTATCGTGGCGATCTTCGGAACAGATCTTGTCCGGAAAGTGGCATCGGTGCTTTCTGTCTGCATCATCGCGGGACTTCTGATCGTGTATATTCCGAACATTGCGGCAGGCTTCGGCGCGATCAAAGAGACCGCAGCCGCAATGCAGGCGGAGCCGGTTCCTTTCGGGAAAGCGCTGTACTCCGCATTTCTCTATGGAACCTTCCAGTTGGCGAATGTGGCTGTCTTTGTCCAGCACGCGAAGTCCTTTGAGAAGCCGGGTGATGCGGTAAAGAGCATGGGGATCGGATTTGTGGTAAACACGCTGATGATGATCATGGTAGTTCTGGGGATCATGACGGTCTGCCAAAATCCGGAGATGAAAAACCAGAGCGTCCCGACTTTATTTATGGTTCAGAATGGTGTCGGAAAGGCATTTATGACACCGCTGATCTCGATCCTTATTATTCTCGGGGCAGTCTCCACGGCGGTCAATATGGTGGCTGCGATGGTGAGGAGAATCTGCAGCGGAATCGAAGCCGGATGTGCTGACAGAAAGAAAACTGTTTTGGCCGGAGAATCCGTGAAAAACGCAGGCGAAATTCCTAAGAGAAAGATTTCCCGCCACGAGATCATCGCAGCCCTGATCTGCTGTCTGGTAGATTTCGCCATCGCCCAGTTCGGTCTCCTGACCCTGATCCAGCGCGCGTACAGTGTCCTCGCGTACCTCGCGATCCCTGTGATACTGATCCCGTATTTAGTGCATATGGTTGTGACCAGGTTTGATACAAAATAAATAGGAATTGTATGGATAAAAAGCATCTGCGGTGCATCCAGTATGTTTCTGTCTGAAAGGCAGGGAGATATTGGGAGGCACTGCGGGTGTTTTTTTTTATGGAGTTGGGGTAAGCGATCAGCAATCAGTGAAATAGTGGTGGCAGAGGATCCTGCCTGGTCCGAGTGTAATTATAGGATTTCAGAAAACGCAGATATATCAACGGTTTGCTGGCAGTCGGCAAGAGGTATTTATTCTAAAAATCTAAAATGACGAGAACAACGCCGCCCAACAGGAAAACAGGCGGCGTTTTCATAAATGCTGGAGTTAGTTACCGTTTTAACCGGGCACCCCGGTTAGTACGATTATCCCCCCTAAACCTTATAAACTAAACGCTTTAATATGCAGATTGCCTTAGGAAACACCCCCCAAAAAAGATTTTCGATTATAGGCAAGAGAATCCGCATAGCAAAATCACTTTCGTTGATTGGTACCCAATTATTAGTTTTCCAGGATGGTCTTACCAATCCTTTTTGATCCAAGATAATTGGTTATCTCCAAATCCATAATAGAAACAGCCCCGATTGCCATATAGAAGTAATTCAAGAACCAAAGAATGTGTTCCTTTGCGTAGCCTAACTCGCACGGAAGTATGCACTCATTTTTGAATATACCATCTTTTTTATAATCAAAATATGAATGGTAAATCGGATGTGTACCATCGTGATAGAGAAAGCAGCCATTGTTTAAGCATAAAATCATATTATGAAAAAGAGATTTATCAATTCCGGCATATATATCACTAAATAACGAACCGATTTCCTTTTCTATGTCAAAATCGATACTTTCACAAATCAAAAAAGTTGTCATTTGATCTCGTACTTTTAATGCCGTATTAAATGGGCTTACTTCTGAATAGTCTTTGAAAATATAAGGATTATCTCCTATATCTTCTCTAAGCTTTTTCGTATTAGATAATTTTATTAAAGCATCTTTTAATGTGTACTTTGTTAACTTTGATTTTGCTTCTATAACGCCCGCAACACACTCAACAGGGAAAAATTTTTGTTCACCGTTTTCTATAACCGGTGTATGTTCTCGATCATATATAATTATATCGCATTGGGTACTTATGTGATCTTTGCTGGTGATGATGAACCCATTTCCAATTGCCAATCGAGCAGGTAAAAAAGGTTCCAAAAAATTTTTAATGAGTTTCTCACGATAAATTCCAAACTCTCCGGGATGAATCAATTTACCATCGCTATTGACAAATATTTGCTTAGATAAATTGATATATTCGTTTTCAAATTGATCAATTTTTGCTTTTACCAGCTTGTCAAATATAGTGTTCATTATCGATAAATCCTTTCCTAAAGTAAGTGTAATTTGAGTATAGCACATTGAGCAGCAGCAAAACAAGTTCCTTGAACAACGCCGCCCAACAGGACAACGGGCGGCGTTTTCATATATAACACCATGAAGGGAGGTCACTCTCACCCGGCCAGTCTGCGGACTGGCTTTTTTCATGCCACAAAAAGGAGGTTTGCAAATGGCAGATGATAAGAAAAACATTCCCGAGGCAGCTCCGCCCGCCGAAGCTCCCGCTCCTGCGGTAGAAAATGCCGCTGTGCCGGAGCAGCCTGCTCCCGAGCCTGCGCTGACCGACGCAGAGGCGGTCATGCTGGAGCATGAGGGGCAGGCGGCACTCTTTGAAATGGGCGAGGCCGTGCCTGATCCCGCTGACGCTGTTACCCGCGCCGAGGTGGAGGAGCCTGCCGCTCCCGAAGTCCCCAAGGCCGAAAAGGAACAGGAGCAGCCGCCCACGCCCAGCAAGGACAATCCCGCTCCGGCACATTCCGGCAAGGTGGTGGATTTTGCCGCCGCTCGTGACGAGGCGGCCAAGGAGGAGAAAAAGGCGGTCAAGCAGAAGCCACCCACGGAAAAGGACAAGGCTGCCAAGCCCGGCAGAGGCCGTCCGCCCAAGGAGGGCAAGGCCGCTCCCGATAGGACAGAGACGCCCAAACCTCGGGACAAAAAGTCCCAAAGCAAGCCTGCCCCGGAGAAACCTGCCGTGGATAAGGGCGGCGCTCCCGCTGGTGCGGAGGTCACGCCGAAGCCGCCTGCGCCCCGTGACGCCACCCGCACCGAAAAAGAGGAGATCGTCTATCTCAATCTGTCTGACCTGCACCCGTTCAAAAATCATCCCTTTGGTGTCCGGGACGATGCGGAGATGCAGGGGCTGGTGGAGTCGGTCAAGGCGGCAGGCGTCAACCAGCCCGCGCTGGTGCGTCCCCGTGAGGATGGCGGCTATGAGATCATCGCAGGCCACCGCCGCCAGCGGGCAAGTGAACTTGCCGGATTTGCGAATATGCCGTGTATCGTCCGCAACATGACGGACGATGAAGCCATCCTCGCCATGACGGATGACAATCTCCGCCACCGTGAGCGTATTTTGCCCACGGAAAAGGCACAGTCGCTCAAAATGCAGGTGGAGGCCATCAAGCACCAAGGCTCCCGCCCCGGCGAGGAGGACAAGGACGCCGGAAAACGCTCCACGCAGGTCGTGGGAGATCGCAACGGCATGAACTACAAGCAGGTGCAGCGGTATATCCGCTTGACCGAGCTTGTGCCGGATTTGCAGAAAATGGTGGACGAGAAAAAGCTGGCGTTCACCCCGGCAGTGGAGATCTCATTCATCCGTCCCAAAAATCAGAGGTATATCGCCGTGTCCATCGAGGGGCAGCAGTCCTCGCCCTCGCTGTCGCAGGCACAGAAAATGCGGGAGCTGGACAAGAACGGCAAGCTCAACGGCGATGTGATTGACGGTATTCTGTCGCAGGAGAAAAAGGAGGTAGACAAGGTGATCATCAATAGTGCGGAACTGGAAAAGTATTTCGGCAAGGACAAGTCCCCGAGGGAAATGAAAGACAAGATCATTTCTCTTCTGGATGACTGGAAAGCCAAGCAGCCGCCCGAGCTGGGCAAGCCCGAAAAGAAAACGGATCTTGAAAAGTGACCTTGGGACTTTTTGTCCCGAGGTCTTTCGTTATGGACTTTAGTCTGTTGAGCCCATTGGAGTTTTTCGTTGATCCGAAAAATGGAGATGGGCGAAACAATAAACCACCCGCTATGCGGGTGCGCGTCGATTTATGGCGAAGAAAGAAAATTCACTTGCACATACGAAATGGATGTGCAAATATCATATCGTCTTCACACCTAAGTATAAACGAAAAGTAATCTATTATCAATACAGAGAAGACATTAGAGACATTATAAAACAATTATGCAGTTATAAAGGCGTACAAATCATCGAAGGTCATGTGATGCCAGACCATGTCCATATACTAGTAAGTATTCCACCGAAAATGAGTGTATCTTCATTCATGGGATATTTAAAAGGGAAGAGTGCGTTAATGATGTTCGACAAGCACGCAAATTTAAAGTATAAATTTGGTAATCGTCATTTCTGGTCAGAAGGTTATTATGTTAGTACAGTAGGACTAAATGAAGCCACAATCAAGAAATATATTCAAGATCAGGAAAAGCATGATATTGCAATGGATAAATTAAGTGTAAAAGAATATGAAGACCCTTTCAAGGGTTGAGGCTAAGTAGTCTCAACACCCCTTAAGGGGTAGCGACGAGTCAAGAGCAATATGGCTTGAACGGAGCTGTGGGAAGACTGCGTAAGCAGGATTCCCATAGCTGAAAGAGAAAGCCAGCGCCTTGAGACGCTGGCCTAGTAACGGTGGGCTTATAGCCCTAGTGCAAACCACCCTTTTGAAGGGTGGTGGTGACTTTGAGAATTATACTTCGGTGTCGGCTTTTTGTTCAGCAATAATACGCTCTGCTTCTTTTATTCCACTATTCATAAGCTTATGATATGCGATCTTTTTTTCGAACTTTTTATCAAACATAGTTCCACCGGTATCAAATGCATATCTGACTTTTCTATCAGTTGCAGGAATTTTAAATTTAGTTTTAAAAACTGACACAATGTCGTTGAAAGAAAAATATTCAATGCCTTTTTCGCGTGTGTACATCAGCATAACTACCAACATCTGTTCATTAAACTTGGTTAACTGAGTCACATCGCAATATTTTTCCAGATTTAGTTCATCAAGAGGAATTGACACTAATGCGGATTCAGGTGTGGATCTCTGCGATTTAGGCTTGGTGTTTTTCTTTTTGTTATCTGTATCGTGAGCGACATACTCCTCGCACCAATTTTTCCCCTTCTCCAAAACACAATATGCTTTCAATCCATCTTTTTTTTCTTTTACTTCACGCAAATAGCCTTTTTTTATATTTTGAACTATCATCTGAGAAATGTTTGAGGGCTTTTCTTGTCGAGCATCATCAAGTGCAGTTTCGATGTCTTTTGAAGTGAACACACCCATATGATCAATATGCTCGATATAGTATGCCACGCCCATTACAATTTCAACACCTGTCACAAACTTTTTCTCTCTTAAAAAGCCTGCTAATGATTCGTAATTGTTTGCATTATTTTCTGCAGGATATGCCAAAGAGGATTCTGGCAGATTAGTAGATGGAAGGCATCCATTTTCGCTTTCAATCATTGTTGGAGTTGAGGGTACTACTGGGGACACAGCCATAATCGCCTGAGGAAGTACGCTAAAAAATTGAGTGCGTTCCCGCTCAATCAGATCGCTATCTCCTTCTGCCTCAAATTCAATAGGGCCAAATTTGATATGAATTTTATTTGACATATAATCCTCCTATTTCAACAATCCCGCTTTGTAATATAACTCTTCAAGGCAAACACGATATGTTTGTTTGATGTTATCAATATCTTTTTTTCGAGTGTTATACAATACTCGATGCGCAGCATAGTTTCCTATTTCGCGGATCGAATCATACTCTTTTCTTAGCCGAGATATTGCCAATGTAGGATTGTTAAGTGCATTGGCAACTATCTTTTCCAGCATTACATATTCACCATCTTTTTTTATTTCATTTTGGATACCGAGATTTTCATATGCCAGAATAAGAGTTATTTCAAATACACGGCGCATACAAACAGCCGCTGCGTCATAACAACAGTGATCGTAGCAATGGTTGACTTGTTTTATTAGCTTATCAAGAAAACCGCGCTTTCCGCAAAAGAGTGTTTCATCAAGCAACTCGCTATCCGAAACAATTATATCTTCATTAAAAAAGAATTCAGCATAATTAGCAGATAATTTTTCTTTAGCTGCGGGGGTTAGCATATATTCACTGTCTGCAATTTTACGGAAGTCTTTAGATTTAGATAAGTAACTTTTTAAACGAGAGACATTTGAAATGGGATGTCCTATATCTCTAAGAATTGTAGTGACTTCATTAAGCATAAATGTGCTTTTCGCTTCAGTATTACAATAGTAATAAGCAATCAGTTTTACTTTTCCTAATTCTGTTTGTTTTGCCAAATCAACCTTGGCAACATACTGCCGCAACTCCATACACTTAACCTCGAAATATCTTTTTGATTAGTATACAACGCACTTTTAAGGAAATCAAGACAAATGTCGATATTTACATATTGCCATTTAAAATGAAACGGCATTTAATCAGAATGGGGGATATTCTTGTGGTATTTAAGACAGCGTTTGGGCGGCTTGGCGTTCCTCATTTCGCCCTTTGGCATCCCGACCATCGCTGACTGGCTCATGGACAGGCACTACTCGCTGAAATACTCCTTGCAGGATTTCATCACAAGTTGATACTTTGGGACAACTTGTCCCAAAGTCCGAGCGGCGGCTGTTGCCAGCCGCCGTTTGTCATATCTGAAGGAGGGTTGCCTACAGCTACGACTTACTATAAGAAGCACAAAATCAGCAAGGGCGAAACCATCGCGCAGTCCTTGAAAGAGCGGTTTGACTACGGGCAAAACCCGGACAAGACCGAGGGCGGCGAGTTGATCTCGTCCTACGGCTGCGACCACATGACCGCCGATGCCGAGTTCCTTTTGAGCAAGGCCAAGTACAAAACCGCCACAGGCCGGGAGCAGCGGCGGGACGCGGATGTGCTTTGCTATCAGATCCGCCAGTCATTCAAGCCCGGGGAGATCACGCCGGAGGAGGCCAACCGCATCGGCTATGAAACGGCGATGCGCTGGACAAAGGGCAAGTATGCCTTTTTTGTTGCTACCCACACAGACAAGTCGCACATTCACAATCACATTTATTACAATTCGACCTCGCTGGACTGCACCCGGAAGTTCCGGGACTTTATCGGCTCTGGCCGTGCGGTACGGCGGCTCTCTGACCGCATTTGCCTTGAAAATAATCTGTCCATCATCACCAACCCCAAGCTGCACAGCAAGGGGCGATTTCTCCATTACGGGGCGTGGCTGGGGACAGCGCGGCAGCCCTCATACAAGGAGCAGCTACGGCTTGCCATCAATGAAGCTCTTGCAAAACGCCCCGCCGATTTTGATGCTTTCCTCCGGCTCATGGAGGCGTCCGGCTTCACGGTCAAGCATAGGCGCGGCGGTGTGATTTCTTTTCTTGTTCCGGGACAGGAGCGGGCGATCCGGTTGCGAGCATCCACCCTTGGGGACGGTTACGATCCAGAGAACATCAAGGCCGTCATCGCCGGGGAGCGACCAATCCCAGAGCAGCCTGTTCCTGCGCCTGCCGCCCCACGCCGTGTCAATCTGATCGTGGATATACGGGAGCGGCTGCGCTCCGGTAAGGGTACGGCCTATGCGCGGTGGGCAAAGGTCTATAACCTAAAACAGATGGCGGCGGCGCTTCAATTCATGCAGGAGCAGAATATCACCGAGTATGACCAACTCTCCGCCAAGGCCGAGGACGCCGTTTCCCGCTTTCACGCGCTGACCGAGCAACTCCGGCGGACGGAGGCTGACCTGTCCGCAACATCCGAGCTGATGGGAGCCGTGGTGCGGTACGCCAAGACCCGCCCCGTCTTTGACGGGTACAAGGCCGCCAAGTACAGCCGGAAATACCTTGCCGAGCATGAGGCGGAGTTGGCAGACTACCGGGCGGCCAAGGCCACAATGGGAGAGCTGCTGGGTGGTGAGAAGCTGCCCAAGATGACAAATCTAAAAGAAAAACGCCGCCAACTGGCGGCGCGGAAAAAGACGCTCTATACCGAGTACCGCTCGGCGCAGGAGGAAATGCGGCAGGCCGTGGCGGTCAAGGCCAACATTGACCATCTGCTGGGCGTCACGGACGGCCAGCGCAAAAAGGAACAGGAGCGATAGCGCACAGTGACGCAGACAAATTACTTTGGGCATGGGGTGCCCCGCAAAGTCGCAAGACTTTGTGGAGAGATGAGGCACAACGGAGCGGGCGGATTTTGGGACATTTTGTCCCAAAGTAGCATAGCGGAGTTTGTGCTGACGAATCCCAAAGCCGGGTTTGGGGAGGCTCCCCAACAAGCGTTTTTGCAGCCCGCCGGGATGCAAAAATAGCAAGTGTGGCTACACTTGCCCTGCTTGCCGTTAGTGCGTTCCCCGGAAAACCACGAAAAACGGAGGCAGCGCCGTTTCTTACGCTCCCTCCGTTTCTCTGGCTTTTTGTATTCCCTCTGCGGTGGCTTCCATGATCGTCAATTCGTTCTCGTCCATTGTGTTTAGCATCCTGTCAATGTGCTGGCGGCAATCACTTTC
>Ga0129311_1000669_pt1 | contig 28319 bp, 21 predicted proteins | sample Go1ome_FD_94435 | JGI IMG/M metagenome (GOLD analysis project Ga0129311, IMG submission 94435) | Western lowland gorrila individual fecal microbial communities from Wisconsin, USA - Go1022B metagenome | ecosystem: Host-associated > Mammals > Digestive system > Large intestine > Fecal | place...
ATGACTATCCCTTTAGCACACCAACTAAAAATGCGGTAAACAAAAGGATAATTGAGCGCCATACGCCAAGAACCTTAAGTTCTGTATAGCCGCTGTTTTTGTGGTGTGTCAGCGGGATAACCATAATTCATAATTCACAATTCATAATTATTGGCAGGCATTCGGGCTTTGCTGTTTTAACCCTCACATTGCTTTCATACATCTTTTTTCTCCCACAAAAAAGTGCGCTCACAGGTAATTCCGTGAGCGCACGATTTTTTATTTGACTGCTTCAAACTGCCGACAAGCACGCAATACCCGCGTTCATGTCAACAATTATTGGCAGGCATTCGGGCTTTGATGGTTTATCCATCACATTGCTTTCATATATCTTTTTCTCCCAATTTGGTTGTGTATTGCTTTCCCCGCCGAAGGCGGGGAAAGCAATACGAAAAGACCTATTTGACAATATCAGCAATACACATCAAGATCGGGAGAATTTTTCCCACAAAAAGCGCGCTCACGGAAAATTCCGTGAGCGCACGATTTTTTTTATTTGACTGCTTCAAACTGCCGACAAACACACGAAACCCGAGTTCATGTCAACAATTATGAATTATGAATTACTTAGTCAGTCCCCAGATGTCCTTAGCGTACTCTTCAACAGCGCGGTCTGCCGAGAAGATGCCTGCACCTGCGATGTTTGCAAGGCTCATCCTCTGCCATTTCAGCTTGTCGGAATAGCACTCGGAAGCGTAATTCTGAGCCTTCTGATAGCTGTCGAAATCCTTAAGTGCCATGTAGGTATCGGTGTTCTTAAGGGTGTCGGCTATCTCAGGGAACTGTACGCCGTTAACGCCGTACTGAATGGTGTCGATAGCCTGCTTTACAACAGGATTGCTGTTGTAGATGTCGATAGGTCTGTAGCTTGCCTTGCATGCGTTGACTTCATCAACGTTCATACCGAAGATGATGATGTTGTCATCGCCCACCTGCTCGTGTATCTCGACATTAGCACCGTCCATAGTGCCCAGTGTCACAGCGCCGTTTATCATCAGCTTCATGTTGCCTGTGCCGCTCGCCTCAGTACCCGCAAGTGAGATCTGCTCGGAGATATCAGCCGCAGGCATAAGTATCTCGGACAGCGAAACATTATAGTCTTCAAGGAAGATGACATTCAGCTTTTCTCTCAGCTTGTCGTTCTTCTTAAGTTCTTCCGATATGTTCCAGATCAGCTTGATTATCTGCTTAGCCATATAGTAGCCCGGTGCCGCTTTTGCCGCAAAGATATAGGTCTTGGGCACGAAAGGAGCGTCGGGGTTGTTTTTGAGGTAGTTGTACTGTGCGATGATATTCAGCGCGTTCAGCTGTTGACGCTTGTATTCGTGCAGACGCTTTACCTGTACATCAAAGATGGACTCGGTATTCAGCACAGCGCCGTACTGGTTCTTGACATACTTTGCAAATTTCTGCTTGTTCTCAGACTTGATGTCAGCCAGTCTGTTCAGCACTTCTTCGTCGTTTTTGAAGACTGCCAGCTTGCTCAGTTCAGCGGCATTCTTAAGGAAACCGTCACCTATCTTTTCTCTCAGCAGTTCGGTCAGACCTTCATTTGACTGATACAGCCATCTTCTGTATGCGATACCGTTGGTAACGTTCTTGAACTTGGTGGGAGTATCCAGATACTCGTCCTTGAATGTTTCCCTCTTGATTATCTCGGAGTGTATCTTTGCGACGCCGTTTACGCTGTGCGAAGCGTGAACGCACAATGTAGCCATCTTGACCTTATTGTTCTCGACGATTGACATGTGAGAAACCTTGCCTTCGTCCTTGTATCTCTCCCACAGGTCGCGGCAGTATCTTTCGTTTATCTCGATGATTATAGAGAAAATTCTGGGGCAAACGCTCTTGAGCAGGTTGCAGTCCCACTTTTCCAGCGCTTCGGGCATAACCGTGTGGTTTGTGTATGCGAAAGTATTGGTAACGATGTGCCACGACTTATCCCAGCTGTAACCGCAGTCATCAAGCAGGATACGCATCAGTTCGGGTATAGCGAGGGTGGGGTGGGTATCGTTGATGTGTATAGCGACCTTCTCGTGCAGGTTATCCAGTGTGCCGTAAACCGACATATGCTGGTTTACTATATCACCGATGGAAGCCGCACAGAGGAAATACTGCTGTCTGAGTCTTAGGCTCTTGCCCTCAGCGTGGTTATCATTGGGGTAAAGCACCTTAGTGATAGCCTGCGACATGATATTCTTGCTGAGCGCCTTAGCGTAGTCGCCCTTATTGAAGAAAGGCATATCGAAAGAAACCATCTCAGCCTTCCACAGTCTGAGTTTTGAAACAGCCTCACTGCCGTAGCCCGAAACGAACAGGTCATAAGGCACAGCCATAACAGATGTGTAGTTCTCGTGAGTTACACAGTGGTACTGATTATCCCAGTACTCTTTCAGTTCACCGTCAAAGCGGACTTCGATAGCCTTTGTAGGTACGGGCACCAGCCATACAGAACCGCCCGGCAGCCAGTTATCGGGGAGTTCGGTCTGCCAGCCGTCCTCCAGTTTCTGCTTGAAAATACCGTACTCATAGCAGATGGAGTAGCCTGTTGCGTGGTAGCCGTCAGCAGCCAGCGCATCGAGGTAGCATGCAGCCAGTCTGCCCAGACCGCCGTTGCCCAGACCTGCATCAGGTTCCTGCTCATATATGCCGTTGATGGATATGCCGAGATCTTTCAGCATTTCCTTAGCCTGCACGTTCATTTCCAGATTGTACAGTGAAGTTTTCAGCGACCTGCCCATCAGGAATTCCATAGAGAGGTAATAGACCTTCTTTTTACCTGCCGACTGAGTATTTACAGTGAACTTTCTTCTCTTGGTTTTCAGTATGCCGACAACTATCTTAGACAGTGCTTCATACACCTTTTTGTCGTCAGCTTCATCGGGGGTAGTCTGAAAATCGTTATGCAGTATCTCGATGAACTGCTTTTTCAGTTCCTCTTTGGAAATTGTCTTTTCCGCATTCTTTGCCATCGTATCATTCCTCCTGATTTCCTCTTGGCAGCCCGCACATGAACCCAATTCCCTCGCAAAGCTGCTCTATGCTACAGACAGCGCCGCAAAAAAACACGGCATCGCCTGATAACTATCTTATTAATTATAACACACTTCCGAAATAATTGCAAGGTAAATAAGTGCATTGTTATTAAATTTGTATGAATTGTGTATAAATATATCCCGCTTTGGTTTATTGTTTTATTATATGCCATATCGCATGAAAAGTCAAGAGCAAATTTCAAACGTTTTCGCTTTTGAAAAGCCCGATGTATCGGATATTTCGCACAAAGCACGCCGACATATCACACAATTACAGCGATCCGCCTTAAAATTCAGACAAAATACGGTCACAAAACCTATATATCGAAGTTTTCGCAACCGTATCTTGTGAATTTAAAAAGTTGTATCGCTATAGATATATGAAACCATTTTGCCCGATTTTTCGGAAAATAACCGAAAAAACTCCCCTGTCAGACAGAGGAGTTCAAAACATTACAGGTTTTCAAGCACAAAAACGTAGGTGAGCATCACGCCGTTATCCCTGACGGACACCTGTTTTTCAAGGGCTTTGGTCTTCATATTTTTAGCCCAGTCTTTCTGAGTCGCAAGGGTAACGCCTGTACCTTCAGCCCAGCTTCTTATGAAGCCGTTGCAGGCAGTCTTTGCAAAAGGCAGAGCCTGCGCCTCGAATACACCGTCAGCGCCCGCCGCCTTGACTATCTCAGGCTCGCCAAACTCGGTCACAGAGAGTTTTCTTTTTACTGTCAGTTTGAAATTCATGGTGATTCCTCCTTTAATAATTTATCCCAATTTGGTTGTGTATTGTTCCCCCGCCGAAGGCGGGGGAACAATACGAAACAACAGCCATTTTGTATCATCAGCAATTCATATCAAAATTGGGAGAATAATTTTCGCTTATATTATTCACTTTTGCGCACTGTCTTCGGGACATGACCGCGCCGTTCTTTCATTCAGAGTGCGGGACTGCCGAAAGTTCATCGCAAGAGTCTGACATTCTCCCGCAAGGGACTGCACTTTCTTTCCGCTAAAACGGCATTCCAACGTTCACGCAAATAATTATGAATCAACTAAGTCCTTTATTATCGCACTCGCAATTACAAGTCCCGCCGCTGACGGCACGAAAGACAATGAACCAGGCACTGCCCGTCTGCCGATCACAGGTTCTTCGGAATCGCCCTGAGGTTTTATCGGCGGTTCTTCCGAATAGACTACTTTAAGTTTCTTAACACCGCGTTTCTTAAGTTCATAACGCATGACTTTCGCCAGCGGGCACCCCTTAGTCTTATAGATGTCTGCGACTTTAAATCCAGTAGGATCCAGCTTATTGCCTGCCCCCATCGCAGAGATAACAGGCGTGCCCGCCTTCTGCGAACGCATTATCATCTCTATTTTGCCTGTCACGGTATCGATGGCATCAACAACATAGTCATACTCGCCAAAATCGAACTGATCTGCGGTATCGGGCATGAAAAAACAGTTATGCACATTGACTTTTATTGATGGGTCGATATCATGCACTCTTTCAGCGGCGACTTCTGTTTTCAGCCGACCGATGGTACTGTGCAGAGCGATTATCTGACGGTTCAGGTTAGTCAGGCTGACTGTATCGTTATCAATAAGGTCGAGTTCGCCCACGCCGCATCTTGCCAGTGCTTCGACCACATAACCGCCGACACCACCCACGCCGAAAACTGCCACGCGGCTGTTTCTGAGTTTATCCATAGCTTCGCGTCCCAGCAGAAGTTCGGTACGCGCATACTGATTTTCCATATTGAGCCTTTCTGTCGGTCTTACCTTTTTGGCAGACCGTTTTCTTCTTCATATTCAACTACTTCTTCATCAGTCAGACCATAGTCTTTACTGAAATCATGTTCGATGAGGTCGCGCTTGGTTTCGATGGGAGTATCGTCCTCAACGCCTTCGGTAGCATCGGGAACAAACACCGTTCTGACTGTGCTTAAGATTATGCGCAGGTCTTCTCTGATAGACTGGTGTTCGATATACATAAGGTCGAGTTTCAGCTTATCATATGGGGTAGTATTGTACTTGCCCATTATCTGCGCATAGCCTGTCAGACCCGCCTTTACTTTCAGCCTGTACTTGAATTCGGGCATAGTAAGTTCATATTTCTCGGCAAGTTCGGGTCTTTCGGGGCGGGGTCCAACAAACGACATATCGCCCTTAAGGATATTTATCAGCTGGGGCAGTTCATCGAAGCGTATTTTTCTGATGACCTTGCCAACAGGAGTGATACGTTCATCGTTCTCGGCGGCAAGTCTTGCGCCGCCTTTTTCGGCATCGGTGACCATACTGCGAAATTTGAGCACTTTGAATTTACGACCGCCTGTAGTCAGTCTGACCTGTGAATACAGTACAGGTCCGCCGTCATAGAGTTTGATTATCATGGCGGTTATCAGCATGAACGGAAGAGCGGCAAGCAGCATAACGCCTGCAAGCAGTATATCGAAAAAGCGCTTCATCATGCGCTGCTCGAATTTCAGACCGTCATTTCTCGACAGCAGCAGCGGCGTATCGAAGAGGTGGAAATCGTCCGCCCCGCGAATGATTATATCGGAAAGTTTCGGGTTTATATAGGTCCTGATAGAATGCTCAAAGCAGAACTTCACCAGTTTGCTTCTGAGGTCACCGGGTATATCGGTGATGATAACGCCTTCGTATCTGAGTATGCGGCGTTCTATCTCTTCAAGGCTCTCCTCACAGCTGACAGCGGCGCAGATACTATATTTATCGGTACGCTGAGCCATTTTATTGACGAGGTATTTCGCATTTGAGTTGCCGTAGACTATCAGCAGTTTACGCGGCGGGTACATTTTGGTATATATTAGAGTGAAAGCGTAGCTCCAGGGCAAAGAAAAGACAAGCTGTATGCCTGCCAGCACGAACATGGGCTTAAGGTCCATACGGTTACGCCCGATGAGTGCTATAAGCACCATTTCGGCGGCATTACTGCCTATAATGCCGAGCACCTGCGAGCCGAAAAGTCCCATAAACTTAGAGTAGCCCAGTCTGAACCCGTTGAACAGACTGGTGACGGTGGTATACATGATGCCGTATATTCCCACCATGAGCAGGTTGCCGTAATGCCAGAACGGGTCGTGCATAGTGCTGTTATAGTAGTTATACCACACATGCGAAAAGCCCATCATAAAGAAAAAGATAATGATAAGTGCTGCAACAAAATTGAGCAGTCTTTTATACTGCTCACGGTTTTTAGTAATTATTGACAATAACATAACACCCTTTACGGTTTGATACAAATTCTCCTATAATATCACATTATACCATACTTTACGCGATTATTCAAGTATCTGCCCTTTTTTTCAGACTTTTTTCACAGTTTTGTGGGTAACCGCATTCGTGAGTTACAGCGCTCTGCAAAAAAACGCCCGCGTTATTTCGGCGGACGTTTTATGCTTTATATTTTTTTCGCGGTACTTTATCACAAGGGGAGTTCCCCCGCGCACTGCTTTGTGTTTTTGCTATGCTTCGTTGGCGGCACGCCATTCTCCAATGCCTGCCAATAATTATGAATTATGAATTATGAATTATAAATTATCTACGCTTCTTCCGCAGAATTCTGCCATCGCTCTGATCTTGTCCATCGTCTTTGAGAAAGCGGCAGGTGTCAATGACTGCGCACCATCGCTCCACGCATGCTCAGGGTCTATATGGACTTCTATTTCCAAAGCGTGCGCCCCCACTGCTATCGCACCCAATGCACAAGGTTCGATAAGTGATGCGATACCCGTTGCATGGCTGGGGTCAACGGTTATAGGCAGATGTGTTTTCTGCTTAAGCAGCGGAACAGCCGCCAAGTCCAGTACATTTCTTGTAGCTGTTTCAAAGGTACGTATACCTCTCTCGCACAGTATTACCTGATCGTTTCCCTCACTCATGATGTATTCAGCTGACATCAGAAGTTCCTGCAAAGTACCAGAAAGACCGCGTTTGAGCAGTATAGGCTTTTTCAGACGACCCAGTGCTTTCAGCAGTGTGAAGTTCTGGGAATTTCTTGCACCGACCTGGATAACATCAACATCATCGAACAAGTCAATATCCGAAACGTCCATGATCTCGGTGACGATGGGCAGACCTGTTTCAGCGCGGGCTTTTTTCAGTATCTCGATCCCCTCTTTGCCAAGACCCTGAAATGCGTAAGGTGAAGTTCTGGGCTTGAACGCGCCGCCGCGAAGCATTGTCGCGCCTGCTTCTTTAACAGCGATGGCGGTCTTTATGGTCTGCTCTTCGGTTTCCACCGAGCATGGACCGGCAATGACCTGCAAGCGGTCACCGCCCAGTTTTTTGCCGCGTACATCGATGACGGTATCCAGCGGGTGGAAGCGGCGGTTAGCGTTTTTATAGGGTTCCTGCACACGCTTGACGGTTTCGACTATCTCTTTAGCCTGCACCGACTCGATATCAACGCTGGTGGTATCTCCGATAAGACCGATTATCTTCGAGTGAACGCCCTCCACCAGATTTGACTTCACATCGAACCTTGTCAGCCACCCGATAAGTTCATCGATCTGTGTTTTGCTTGCGCCGTCTTTCAATACGATTACCATTTTTCATTCCTCCTGTAATATTTTGAGATTTTATTGAAATTTATGTCAGAATTTCTGCATAAAAATAACTGTGCCCTCGCAATACGAAAGCACAGTCTGTAAACTTATGGAAAATATACATAACCTATATGCGCTGATTTTCCGTTTGCTTTGCTTTCATACTACGACCAAAACGCTCTGAGCCAAAAAATCGCTCAAAGCTGGTAAAGTATGTAAAGACAGTATTAACGGTCAGCATCATACAAGGTTTCCTTTCGTCATTTATCAGCATCGAGTTTATCCGATGCCATCACAAGCCTGTCGCACAGGCGGTTGGGAAGATTTTCGTTAGCCAAAAATGCGGTTATCTGCGCCTTTGTCTGACCTGTCACAGCATGTACAGCTTCAAGCTGATTACTGCCATTGCAAGTCACACCGATGACCACATTATACTTGCCCACATGTGGGTCTTTCGAGTTATCGAACAGGAAAGCAACGAAATTATCACTTCCGATGATCGGCAGGTTGAAGTTCAGCGCATTATCAGCGGGACCGACCTCAGGGAGTTTATCCTGCACATCGGCACGCATATCAGCAATGACTTTTGCCAGAGCCTTTTTAAATTTCACCTTATTTTCGTTAAGCATGCACTCAGCCCACCTTCCAAAATCTACAAATAATTATACGACACTACCGCCCTCATGTCAAGAGCACAAGGTCTGATTTAACACTTTTTTAACATCTCACTGTTTATCGAAGTAATCCTTACCGCGAGCGGGATTGAAATAGGTGCGCAGGTAGCCGTCTTTTGACACCACCACGAACTCGTTGGTTTCCTCGACATAGTAGACATCGTCGCCGTCCTCTTTCTCGGTCTTATGGAGTGCGGAAGGGTCATTGACCACATCGGAAGCCGCTTTGCGGTAATCATCGGCGTTGTCAAAGCCCATCTCTATGCCGTGTTTCTCATAATGCTGGTCGCGGAGTTTTTTCGTCCTGAACCAGTATTCAACATACTCGCCCTGTGAACTTTCGGGGGCGGCAGTTGTGGTCGTTGTGGCAGACTTCTTCGACTTTTTAGCAGTAGTTTCCGCCGCAGAACTTTCTTCTGTCGGGGCAGAAGATCCTGTCGTTTCAGCGAAAGAACTTTCAGCTGTAGAACTTTCCTCAGTGATTATAAGATCATACATCGACTCTTCCTCAGGCGGCAGACTTCTTGCGCCGCAGGCAGTCAGCCCGAAAATCACTGTAAGCACCGTCAGCAGACAGAGTATCACTTTTTTCATCAAAGCACCTCCCACATAATTATACACTAAAGCCGCAGTATTGTCAACAAAAAACGGCAGAGCCGTAAAGACTCCGCCGTTATATGCTTATAAATTTGACTTCTAGCAGTCGCTCAAATTACTTTCTCTTCTTGGAGATAACAACCAGAGCAGCAGCAGATGCAGCCAGAGCTACAGCAACGGTAGAAGCAGCACCGGTGTTGGTGTTAGAAGTAGTGTTGTTAGTAGCTGCCTTAGAGCTGGAAGATGAAGAAGTAGAAGAAGTGGACGAAGTAGAAGAAGTTGACGAAACTTCAGAAGAAGACTCAGAGGAAGACTCTGAAGAAGACTCAGAAGAAGACTCGCTGTCAGAAGAAACAGGCTCAGCTGCGGAAGACTCTTCAGCCTTTACAGTTACAGAACCGTCAACAACAGTGATAGCAGCTGGTGCGTCAACATCATAGTTTACGATACCACCGGCAGTGTTCTTAGCAGAAGAAGTAGTTACAGAAACAGTAGCGCCCTCTTCAGCAGGAGCCTTAACAGTCAGAGTACCGATAACAGTACCGGCAGGAACAACGTCAGACTCATTCTTGAAGTTGGAATCGTAAGCTACGATCTGATGATCCTCGTTGTCAGGATAATCGATCTTGTCCTGCTCGGTCATAACACCCTTGTAGCTCCAGTCATCGAAGCCCAGGCTCTGGATAGCAGCCTCATCAAAAGTGAAGCCGGTGATTTCGCCGCCGTCAGCAACGAAAGCGAACTGAATGGTGTCAACAGCAACGTCAGCAGTCAGAACTACATCAAAAGTAGCCTCAGCCTCAGGAGCAACAGTAGCAGACTGTGCCTTGATCTCCAGAGTAGCCTTAACATCGCCAGCAGCAGTATCATCTGCAAAAACAGAAGGTACGAAACCAGCCATCAGAGCTGCGGATGTGAGAAGTGCAAATAACTTCTTGTTCATAAAAAATTCCTCCCAAAATTAATAATTTGAATTTTTATTGCTTAATCATACCCATTTGCCGCCGCAGAACTTGTCCGCCGCGAAATTATGGTGATACAATTAATCCGATGTTACTAATTATAATACATATATACATACCATCGTTGAATATTTTGTTAACGTTGTGTTAACTTTACTCAAACAGTAAGTTTTCAGCAGCTGCCTCAACAGTATGTACAGCGTATCATGCCCCAAATAAGACGTCTCCTATTCGGATTTGTCCACATTATATCACAATTTAACCGTCATGTCAATAGCAAATTGCAAATAATATTTACCAGTTCAAAAAATAATTTTTGGTATATTCACCACAAAAAAGCCTGTTTCTGACTCTCATGCAGTCTTCTCGAACCGTTCGGAGCATGTCAATATAAACAAAAAGCACCTCACATTACTATGTAAGGTGCATTAGTTGGGGCGGAAGGATTCGAACCTTCGACATGACGGAGTCAGAGTCCGTTGCCTTACCGCTTGGCGACGCCCCAGTATGGTTGGGATAGATGGATTCGAACCATCGAGTGACGGAGTCAAAGTCCGTTGCCTTACCGCTTGGCTATACCCCAGCAGGTGTCCTCCATCGCTTTACTGTCTTCCCTGACAGCTTTTATATTATACCACAGTCTTTTTCAGATTACAACCCCTTTTCACCAACATTTACATTTTGTTTACATATCGTTTTCATCAGTGACACATGTTGCTTCTTTATACCTTATTAAAGAGAAATACTGATCTGCACTATTTTACATTCACGCAGACAGATGCCCTCGAAGATGTGCAAAAATTCCCATAAAGCATAAAATTTTAACGAAATATGACTTGACTTGCATAATTTGGTGTGCTATTATATTAACAGAAATTTTCTGAAAGAACGTGCAGAAGTATGTTTAAGAAATTTATGACGGAGTTCAAGGAATTTGCCCTCAAGGGTAACGTTATGGACATGGCTATCGGTGTTATCATCGGTGCGGCTTTCGGTAATATCGTTACCTCGCTGACCGATAACTTCATCAACCCACTTATCGCTGTCATCACAGGCGGTGCGAAGAAGGATGAAAACGGCGTTATGCAGGTAGTCGGCGGCTCTTTCAAGATCAGAGGTGTTGCATTCAACTACGGTTCGTTCGTTTCCGCTGTCATCAACTTCCTTGTGATCGCACTGGTACTTTTCCTGATGCTTAAGGCTGTTAACGGCGCTGTTGCTAAGGCTGCTGCTCTTGCCAAGAAGGAAGAGGAAGAAGAAGAGGCTGCTGCTGAGCCTTCCGCAGAAGAAAAGCTGCTGGGCGAGATCCGCGATCTGCTGACCGCTACTGCTTCTCCCGAAGCGCTGGCTAAGATCGAGGCTGCTAAGGCTGAGGCTGAAAAGTAATTTTCACGCATTTACACAAAGCTGTCCTGCGGGACAGCTTTTTTTGTTGACAAATCTGCCGTTTCGGAGTATAATTATAGCAATCCAACTATTTAAATTCACAAAATCCGGTCGCTAAAGCTCGGATTTATGGGTTTTGTGACCGGATTTTGTCTGAATTTTAAGGCGGATTGCTATAGTTTGGCTGTTTCGCCAAACCATCTTATCATAAAGGAAGTTTTAAAATGGATTACATAAAGCGCTGCTGGGCAGAGATAGACCTTTCAGCAGTCGAATACAATGTCACCGAGTACAAAAAGCTGCTGCCTGCGGGCACTGAACTGATGTATGTTGTAAAAGCCGCCTGCTACGGGCATGATGACAGTCTTATAGTGCCTTTTTTGCAGGAGAAGCTGGGTGCTGAATATTTCGCGGTGGCTGACCTCGATGAAGCCATCAGGCTTCGCGGCATGGGTATTTCGGGGGATATCCTCATTCTGGGCTACACATTGCCCGAATATGCGCCGCTGATTGCAAAGCACAATGTCATACAGGCATGTACCGACCTCAGCTATGCGCGTGAACTGAGCAAAAATGCTGAGGGGACTGTCAGGGTACACGGCGCCGTTGACACAGGCATGACCCGCATCGGCGTTCACGGCACTGCGGAAGAACAGGCGGCTGAACTCTCCGAGATCGCCGCGACCCCGAATATCGCGCTGGAGGGCATCTTCACCCACTTTTCCTCTGCTGACGGCACAGCGCAGGCTGATGACGACTACACCAACATGCAGGCAGAGCGTTTCTTTCGTGTGCGCGACCTGCTGACTGCGGGCGGCATAGAATTGAAACACGCCCACATCAAAAATTCTGCGGGCGGCGCTTACGGTTTCGGTGAGGGCAGTACGCTGGCGCGGCTGGGCATCATCATGTACGGGCTTTACCCCGACCCCGCCAAACCACTTCCCTTTGAACCAAAGCCTGTTATGACTTGGAAAGCTGTCGTTTCACAGGTGAAGTGGATAGACGCAGATACAGCTGTCAGCTACGGCAGAACTTTCGTCAGCGACAGGCGCATGAAGCTGGCTACCATAACCGCAGGCTATGCCGATGGTTACCCGCGTGCGCTCTCAAACAAGGGTGAAGTCATCATCGGCGGCAAGCGGTGCAGGATATGCGGGCGCGTCTGCATGGATCAGTTCATGTGCGATGTCACCGACCTGCCTGACATCAGACCCGGCGACGAAGCGATACTTATGAACGCCGAGATGAACGCCGACCACCTCGCCGCGCTGACAGGTACCATCGGCTACGAGATAACCTGCGACATTTCCCCCAGAGTACCGCGAGTTTTAATTCATAATTCATAATTCATAATTATTGGCATGAACGGAAGAATACTGCTTTTCTTCCTAGAAACTGCGCTCATTATTTAGTGGGCGCTGTTTTGTTTTTTATGACTATCCCTTTAGCACACCAACTAAAAATTCGGTAAACAAAAGGATAATTGAGCGCCCCATATTTTTCCCCCGCCTGCGGCGGGGGAAAAATATACGCCAAGAACCTTAAGTTCTGTATAGCCGCTGTTTTTGTGGTATGTCAGCGGGATAACCACATTGTTTTTTACACCAGCGTCCGCAGTTCTTCGGGGGTGAGGGTGGGCTGAAAGGCTTGATTTATCGCTTCTGAGATATATGCCGCCGCCGAGCGCACAAGTCTGTCTGCCGATGCAGGGGTGACGGTCATGCGCTCACTGCCTTCGGGGGCGGGGCGGTCGAATATCATTTCGGCGGCAGATGACAGGTCTACCACCATCGGCACGCCTATCGCTATGCAGGTAACGCCCAGTGTGGCTCGCGAAAGTTCGCGGCGGGCATTCTCGACACCGCTTCCCGGTGATATGCCTGTGTCGCAAAGCTGTATCGTGCGCCCCAGATGCCCCAGTTCCCAGCAGGCAAGGGCATCTACCGCTATGACAAGGTCGGGACGGACGGCTTCGCAGAGGGCTTTTACCTGCTCGGTGGACTCGATGCCCGTCTGACCCAGCACTCCTGTTTCAACGGCGCTGACTTCCGTCAGACCGCCTGTTTCCAGTTCGTGGGAGAGCCGCATGATGTGGCGGGTGGCGAATATCCCGTCAACAGTCAGGGGACCCAGCGAATCGGCAGTAAGGTGACGATTGCCAAGCCCCGCCACCAGCACACGCTCTGCACCGCCTGCCAGGTCACGCAGGCTTTTCGCGAGGACTTTGACCCGTTCGGCAAAGCAGGGACAGTAGTTCTCAAACGTGCTGTCAAGGGCTTTCAGCGTGATATAGCGCCCTTTCGGTCTGCCGATGGCGCCGGCGGCGGCTGTGGTGGAAATGGTTATATCCGCTCTTTCAAGCTGTGCGCTCTCAATGATATCGATGCAGCGTTCTGCGCCCTCTATATCGTGGCTGAGGGACAGTCTGCGGGCGGCTTCTACCGCAAGGTCTGTGCGTGATCCGTTCATTTTGATTACCTCTTTTCTGCGTCATACAGGGGATATTTTAACGCCCGCCGAAACGACCTTTAGTGCGGTGAGTCGGCAGGTCAGCCATATTTGACAATATGTACAAAAGCAGGGTAAAAAATTTGAGATATTTTTTTTGAAAACCCCTTGCAATTCGGCGGAAAATATGTTAATATAACTTATGTAGCTTGCCAATCTGTTATCCGCATTTCCTCTCAGTCTGCGGATAGCTTATCCTGATAAGCGAGATTTTATTCATTGAGGGAGGTGTCCATAATGCCTAATATCAAGTCTGCTAAGAAGAGAGTTAAGGTCATCGAGAAGAAGACCCTGAGAAACAAGGCTATCAAGTCCGATCTTAAGACTGCTCTGAAGAAGGCTGATGCTGCTGTTGCAAACAACGCTTCCGACAAGGAGCAGGTTGTAAGAGCTGCCATCAAGAAGGTGGATATGGCTTGCACAAAGGGTATTCTGCACAAGAATAACGCTGCAAGAAAGAAGTCCCAGCTTGCTAAGAAGCTCGGCTAAGATCGTTTTTAATAATGGATCTAAGACCCGATACTTTGTGTCGGGTCTTTTTGTTTGTCATAAATTTGACTTCCCTTTCGCAGGACAAAAAAGCGGCTGCCGCTTTCATGCGGCAGCCGCTTTATATCATCTTATTTTAACCTTCGATCGCTATGCACTTTTTCTGAGGCAGCTCCTTTTTCGGCTCTTTCTTCGGTATGCAGAGGGTCAGCACGCCGTTTTCAAACTTAGCCTTGATATCCTCCTCAGTCAATTCCTGACCGACAAAGTAGCTGCGCTGCATTGCGCCCGCATATCTCTCCTGCCTTATCATCTTGCCCTCAGCCGATTTCTCGTCCTTGTCAAGACCCTTCGCGGCAGTCACGGTAAGGTAGCCGTTTTGCAGGCTCAGTTCAAGTTCATCTTTCTTGAAGCCCGGCAGGTCGATGTCTATCTCGTACCTGTCTTCATGCTCTGTGACATCTGTCTTCATGACACGGTCTGCGTGCCTGCCGTAGAGTTTGCGGTCAACATCGCCAAAGTCCTCAAACCTTGGGAAACTCATCATATCATCGAAAAAATCATTACCAAAAATTGTAGGCAGTAACATAGGTCAGTCCTCCTTTTCTCACACGCCGAGATCATCTCGGTAAACATATTTTGACCATTTGCTTTATGTTTATACATCTGAGCATTGGGACGATCGGCGGACTCCCGGGCGTTCCGCTCTGTTCCTTTGTTCTGACTATATTATAGCACTTAATTTTAGCACTGTCAAGGGGAGAGTGCTAATTTTCACATATTTTTCAATTTTATGCGCATAAATTTCACAAATAACAAACGCCGCTGTCGGATATCATACCGAAAGCGGCGCTGTATTATGAAAGGGTAAATGATGGACTGTTTTATAGTTCAGGATTATCCGAACTTCTCTTAATATTTTAGCACGATTTTTTAGTGTACGCAACATCATAAAGTATGATGCTTTCTGCACAAACTTATACTGTGCGAATAGTTGATTATGCTCAAATGATAGACCGTCTATCGCCGCTTCGTGAGTTTTACCATATCAATTATACGGCGAAAAACCGCCCTCATTTGAGTTCATATTTCCCGCAGATAACGCCGACAGATTAATATTGTAAACCAATTTTGTGAATTTGATGTATTGCAAATAATTTCGCAATATTTTATAATATAGAGGTATAATTAGGTTCTGCCGATACTGATGCGCATGCGCGTTCAGGTCGTGACGGATGTTTTCCGGAAGGGGGGTCAATATGGCTGCGATATCACGTAAAAAGAACAACATCAACTTCATGCGCTTTGAGAAGATAAGCGAACGCACAGCCTACCTGATAGGTATCGGCGCGCTGCTGCTGGGACATGTGATGTATCTTATAATGTTCGGTATACTGGGTGTTCGCCCGATGATGTACTTCAACATTTTCAGCGTAACGTTTTATTCAGCGCTGCTGTTGCTGCTTTTTCGGACGCATCTGCGCAAGGGGCTGATAATGGCATCACTTGCCGAGATAATCGCCCACGCTTGTCTGGGCATTGTCACAATGGGCTGGGATATGGGCTTTTCGATGATACTGCTGTTCATCATGCCGATACCTTTCTATATGCCGCTGAGGAAGCTGTTCATGCCGTACCTGTCTTCGTTGGTGCCGCTGGCGCTTTACATCATAATGCGCGCAAAATACGGCTCTGTCGAAACTGCCATGTACACTTTCCGCGACCATTCGCTGAACGACCTTATCTATTTCCTTAATGTGGTGATGGGTTCATCGATACTGCTGTACATTTCTTCCATTTATATGATAAACCGCGAGATAATGCAGTTCAAGCTGATTTCAAAGAACGAGAGCCTGCAAAAACTCGCCACCATCGACCCGCTGACAAGGCTGTTCAATCGCCGCGCGATGGGTGAATACCTGAAACTTGTCCACCTGAACAGCGAACGCACAGGCAAGGGTTACGCTGTATGTCTGGGCGATATAGATGACTTCAAGCAGATAAACGACAGCTACGGACACGGTGCGGGCGACGATGCGCTCAAACAGGTGGCTGACATAATCGAACATTCGGTGCCTGCTGAGGGCTACGCGGCACGCTGGGGCGGTGAGGAGTTCCTGTTCGTCATACCGAATGCCGACATTGAAGCAGGTCGCGAATGTGCTGAAAAGATACGCCGCGCCATCGCTGACAGAACTTTCAAGTCCGGCGAGAAGCGTTTTGGTGTGACAATGACAATCGGTGTTGCTGAGGGCAAGCCCGATGACGACATCGAGAAGATGATATCCCTTGCGGACAAGCGGCTTTACGCAGGCAAATCCGCAGGAAAAAACCGAGTCATCAATTCATGATCATTGGCATAAAATAAAGTTTTACGATCTGACAAAAAGTGCGCTCACGGAATTTTCCGCGAGCGCATTTCTTTTTATGACCATCCCTTTAGCACACCGGCTGAAAATGCGGTAAACAAAAGGATATCCGCCAACCACTTTAAGTTCTGCTATAGCAATCCAACTATTTAAATTCACAAAATCCAGTCGCAAAAGCTCGGATCTATGGATTTTGTGACTGGATTTTGTCTGAATTTTAAGGCGGATTGCTATAGATCGCTGTTTTTTGTGGTGTGTCAGCGGGATAACCATATTTTTTTCTCCTTATAATGGGCGCAAAAAAAGGTGGGAGCAAGCTCCCACCCTACATTTTGTGTTGATTTTCGTCAGTACAGCAAAGTGTCCGACCCTGTCAACAATTATGGATCAAACATCAGCCGTTGTACTCAGTGCCGTAGTAGCAAGCCTTGTAGATCTCCTTCAGCTCTTCAATGAGAGGATATCTTGGGTTAGCGCCTGTGCACTGGTCATCGAATGCGTCCTCAGACATCTGGTCGAGGGTAGCGAGGAAATCTTCCTCAGAGATGCCGTATTCAGCAATAGTCTTCTTGCAGCCTACGCGCTCTTTCAGAGCCTCTACCTTGTCGCAGAGCATCTTGAAGCACTCCTTGTCGTCCTTGCCGAACAGACCCAGCGAACGTGCTACCAGAGCGTACTTTTCAAGGGTCTTGGGATACTCGTACTGCGAGAATGTGCCCATCTTGGTAGGAACAGGGTTAGCATTGAACTTCATGACATTGGTTATTACCAGTGCGCAGCAGATGCCGTGAGGCAGGTGGTGATAAGCGCCCAGCTTGTGTGCCAGCGAGTGACCTATACCCAGGAATGCGTTTGCGAATGCCATACCTGCCATAGTTGCAGCGTGAGCCATCTTTTCTCTTGCCTTGACTGCGGTCTGACCGTTATCAACGCACTCAGGCAGGTTTTCAAATGTCATTTTCAGCGACTGGAGAGCGATACCGTCAGTGAAGTCGGTAGCCATTACAGATGCCAGAGCCTCAAGGTTATGCACCATGCAGTCCAGACCGGAAGCAGCAGTCAGACCCTTTGGTGCGCTCATCATCAGATCTGTGTCGATGATAGCCATGTTAGGCAGCAGAGCGTAGTCAGCCAGAGGATACTTGTGACCTGTCTTTTCATCGGTGATAACTGCGAAAGGTGTTACCTCAGAACCTGTACCAGAAGAAGTAGGTATGCAGATGAAGTAAGCCTTTTCACCCATCTTCGGGAATGTGTAGACTCTCTTTCTGATATCGATGAAGCGCATTGCCATATCGAGGAAGTCAGCCTCAGGGTGCTCGTACATCACCCACATGATCTTTGCAGCGTCCATAGCAGAACCGCCGCCGATAGCGATGATGGTATCAGGCTCGAATGCACGTATAGCCTTTACACCCTCCTGTGCGCAGCCCAGCGATGGGTCGGGGGCAACATCGAAGAATATATCGTGTACAATGCCCATCTGATCCAGCTTGTCGGTGATAGGCTTGGTGTAGCCGTTCTTGTAGAGGAACTGGTCTGTAACGATGAACGCCCTCTTCTTGCCCATGACAGTTTTCAGTTCGTCAAGTGCAACAGGCAGACAGCCCTTCTTGAAATAAACCTTTTCAGGCGCTCTGAACCACAGCATATTCTCTCTCCTCTCAACAACAGTCTTAACGTTCAGCAGGTGCTTAACGCCCACGTTCTCGGAAACCGAGTTGCCGCCCCATGAGCCGCAGCCCAGTGTCAGCGATGGTGCGAAATTGAAGTTGTAGAGGTCACCGATACCGCCCAGCGAAGACGGAGTGTTGATGATAAGACGGCTGGTCTTCATTCTCTCAGCGAATTTCATCATCTTCTCGCGCTCGTTGACGTTATCTATCCACAGTACCGATGTATGACCCAGACCGCCGTTGTTCTCCAGCAGAGCCTCAGCCTTGTCAAGTGCATCATCGAAATCTTCAGCCTTATACATACCCAGAACGGTAGTCAGCTTCTCGTGACCGAAAGCCTCGTCACGTTCAGTGCTGGTAGCCTCACCGATAAGCACCTTGACATTTTCGGGAACTTCAAAACCGCAGAGTTTTGCGATAGCAACAGGGCGCTGACCAACGATCTTCGCATTAAGTGCGCCGTTGATTATCATGGTGTGTCTTACCTTGTCAGCCTCTTCATTGTTAAGGAAATAACAACCTCTTGCCTTAAGTTCAGCCTTTACCTCTTTGTATATCTTCTTGTCAACGATAAGTGTCTGCTCGGTAGCGCAGATCATACCGTTATCGAAAGTCTTCGAGTGGATTATGGAGTTCACAGCCACCTTGATGTCAGCAGAAGCATCGATTATAGCCGATGCGTTGCCCGCGCCGACGCCCAGTGCAGGTGTGCCCGAAGAATAAGCGCTCTTTACCATTCCGGGACCGCCTGTAGCCAGTATCAGGTCGGAATCGCGCATTATCTCATTGGTCATATCCAGTGAGGGTACATCTATCCAGCCGATGATATTCTCAGGTGCGCCCGCAGCAACAGCCGCATCGAGAACTATCTTGGCAGCCGCGATGGTGCAGTTCTTTGCGCGTGGGTGTGGGCTGATGATGATGCCGTTTCTGGTCTTAAGTGAGATCAGTGTCTTGAATATAGCGGTGGAAGTTGGGTTTGTGGTAGGTATTACCGCTGCTATCAGACCGATAGGTTCGTACAGCTTAGTTGTGCCGTATGCTTCATTTCTCTCAAAAACGCCGCAGGTCTGCACATTTTTGTATGCGTTGTAGATATGCTCGGCAGCATAGTTGTTCTTGATGACCTTGTCTTCAACGATGCCCATGCCTGTTTCCTCGACAGCCATTTTAGCCAGCGGGATACGAGCCTTGTTCGCAGCCAGTGCAGCCGCCTTGAAGATCTTATCGACCTGTTCCTGAGTGTACTCAGCGAACTTAGCCTGAGCCTCTCTTACTTCCTTTATCTTGGCAGTAAGAGCCTCAACGCTGTCAACGTAGATAGGTTCGCTTTTCTTAGCAGTAGTTTTTGCCATAATTTAACTCCTCCATCTCAATGTTAAGCGGGTGATGATGCCCGCATTCATTTTCAGTACCGCTATCACAGTTACGCTCTCAGCCCCGCACAATGCCGCGTTCGGCATTTCACAGGCATCACAAAAGATGCACTGACGGGGTTGACCGCATTCGTCTTCGGTATATCTGAATGATACGACTGTCTTGTTTGAGTAAAGTTTCAGTTGTGTTTCAGCTTTGTTAAAGTCGATGTGCGTTGTAACTGTATATATTATACCAGTTTGTTATTTTTTTGTCAATCCCATTATACCCATAACTTTTTAAATTTTTTCTGAACGTTCTGCACCCTGTTCGGGAACGGCGCAATTTTTCCTGCAAAACGGCGGATTTTCCCCTACAAAACCGACTTTTGCGACTTTGGTAAAATTTTGACTATCTTTTTTACAGGACCGTGTCATGGTGAGCGGCAGTGCTCTCCTGCTGTTTTATATATTTTGAGTGATGCGGGCTGAAAAATACATTACGCTTAACATTTATCGCCTGAAATTTACACAGAACAAAAATGCCGCAGCGTTGTGGCTGCGGCAACATATCTGAAACGCACTGACCGCTGCGGGTATACTCAGGGCTGTTCGGGGGACTTATTGTCACCCTGCCCGCATCGGGGAAGTTCGTTTGTATATACTATTCAACATTTCGGAAACTCGTTAATGTTCCCTGTGCACGCCAGTTTGTCTGCTATCGTGTAAACGAATTCACTGTTGCTGGGTATACGCTGTTCAGGCTGACCGTATACGCCGAAAAGTTCCTGTTTTGTGCTGCTGTCGGAAAGTTTCCACGCCTTGTGGATAGCGCTCCGTATACCGCTTTCGACCGCCGCAGAACTTATGCCGTTCTGCTTTGCGATAAGCGGATAGATGCGTTTTGATATTCCTCCGCACTGCTCCTGCTGCACCGCAAACCTGACTGCATCGCGCACATATCTGTAGCCTGTATATTTCTTTTTGAAACACAGCGCGGTCAATATCCTCGTGATATCCATATACAGTTCGTCCTCACTAAATTTTTTCGTCCTTACGCAACCATTTCCACACTTCAATTCTTCATACCCTCCATAATCTATGAGATAGTTTTGCAGCCCTTTTTACCGATGCAGGACTTGGCGCCCTGATACCTTTATCTGCTCTTTATGCAAAAAGATGACTGCTTAAAATTTTTACACATCCGAATATTATCGGACAATTACGATTATATCAAATATTTGATAAAAGTCAAGCATGATAAAAAACATTTTACCTCTTTTAGAAAAATATTTTTCTGATGGTAATAAAAGTCGCAAACAGCTGCATTTCAACGATAAAAACAAAGAGGGCAGCCGTAGTTCGGCAGCCCTCTTACGATCCACATATTAAGCCATTGGACTTTGATTCCTTTCATGTTATATATAGAAAGTCAAGACCCTTTACCCGCATCGCAAGCAGACTCATAGCAAACGCGCAGGCATATATATCAAATTTCCATTGGAATTTAATTTCCTTTCGGTAGAGAAATAATCTTTAGACGGGATAAAAACTTATCTTCTCATTGGTCCTATTACCTTTCAATATATTTTAGTCGAGTGCCGCATCAGCGACAATTAAAATCAAGCCATCGGTCTAATTACCTTTCTTTAAACTAGCGCTCACGCGCCGATCATCGGGGTGTCCCTCTTCGCTTCGGGACTAAGCTGCATGTACCTTCGGACTCACTCCTCACATTCAGATATTCAGCAGTCTAGCGCGCATTACCATAATGCACCACTCCTTATATAGTTTGTGCGGCAAACCCGCCGCCGAAAAGTCGGGATAAAAAACCAACTATGCCATTGGTCTGCATTCCTTTCAGAATTACTAGCGCTCACGCGCCGTTTGTCGGGGTGTCCCTCTTCGCTTCGGGACTAAGCTGCATTACCCTTCGGACTCACTCCTCACATTCAGATATTCAGCAGTCTAGCGCGCATTACCATAATGCACCACTCCTTATATAGTTTGTGCGGCGAACCCGCCGCCGAAAAGTCGGGATAAAAAACCAACTATGCCATTGGTCTGCATTCCTTTCAGAATTACTAGCGCTCATGCGCCGTTTGTCGGGGTGTCCCTCTTCGCTTCGGGACTAAGCTGCGTTACCCTTCGGACTCACTCCAATCTTTCAGATTCTCAGCAGTCTAGCGCGCATTACCATAATGCACCACTCCTTATATAGTTTGTGCGGCGAAACCGCCGAAAAATCGGGATAAAAACCAACTATGCCATTGGTCTGCATTCCTTTCAGAATTACTAGCGCTCATGCGCCGTTTGTCGGGGTGTCCCTCTTCGCTTCGGGACTAAGCTGCATGTACCTTCGGACTCACTCCTCACGTTCAGATATTCAGCAGTCTAGCGCGCATTACCATAATGCACCACTCCTTATATAGTTTGTGCGGCGAACCCACCGCTAACATTCAGATCAGAAAACCTTTTATGCCATCGGTCTGATTTCCTTTCATTAGTTTGCGCTTTAAGCGCTGTGGTCAGGATACCTCCCTCGCTCGGAGGCTAAGCTGTGTTGTACTTGGGACTCACTCCTCACTCTCAAATATTCAACAGTCTGTTGCGCATTTTCATAATGCACCACTCCCTGAACCTATATTTGATCCCGATATCATCGGGTCATAATCGAAATCAACAAAGTGTTATGCCATTGGTCTTAGTACCTTTCGTAAATTAACGCTGCCGCGTCACTGTCGTATACCTCCGCTATCGGAGGTCAAGCCAAATCAAACTGGTGGAACTCACTCCTTGCTCTGAAATATCCGGAAGTTCCTTACGAACTGTTCCCGAATAGTAGATTCCATCAAACCTGCCGCGTTGACCGACTGTACGCCGTCCCCGCCATAAGCAGGTGTCTATTCAATTGTAATGTCGAGTATTCATATTGTATAAACGAGCTGCTGAAACTTCCCTGCGGGTCGCTTATTTCTTTCCCGATAACACTGTTTTGTTTAGAACTGTCAGCCCATATGTCTGAGTCACGTTCCCGCTCTATATCAAGAAATGTACGAGCCCTGAACACTCAAAAGGCTCTCGCTTACATCCATCGGACTCGCTCCTCTCATCATAAACTAAGATACCTGCGGAGTCTGTACTGCGTGGTGAAACATGTTCTCACACGGGACTGTTTGCAGTACCTTTACTCTCACCCGAGAATATCTCACATTTAAGGAACTATCGGCTTTAATATCAAGACCCAACGGTAACAACGTGCCTGTCGGCTCATCACCGCCACCGTTTTATTGATTTTATCTGCTTTCCTTTTCCTTGAATATACTATACCACATTTTTTGTGCTTTGTCAATAGTTTTTCTCAACATTTCAATATTTTTTATATTTAATTATTTCAAAAATAAATATAGTCTTTTTTTAGAAAAAGCTACTTGACTTCTGGGGGAGAATGTTGTATAATATATGTGTTGCGGCGGTCAAAACGGGCTTCGCCGCTTTTGTTTTTCTGACTGTTTTTGCGGTCAGATGATAACAGGGATATTGGTATGGTATCTTCCCTGTCAGACAGGTCACCTTATTACAATATATAAGATGCGGTCTGTGCAGGCGGGATAAGCATATTGTTACGATCAAGGAGGTCTTGGTATGGACGAGCAGATGAATGAGTACACCCCCGATCTTTATGAACTGATGGACGAACAGGGCAACAAGCAGACTTTTGAACTGCTGGACTGCATGGATTTCGAGGACGAAAGATATTACGCACTGACCCCTTATTTTGAGGAAGATGATGCTGACAAGATACTTGATGAGGCTTCACTGCTGGTCATTCTCAAGGTTGAGTATGACCCCGAAACAGGTGAGGAGATACTGGCTTCCATCGAGGACGAAGAACTGTTTGACCGCGTTGGTGCGGCTTTTGAAGAGCGCCTTGAAGAGATGTTCGATTTTGAGGACGACGAGGACGGCGAAGAATAAGCCTTTACGCGATGTCAATATTTTAGTTTATACAATATTATACTCGCTATTTTGTCTATTTTACCGTTTGCAATCCGATGTGATATGTGGTATAATATAGACAGCATAAAGGAAGCGGCGCTTCCGATAACAAAATAAGTCTTTTGATTGCTACCTTGTACGATCAAGCATAGATATTGTAAATCCAACACTTACTAAAAGGGATTCGCACTCTTGGTGAAGATTGAAGACCTCCCGCCCGAACCGCATTTGCCGTTCGGTCAACGGACGAAGGGATCATGAGGCTCTAAGGTCGTCTTACCCACCCTGCAATTTTTGCGGGTTTATCTTCTATGCGACGGCAAGGCGGCAATTTTTTTAGGATAAAGCGGGTAGAGTTTCTCTGCCCGTTTTTATGTTCATATATAATGTAAATATGTGGGACAGTCCCCACACAAATATATAGAAATGAGGTATACAAAATGCAGAAGATAATAGACAAGTCGCCCGAAGCGCTGGACGCTTATTTCAAAGAAGCAGGCGCGGAGAAAATACTGCTGGTCGGCGGAAAATCGATGGACAGGCTGGAGATAGGCGGATATTTCCGCAGTCTTGAAGAGCGCACAGGCATAAAGATCGTGAGGTTTTCAGACTTTACACCGAACCCAGACTACACTTCGGTGCTGGCAGGTGTGAAACTCTACAAAGATGAAGGCTGTGACATGGTCGCTGCTGTGGGCGGCGGCTCGGCTATGGATACTGCAAAGTGCATCAAAATGTATGCCACTATGGATGACAGCACCGAGTTCATATCGCAGAAGATGATAGTACCCAATAACATAGAATTCCTCGCTGTGCCCACGACCGCAGGCACAGGCAGTGAAGCAACGCGCTATGCTATCATCTACTATAACGGCAATAAAGTTTCTGTGACCGACTACAGCTGTATACCGACAGCAGTCGTCTTCGACCCCGATACGCTGAGCGGTCTGCCTGTGTACCACAAAAAAGCCGCTATGCTCGATGCGCTCTGCCATGCGGTGGAGTCCTACTGGTCGGTGCATTCCACCGATGAGAGCAAGGATTTAGCTGAACAGGCGATAAGACTGCTTTTCGCTTCCTGCAAGGCGTATCTCGACAACACCGAGCAAGGCAGAGCTGATATGCTGAGGGCGGCAAATCTGGCGGGTCAGGCGATAAATATCACCGCCACCACTGCGGGGCATGCCATGTGCTATAAGCTGACCACTCATTACGGTCTGGCACACGGACACGCGGCGGCGCTGTGCGTGAGGGCGCTGTTTCCCTTTATGGTTGAAAATACCGCACTTTGCGCAGATTCGCGCGGGCAGTCCTACCTTGAAAAGACTTTTGACGATCTTGCCGAAGTTATGGGCTGTCACTCACCTGCGGCGGCGGCTGAAAAATTTTCTGCCTTTTATGACAGTCTGGGGCTTGATACACCGAAAGCCACTGAGGAAGAACTTGAAATGCTTTCGGGTTCAGTCAATACCGAACGTTTGAAAAACCACCCGATAGAACTCACCAAAGAGAGCATATACTCCCTTTACAAAAACATACTTTGTACAATTCATAATTCATAATTTTTGACATGAACGAAATAATTCCGTTCCAGCAGGAGCTTTGCCGCAAACAAAGCTGAGCAAAAACGCAAATCGGCGCGTGAGTCAAAGCGTTCGGTCAAGCCTGTGGTCGGAGGGCTTGCGGGAGTTTGAGGGCAGTGCCCTCAATAGGTGAAGCAGTCCACAAGCAACGCCAAAAATTATAGCAATCCAACTTTTTAAATTCACAAAATCCAGTCGCAAAAGCTGGGATTTATGGGTTTTGTGACTGGATTTTGTCTGAATTTTAAGGCGGATTGCTATAGTTGAGCAAAGCAAAACAAAAGCCCAGAAGTCGGATAAGAACAACAGATCTTCCGACCCAAATGCGGGCAATTCGCAAATAATAGAGCGCGGACGATACTCTTGTCTGCGCCCTTTCTTTATGCGGGCGACGAATTGCCCGCGTTAAACAGCGACAGCGTTTTCGGCGGAGGCGCACGCGAATGTGCCGGTCAATAATTCAGGGCACAAAACCCGGTGGGCGGGCGGGTGGGGCGCACTCCAAATAAAAGCATGTCAAGGAGTATTGGCACACACGTTTGTGTTTGCGTGACAAACACCGTCAGAACTGCATTCGCCTTTGGCAGAACGGCAAACCATCTTCTGCACAGCATCGATGTTATCATTTGGCGGGAGTCACGCCGACACATTCCATATAAGCCACAGCATTTTGCACAACGAAATTAGCCTGCTTTTATAGAATGTCGCTATAATAGGCTCTAACTTGTGAATAGATGCGCTATATATTATGAATATATACTTAACATTTGTGAAAATCACGAAAAGGACTTGCAATTTGCAAAGTTTTGTAGTATAATATAGACATTCCAAAAGATTTATGGAATTCACCAGTTAATTTACCATATAGAAAAGGAGAATATCTATGGAACTGAAAAATTTCATCGCTCACGGCGACATCTATGACATCTATGAGTGCGACGGCAAGTCTATCAACGTTTACAATAAGCCCGAGTATAAGGAGAAATGCCTTTACGCAGCGCTGACTCATGCAAGGTGCGAGACCACTATGGTCAATTCTTTCATCAAAACACCTATACTGCATGAAGTTTCTGTAGTTGACGGCAAGTGGGCTATCTCCTTCGACTTCATCAAGGGCAAGACCCTACAGCAGTTAATGGACGAAAATCCCGATAAGATGGAAACCTACCTCAACCAGTTCATCGACATTCAGATGGAGATACATGCTCAGTACATGCCCCTGCTCTCCAAGCTGAAAGACAAGATGGCAAGGCAGATAAAATCGCTCGCCGCCATCGACGAGATAAAGAAGTACGAACTGCTGACCAGACTGGACTCGATGCCAAAACACATCAAACTCTGTCACGGCAACTTCGCACCAAAGAATGTCATCATCAATGATGAGGGCACTTATGTCATCAACTGGTCTGCCGCAAGACAGGGCAACGCTTCTGCCGATGTTGCAAGGACTTACCTGCTCTTCTGCCTCAATAATCCCGATACTGCTGACGCTTACCTCGACAAGTACTGCCTCAAGAGCGGTACTTCAAAGCAGTATGTTCAGGCATGGCTGCCGATCGTGGCTGCCGCTCAGCTGATAAAGGGCAGAGAAGAAGAAAAGGATCTGCTCATGCGCTGGATCGACGTTGTGGACTATTCCTGATACGCGCGCAAATACGTTTTCAAAGCGGAGGACTGCGGTCTTCCGCTTTTTTGCGTATGCTGCGTCGCTGAATAACAACAGGCTTTTTTCTTAAATATTGAAAATGCTCAAATAAAATGCGCTTTTACTGAGCGTTTTGTGCTATAGCGCAAAATGTTGGGTGTACCCTTGACAAAAGGTTTTTAATGTTTTATACTTAGTATGTACATTTATGTTTAAATTTTTAAGGTATTTCACAATGTACGCACACAAGGGTTCAACGCCCGAATATATGAAGAAACAGGAGGAACTGTGTTATGAGAATTTGTGCAATATGCGGCGCACAGATCGAGGATGGCATGAAGTTCTGCGGCGGCTGCGGCGCTGTAGTGGCTGACGCTGCTGATGCGGCTCAGGCTGCTGTAGGCGGTATGGATCCGCAGGCAGGCGCTTACCAGAACAACGGTGCCAACTACGGTCAGACGCAGCAGTACAACAACTTCCAGCAGGCTGCGGCAGCTGTGCCGAAGAAGCCTAACCCGCTGATCGAGAAGATCAAGAAAAATCCCAAGATGGCGCTGATACCGCTGGCAGCACTTGTGGCGATAATCTTTGCTATAGTCATTATAGTAAGTGTCACCAAGTACCAGAAGGTAGATGCTAAGGAACTGTTCGAGTTCAAGTTCGAGGGTCTGAACAGCTACGGTACTGTTACAGGCGACCTGAACGCTTATTCTAACGACGTTTATAAGGAGAGCGACAAAGCGCTTGCAATTAAGAGCAATCTTAAGGGTTCGAGCAAAGAGATGAAAGAACTGGAAGAACTGCTTGACGACCTGGACGTTACTGATGAAAAGGAAGTTTCACCTTTCCTGTCAGTTGACCCCAAAGTGCTCGAAAAGACATGGACAAAAGCTAAGGACACCAGCGATATCATCTCGATGAGAAAGGCTCTGCTGAAGACCAACCCTAATGATAAGTACCTTATCAAGGCTAAGTTCGACAAGGACAAGAACCTCAAAAACGGCGACAAGGTAAAGGTAACCATCGAATATGATGAAGATTACCTCAAAGATAACAAGATCAAGCTGACCAACACCGAGTTCACACTGGAAGTCAAGAACCTTGAAGAGGGCATCGACTTTGATCCGTTCGATGAGAAGTACTTCACTGTCGAATTCAGCGGTCTTGACGGCGAGGGCAGTGTGTCGATCGACAGCACAGCTGATACCCCCGATGATCTCTACTACAACTACGACTACACCACAAGTCTTTCAAACGGCGACAAGATCACCGTTACCTGTGAGATATATGACCTTAAGCCCGCAGGCGATGCTTTCTATTTTGAGAGCGATGGCAAGTGCTATGTCATCAAGAGCAAGGATGTCCTGAAAAAGGATATCGAAGTTACAGGTCTTACCGAACTGAAAGAGATCGATGTATTCGAGAACATCAAAT
>Ga0129311_1000670_pt1 | contig 28303 bp, 30 predicted proteins | sample Go1ome_FD_94435 | JGI IMG/M metagenome (GOLD analysis project Ga0129311, IMG submission 94435) | Western lowland gorrila individual fecal microbial communities from Wisconsin, USA - Go1022B metagenome | ecosystem: Host-associated > Mammals > Digestive system > Large intestine > Fecal | place...
AAAGGTGAGGACGGAAGCCGGGAACAGGAGGTAGAAATCTTCTACCGCTTTATCGGCAAAATTGATTAAATGACATCAATATCTTTAACTATGTGATACCGGGGAAGGCTATCCGGAGATCACGCTTGTCATGCCGCTGGCCAAATCGCTCGGCGTGACGACCGATTATCTTTTATGCATCACGCAGGATCAAGAACAAGAACAAGAACAGACGCAGACGGCAGATACCGCAGCAGGCCGGGGCGTGCAGGAAACCCCACAGGCAAGCGGTCCGCACTGCTATACCGGGCAGACCGACGCCAAACCGCGTAAACACGCGGATCGCCCGGCAGAAAGATTTTCTTTCCGTCCGGCGCAGGCTGCTTCGCTGTTACCGTTCGCTGACGATCTTTAATAAGATCGGTGCCTAGACGGCTGTTTTGACTTTGCTGGTACCTTTGCTTGGTCTGGCGCTGCTGCCGCACGCAAGTCTTTTGATGCAGCTTTATCCGCTGGTGGTCATGGGTTTGCCGCAGGTCGGTCTGCTCAGTTTGATCCTCGGATTTATTTTAGGGCTCGTGGATCTTTATGACAAGCAGGTGAAGGCGGCGGTCGTCCTCGCGGTCGCTAATCTCGCCGTCGGCATCGTTCTGCCGATCCTCCTTCTGCTGATCTCGAATCTGTTCATCAGCCTTGCTTTCAGACAGCTATCATAATAATATGAAAGAGCTCCCTCATATGTATTTTATTGAAAAGGCCAAAGCCGCGATCCGCAAACAGGGCGTCGATCCGGTCTCGAACCTGATCCGCGGAGGAACGGACGGCGCGACGCTGTCCGGCAGGGGATTACTGTGCCCGAATCTTGGAACCGGAACCTTTAACCACCACGGTGTGACCGAATTCGCCAACATCCGGCAGATGAAGCAGTGCGTGGAACTGATAAAAGATTTTTTGACCATTCAATAATTTCAAACAAGAAAGTTTGTTCGCATTTTTTAAACATTTGTTCGCAAAATCGCTTGACATCGAACATTTATTCTGCTATATTATAGAAAAGAACAAATGTTTCGAAAGGGGTGAAAACCTAATGAAAAAGACTTATCGAATTGCGAACAGATTCAGATTTACCGTATTTGTAGTATTAACGATCATTGTGATCACCACGGCATTCAACTTTACGTTAGGTTTCAATACAGCTGACAGTTTGACCATTCAAAATTACGCAGATATCGAAGTTTCGTACGGAGATACTTTGTGGTCGATTGCGCAGACGTATATGCCGGCAAATATGGACACACGCGAAGCAGTCTACGGTCTATGTAAGCTGAACGACATCCGCGCGGATCAATTATATGCCGGCATGACAATCCAGGTCCCAATTTATAACGAATGATGGGAAAAAGCGGGTAACCTTGCATTTGCAAAGATTTTCTGCTTTTTCAACGTTTGGGAATAGGTATAGTTATGTGCCATTTACAAAAAAAGTCGCTTAAAACGCAAAATAGAGTCTCACTTTTTTATGCACATTTGTAACCGGTAACTGCGGACTGATCTCGGCAGTTCCATGCGCAAAAGACTGATACCATATAAATATAAAAATGGATTACTTCGGTCAGCTTATCAAAGTATGCAGCTGAAATGGCGTTTATGTTACATAGGCAGTCAATCGTTCATAACTATTCCCAAAATTATGATTTTAGGAATAGTTGTAACAAGTACAAATGAGACCCCTTCTGTCAATTTTTTATCCTCTTATCTCTTTTTGTTTTCATTCTCATTCTCATTCTCATTTCCTTGTTGTATCTGTGCTCTGTCTTCCGCCTTGTAAGATATTTTTTTTCATGTTATAATACCTTAAAGATATTACAGTATTTTTTAGGTTTTTTAGGAGTTTTATATGGAGATCATTTTAGCTGCAGCATTGCTTCCCGCAATCATTCTTATGATATATGTTTACAAACAAGATACGGTTGAAAAAGAACCTATCGGCCTATTGCTCGCCTTGTTTGGTTTTGGTATGCTTTCCTGTATTCCTGCCAGCATTTTGGAGGAAGTCTTTACTGGCTTTCTTGATGCTTCCGCGCCGCAGGACAAAACAACCTACTATCTTATCATGTGTTTTGGCATTATCGCAATCGCCGAAGAAGGCTCCAAGCTATTCTTCTTAAAACGCAAAACCTGGCGCGATCCAAACTTCAACTATACCTTTGACGGTCTTGTATACGCGGTATTCATCGGTTTAGGCTTCGCGGGATTGGAAAATATTCTGTATGTCATGAATTTTGGTTTTGGGGTTGTAATCTCCAGAGGTCTGTTAGCAATTCCCGGTCACTGTACCTTCGCGGTGTTTATGGGGCTCTTCTACTCTCGCTCAAAATTCTTTGATACCTATGGTAAGCGCGGCAGAGCCAAATTGTCCATGTTTCTCGCCTTCTTTGTTCCGGTTTTATTACATGGATATTATGATTTCTGTCTGATGATGACAGACGATCGCCTCACCTACGCATTTTTGATCTTTGTCGTGATTGTTGATATTGCCGCATTTTTGACTGTGAAAAAACAATCTAAGGGCGATGATTACATATAAGTTATTCACGATTCTTCCCTCTTCCTGTTATCCACGCCTTCAAAAGAACAACGGCCAGTGAAAGACCGTTGTTCTTTTTTTGGATATATTGATATGTTTTATTTTGTCCTGCGCGTGCTTCGTTTTACGCGCTTAGATTCTACAAAGCGTATTACGCGCCGATTGACATCGTCTTGCTCAGTTTCTGCCACTGGGTCTTGAATCCAAGGCCTTTGTACAGGCTGGTAACCTTTACATATTCCACACCGTTTTTCTTTACGGTTGGAAGTGTTATGGATTTTTCCTTATAAGTGATTTTTGCTTTATTTTTTCCGCTTTCCTTTACGGTTGCGCTCAGCGCGTTGGTCATATCTTTTAACGGCGCGTATAATACCCCTTCTTTAAGATATGGCTTCTGGTTGAAGGTTACCGGTACACCCTGGAAGGAAACCATCGGTGTTTTGCTGTTTCTCTGATAAGTAACCTTGCCGCCTAAAACGGTAGTAAGAGCCTGGATGTTCATGAGTTCCCAATCAGGACAAGTCATGACGTCTCTGTCAATTACAACGAAGTCCGCAAGCTTGCCTGCTTCGAGGGAGCCTTTGATATTTTCACCGAACATCGAGTATGCGCCCCAGATGGTAAAGCTTCTGACAGCTTCTTCTCTGGTCATACACTGTTCCGGATACCAACCGCCCTCCGGATAACCTGCTCTGGTCGTTCTCGTAACCGCCGCGTAGAGTCCGTGGTATGGATTCAAAAGCTCAACTTGAGAGTCGGAACCATTCGGTAAAATACCACCCAGATCCAAGATCGTTCTCCAAGCGTAAGAGCTCTTGATACGTTCACTTCCCCATCTTTCTTCCGCAACCAAAAGATCGGAGGTCGCATGGATGGACTGCATACAAGGAAGGATGCCAAGTTCTACCGTTCTCTTGATATCTTCAGGAGTGACGCACTGATAGTGCTCGATACGCAGTCTGTGGTCTCTAGGATTTGCCTTAATCACTGCTTCGTACGCGTTGATGACCTGGTGATTTGCCCCGTCACCAATTGCGTGGATGGAGACCTGATATCCGCGGTCATAGGCGGTTTTTACCAATTCATTGAGTTCTTCATCTGTATAGATATATTCTCCGAGTCTTCCCGGGGCGTCGCTGTATTCTTTTAGCATCGCGGCGCTTCTTCCGCCCATGGAACCATCAGCGAACGTTTTGATACACATAACATCCAGCATATTGTTCAAAAGACCAAGCTGCGGCTCATTCTTCAAGACATACTGCATGCCATCGTCTTTCATACTGCTGACTCCGACTTCCGCATCGACTCTTACTTTCCATGTGCCGTCTTGAATCATCTCTTTATAAAGCTCGATATTCTTTGGAGACGTGCCTGCATCCATGATGCTGGTAAATCCATAAGAGACTAATTCTTTGGAACACTCTTCGTAACTTTTTCTGACTTGTTCCTCTGTCTTTGGCGGAATAATACCGGAAATCGGATACATTGCGGTGTCCGTAAAGATACCGGTTGCCTCTCCGTTTTTATCGCGGTAAATATATCCGCCCTGTGGATTTGGTGTATCGTTGGTAATGCCGGCAAGTTCGATCGCCTTGCTGTTAACCCAGCAAACGTGTCCGCATGCGCGGGATAAATATACCGGGTTGTTTGGTGCGACAGCATCCAGATCTTCTTTGGTAGGGAAATCGTTGTCTCCTTCCCAAATCGTATTGATCCAGCCGGTTCCACGAATCCATTCGCCCGGTTTTGCTTTTTCTGCGGCCTCTTTGACCTTTTGCAGGATCGTTTCTTTTGGAAGCCAGAACACATTCAAACCTACATGCATCCAGCCTGTGCCTTCCGCGTGCATATGGCTTTCAATCAGCCCCGGAAGAACCGTTTTCTTCTTCAGGTTATGTACCTTCGTTTTCTTTCCAATCAACTTTTTCGCGATACCGTCTTTGCCGACATACATCAGCTTGTCACCTACAACAGCAAGCGCGGATGCTTTCGAGAAGTTATCATCCACCGTATAAATGTTTCCGTTGTACCAAACGCTGTCTGCCACCGGATAATCTGCGGTACGATACGCGAGGTTAGACCATTTTGTATAGACCTTTTCTCCGCCAATCGTCTTCACGCCGCGAACTTTGTAATAGTATTTGCTGCCGAGCTTCAGATTCTTACTGTTTGTGTAGGAATCTTTTTCACCTTTTACCTGGATATAAGGTTTCGCATTTGTTTTAAAAGTTTTTTTCTCAGAACGGAGAATCTGGTAATAATCCATAGAGATTTCAGATTGTTTCCATGTCAGCTTAATTGCCGGTTTTTCCTTTTGCATAACAAGCTGCGTCGTAAGCTTGATGCTTGTAGCTTTCACATCTTCTTTCGTTACCTGTGGCGCAGTGTTCTCAACCGCAAAGCCATAGGCCGAAAAAGCTGAAAATACCATTGCGAAAGCTACTGTCAAAACGAGTAACTTCTTTGCGCTTCTTTTCATGTTTCTTCTCCTTTTCATTTATGCAATGACAACTTCGACTTTAACTTTTATTTGCATTTCTGCATTCTGCTTCGCCTTATCTCCTCCTTGCTTGAAAATTCATATATATCAATTTATCCGATGTCGTTTGGAACAGCTCCTCAGAACCATAATAATATCCCAACTCCTCCAATGTTTTGACCAAGGTTCTTAACGCTCTTTTGGTTCTGCGAAAGCCCTTGCTTACATTCCTTCTTGCATCTAGGTCGTCGTCATGCTTATCAACGAACACTGTTTCTTCCGGTTTCGGAATCGCGTGATGGATGAAAATATAATGCTCCAAAAGTGTATCAATATTTTTTTCAATTTGATACGCGTCTTTACCGTAATGCATATATAAAATCGCGCGGTATTTTTCCAAAAGCCGCATAACTTCCGCGGTGGATTCATCTAAATGTTTGGCAGCATCGATGGATTCATATTGTACAAATTCTCTTCCGTATTCAAAACTGACTTCCATCTCACAAAGCAAATCAGTAAAGACGATATCAATTGCCTTGTTGTTCTTCGCAATTTCATTTTGTCGATACGCGAAAAACATGATACAAGTAAGTAATATGAGCAAGATGAGCGAAACCAACAAGGTATTTCTTCTTGATTTACTTTTAGTATATTGCACATAATTTCTGGTTGATGTAATCAAAATGTCGTCAGAAAGCTCCATTTTCATTTCTTCGATGGAGTTTCCGTTCAAAATCTCTGTAACCGTTACATTTAAACATTCTGCCAGGGACAGCAACAGAGAAATATCCGGATAAGAGAGCCCACGTTCCCATTTACTGATTGCTTTATCTGTTACGCCAACCTTTTCTGCCAGAGCTTTTTGGGTCAGACCTTGCTCTTTTCTTTTTTCAGCGATAAATTTTCCTGTCTTATAAATATCCATACATGATACCCCTCGCTTGTGATAAATATACTTCTTTCTTTGAAAGATTACAATCGACCGTTGGTTTACTTTTTCGCGGCCATTGAATTTTCAATCTGTTTCCTTAGCAATATTTTTACTGATTCAGTTAGAAAAGTCAACTCTAAAAGCGAGAAACAGGATAGAATTTTGTTAAGCAGGAACAGGCAGACAGAAAAAAACGCGAGAGGACTCTATCGGTGGATGCCCCTCGCGCTTCATATAAATACAATTATAGATTTGTTTTTTTGTGTTTTTATGCAAACTTATGTACAGTTTCCCTATTCTGCCAGCTTCAGATCTCCGTCTTTGACCCAACCGGCCTTGCGCAGAAAGAGATTGATTAGCGGACAAATGACAGCCGGAAGAATGACCGCAACCAAGGCTAATCCAATCCAATCCACAGTGGTGATACCCGTTTTGAAGCCGGAAGCGATGTCATTGACCCAACCTGTGTAGACACCGATCGGACCTACTATACCACAGGTGCCCATGCCCGAAGAGATTGCCGGTCCGTTCATTTGCATCTGAAATACACAGGTCGCGATCGGCCCGGTAATCGCGGAGGTTAAGGTCGGCGCGATCCAGATACGCGGATTCTTTACGATATTACCCATCTGCAGCATGGAGGTTCCGAGGCCCTGCGAGATCAAGCCGCCCCAGCGGTTTTCCTTAAAGGACATGACCGCGAAGCCGACCATCTGCGCGCAGCACCCTGCCACAGCAGCACCGCCGGCCAGCCCGGTCAGCTGCAGCGCCGCACAGATTGCCGCGGATGAGATCGGCAAGGTCAACGCGACACCGACCAGAACGGAAACCAGAATTCCCATCAGGAACGGCTGTAAATCGGTTGCCCACATGATCAGACTGCCGACTTTCATAGCGGCAGCGCCAAGCGCGGGTGCCCACCACGCGGACAGAGCGACGCCGACACCAATTGTTACAAGCGGCGTCACCAAAATATCGATCTTGGTTTCCTTTGAAACTGCTTTGCCAATCTCCGCCGCAAAAATCGCGACGAAAAGAACTGCCAAAGGACCACCGGCACCGCCAAGCGCATTGGAAGCGAATCCGACGCTGATCAGTGAGAACAGCACAAGCGGCGGGCAATGCAGTGCGTAACCGATGGCGACTGCCATAGCCGGGCCACTCATCGCAGAAGCGAGTCCGCCGACCGTATAGGGGATGTCGTTGATAGTCGCGACCGTCATCGTCAAAACACCGATATTCAGCTGTGTTCCCAGGGTGTTGATGATTGTACCGATCAATAAACTACAGAACAAGCCCTGCGCCATAGCGCCGAGCGCGTCAATGCCGTAACGCTTGACGGAAATGACGATATCTTTTTTAGCTAAAAATTCTTTCATGTTTCCTTCTCCTGTTTTTTTCTCCTGTTTTCTTTTATCTCAAGCTGTCCAGATAACTCTGTAAAATGACAACAGCAGCCTGTTTGTCAATTACTTTTTTTCTGTCTTTTCGGCGGACATCCGCCTCGATCAGAACCCGTTCTGCGATGACTGTCGTAAAGCGCTCATCCTGCCAGACGACTTCAATTCCTTTCATCCCGCCGGAACGCATCTTGTTCTCCAACATCGTCCGGAATTCATAAACTTTTTCTGTTTGGATACTGTCAGAGCCGTCCAGATTTTTGTTTAAGCCAATCACGATAGTATCGCAGTCATACTCCTTGACCAGATCCAGAATCTTACCGGTATCCTTGCGGATGCCGACACGCTCTAAGGTCATGATCCCCTGCGCGGTGATGTTCAACGGATCTGAGACTGCGATGCCTACGGTTTTGTCTCCGACATCCAGTGCCATTTTTCTCATAATTTGTATGTCTTCTCCTTTATTATTTTGGTGGCAGTGTCAATGATCCTCTCTATGTTAAAAAACTGACACAGCACAAGAAAGAAGCGGACTGAATTGTCCGCTTCTAAGAGTCATTCTACATCGATGTATTCTCGGAGCATTTCCGCAATCAGTTCATCGCGATCAATGCCTTTGATGAGGGTCCTCGCATTATGATAACTGGTGATATAGGAAGGATCGCCGGAAATCAAATATCCCACGAGCTGATCGATCGGATTGTAATCCTTTTCTTTCAGTGCGCAATAAACATCTTCTAAAATCTGTTTATGTGTTTTTTGCGTTTTGAACGCGTCAAACATAATTGTGTTCTTATCCATGTCCGAGTAACCTCCTTCTATCTATACATCTTTTCCGCTAGCTCTATTCTATCATTTTATCAGAGATTCTGCAAGCGCAAATGCGTCTTTAATTTTCGACGGATCTTTTGCTCCGGCCTGCGCCATGTCCGCTTTACCGCCGCCTCCGCCGCCGCAGGCTGCCGCGATCTGTTTAATCATATTACCGGCGTGATAACCTTTGTCCAGTAAATCATCCGTAACAGATACCAGGAAGGTAACCTTCGGTCCGTTAACGGTCGCGAATACCATCACAATGCCCTTGTTTGCCGCCTTGATATCATCAGAAAGGTTTCTGAGATCCGCGATCTGGTAATCAGCAAATTCCTTACAGATAAGCTTGACACCATTGATTTGTTTGGCGTCTGCGACCATCGCGTCAGCTTCGCCGCCCATCGCGGCCTTTTTCATTTCTTCCAACTCTTTTTTGAGCGCTTTGAGTTCCTCTGCCATAGACTTCGCTTTATCCGCTAAGACAGTTTTATTGCATTTCAACGCCTCACAAACCTGTCCGAGGATATTCTCTGCCTGTTTCGCGGCCTGAAGAACGCCGGCACCGGTTACGGCCTCAATTCTTCTGACACCGGAAGCAACGCCGCCCTCAGAGATAATCTTAAACGCGCCGATCTCTCCGGTATTCTTTACATGCGTACCGCCGCAAAGCTCGATAGACCAATCTCCGGCATTGACCACTCTGACGGTCGAACCATATTTTTCGCCGAATAAAGCCATCGCGCCGGTTTTCTGCGCTTCTTCCAAACTCATTTCGGCGGTAGTTACAGGCAGGAAATTATCGATCATTTCGTTGACGATGGCTTCGACCTTCGCGAGTTGTTCACTTGTCACCGCTTCGAAGTGAGAAAAGTCAAAACGCAGCATCGATTCGTTGACCATAGAGCCTGCCTGCTCCACGTGATTGCCGACCACTTCCTTAAGCGCCTTCTGTAACAGATGGGTCGCGGTATGGTTTCTGGCCGCCGCGTTTCTCTTTTCAGGATCCACCGCGAGTAAGACCTCATCGCCGACATGAATGGAATTGGCTAAAACCATGACCGTATGATAAAAGATTCCATCTTTCTTTTCAACTTTTATAACCTCCGCGTCGAAGATTTTTTTATCGTCAGCCTCTGTAACAGTTGACATAAAACCTTTATCGCAAACCTGTCCGCCGCCTTCCGCGTAGAACGGTGTTTGATCTACAAGGACTACCGCTTTTTGTCCTTCGCTGACAGAATCAGTAAGTTTTCCATCCGCAAGAATCGCTAAGATCTTGCCGGTATCCAGGAGCGTGTCGTATCCTGTAAAAACAGTCTTTGGAATATCGAGGTCAAGTTCATTTTTGTCCCAGCCCTCATCCTCATTGGATTTTCTGTTCTTACGCGCCAGCTCCTTCTGCGCCTGCATGTGCGTTTGGAAGCCTTCTTTGTCTGCGGTAAAGCCGTTTTCCGCTAAGATTTCCTCAGTCAGCTCCAACGGGAAGCCGAAAGTATCGTAAAGCTTGAAAACGCTGGCTCCGTCCAAGACGGTTTTCCCTGCTTGTTTTAAGTCATCGATATATCCCGCGATGATTTCCTCACCTTTATCAATGGTGGCCGCAAAATTATCTTCCTCTACCTGAATAATCTTTTGGATGTACTCTTTCTTTTCAAGTAGTTCCGGATAGGCTTCTCCCGAAACCTCAATGACACGATTCGATAAAGCGACCAGGAAGCTTCCCTCTATGCCGAGAATCCTGCCATGTCGCGCCGCCCTTCTCAGAAGTCTCCGCAGCACATAACCTCTGCCCTCGTTGGAAGGCATGATGCCATCCGCGATCATGAAGGTCATGGCTCTGAGGTGGTCAGTAATAATGCGGATGGAAACATCTGTTGGCTCCGCGCCGTCATGGTAGGTTACGCCGGATTTTTCTACAACACCGTCGAGAATGTATTTGATGGTATCGACATCGAAGATGGAATCTGTTCCCTGCATTACGCAGGCCATTCTCTCAAGTCCCATGCCGGTATCGATGTTCGGATGCGCTAAATTGGAATAAGATCCATCCTCTTCCTTGCTGAACTGCGTGAACACGTGATTCCAGATTTCCAAGAAACGGTCGCAGTCGCAGCCCGGCTTGCAGTCCGGTTTACCGCAGCCGAACTCTTCCCCTCGGTCGTAAAAAATCTCCGAGTCCGGTCCGCATGGGCCGAGCCCGATTTCCCAAAAGTTGTCCTCTTTGCCAAGCCGCACGATATGGTCCGGATTCATGCCGAGTGATTTCCAGATGTTGATGGCTTCCTCATCATCCAAATAAACGGTTGCCCACAGCTTTTCCAGTGGAAAACCCAAATGCTGCGTCAAAAATTCCACGCCCCAGCTCAGAGATTCTTTTTTGAAATAGTCCCCAAAGCTGAAATTTCCAAGCATTTCAAAGAATGTACCATGACGCGCCGTATGGCCGACATTATCGATATCGCCGGTACGAATACATTTTTGACAGGTACACATCCGCTTCTTTGGCGGTGTTTCCGTTCCGGCAAAATAGGCTTTGAGCGGCGCCATGCCGGAGTTAATGATGAGTATGGACTTGTCGTTTCGCGGAATCAAACTGGCTGATTTACCGACATAATGGTCTTTTGAAGCATAGAAGTCCAAAAATCGCCTTCTGATTTCGTTTAATCCTAGTCTTTCCATATATGAGATCCTCCTGAATTGCTATGTGAACTGTAGGAATTATGAAACAAATAATATTAAAATCATACCATAAATTGAACAAAAAGTCCATGAAAAACCATAGACTTTTGTTCAATCTTTTGTTCTTTTTTACATTTGATTTTTTAATGTTTTGGCCATCCCGCTCATATCATCGCGTACATGACAGAGCTCTTCTTTGACATCATCCATATGATGGAATGTGTCGCGAAATTCCTTTTTTAATTGGTTCTTCGCCCGCGGCTTCATCGACGCGTAGGTCATGACCGCAGCGGTTCCGACGGCCGCCATAATAACTGCGCCCGCAGCTTTATTCATCTCTCATCACTCCTCTCGATGCTATTATGTGAGAAGTTGCGATTTTTATGCGAAAAAAGCTTTTACTCAATAAAACCACCGCCGAGCAATCTGTCATCATCGTAAAAGACGATGGATTGTCCGGGTGTCATCGCACGCTGCGGCTTCGCGAAAACGGTTTTAATTCTATCACCTTCGACATGCAATACGGCCTCAGACGGCGGTGCCGAATAGCGTACCTTCGCGAAAACGGTTTTGCCGTCGTAAGCGGCAGGGTTTCCGTCTGCAAAAATATGATTCGTTGATCGCACCTCACAAGCAAAAAGCTCCTCATTATCGCCGAGCACGACCTCATTCCGCGCTGCGCGGATTTCCGTTACGAAAGCAGGCTTTCCGAGTGCGATCCCAAGACCTTTGCGTTGTCCGATGGTATAATACAGGATACCTTTGTGTCTGCCGAGCACTCTGCCCTCTCGATCCACAAAATTACCGGGCGCGGAAGTTCCGCCCACGGCGGTGATATAGCTCACATAATTATCCTCCGGCTCGATAAAGCAGATTTCCTGACTGTCCTTTTTGTCAGCGTTGCTCAGCTTGCCGTCCCGCGCGACTTCACGTGTTTTTTCCTTGGAATGAAATTCCCCGAGTGGAAAGATCAAGCGACTGAGCACGTCCTGCCCCAAGCGGTAGAGCATATACGACTGATCCTTCTGGTCATTAACCGCGCGGCGGATGTAGGAAAGCTGCCTGGTCTCGTCACGCAAAATCCGGCAGTAATGACCGGTCGCGATATAATAGGCGCCGATTTCGTCCGCGTGACGAATCAAGCGCTTAAATTTGATATTCGGGTTGCAGAGAACGCAAGGATTCGGGGTTCTTCCATGCAGATACTCCGTTATGAAGTTTTCGATGACGATCTCGCGAAAATCCGTCGATACATCTTCATAAATCAACGGAATGTTAAGCTGTTTCGCGACATCCTCCGCGGAAGCTCTGCCAGCCTCATTTTTTCCTTTGACGTCAAAATAGTAGCCGACGACCTCACAGCCCTTTTCTTTCAATAACAAAGCAGCGGTGGCACTGTCGACCCCGCCGCTTAATCCCAATAATACTTTATTCTTCCGCAGTTCCATGTTCCTCGTCATCCTCGTCCGCGTTCGGATCATATCCTTCAAGTGCCGCGTATTTCTTCCCATGCTTCATCGCGTAGTCGTAAATGGCGTTTTTTATTGCCTTATCCGCAAGGACAGAACAATGTACCTTGACCGGAGGAAGTCCGCCGAGTTCATCAATGATCATTTTGTTGGTAATCTCCAGCGCGTCCTCAACCTTTTTGCCGATAATCATCGAAGTTGCCATGCTGGAGGATGCGATAGCGGAGCCGCAGCCAAAGGTCTTGAACTTCGCGTCTGTAATCACGTCGTTCTCATCAACCTTGATCTGAATCTGCATCATATCTCCACAGACCGGACTGCCATAGATGCCCGTTCCGTCTGCGTCTTCCATTTCACCAACATTTTTGGGATTCAAGAAATGTTCCATTACTGTATCGTTATATAAAGCCATATTTTTACCAACCTTTCTGCGCGTTAATCGGAGACAATGCTCTTAATTTCTGTACAATTGTTTTTAAATGATCGACAACGTAATCAATATCTTCTTTTGTCGTAAAATCACCGACGGTGAATCGAACTGTTCCATGAATCATCTCAACCGGCACGCCGAGCGCGGTTAAAACGTGAGATGGCTCCAAAGACGCGGAGGAACATGCCGAACCGGTGGAAACGCTGATGCCAAACTGATTTAGGAGTAGTAAAATCGATTCTCCTTCAATAAATTTGAAGGTAATATTGGCATTGCCGGGATGTCTGCCCTCCATCGTGCCGTTTAGCTCGGTGTCCGGAATCTCCTTGAGCACCCTGTCTACGAAGTAGTTTCTCAAACTGCTGCAATGCGCGACGTGTTCATCGAAATGTATTCTCGCGAGCTCTGCCGCTTTGCCAAAACCAACGATACCGGTTAAGTTTTCGGTACCGGCTCTGTGACCGCTTTCCTGCGCGCCGCCATGCAGATAATTGGAAATTCTGACTCCTTTGCGAATGTACAGTGCGCCTTCGCCCTTCGGCCCGTAAATTTTATGAGAGGACATCGACATCAAATCGATTCCCATATCCTTCACATCGATCGGAACATTGCCGAGAGCCTGCACCGCGTCGGTATGGAAGAGAATCTTATGCGCTTTGGCAATCTTCGCGATTTCCCTGATTGGCTGCACCGTTCCGATTTCATTATTGACCATCATGACGCTGATTAAGATGGTTTTGTCTGTAATCGCGTCCTCCAGTTCTTTGAGATTTACTCTGCCATCTTTGTCGATACCGACATAGGTAACATCAAAGCCATGCTTTTCGAGGAAAGCGCAGGAGTGCAGGATCGCGTGATGCTCAATTTTTGTTGTGATGATATGATTGCCTTTTTCCTTTAATTTATCACAAGCACCAAAAAGTGCCCAGTTGTCGGACTCTGTTCCGCCGGCGGTAAAAAAGACCTCCTTCGGATCAGCGTGAATCAATGCCGCGACCTGCTCTCTGGCATGTGTGACGGCAGCTTTCGCTTCCAGTCCTGTATCATATAAGCTCGAAGGATTGCCGAATTTTTCTGTAAAATACGGCAGCATTTCTTTTAAGACTTCTTCTTTGACGGGTGTCGTTGCTGAATAGTCTAAGTATACGTTTCTCATGACATTTGCTCCTTTGATTATCATCCTGTTTATATTCTGCATGGCAGCGTGGCTGTCCATGAGGTATGTCTGTTTTGGGATTCGGAGCTTCCGAATCTATCCGATCTTTTGAAAAGATGATTAACAGAACTATTATACCAAAAAAAGCAAGATTTCAAACAGTAAAATCTAAAAAAACTGCACTAATTTATAGGATTTTTCGACTTTTTCAACAATCACACTGTAATATGAGATCGTTTCCTGTAAAGGATGTGCGTTTTCCTCGGTAGGCGCGCCCAAAGTGATCCATTTAACGCGTACGAGCGCGGTTATCACGTCTTCATCGCGGTAAGTCACCTTCGGAACAGAAACATGATAGGATGCGACAGCCTCGATATCAGTTTGAAAATAATCGTGAAATGCCTGCAAATCCTCGTGAAGCAGGCGACCGCTCTCCACCTTGGACAAAGCGGCCGCCGCGTCTTTTTCGAGCAGAGTTCCGTTAAAAAACGCATTCATGATCTCAATTCTCTGTTCCACCAGATTTCGAATCAACGCATTCTGATCGGTACCGGAAACTAACATGACCTGCATCGCCAAAATCAAAAAAACAAGCAAAAGTTTTTTGAATATCTGTCTTTTCATCTTCTTCTGATCGCGTATCTGTATCAATGACGCGACTCCCCCTTTTTAAGCTGATAAGAACAGTATATAAACACAAGGACGAGAAATTTGTCATTTTCTCGTCCCAAACCTTGCTTTATATTGTAAATTTTTCGGCTGCTTCCGCGATTATTTGAGTTTATTCTCGCTTTCCGCCAATGTTTCCTCCAAGGCTTCCACTTCTTCTTCGATCTTTTCGACTTCCTGTTTATCCTCATCGATGATTTCGATGTTTTCCAGCTGCGCGCGAAGATTTGCCTTGAAGGCATCGATGTACGCCCGATAAAGCACTTTTTGCTCTGCTTGTTCTTCCTCAGTTAAACCTTCTGCCTTCTTCTTTTTTGCAAGCTCGTTGATACGCGCGATCTGTTCTTTTGTTACCATGTTATGCACCTCTCCCATCCAAAATTTTTACTTGTCTTGGTCAGCTTTGCCGCGGCCTCGCCCCGGCACTCGACCTGTAAGGATATTATACCACTTTTATTCAATATTTCCCATGAAATTCTGAATTTCTTTTTCGTTACGCGCTTTTTCTTTTCTTCTTTTTTCTTTTCTCATTCATCCTTTTTTGGAAGTCAAAAGCCCATTGCGATGCAGCGCAATGAGCTTTTGCGGGAAAGAAAGAAAAAATTATCCGACTTTACGTTCCAAACGCAGCTTGTCGGCGATGATTGCGATAAATTCGCTGTTGGTCGGTTTCCCCTTGTCATTTTGAATTGTATAACCAAACAGATTATTTAAGGTTTCGAGCTTGCCGCGATTCCATGCGAGCTCGATGGCATGGCGAATCGCACGCTCCACGCGGCTTGGCGTTGTGCCGTTCATGGCGGCGATGGTCGGGTAAAGCTCTTTGGTGACCGCGCTCAGTAAATCCATGTTGGAGACGACCAGCGTAATGGCGTCACGCATGTACTGGTAACCTTTGATGTGCGCCGGAACACCAATCTCGTGAATCAGATTCGTGATATCAACCTCCAAGTCATTGGCTGCCAGGGAATCCTTCAAAACCAAAGACTTACTCAAATTCCCCTGCGCGGCATCGTGGATAAAGAATTCGCGCCCGTTGTCCTGCAGCTGATGAATTCTCTTAATCAACATGCTCATATTGACGGGCTTTACCAAATAGTACTGCGCACCCAGCTGCATAGCTTTTTGGATGATGGAATCCTGCCCTACTGCTGAGGTCATGATGACACGCGGATATTTAGGCAGTTCCAGAGTATTCAAAGCTTCCAATACGCCGAAGCCGTCCAAATGCGGCATAATCAGATCCAAAACCAAAACATCCGGACATCTGCCCTGTTTGATTGCTTCTATCCCCTCCCTGCCGTCATTAGCTACAAAGCAAAGCTCCATATTGCTCTGCTTCCTCAGCTGTTCTGTTACGAGATCGCAAAAGTCTTTGTTGTCGTCCACAACACCAATCGTAATCTTTTTCATAATTTCCTCCTCTACGTTCACATTCACACTTCTTTTTTTCTTTTTCTGCCTCACACACACGTTCGAATTTACCGTTTCCGGTCATATCCTCAAATTAATTGTAGTATATTGTCAACCCATCGGGGAAAGTTTTTTGAAACAATTTGTTACAGATTTCGGGAATAAAACGCGAAAAACTCGCTATACATTACTTTTTTGACATGTAAAAACAATATGTGCTGCGGCACAGGCGTCTTCCAGACATCCGGGCTCTGCGGCAGAATCAAAACGACCTTCAGCAAAACTAGTCTGCCTCGTCACACATTTTTACCATCCAATCCGCAAAGATGGCGTAACCCTTGGCAGGATCATTGACAAAGACATGGGTTACCGCGCCGATCAGGCGGTTATTCTGAATAATCGGACTTCCGCTCATTCCCTGCACGATACCGCCGCTGTACGCGAGCAAGCGGCTGTCTGTTACCTTAATCTCCATGCTTTTGCTTTCCGGCTTATCTTGTCTGTTAATTTTAGTAATCTCAATCTCAAATTTTTCAACCCTGTTTCCGTCAATTGTTGTCAAAATACAGGCCTTTCCTTTTTCTATCTGGTCACGATGTCCCAAAACAATCGGTTCCGCTTCAGTAAAAAGCCGCAAATCAGTTCCTTTCGCGTAAACACCAAAGGAGGAGTTCTTTTTTACCGTACCGAAGGGCTGTTCACTTCCGTAAAACACCCCGCGAATTTCCCCCGGCTTGCCGACGCTGCCTTCCTTGATGGACTTGACTTCGGTCGGCAGCAGCTCGCCGTCTCCGGCACCAAGCAGCGTTCCCGTCTGCGCTTCATAAATCCCATGTCCCAAGGCGGCAAAGGTATTCGTGCGAGGATCATAAAAAGTCAAAGTGCCAATGCCCGCGATCTTTTCTTTGACCCACAATCCAATCTTATAGGAACCGCTGAGATTATCCTTGACCGGTCTGATTGAAAGCTTCAAATTTTCTTCTTTACGTCTGAGTGTAAGTTCAAGATCTTTCGCGCCGGCGGTGTGAATGATATCGGAAACCTCTGAGGCGTAGTTTACTGCGATTCCGTCTATCCGCGTAATGATATCTCCGATCTGTAAGCCTGCCTCGTAAGCCGGACTGACAATCCCATCCGCAGTTTCGATTTCTTCGAGACCGACAACCAGAACTCCTTTTACATTCATTTTGATGCCTACCGACTGTCCACAGGGTATCAGTACGCGCTCACTGACGACCTGCACCGTCTCTTTGGCTTCCCTGTAATGATCTACACAAAAGCCGATGCCGCCAATCGCGGTCAGAACCGCGCAGAACAAAACAAATGCTTTTTTGATATTTTTTTTCATTTTTTTGCCCAAACCTAACTCTCAAAATCCTGCAGCAGAACAGCCAAATCTTCTTGGCTGTCGATACGCCAGCCTGCGTCAAAGTGTTCCTGGTCCTCTGTCCCGAGCACTTCGTAAACGATCCGCGTGTCCTCAAGTTCAATCATACTGCCATCACCGCTCACAAAGAAGACTTTGATTTTGCCGTCCGCATGCTTTACTAGATAATATGAAGCTTGTGGATCGGGCATGTTATCTTTTTGTTCTTTTCCTTCCGGTCCTTCCGGAAAAAATTCATCTTCCCCTTCCTCTGAATCCTTTGCGTTCTCCGTATTCTCCGTTAATTGCGTGTCCTCCGCGTTCTCCGTATCATCCTCTGCTTGCCGCGCCTCAGAGGAAGGCGGCGTTTTGGCTTCTTCCTCACTCTCCTTGTGCAGCGCGGCACTCGATAAGTCAGCAGGCTGCTCCTTTGCTGTCTCCCGCGGCCATAAGAGCGCGAGTACCAAAAAGCACAGCGTGGCCACAATGGTCACATATAAAAAAGTCTGATAATTCTTTTTCTTCTGTGTAAACATTTCATCACCTCACAGCTATGATTTACCTGTTTGGGAAAAAATATACTTACACGAAAACAAAAACAACTCAAGACACACTTAGATACTCTCGAATGTTTTCAAAAGTTTTATTGCCGATCCCGGAAACATTTTTAATATCCTCGATGCTTTGAAACGGTCCTGTCGTTTCCCGATATTCAAGAATTCGCTCCGCTTTGGATGGGCCGATGCCGGGAATCATCTGCAAAGTCGCGGCGTCAGCAAGATTGATATTGATCTTCCCATCGTTTGCCTGCACCTGCGAACCGTACTGTGAGGCGGAAGCATCGCCTTGCTGCTGCGCGCCCTGTTTTGTCTCCTCATAAGAAAGAATGCGTATTTTTTGTCCGTCTCTAACAGTTTCCGCGCGGTTGATAACATTAATGTCCGCCTGCGCGGTTAAGCCGCCCGCTTGCGCAATCACCTCAAAGAGCCTGCTTCCGTTCTTGACACGATAGACATCCGGTTTGGCAACCTCCCCGCAAATATCAACATAAATATCGCCTTGCTCCGGTATATTCTCCGCCCCCTTTGTTTCAGAACCTGCAAGTTCTGCCTGTTGAGTTTCTGTCGGCTGGTTCTCCGCGGCTGCCTGCGCGTCTTCCATATAAACCTGCTCTGAATCCTGCGCGTTGCCATAAAACCAAAAAAACAAAACAGCGGCCAGTACCAAGCATGGTAAGGCAACTGTTTTGATTTGATCTCGATGCTGCTGTAAAAAATGTTTCGCGTTTTCAACGCGCAGCGTGCGTTTGAGTGAAACAAAAGTCTGATACTTCAACATGAATACACACCCTCCTTTGACATAATATTACATCATATAGTAGGAGGATGTCAATACTAAAATTGTAACTTGTTTACAAAGTTTATATTTCTTCTCTCGACTTCAATCATATTCCTCGGCGTGGAGATTTGAGCAAACGCACAAAAGCTCGCGATGACAAGCTCCGGACTGCAGTTAGATTGACTTCCGCAGTCCAGCAAAGCCTCGAGGACAGCAAAATCTCCGGCCTTAGAGATTTCGACACGACGAATCATGTTTTTGATATTGACCGGTTCTTCTTTTTTGGTCTTTTTCATCCGTTTCATGGCAAGGATTTCATCTTGCAGCAGATATTTTTTCAGATCCTCTTGCAGCTGCAACTCTGATTTATCCGTTAAGATCCAGATTCTGTATTCCGCGCTGTCCGCAGCGGCCGCTAAAGATTTGACCTCCGGCGGCAGTTCATAGCAAGCGCTGATCTCGATACCCTGCGGCATTTTACCCTGCATGGCGCGGAGAATCTCTGCTGTCTGATGCGGACGATCAGTTTCAAATTCAATCAGCTCGTTTCGTCCCGCATAACCAAGAGAAAGCGGCTGCGCGAAGCCCATCTTCGGATGCGGATTGAACCCCTGAGAATAAGCGAGTCCCAGCTCCGCTTTTTTGAACGCGCGTTTGAACATGCGCAAAAGATCCAAATGCGAGGTATATTTAACATATCCGGTCTTGGAAAATCTGATCACGTATTTATTTGCCATAGATACCCTCCATCGGGCAAACCACCCTTTGATTCATGCCGCAGCCGACACAGCCGTAACGGCAGTCGCGCGTAGTTTGAGCCGCGAGCGCTTTCTCTGCTTCCCGTTTAAGAAAATTTTTTGTAATCCCGCTGTCAATGATATCCCATGGCAGGATTTCATCGTAGGAGCGCTGTCTCGTCGTATAAAAATTCACATCAATCCCGCTTTTCGTGAAGGCGGTTTCCCAACCCTGCCGGTTAAAATACTCCGTCCAGCCATCCAGTCTGCAGCCTGCGCGAAAAGCCTCATACAGGAGTTTCCCGCATCTGCGGTCACCTCTGGCGAATACAGCCTCATACACGCTGGTTTTATTGTCGTGGTAGTTAAAGCTGACACCCTTCAGTTTTTTTAGACGTTCTGCCAGATAATTATGCTTTTCCTCGAACATCTCCGGTGTATCCTGTGCCATCCACTGAAACGGTGTATGCGCCTTCGGCACAAAATTAGAAACGCTGACCGTTAAACTGAAGCGTCCGCTTTTGGGTCCGTTGATCTTGTAATTAAGCTCGCGGATATTTTTTGCGATTTCGACAATCCCATCGAGATCCGCGTAGGTTTCCGTCGGTAAACCAATCATAAAATACAGCTTGATATGTTTCCAGCCAAGTTCCAACGCCTGTTCTATCGATTGATAGATATCGGCCTCTGTCACACCCTTGTTGATGACATCACGCAGCCTCTGCGTGCCGGCCTCCGGCGCGTAAGTTAAGCCCGATTTTTTGTACTCCTGGATACGATTCAGCACATCAAAGGCGAATTTGTCAATTCTTAAAGACGGCAGAGATAAAGAAACATTCTCTCTTTTGGTATAATCGATCAGTTCCATGGTGAGTGCTTCAAAGCAGGAGTGATCGCTGGTTGAAAGTGAGAGCAGCGAAAGCTCATCGTTTCCGGTATTTTTGAGCTGCGCTTCCGCCAGCTGCATAATTTTATCCTTGGAACGCTCCCGTACAGGGCGATAGATCATGCCAGCCTGACAAAAACGGCAGCCGCGCGTACAGCCGCGAAAGGTTTCCACAACAGAACGATCGTGTACTGCCTCCACGATTGGAATGATCGGCTCCACAGGGAAATCGACACTTTCGATTTCCGGCAGAATCGCGCGTCTTACAGGTAATGGAGCCGCCTCATATAGTTTACATAATTCTTTTATCGTTCCATCTTCTGCGTAAACCGGCGCATAGAAGCGTGGGACATAGACGCCGTCCTGCTTACAGGCCTCTTTGAGGAAGGCTTCCTTTGTCGTTATGTCTTTCTTCTTGCATTCGATGTATTTTTGAACCAGCTCCGGCAGTGCTTTCTCTCCATCGCCTACCAAAAATAAATCGACAAAATCCGCGAGTGGTTCCGGATTGAAGGAGCAAGGACCTCCGGCAATAACCAACGGGAAATTTTCGCCTCTCTCCTGCGCGTGGACAGGAATTCCCGCAAGATCCAGCATGTTCAAAATCGTCGTAAAGGACATCTCGTACTGCAGCGTAAAGCCGACAAAATCCATTTCGGTAAGCGGTGTTTTTGTCTCGAGTGTCATCAGTGGGACTTGTTCCGCGCGCATCAGCGCTTCCATATCCCCCGCGGGCGCGAAAACACGTTCACAATATATGTTTTCGTGCTTGTTCAGCTGATGATATAAAATCTGCAGTCCCAGATATGACATGCCGATTTCATAAAGATCCGGAAATGCGAACGCGAAGCGCGCTTCTATCTGCCGCAGGTCTTTTTGCGCGGAAAACAGCTCGCCGCCGATATAGCGTCCCGGCTTTTCCACTCTTTTTAGTAGCGTATCCAGCTGATATTGTGTGTTCATTTCTTTCATATTCATCTTTCCGTCGTTTCTTGTTTTGGGCAAAAGAGGCTGTCGATGGATTGGCCTAAGACCGCTTCCATTTCGTCAAGCAGCTGCCGCGTCTGCGCCTTCGCCTGCAGAATCTTTTCTTTGGCCATCGCCTGATTTTCATTTTTGTGCAGGATATAGTCAAAACGCTTGTCCAGCCCCACATATTGATCCTCAATCACCAGACGATCTGCCAGACAGACCAGATCGCAGGCAGTCAGTTTGTCCATATGCGCTGCCAAAGGATAGTGCATATGATGACGTATAATATCCGCTTCGTCCTGATAACCAAGTTCCTGCAGAATATCCGCGGCAACCGCGCCATGATCCTCCTGAATTCTCGCGATATCATGTGCCAGCCCGGCGCTTTGAAGCAGCGAGAGGTCAAACTGATATCCTTTTTGATTCAAAGCCGCGCCAATGGTCACCGCGGTATCCGCGACGGCCTTACAGTGCGCGATCACGTGCGGCGGCGTCTTGCACCGCGCGTATAACTGTTTTACTTCAGTTTCTGTAATTCTCTTCTTTGTCATAGTAAAAATCTTTTCCGCATGTTTTATCATAATATCCGATGACATCGCCTTTTTTTACCGCGTCGTTTTGAACAACCGTTACGCGGCAAAGATTTCCACAAGTGGATATCTGTTTTTCATGTTGAATTTTCACAATCATACCGAGATTTTTGTCAATTCCCGATGTTAAAACGATTCCGGCTGCAGGTGCGTAGACCGGCCGCGTGGTTTTTGTCTCTGCAGCCCTGCGCATGCTCGACATCTCGTCAGCAGAGTCAGCAGAGTTTGCCCGCGCCACTGCGTTTGCGATTGCCAAAGGTGTTTTTTTTATTTTTCGACAAAATCCGGAAGCAAATTGCTTCCAATCGTCTTCAGTGTAATGCGTTTCAAGCTGTCGCTGCACTGTGGCTTGTGCTTTCTGCACCTGTTCATTAGGTAAAAAGGAAATGCCTTTTGCACACACAAACACCAGGCAGCAGAGTACGCACTGCGTGATTATTTTTTCTCCAGGATTCATGACGTTTGCCTCCCATCTCTCACAGTTTATGAGATGAGCGCAAAAAATATCACAGCAGACGTTATTCCTCCCAATACTCCATATCGTAGTCCTCAATGCGAATCGTGTCACCCTCTGAGAGTCCAAGCTCCTTCAGGCGGTCGATCGCCCCGTTCTTTTCGATATATTTGTACAAATAGCGAAGGGAACCCATATCGTTGAAATTCGTTGAATGAAAGATCTTCGAAAGCTGTTTTCCTTCCAAGGTATAGACATCATCCGCCTCATCGTACCCGCAGATGATTTCACGATAATTTGGATCCCGTTCCTCACTCTCAAAGTCAAAGTATTCTATATCCTCCTGCTGCGCGGCAGGGTCAGCTTCAACTTTGCGTAATTCCACCAATGCAGCCTCTAAAATCTCCTTAACACCCAGATTTAACGGCGCTGACATCGGAAATACCGGATAACCAAGCTTTTCTACATGCGCTTTGAACGCGAGATAGCGAGGATCATCTTCTTCGATCATATCCATCTTGTTTGCCGCGACAAGCTGTGGTTTTTTGAGAATGCGCGGACTGTAGCGTTCGAGTTCCTTGTTGATCTTGTCGAAATCTTCAATTGGATCTCGACCCTCACTGCCGGACACATCGACGACATGAATCAAAACCTTGGTCCTTTCGATATGTTTTAGGAATTTAAAGCCCATACCGAGTCCTTCGCTGGCTCCTTCGATGATTCCGGCAATATCCGCCATCACAAAGCTGGTGTCGTGAATTTTTACAACCCCCAAATTCGGATCGATCGTCGTGAAGTGATAGTTCGCGATTTTGGGCTGCGCACTGGTCGCGACAGCTAAAAGTGAGGACTTACCGACATTTGGGAAGCCCACCAGACCAACATCCGCGATCAGTTTTAATTCGAGTATTACACTTCGTTCTTTGGCAGGCCCTCCGGCCTCCGCGAAATTCGGTGCTTGTCTGACAGAATTCTTAAAGTTGGTATTCCCGCGTCCGCCGCGTCCGCCTTTGGCTGCTACAAAGCTCTCACCGTCTTCTACGAGATCCTTCATCACAAGTCCGGTTTCTTCATCGATGACGACCGTTCCCATCGGAACCTTGATGATGAGATTTTCTCCGGCCTTGCCGAAACGTTTCTTTTTCATGCCGTTCTGGCCGTTTTCTGCTTCATATTTCTTTTTGTATTTAAAGTCCATCAGGGTTCTGAGATTACGATCCGCTTGAAAAATGACATCTCCGCCGCGTCCGCCGTCTCCGCCGTCCGGACCTCCCTCCGGTACAAACGGTTCGCGTCTGAAGGTAACCGCGCCGTCTCCGCCTTTTCCGGATTTGATAAATATTTTCGCTCGATCTACAAACATCTTCTGACCTCCTTTCCGGTCATTGTTTTCATACCATTGTTTAAAACAATGAAAATTATCGACAAAAAGACCCTGTGCATCCGGAGATGTACAGGGTCCATCACTCTAAATTAAGCTTCTTTTGGATATACGCTTACTTGCTTACGGCTCTTGTCCTTTCTTTCGAACTTAACCGCTCCGTCAATTTTAGCGAATAATGTATCATCTCCACCGATACCAACATTGTTACCAGGGTGGAACTTGGTTCCTCTCTGTCTTACCAGAATGCTGCCAGCGCTTACGAACTGACCGTCGCCAGCCTTAAGTCCAAGACGTTTCGACTCGGAATCGCGACCGTTCTTAGAGCTACCTACACCTTTTTTACTTGCCATAAAAAGTACCTCCTAACTATATCAGATTATTACTTTAACGCTGCTTCAATCGTTTCGATGATAACCGCTTTGGTAGCTTTTTCATCTACTTCGATGTTGTTCTCTTTCGCGAAAGCAATGAGTTCATCTTTTTTCATGGAAGCGGAAACCTTCTTTGCAGGTTTTGCTTCTTCCTTTGCAGGCTCAGCCTTGACTTCTTCAGCCTTTGGAGCTTCCTTCTTAGGAGCTGCTCCGGATAAGCTTTCAATCTTAACCATGGTGTATGGTTGTCTGTGACCCTGTTTCTTTCTGTAATCCTTCTTCGCCTTATACTTGAAGATGATTACCTTCTGGCCCTTGCCATTTTCTACTACTGTTCCTGTTACAGCAGTTCCTACGTAAGGAGCACCTACTTTGATATCCTTACCTTCGCCGAGAACGAGTACCTTGTCAAAAGTTACAACGTCACCAACCGCAGCATTCAGCTTTTCGATTGTGATGATGTCACCTTCCTGTACTCTGTACTGCTTACCGCCTGTTTCAATTACTGCGTACATTTAATGAATTCCTCCTCTATCCAGTCTCGCCATTGTGGGTGGCATTCCGTATTGATTGCACTTCAAAACCCAGTCTGCGCGGCTCAACTCAGTTATCATACCATTGAAACAGCTGAAAGTCAAGTGCTTTCAGCTATTTTCTTTGATCTTTCAGTATTTTTTTCGGACATCGTGGCTGCCCGGCGCTGAAGGTCAGACGCTATGTTAAATCCTTCCTATTCCTCGATGATTACACCGTCCTCGTCCACGAACATATCCATAATTTCGGAAATATCGGATTCCGGAATCTCCGGTTCGGTCTGCGCGTCTTCTTTTTTGATTTGATCCAAAAGCTGTCCTTCCAGTCTGTCCATAACCTCCGGATGGTCTTTGAGATAATTCTTGACATTCTCGCGTCCCTGCCCGATGCGTTCTCCCGCATAACTATACCAGGAACCGGCTTTTTCGACCAGTTTCGCCTCAACCGCACAGTCCAGGATATCTCCGGCCTTGGAGATTCCCTCTCCGTACATAATGTCAAATTCCGCCTGCTTGAACGGAGGCGCGACTTTGTTCTTGACAACCTTGACGCGGGTGCGGTTACCGACCACGCTGTCCCCAACCTTGATGCTCTCGATTCTTCTGACATCCAGACGCATGGAGGAATAGAATTTTAACGCGCGGCCTCCGGTCGTTACTTCCGGATTGCCGAACATGATGCCCACCTTTTCACGAAGCTGATTGATGAAGATCACACAGGTGTTGGATTTGTTAACCGTTCCGGTAATCTTACGGAGAGCCTGTGACATCAGTCTGGCCTGCAGACCGACATGGCTGTCGCCCATTTCTCCCTGAATCTCAGCTTTCGGAACCAACGCGGCGACAGAGTCGATGACAACAACGTCCAGCGCGCCGCTGCGCACCAGCATATCACAAATCTCCAGCGCCTGTTCTCCGGTATCCGGCTGAGAGACCAAAAGACTGCCGACATCGACACCCAAATTCTTCGCGTAAACAGGATCCAACGCGTGTTCCGCGTCGATAAAGGCCGCCTTGCCGCCTGCCTTCTGTGCTTCGGCGATGACATGCAGCGTCAGCGTTGTCTTACCGGAAGATTCCGGTCCGTAGATCTCTACAATTCTGCCCTTTGGCACGCCGCCGATGCCGGTCGCGATATCCAGACTGATGGAGCCGCTGGAGATCGCGTCGATATTCATCTGCGCGCTTTCATCACCGAGCTTCATAATGGCGCCCTTGCCGAATTGTTTTTGGATCTGCGCCATTGCAGCTTCCAGTGCTTTGTCTTTCTCTGTTTTATTTGTATTTACACTCATTCTCTTTCCCTCCGAAATCAGTGAAGCATCCGTCACGCCAAACAAGAACATTTGTTCTGCATGTTCTCATTTTATCGTATTCCGTTCTTTTCGTCAAGCGTTTTCTTTATAAAACAAGCATATTTTGTCTGCAAACGTATGATGTTCTAATTTATGGTATAATAGTATCACAATTACATGTAAAATGCAACCATTATTTTTGTCTGCTTCATTTCTCATCTCCGCGCGTATCCAGGCACAAAGCTGTTCGCCTTTTTAAGCCGGGTTCTCCGGACTGATGAGACGATAAACCTCAAAGAGCATTCTGAGCAGAGTATAATGCCGATTCCACTTGCGGCTGACATTGCGGTAGTAAGATTTTACAGCATAAAGTCTTCCTTCGTAAGAAACACCGATATATGCCAGACCTACCGGCTTTTCGGCGCTGCCGCCGTCCGGACCCGCAAGCCCTGTGACGGAGATACACAGCTTGGCGCCGGTTTTCGCGGCCAGTCCGGCTGCCATTTCTTCGGCAACCTGCGGACTGACGACGCCGTAAGTTTCGATCGTCTCCGGTTTGACCCCTAACTCCGTTTCCTTTGCCTCACAGCTGTAAGTCACATAGCCGTATCCAAAGACCTCCGAGATCCCGGAGGTATCGGTCAACGCTCCCGCAAAGAGCCCTCCGGTGCAGGACTCCGCGCACGCGATCGTGATTTTCTTTTCGAGCAGCAGTCTGCCGACAACGTCGATCAGATCTTCGTCATCATAGCTGTAAATATAGTCTCCAACCAGAGATCTGACCTTTTCGGTCATTTCGTCTACCGCAGCTCTCGCTTCCTCCTCTGTCGCGCGCTTGGAGGCAATGCGAAGACTGCACTCACCCTCCTTGGCGTAGGTTGCCAGTGTCGGGTCGGTCTGTCCGTCGATCAGAGGCAGCAGCACTGTTTCCAGACTGGATTCCCCAATGCCGAACATGCGCAGCATGCGGTAATAGATCACGCTGTCCTGCTTTTTTTGCAGCAGAGGTTTGACCTGAAGTTCAAACATTCTCTGCATTTCGCGCGGCGGCCCCGGCATCGCGATAATGATCTTGCCGTCCTGTTCCAACGCGAAGCCCGGCGCTGTGCCCGCGTCGTTAGGCAGGACCGTCGCTCTCGAAGGCATGTAAGCCTGTTTGAGATTGTTCGGCGTCATCTTCCTGCCCGCGCGCTCGTAGTTTTCTTTGAGATATTTCATGCAGGCCGGATTTTCCACAACCACGTCACCCATGGCCTTTGCGATGGTTTCCTTGGTTAAATCATCCTGTGTCGGTCCGAGTCCTCCGGTGGTTAAAATCAGATCACAGTCCCGAAATGCCAGATGAATCAGCTCCGCGAGGCGTCCCGGATTGTCTCCGACCGTATAGTGATACATCACGTCATAGCCTAGATTGTTCAGCTGCTGCGACAAAAACGCGGCATTCGTGTTCACGATCTGCCCGAATAAAATTTCCGTTCCTACTGTTAAAATTGCGGTTTTCATTTTTTCCCCTTTTCCATTTCGGTATTCCGGCATTCCGGTACTGACCGCGATACCCATCCCTGTCAAAGTACAGCAGTCTCTTTCGCGCGCGGCTTCCGGATTTTTTTGATTCTGTAAGTTCTACATCGAAAAAACATTCTTGTTTTTGAGTACATATTCTACGCCGGAGTAGACCGTCATCACGAGGGAAGCCCACAGGAAAATCTTCGCTGCCCAGCACAGCGGCATGAAGTCCGGAAACGCGGGAATCAGCAGGAGCATCGGCACCGCGATCATCTGCAGAACCGTTTTAATCTTGCCGCTCATGCCCGCGGCGATGACAATACCCTCGGAGGCGGCAACGGTACGCATGCCTGCGACCGTAAACTCTCTCGCCAAAATAATGATCAGCATCCAGCCCGGCACCAGATCCGGAATCATCAGACAAAATGCCGAATAGACCAGGATCTTGTCTGCCAGCGGGTCCATGATCTTGCCGAAGTTTGTCACCAGATTATGCTTTCTGGCGATTTTACCGTCGAGCATGTCCGTCAAAGACGCCAAAACGAAAATCACGAAAGCCGGCAGATACCAGCCTGTCAGATAAGCCGCGATAAAGAACGGCACAGCAATCACTCTGGCAATCGTCAGTTTATTAGGTAAATTCATCTTTACACCTCCACACCGATTAAATCATAGTCAAACGCGTCGTTGATCTGTACCAGCGCCAGGTCTCCGGCTCTCAGATCGCGCTTTGAAGTAAACAGCACCGCATTATCGATTTCCGGCGCGTCATAGACCGTCCTGCCGACATAGCTGCCGTCCTCGTCACGTTCCTCTACCAGGACCTCCAGGCACTTGCCGATCTTGGCCTGATTGACCGCAAGCGA
>Ga0129311_1000672_pt1 | contig 28245 bp, 32 predicted proteins | sample Go1ome_FD_94435 | JGI IMG/M metagenome (GOLD analysis project Ga0129311, IMG submission 94435) | Western lowland gorrila individual fecal microbial communities from Wisconsin, USA - Go1022B metagenome | ecosystem: Host-associated > Mammals > Digestive system > Large intestine > Fecal | place...
AGAGAGCTTTACAAGAACTTTTGCAGCAAAAGCTGGTTCAGAAGAATCTGTATGGTCATTTATACAGCAACATCTCGAGAAACTTCCAGTGGTTGTTGATGCAAATGGGGACGGGAAAATTGATATCATTGCCGAACGGCAAGCCTATCTGCTCTTCGACCGCATGGTTGCATACCACATCATGCAAGGCATTCCTGTACCGCTGGACGCTACTGATTTCTACAAAGGATTGGACGAGCGTTTCCTTAAGCGCGACAACATGTACTTCCTGCCGGATCAGGTCAATGAATATGATACTGCCCGCATCAAGACTGAAGTAGAACAGATTCAGTTCTCGCTGTTCGTGACCAATGAGAAAACCGCAATCTCCTGGCTGTATCAGCAACTGGACGAGCAGGGAGACGGTCCGCAGACCTACGCCGAGATTCAGCCGAAGTTCATGCAGGAAGTCAAGAGCGTTGATCGTTACGAGGCTATGCCGGAGTTGGCTGTGCTGCTTGAGGAAAACTTCCTTCAGGACGATAAGGGACGCTGGTACATACCTGATGTCACTAAGGAAGGCGATGTTGCCAAGCTGCGCGAAAAGAAACTCTGGAAAGAGTTTGAAGGATATCTGAACAGCAAAGGCAAGCTCAAATCCTTCCGTTCTGAAGCAATCCGTGTCGGCTTCTCTCGCCTGTGGAAGGACAAGAACTATCAGGCAATCGTAGATATCGCCGAGCGCCTGCCGGAGTCCACCATTCAGGAAGACCCGAATCTGCTTATGTACTACGATATCAGTTTGGGAAGAGTGTGAAAGTCTATGGCAGAAAAAAAGAAATCGTCAGAAATTGCAAGGACAAAAATAGATGCTAAAACAGCTTTGACCCTGTGGGGACGGGCAGCTGGAAGGTGTGAAATCTGCAATAAATTACTCTACTGCGATTCTAAATATGGAGATGTAGCTAACTTTGCGGAGCTTGCACATATTCATGCTGTCGGTGCGTCCGGCCCCAGGCACTGTGATGAATTGACACAAGATGAGATTAATCAGATCAACAATCTGATGCTCCTTTGTGAGGAACATCACCATTTGATTGACACAAAGCCAGAAGATTATTCTGGAGCCTTCCTTCGCACAAAGAAGGAAGAACATGAACGCAGAGTACGTCGTGTTACTGATATTCAAGAGGACGCATCATGTAAAATGGTCTCGTTTTTCTCGAATATTGATGACATTGATGTTTACGGGGATGCAACAGCTTTCAAAAGAGCGGTCATTCGAGACAAGATGTACCCGAAGCAGGATGAACCCATTGCACTTCATACGGGTTCACCCACAAGATACATTCGATCCAAAGAGAACATTGAAAGGCAAGCAGATGAATTGGCGCAGCAAGTGCGGCTGCTTTTTGAAGGAATCAAGAAAGAGGAACGGATAGCGGTTTTTTCACTTGCGCCTCAACCGCTTTTATTCAAGCTTGGAGTGCTTCTCTGCGATCAGCTCGATGTACATGTATTCCAATGCCATCGGGAAGGCGATAAATGGGCTTGGCCGGAGGATAATACTTCCGAAGTTGGATTTATTACCAGAGGTACACACCATTCTTCCAGCAATGTAGTCGCGTTGGTTATAGATTTAAGCGCTGAGATTGTCGATGAGAGAATCATAAAGTCTCTTGGGAAAGAGTGTTCTATTTACCACATTACCATAGAGGAGCCGAACAGAAATTTTGTGAGGAGCAAGGATACTCAAGCTGGATTTGTGAAGGCATTCCGAGACATGATGGAGAAAATAAAAAACGACCATCCAACTGCGGACAGAATATGCGTATTTCCCGCAATGCCACAGTCTTTAGCCATCAGGGCAGGAATGGATTATATGCCCAAAGCGGATTTACCAATAACGATTTATGAACAGGTAAGTACAGATACAGGTTTTATTGAGACAATCACAATTGGAGGTGAACAGTAATTGTATAGAAAGGACGACATTAACAAGTTGTATCTCGAAATTGCGGCCAGCATAGATATCAGCGATGAGATGTTTACTGCGGCAGTAAGTGAATATGAATCCCTTGGCAAGTGGATTGACAAGAACACACCTAAGTATCGAATCAGCATTTTCCCGCAGGGCTCATTTGGACTTGGCACAGTTGTCAAACCAATCACGGACGCGGACGACTATGATCTTGATTTGGTTTGCCAATTCGAGGAACAATATGGTTTAACAGCTAAACAACTTAAAGTTGATGTGGTTAAGCCGTTGCTTGTAGAATACAAGAAGACGAGTCGTGACATTGAGAATAAACGTAGATGTTGGCATGTTGAATATGAAGATATTCCGAATTTTCACATGGATGTTATTCCGGCATATGCGAATGAAAAAATCAAAAGGATAAATATTACCGACCATGACGAAGAGCACGATACATATGCGTATATGGGAAGCAATCCGTCCGGATATATAACATGGTTCTTTGAACGTTGTGCAAGGCAAAGAGAAAGGCTTTTGAAGGATTACCTTAAAGAACACAGAGAGATCGTTTTTAGCGCCGATATTGAAAAAGTAAAGCGGTGCAAAATTAAGACACCACTTCAGCGAGTGGTTCAACTGCTAAAACGGCATCGTGACATTATGTTTGCTGAGGATAACTCTGGAAATAAGCCAATTTCGATTATCATTACAACAATCGCGGCGACATTGTACCAAGAAGAAGATAACGTTGTAGATGCCTTGACAAATATTTTGCTCGCAACGCCGGATTGGATTAATCGGAACAAGAAGAATGATCTATATTATATCGAAAATCCGACTTATCCCGGAGAGAACTTTGCAGATAAATGGAATGCGCATCCTGAAAGGGCGACGGCATTCTTCGAATGGATTAAACAAGCAACTACGGATTTAGCGGGAGAAGATTTATACAAAATGTCGCTTGTTGATATGGGAGATAATGTTAAACGGTGCTTTGGCGAAAAAACCAGCAAAACAGTTTTTTCAAAAGTTGCAGAAGAGCAGCGCGCCGGAATTAAAAATGGGTCTTTGAAAGTGGATACATCATCCGGTAATTTATCAATAAAAGGGACGGTTCCTGTTCCGGCTACACGACATTATGGTGAATAAGAGATATCAGAAAACGCAAGCGCTCACGATAGCTGTTCAAAAGTTTCGTATTGGGCAATTGTACGGCAATATTATAGAAGAACTCAGAGAGGTTAACTCCGAACTTATTTGCGTAATCAACCTACAGCCATCGGAGCATTCGGATATCTATAAAGTAAAAATAACATATAAAATCAGTGACGCATATCCAAAAGCGTGGTTGCTTAGTCCCACGCTGAAAACATATGATGGCAAAATGCCGCATCATGTTTATGAGAAGGACAAATATGGGCACTGTCGGTTGTGTGTGTATTACCCAAAGGACAAAAACTGGAATCAGCAAATGTTTATTGCGGAAAGTTTTATTCCGTGGATATGTACTTGGTTGAATACTTACGAATATTGGCTTATTACTGGTGAGTGGCACTATGATGAAGCCCTCTCAGAGGGAAACAAGAAAAAATAGCCGGCTTAAAACGCAGAAGGCGATTGTACGACATATGTTCGAGGTGGAGTGAAGTGTTTAATATCGGTGATTTCGTTTTTGATACTGCGACCGGAGCAAATGTACAAATCATGGAGCGGATTGAACTTTGGGGCTATACGTCCTATAAGGTGTTCAATCCTGCCAATGGTAGTGTGTACAAGGCGACCGGCGAACAATTAAAGATGGGAGGCAATGAAGCACAGCTGGACGAAAACTATCTGCGCTATGTTATGTTGCTTTCTGAAATCAAAAACGAGACATCCGCTGGTGTCCTTTCTTCCCTTTCAAGTGGCATCATACCATTGCCACATCAGCTACATGTACTTGATAGAGCGTTGGAAACGCGCAGTATTCGTTACATTCTGGCGGATGAAGTCGGTCTTGGCAAAACTATCGAAGCTGGTATGATCATCAAAGAACTGAAAACTCGTGGCTTAATCGAGCGAATCCTTGTCGTTTGCCCCACCGGACTTGTAAGTCAATGGTCTGTGGAAATGCAGGAAAAGTTCCACGAGAAGTTTCAGGTAATCCTGCCATCAGATTTCGATACTATACGCCGTCTTACCGATAACGAGGATGTGTATGGTCAATTTGATCAGTTCATTTCTCCCATGGATTCCATCAAGCCATTGGAAAAACATGCCGGTTGGTCAGACGAGCGGGTTGAGAAATATAATCAAGAGCGCATAGAAGCTATCATCAATAGTGGATGGGATTTGATAATCATCGACGAAGCGCACCGTGTAGCTGGCTCTTCAAGTGATGTAGCACGATATAAACTGGGATATTTGCTTTCACAGGCAAGCCCATATTTGCTTTTGCTGACAGCCACACCGCACAACGGCAAAACAGAGCCGTTTCTCCGTTTGATCCGTCTACTGGACGAGCAGGCATTCCCCAACTACAAGTCTATTGTCAAGGAACAGGTTGCTCCTTATCTGATTCGTTCCGAAAAGCGTGAAGCAATCGACAATAACGGAAAACTGCTTTTTAAGAAGAGATATACGCATTTGGTGGAGCTTCATTGGGACGAGCGTCATTCACTTCAGCGACAGCTGTACGAAATGGTAAGCTCCTATGTCTCCAAAACCTATGATAAGGCGCGTCGAAACCGCAAGAAAAATATGTGCCTTATCTTCCTGATGATTATCATGCAGCGCATGGTGACAAGCAGCACGGCTGCGGTACGCCAAAGTTTGGAACGACGTCTGCATGTGCTCCTCGAAGAAGAGACACGAGCAAATACTATGAGTGAAGCTGATTTGGATGAGCGCGATATTGAAGACGGCGATGCGGATGCCATGGAAGCAATATCCCTTGACCGTACTTCCGAAATTGAAGAGCTGAAAATGATTATCTCCACGGCAAAGCAAGCGGAATTCCAGCATCATGACGTCAAAGTGGATGCGCTTTTTGACACGATTGATGCTCTCCAAAGCGAGGATCCTGCGCAAAAAATCATCCTGTTCACTGAATTCGTGGGAACCCAAGCATACTTAAAAGAGCTTCTTGAATCAAGAGGATATTCTGTCAGTATCTTGAATGGCAGTATGAATATCGAAGAGCGCAATAACGCATTGAATGAGTTTAAGACAAACACAAGCATCTTTATTTCAACCGATGCAGGCGGAGAGGGCTTGAACTTACAATTTGCTAATATCATAATCAATTATGATTTGCCGTGGAATCCGATGAAAATTGAGCAACGCTGTGGTCGAGCAGATCGCATCGGTCAGCAGCGTGATGTTCACATTTACAATATGATAGTCAGAGACACTGTTGAAAGCCGCGTTCGTGAAGTATTGGAGGAAAAGCTATCTGTCATAATGAAAGAACTCGGCGTTGATAAATACTCCGATGTGTTGGACAGCGAAGTGGCAGAATGTGATTTCACTGATGCTTACATGAACTCTATCGGACATGCTTCTCGTATTGAACAGAACATTACTTCTGTTGAAAAGGAAATGCGCCAGCAGGCAGCAAACGCTATAAAATACAAGGATATTCTTCATGAAGAGAAAGACCTGACGAAACTGGTTGGAAAGGAATCAAATTTCGACGTGGACAGTGCATTACGACATATGTTAGCATACCATGAGTCATGGAAAGGCAACGATTTAACACTGCTTGACAGAATTAGCATTAACGACGAGATGATTGCAAGACATCTCTGTGGCAGCATTGTACAAGACCATAATGGCTGTCTCTTGTCAGTCGGAATACAGAACTTTCCAAATGAAGCAGGATATTTTATGCTATGGGAACTCTCCGTCTCAGATGACATGCGGGACAAACGTATCATCCCAATTTTCGTAAATGAGTCATATGTGCTACGTCCTATGGCAGGAAGCAGAATTATGAATGTGTTTCTTGATGAGACTAGCAAATTGAATTGCCATATGGTATCTAATCTTCCTGAAGAAGATTATCAGCATATGCAGGAAATCTGTATGGAATTTGCGTATAATACATTTGTTGAGCTGAAAGATAAACATGCAAAGCGAAGCTCCGAGCAATATGAGAAGTACAAGTACGCTCTATCTCTACGCAAAGAGGCTGCGGAGCACATTGGCATAGAGAACATTCGGCGTTCAAGAATTGCAAAACTTGTACGAGAAGAGAATGATATTGAGGCGGAGTATAAGCGCAGCGGCACCGTCCTACCAGATTTTCGCTTGATGATGCTAATTCGATTGGAGGCATAAACAATGTTTGGAGAGTATGTGTATGAGAATTCACCGGCATCTTATTCAAATCTTATACTGATCTTTGATTCCGAAAATCTGAATGGTCGTATAGAATATGCTAGTACTTTTGCATCACATGGATTCCTTGTTGTTGAATACGAAAACGATCTTAGTTTTCGTATAGAGTATGAGGAAAAAATTAAACGCGGTAATATCAAGATTGCTGTCTTGAATACTAATGGAGCATATGTTCCTTATGATATCATGAAGTGTTTTTCTATATATACGATATCATTACAAAATCTTTTCCCAAAACTGAACAAAGATGTATTACTGCAAAAGTCAAAAATTGATTTTGACTTGTTGGCAATGGTAGCATCAAGAAATTATGAAAAACTTGTATTGTGGGAACATACAGAGAAGTTTTTTCAAACCGTAGTGTACGATAAAAGCAATTTGCAAACTTATTTTGCGGGAAAAATGAAACAGCTACTTGAAGACTTGGTGAAAGATGAAGACTATACAACTTGGTTCTCAATTGCCGAAACGAAAGCGTTGATTGACCTGTACTCCACGAAATATGAGCTTAATATTGATACAAGTAGGATTAATGCATCATTTCAAAGTTATGTCTTGAGAGTGTTCGGAACCTTATCGAGTAAAATCAATCACGATACGCCAGTCTTGGCAAGTCGTACAATGGAGTACATCCACGAGCAAAGTGAAAAATTTGTTATTATTGTGATGGATGGAATGTCGGAATTCGACTGGAACATCATTTCAAAAACATTTGATGGAATCCAGTACAAGCAATCAGCTATGTTTGCTATGATTCCGAGCACTACTTCGGTATCTAGACAATGCTTACTTTCCAACAAGTTTCCAAATCAATTATTGTCTCCATGGAATCAAAGTAAAGAAAAAAATGAATTTATAGATTGTGCCAGATCTTTGGGATATACAGACAGGCAAATTGGATATGCGCGCGGTTATGACGTGGAATTTGATGCTTTTGTCCGATGCGGTGCAGTTATTATAAACGATATTGACGACATGGTTCATGCACAGTTGCAAGGACGCATTGGTATGTATAACGACATATCTGTTTTAGCGAATGAAGGTCGGCTGCGGAAGTTAACCGAACGGTTACTGGCAAAAGGCTTTGACGTATATATAACAGCTGATCACGGAAATACATTATGCAGCGGTATCGGCAAGTATGTTGGCGCGGGTGTTGATGTTGAAACAAAAAGTCATCGCATGCTGGTGCTGAAAGACATTGCAGATAAGAAAAAAATGATAGATAAATTTGAACTTGTGGAGTATCCGAAGTATTATCTTCCAAGAGAATTTGACTATTTAATATGCGACACTGCTACATCTCTTGATGCTGCAGGACAACAGGTTATGACCCATGGAGGAATGACAATCGATGAAGTTGTTGTTCCGTTTATTATGATAAAGGCAGGAAAAATATATGGCTAAAATGGTAGGCTATGCATGTAACATAAAATTACAATGGTTAAATCATGCGGTATCTATGTTGGATGAAAGCTTAATAGAATCAGATTATAAAGAAAAATTAAATGAGTACCTTTCGTTTGAAATAGATAGCCCTACAAGATTACGAAAGACTCGTGAAATCATAATGAATGTATGGTATTACGATTCAGAAACAATTACTCCGATCCGGCAAGAAGCTTTGGAACTTTTGAAGCGTTACCCAGAAAATGCGGCTGTAATACATCTTTGCATGATTTATCTTGCTTATCCGGTAGTAGCGGATGTTTGCAGATTCATGGGTCGTTTGTTTACATACCAAGATGAATTTACAAATACTGTACTTAATCAAAAATTATTTGATGAATGGGGAGAGCGTGGAACGCTTGAAACCACTTGCCGTAGAGTTACTCTTACATTAAAGGATATGGGCTTTCTGGAGAATAAAACAAGGTATCACTATTACATTAAAAAACAAAAAATTGATAGACCGGATGTCGTGAATTTTATAATCCGTGTTGCAATGGAAGTCGACAGCACAGGATACTATCCGCTTGATGAATTAAATTCTTTTGATTTACTATTCCCTTTTGAGTATTCAGTAACAAAACAACAGCTGGTGGAAAGCGATAACTTTTCTATAGGTGTATTTGGCGGGATACTTTCTGTTTCGCTAAGGCGTTGATGCAATCACAATAATGGTTAGAGCGTGGATGTGCTTTTAAAAACGTCGCATCTGTTCGAGCCGTTTCCCGAGGCGATGGCATATGATACGGCTTTTCTTGACCGGATGCACTGCTATGTGCCGGGCTGGGAAATTCCAAAATACCGACCGGATTTTTTCACTGATGATTACGGCTTCATCACTGATTATCTCTCGGAATTTATGCGGGAAATGCGCAAGGAATCTTTCGGCGATGCGTTCGATAAATATTTTCGTCTGGGCAGCAATCTGAACCAGCGCGACACCATCGCGGTGCGCAAAATGGTTTCGGGCTTCGTGAAGCTGCTTTATCCGAATGGTGCCTGCACAAAAGAAGATATCGAGGAGATTTTGATCATTTCTCTGGAAATGCGCCGCAGGGTCAAAGAGCAGCTCAAAAAGATCGGCGGCATGGAGTTCTATGATGTCAATTTTTCTTATATCGACAATGAGAGCTTTGAGGAAAAGTTCGTTTCCGTACCGGAGCAGGGCGGCGGTAAGCTGATTCCCGACGGCATGTGCAAGCCGGGGCAAATCTATTCTGTCTCCAAGGGCAAAATCGGCATGATCGGCGTGTACCGTCTGGAAACGCAGATGCTGAACGGCAGCGGCAAGTTTGAGCGTACCGGGTTGGGTACGGATCGTGAGGCAAAGGAAGCGACGAATACCGCCTTTAATTATCTGAAGGCGAACGGCCGTAGCATCAGCGCAAGTATCAGTACGACGAGCAAGGACTATATTGTCAGCTATTCCGATCTGAACGGTATCGGCGTGACGCCGACGCTGGCGCTGCCAACGCTGATCGCCATTGCCTCCGCGGCGCTGATGCGTCCGGCACTGGCGAATCTGGCGGTCTTAGGTGAAATCAGCATCAGCGGCACGATCATCAAGACAGAAGACCTTGCCAATGTGCTGCAGGTGTGTCTTGACAGCGGCGCCAAAAAAGTTCTGCTTCCGATCACCTCTGCCGCCGATCTTGGCAGCGTGCCGCCGGAGCTTGTCGGCGCGTTCAGCCTGATCTTTCCCAGCAGCCCGTATGAGGCTGTGTTTAAGGCACTTGGCGTGGAGTAGGACGGGAAAATCTTTTGAAGATGCAATAAGAACGCTTGTTCTACCTACGAAATTGTGGTAGAATAAAAATAGTCAAGAGCATCGTTTTCGGATTACGATTTCGAGCAAAGCAGTCGGTTCGGGTGAATCAGGCGGTGCTGTGCTTGTCTTCTTCGAGAAGCGTTGCAAAAGGAGAAACTGTTCGCACTCTATTGACTTTTTTGTCTCAAATATTATATAATATTTGAGACAAAAAACACGGAGGTGATATTATGCAGAAGGACAGCGTCATCACCCAGATTTATGACCGAATCAAAGCAGCTGGCCATGATGAAGTTTTTATTGTTGGTGACTTTCTTGATTTAGGAGAATATCATACAGTGCGCAGAGCGCTCTTGCGGTTGGAAGAAGCAGGCTGTATTCAAAAAATCATGCGAGGAGTTTTCTACTATCCTCGGTACAGCCAGTTGATTGATGAATATGAAGCTCCATCGCCAAATAAAGTTGCAGAAACACTGGCCAGAAAATTCAGTTGGACGATTGCACCGTGCGGTGATACAGCCCTCAACCAGCTTGGCTTGTCCACACAGGTTCCCGCAAAATGGAGCTATATCAGCGACGGTCCCTATCATGAATTTCAGGTTGGCAATATTACCATTGAATTCAGGCATCGGAACAATCGTGAGGTCTCGGGTATTTCAAAACAAACAGCTACCATAATTCAGGCATTGAAAGCGATTGGAAAAGACAATGTCACAGAGACGCACCTGAACATCATCAGGCGCCGACTATCTGCTGAAGAAAAAGTCTGTGCGTTGGAGGAAGCAAAACAGGCTGTCGTATGGGTGTATGATATGGTGAAGCGAATCTATGAGGAAAGCGAGGCATAAGCGTTATGTACAATTTGATAATGCAGCCGGAGGAACAGCTCCGAATACTTTTTAGAAACACAGCACAGAAAACCGGGCTGCACGAAGCGATTGTTGAAAAGGATTTTTGGGTCTGTCTTACTCTGGACTATCTCTTTCATTGCTGCCCGTGGAAAGAAGCGTTTACATTCAAAGGTGGAACCAGCCTGTCAAAATGCTACGACTTAATCAAACGGTTTTCGGAAGATATTGACCTGATACTGGACTGGCGTGTACTTGGATATGATTTGAATGAGCCTTGGGAGCAGCGCTCTAATACCAAACAGGACGCTTTCAACAAAGAGGCCAATAGCCGGGCAGAGGCATTCCTGTCTGAAAAACTTCTTCCGGTACTGAAAGAAGACATGGAAAAGATTCTCGGAAAAGAAGCGCATTTCTATATTCTCCCGGAAGACGCACAGACCATCTGCTTCCAATATCCAAAAATCTTCGAGGATTCTTCCACTTTGCAGATCATTCGACTGGAAATTGGAGCATTGGCAGCATGGACGCCGTCTGTTTCTAAAACGATTACATCCTATGTTGCAGAAACATACCCGAAGGTATTTTCAAAACCGGACACAACGATTCTGACCGCATCGGCAGAGAGAACATTTTGGGAGAAAGCCACGATACTGCATCATGAAGCGAACCGACCGGAGAATTTGTCCATGCCGGACAGATATTCCCGTCATTATTATGATCTCTACTGTATTGCCAATTCCGAAATTAAAGCATCGGCATACAGAAATCTGGATTTATTGACGCGAGTAACAGATTTCAAGATGAAGTTTTACCCGAGAAAGTGGGCATATTATGAGTTGGCAGTTCCGGGAACGCTGAAACTTTTGCCGCCGGAATATCGATGGGATCATTTGCAGAAGGACTATGCCAGTATGAAAAATATGATGTTTGGTGATTATCCTGACTTTGCCTCTCTCATGCAGTTTATCGAGGAGTTGGAAAAGGAAATCAATTCTTTGGCTGACAAATAGAAAAAAGCTATGTCTTATTCGTAAAGGATCATCTATTCGGACGCTTCTTTTGTCCCAGCAGCCCGCAGGAGGCTGTCTTTAAGGCACTGGGCGTGGAGTAAGGTAAGCAAAAGTCCGCGCAAAAGCTAAAGCAAAATCTTTCGCGAATATGATCGGAACGCTTGTTCCTGTCAGAGGATTGTGATAGAATAATAGCAGGCAAGCGCTGCTGTTTGAAAGGTGGGTATGTCATGTTGTCGTTTATGTTCTACATGTTCTTAGTGCTGTTTGTTATTTGCATTGTTATTGGAGTACTGAATTCGATACTGCAAAGTTTTGCTTCGTTTTTTCATGACATCGGCGATGCGACGAAGACGATCAAAGGGATGACTTCCAAGACAAAAGAAAATAAAAAGGATGCCGACAATTCTGATTCCGACGATAAAAATAATCCAAACAAGTGGGGCAGCGATGCATGGTGGGAGGAACAGAAGAAGTTTATAGATGATTCTCTGTATGTCAACCACGACTGGGATATTTTCAAAAAAGAGGAAGAAGAATGTGACGCGGAGCATTGCCACGATCCATATCATCATCACAAGAAGTAGAGGTACTGTTTTGGACTCTTTAGATTACGAATTTTTTGAAGAATATAAAAGGCTTGATCGACTTTGTGCAGATATGTACAATTCCCGACAGGGAATCAGCACTTACATAGAAAAGATGGAAGAGAACTTTGCACAAGGAGAGCAGCAAATTGACAGTTGGCGACAGGACTATAATCTTCTGAAACATTTGCGTTGGATTAGAAACAAGATTGCGCATGAGTACGATTGTGCCGGTTATGCAGGGGAAAACGACTTAGAAGATATTGCGGAGCTTTACCACCGTTTTCTTAATATGCAAGATCCGCTTACATTGCTGCGCAGGATATCTCAACGAAAAATAAAACAAGAAAAAGTATTTGTCAGTGACGATGCTCAAAGCATAAGTGAAAAGGGATTTTTAATTGCTGGTGTTGCATTCATCGTATTTATGCTTTTGCTGACTTTCTTTTTCCAATAAGAAAGAAAGTACTTTAGCCGTATAGGACTACCGGATTTACCGGTGGTCTTTTTTTGTCATAAAACCTTGTCCGACGCATAGACTGTACAAACTTAAAAAAGCAGAGAAAAGAGGATAAGGGCATGGAACACTTTAGACAAATTTTGAACAGGCTGCCGCCGTCCATTGGGCAGGAGCTCGAGGGGCTGCCGGGGAGCGTGCTCTGCAGCTTAGAGGAGATTCGCCTGCGCTGCGGGCAGCAGGTGCGTCTTGAGACCGGCAAGGGTACGCAGCGGATTCCGCACATCGTTACCGCGGAGGAGCTGCAGGAAACGCTCAATCGCCTGATGCGGTTTTCGTATTATGCCTACGAAAATGATTTAGCCAAGGGCTTCGTAACCATCGAGGGCGGGCATCGTGTCGGCGTCTGCGGTAAGGTTGTGCAAAAGAACGGCGAGGCGGCGCTGATCAAGGAGATCAGCTCGCTGAATATCCGTTTCGCAAAAGAGATCAAAGGCTGCAGCGACGCGGTTTTTCACCGTCTATATCAAAAAGACGGACAGGTGCAGCCTGCGAACACACTGATCATTTCGCCGCCGGGCTGCGGCAAAACGACACTGCTGCGCGATTTGGCGCGCAATTTCAGCTGGCATCATATCAAAGTCGGCATCTGTGATGAACGGTCGGAGCTTGCCGGCATGTATCAGAGCCGTCCGAGCTTTGACCTGGGACCGTCCTGTGATGTGCTCGACCGCTGCGAAAAGACAGCGGGAATCCAGATGCTGATCCGTTCGATGTCGCCGCAGGTCATCTTTACCGACGAGATCGGCAGGGAGCAGGACGCGGCAGCCATCGAGGACTGCCTCAACGCGGGCATCAGCCTGATCACTTCCATGCATGGAAACTGTCGGGAGGATGCGGCAGCGTCCAAAATCGGCAGCCTGCTCGAAGAGAAAGCGTTTCGCTATGTGGTCATTCTGAGTCATACAGGCGGGCCCGGTACGGTGAAAGAGGTGCTGGATGCTTAAGGCAGCAGGACTTTTGGGAATCGTCCTTTCGCTCGGCATGCTCGGCATCCTCAAAAGTCAGGAGCTGAAACAGCGCATCGCGCTGCTGCAGGATTTCTGGCAGATGATGCTGCAGCTCAAAAGCGAGATCAACTACTTGCAGGAGCCGCTGCAAAGCGTATTGCGGCAAAGACCGGGAAACGCGGAATCCAAGGCTATGCAGCTGCTTCTTGCTGTGCAGCAGGCATTGGATGCAAAGCAGGGGGATCTGCAGACTGTTTGGAAACAAAGCGCGGAAACGGTCTACAAGGGAACGCCGCTGACAGCGCAGGATCTGCAGCTCGTCTGTTATCCGGGAACGTTTTTGGGACAAACCGACTGTGAGAATCAGGCGCGGCAGTTTCAATATCTGGAAACTCGCCTGCAGGTGCAGTTGCAGGAGGCGGAAGAAGTTTACCGCACGAAGGGACCACTGCAGCGCAGGATCGGTTTTTTTGCCGGAGCGCTGCTGGCAGTCGTGCTGCTGTGAGGCGCGCTGTGAAAGGAGAAAAAATGTCATTTGATGTAGATGTTTTGTTCAAAATTGCTGCCATCGGGATCGCGATCGCGTTGCTGAATCAAATCCTGACCAAGGCGGGCAGAGAAGAGGAGGCCATGATGACGACGCTGGCAGGCGTGATCATCGTGCTGGCGATCATCATCAAAATGATCAGCGAGTTTTTTGATACCGTCAAAGTATTCCTGACATTTTAGAGGTGTACCATGCTGATGATGCTCAAAATCTGCGCGATTGCGGTTGTGGGGCTGGTTTTGATCGCCTTGATCCGCAGCTACAAGCCGGAATTTACCGTAGAGGCGGTCTTATGCGTTTCAATCATCTTACTGTATTACGCGCTGGACAGCCTGCGCTACGGTTTCGTATACATGCAGAATCTATACAGCCGCCTGACCTATGGACAGGAATATTTTCCGATCATTCTCAAGGTGCTGGCAATTGCCTACGCGACGGAATTTACGGCAGCGCTCTGTGAGGACGCCGGAGAAAAGTCCATCGGCACCAAGGTACAGTTGGCAGGCAAGATCGCGATTTTTTTCGCGGCGATTCCTATCTTTACTTCACTGATGAAGCTGCTGGATTCGCTGGTATAATCGTTTCGACGCGGCAAGGCCTGCTTTCAGCATAAAGAACATAGCGCGCATAAAATGTGCAAAAAGGAACCGAAGATGGACTATCAACAAATTCTGCAAGAACAAATGAAGGAAACGCTGGATGCCGATGCGTTCGACGCGCTGACAAAACAGGTCGCGGAATATTCCGGCGGCATGGCGGAGGATTTCAGTCTGGACAGCATTGTAGAGTCCGCTTTGAACGGTGAGGCACTGTTTGACAGTCAGGTGCTCATAGAAAATCTCAAGTTGCTGTTTCTCTATGAGGTCCGGAGCGCGCTGCTGCTCGGCGTGCAGATTCTGACGGTCTGTATTGCCATCGGACTGCTGCAAAGCTTGGGAACCTCGTTCGGAAAAAAATCGCTGTCCAGCATCGGACAGCTTGTCTGCACGATGGTGATCATCGGCATCGCAGTCAGTAGCTTTCGACTGATCTATACCTTGAGTCTGGACACCGTTTCGACGATGGTCAATACGATGGCGCTGGTCATGCCGGTGCTGCTGGGGATTCTGGTCGCGACCGGATCAATCGCCTCGGGAACGATCCTGCATCCGATGATGCTGGGTGCGGTGACAGGCTTCGGTGTTCTGATCAAGACGATCATTCTGCCGGCGCTGTTTGCCTCGACCATGCTCAGTCTGATCAACTGTCTGACCGAAAAAAACTATGTCAATCAGCTTTCCAAGCTGATCCGCAATGCGGCGGTGATTGTGACAGGATTGATTCTTGCAATCCTATCAGGCATTTTCAGCGTGCAGGGGCTGCTGACGGATACTTCTGACGGGCTGCTGATCAATGCGGCGCGCTATTCGCTCAGCACGTTCATTCCGATCGTCGGCGGATTTACCGCGGATACCGTAGAGCTGTTTCTGCGCTGTATGCGCTCGATCAAGGGCATCGTCGGGGTGTTCGGCATTCTGATGCTGGTCCTGCTGACACTCGTGCCGCTGCTCAAGATGCTGGCCTGCGCACTGATCTATAAGCTGACGGCGGCGGTGACGGAGCCGGTGACGGACTCCAAGATTCCGGCGGGGCTCAGCGATATGGGAAACTGCCTGATCTCGATGACAGCCATCGTGTTTTTTACCGCGCTGCTGTTCATCATTTTTATCAGCATCATCGTCGGGATCGGAGGTGGATGATGGAACAAGTGATGAACTGGATCAAAGATATTTTCCTGATGATTCTGTCCCTGACCTTCTTTGAGATCCTGGTGCCGGATTCGGAAATGGAAAAATATCTGAAGCTGATCTTTTCGCTGATTATTCTTTTGATGATCTTAGATCCTGTAATCAGGTATATTTCGGATTAAAAATCATATAGTGGTGAGGAGTAAAGATGATGTTTGAAAAACTGGCAGGCAAGGGGGCATTGATGCGCCTCGTGACGGTGCTGCTGATCGCCTCGGTGGCGATCCTGGCGCTGAATATTCTGACGGATTCCAAGGATACGCGCAGGCAGATCATCGATCGGGACGGCAGCAGCGAGGAACAGCTTTGCAGCGTCTTGTCCGGCATGAAAGGGGTCGGCGCGGTCGATGCGATCATCGAATACGATGAAAACAACAAGGTGACCGGCGTGATTTTGACCGCGGAGGGCGGCGCGAACCCGGTCGTCGCCAATGATCTGACCAAGGGCGTGGCGACGCTGTACCGGATTCCGGTTTCGAGCGTAATCGTTTTTGAAAAAGAACAGGAGGGGTGACTTTGAAAAAGAAGTTCAGCTATAAGGATATTCTATACAAGAGCAAACGACTGACGGCGCTGGCGCTGATCGTTGTATTCGGTACCGGGCTGATGGTGACGGCAGGCATGCACGACGAGATTCCGGTACATGACGGTGACGTGCTGGTGGACAGCCGGGCAGCGACTGAGCAAAATCTGCCGCAGGAGGGGACATTTGCGGAAATGCGCGCGAGGCTTGACCTCGACCGCAGCAAGCTGCTGGCGAATCTGGATTCGACCATCAACAACAGCGAAAACGAGAATGAGAAGAAGAACGCCTCCTCCGAAAAGACCCGCATCATGGACACCATGGAGAAGGAGCTCTCTGTCGAAAGCATGATCAAGTCCAAGGGCTTGCCGGAATCCTTCGTTATTATGACCGACAGCAGTGTGACGGTGACTGTCGATAAGCAGGAGCTTGACAGCAATACCGTCGCCAAGATCTGTGACATCGTGATGCGCGAAACCGGCAAGACCGCCGACAAAATCGTGATACAGAGCAAGTACTGATCCAAGCGGCAGAGCCTTACGAAGCGCACTTACATCAAAAATCGCGCACTTACAACATTCCCCTTGCATCCTGCAGAACTTTTCGGTATCATGAAATAGAAAAGGGATATGGACCATAGAAAGGAAGATGCGAGATGCGGAAGATCAATGTGCTGATCTGCGATGACCAGCCGGAAATCGTGCGGGAAACGGAAGAACTCCTGCTGCGCTACGAAGAACAGTACGGGCGAGCCATGCGGATCTTAGGCGTGACCGACTATGAAGAAGCGAAAGACTTTGCGGCGGATTTGCTGTTTTTGGATATTGAAATGCCGGGCAGAAGTGGGCTTGCAATCCGGGATGAACTGGAAAAAAAGAGTGCGGAAAGCCTGATCATCTTTGTGACCGGTCACAGTGAAGCCGTCTGGGATGCCTTTGGACGCAATGTGATCGGTTTCTTTGAAAAACCGATGGATTACGAGCGGCTGTGCCTCTTGATGAAAAAATTCTTTGACCTGTACAGCATTTATGAGACTGTGGCGCTTGATGACAACACATCCTTACAGGTCGGCGATATCGTCTGGATCCGCGTGCAGGATATTTACAGTCAGGTCCATCTGGCATCCGGGACGGACTATACGGTCCGTCGCTCTCTGAACGTATGGGAAGCCATGCTTCCGGCCGAAGACTTTCTGCGCATTCATGATACCTGCATCGTCGGCTGCCGCTATATCGCCAAGCTGGACAAAAAAGGGATCCGCTTGGACGACTGCGAAGAACTCTTTCCGTTCAGCACGCGCAGAAGAACGGCTTGTGAAGCAAAATATATGCACTAAGCAAGAAAGATGGCGAGGTACGGCAGATGATCTGGATGGGAATTGCACTGCGGTGCCTTTTGCTGCTTTTCAATTTTGTCATGTTTCGCTATGTCCTGGGATATGAAATACGCGAAAAAGCTTGCTGGCCGCTGGTGGCACTGACCGCGGCAGCGGCAGTGCTGCTGCCGGTGATCTTTCCAAATTGGTTTTCGGTTATTACAGCAGTTCAAATCTTATCATGGGTCAATCTTTTTTTGCTTTTCGCCCATTTAAAAATCGGAGTGGTTCTCACATATAATGTCATAAGAGCACACATATGCAATTGTTTTATGGGAAGCATTTCAATAGCCTTGGCAATAGATGTTAGAGTTACGGAAGAATGGTACCGGGCAACGCTTCTTTGTAATTTTCTTATGTTAATTTTCTATATTTTGTTAGCAATTCTCTTTCGAAAAAAGGTTGGGACAATACAAAAAACATTGCGTAAGATACCACTGCGGCTATACTTGATTTTTGTAGTGACACTCGAGCTTCCGGGTTTGGGGTACTATAGCACAGCCGAAAAGAATGCTTGGAAAGTAAATGGAATTTCAACATTTTTGGATGGTCTAACCGGAATGATCCTCACCATTACGATCGCGCTCGGCGTGTGGCTTTATTTTCAGCGCAAGGAACTGCGGACACAGGTCGAACTCAATGAACGCTGCATCAAGGAACAGACGGGGCAGTATCATCTGCTCTATGAGAAGCAGCAGGAGCTGCGGCGTTTTCGTCATGACAGTAGTGCGCACTTGCAGGCTATCGCGTCCATCGCAAAAGACGCGGGAGACCAGCGTGTACTCTCGTATGTTTCGGAACTGATGGGACAGCAAGTAGAAATGAAACACCTCGCGACCGGCAACCTGATCGGCGATGCGGTGGTAAATGCCTACTACAGCAAAGGACTGCGAGATGGTATCCATGTAGAATTGGTTGGACAGTTCGCGGAGGACTTTGACATTTCAGAGACCGCGCTTTGCGTGATCTTTACGAATGTGATCGCCAATGCTTACGAAGCAGCGTTAAAATGTGAAAAGAACCGCAGCGTTCGGATCTCCTTTACAAACTTTCGTGACAATCAATTCATTCGGGTACAGAATCCGACGAGCGAAAGACCCGTTATCGAAGACGGTATCATCCAACTTGGACAAACGACCAAAGCAGACAAAGAAAATCATGGTCTCGGTGTGCGGAATATCTTAGATGCGGTAAAGCACGCAGGCGGACAGGTACAGTGGAATCTGGAAGAACAAGATGGAAAAATCGATGTATTTACAGAAATCCAACTCCCAATACATCCAGATACTGTAAAAAATTAAGCACTTACAACAAAAACCGCGCACTTACAACATTACACTTGAAATTGGGATAATAAAACTGGTATGCTGAACTTACAAAAGGGACAGCATACCGTTTTTATTTCAGAAGAAGGAGGGGTTTTTAATGAAGAAAATGTTTTGTATCTGGATGACTGCTGTCATGGTGTGTATGATGATTCCATCCGCTGCCTTTGCAGCGTCGAACAGCGAAGCCATGATCGACGAGACAAAGGTTGAACAGGATATCACAAAAGCTCTGGTGCAGGCGTTGGAAGAATGCGCAGATCAATCCAAAGACATCCAAATGATGCCGATCGGAAACGGCGCAGAATATTGCAGACAAGTTTATGAGCTGAAAAGCGGGGATGAACTTATTATGGAATTTACAGACTGTAAGGAAGATGAAACAGCATTATCTCCGATGCAGCACATTCCGGCTGTGATGCCAATGGCAACAAATGGAGAAACCGTTTGGAAAGACTACGGCAACCGTTATTTTACTGCAAAGGCGACGGTAACAACAGCCGCCGGAAGTGGTTGGGTATCCTTGGAAAATCATTATACTTTAAGCGCGAATGGCATTGATGAGCGTTACGGCGTTGCAAGTGCGGATGGTTTAACCAATGTAGGAAAAGAAGTCAAAATGGACGTGTTAGGGAGCTACATTACAGATAGTTCAGCAAGGACAGTGGGAGCATCAGATGTCAATATGTATGCGGAATATTTGATGACAATAATGAGCAGCTCGGCAGGGGCAACGGAAAAAAGAATAAAACTTGAAACAGCTGTGGGCTATGTATCCCATAATAAGACAACGAAGCAGATTCAGGTAAAGCATTCGTGGAGCTTAAAATAGCCGTTCACAATAGTAGACGAAGACTGAGAACATTGTTAATAGTACGTTGTCAGAAACCGTCTCCGTACCAAAAGACTATACTCATCGCGCAAAGCCTTCTACTACACATGTGCAGGAAGTAAAAGCAAACATGTGACCAAGTATAGCGACGAAGAAACAGTTAAGAAAGGAGATATTCAGAAATGAAGAAAATGAGAATACTCGCAATGTGTATTATGATTATCATTTGTTTTGAAGGCAGTGTTTATGCAAATGAAGGCTATGATGGATCAAATGAGCCATATATGGAATGTATAACTATTACGTTCGATAATGATGAAACAAAATCATTGACCTCGTACAATGCTCAAACAATGGAAGATATAAAAACATTGAGTTATTTTAAACAGGCAATGGATCAAATTGAAGAGCAGGGCTTTGACTTAGCGGCTACAACTGTCAAATCCGCATTGAGTGATTTAATCCCAGATGACGGGGATTTAATTGCAATATCAATAAAAAACGTATACTGCGAAGAAGGTTTTGTAGATGGGGAACGTTATAGTAAACTTATGACAAAGGGTGAGGTGGAAGCTGCTAAGAGAGAACTTTCAGTAGAACCAATGGGGCTTATTGATAATTGCTCTAAAACTAGAGGCAAACTTACCTTCATAGCATCCGTTTCAACAACTACTGTTGCTGGACGAGAATTAGCATACTATGTTGGAACAACAGCAGAATGGGCCACTATGGGATCAAATGGAGAACTTTATCCCGAATCTGGAAAAGATGCAATATGCGTTAGTTGGGGAGGAGACTTTTATAAGAATGACAGCAAAATGTTGATTAAATCCTTTAATGGTAACAGCATTCCTTATGAACCAGTAGGATATACTCCTAATGAGGGGTACGGATGGGCATTCGAAGATGCTATGACTACATCAGGTACAGCGTCTTGCATGAATAGAGCGGTAGGCGGAGTAACATTGACGAGAATTCATGCATTGGATGAGTTGACTGAAATATTTGCAACCTATATTCACACTTATAAAAAACTTACATGGTCTTTTTCTGTAGGCTTTTCAGGAGGAAAACCTCTAACGGGCGGAGTGTCGGTTACACCTTCAACAGCAACGGAATACTGGAGCATTGTCTTAAATGTACCCAATATAGCTTATTAGAGGAAGAATGAGAAGAATGAAATGAAAATACATAAGTTAAATCTGAAAACAGGACAATATGCGATTCTCGCATTCCTTTTTATTCTCATTCTAAGTTATATTGGTTTTCCAAGGATGTTTTTTAGCAGTGATGAAATTATTGAGAATGAAGAATTCGGTGAAGTGGTGGATTGGCATAAAGGAGACGGATATCTTGTCATATTGACAAAAAATCCGGACGAAAATGTTGGCACTTTTATTTTCGAGAAAAAGATCGCGAATTTCTATTCGAAAGTCCCATCTTTTAAGAGCAAACTTTCAAACGCATCGTATGAAAATGTCAGTGTTCCGTTCAAAGGGCGTAACCTTTTTATCGAATTTGGGGAAAACAAAGAAGCAGGCTCCGTTGAGGTCATATACTCTGGGGTATATGCAAGGGACATGCTGTATGAAAACGGATATTTTCTCCGCGTTTCAGATGATAAAATCGATCCGGATTATGATCACTATGATCGTCCTGATGATCCGAAACAAAAAATAGTATACGAAACCAGATTAAGAGATGAAAACGGAGCCGCATTTGAAATGACTCCTGTTGTATACATGCAGTAGGTGATTCGTTATAAGCGGAATACGATGAGATCATGTCAAAAATCAGATGCATTGATGCCGACTCGATGTTGAGAATAATCCTAAGGGGGATCTTATGATTACATTTGCTCTTTATGTTTTTCTTTACGTTTGCGATAAAAAAATTCATAGACCAAAATGCTTTTGACGGCGTGTGTTTTTCTGTTCTGGCGAGCATTGTTTTCACAGTCATGTACAGAACGTTATTGTGGGTTGCATTTTGATAGGAAGATTGAATAAGATTTCGCTTAAAGCAACAAAGATAAAACCGGTATACTGAATCTACAAAGAGATTTTTGTATACCGGGTTTATTGCAATTTATGATCTGAAGAATATAAAAAATTTAAAATTTCTTGTCCCCAAATGACCTTTTCGGCGGTTATTATATACAGAAGCAAAAAACTTCGGATAAATGAACGAGGATGAGGAAGATGCAGAAGCAGCAAGTGCAGAAGCTGCTTGGGAGTTAAAGGAGATTGAAATGAGAAAGCATATATACCTTGTGTGCCTTATCGTCATTGTCATAGCGGCAATCGTGATTTTCGCTTTTTTCAGGCAGCCGAGCCTAAATGATGACAACGGCAGCAGAACGCTTACAGATTCGATAACCGTATTGAAATCGGTATCCGGGCAGATCATAGAGGAAAACACGAAAAAAGGCGAGGCTGCTTACTCCTATGAAATGCAAGAGGCAAGCACGACTGAAGCGGAGGTTTCGCTTGAGTTTGATGTGCGGATCGATCGAAAAGTTTATTCCGGCACAGCAAATGGTTCTGTACTTGCGAATGAATTTTCCACAGGTAAAAAGTTGTGGGAAGGACCGCTTGAGGGAACTTTGCGCATGGATGATGCTGTCTATGAAATCTTGGTCGGATTTTCCAAGCAGGATCAAATGCAGGAGATCCGGTGCAGTGTGACGATCATGGGGCTGTTAGAGGGTACGGATAAAAAGGGATTGCCGTTTACCGGATTTACTTTTGGAGAAAACGTTGTTACACAGGATATGCTTGACGAGATGTTATCTTGAATCTGCGTAATACCAAAAGAGGATAAAAATGATCTGCAGCAGTATGCAATCGTTGTCGCAAAACTTGATGCATTTGGAACAGCAATTTGCATGATCGTGACAACGCTCTATCAAAAGATCACTTTCGTAATATAAAAGTAAACCTCATATTATTCATTGCTGTGATTTTAGGGGTGAATTTCGTTGATGGATATATTGACAAACCCGAGTTTATCATTTTGATTGTAAATGCGTTTAATTTATTGAATCTTTTTTTATACACAAAAGAACTAAACAAAGGAGATTCAGGTAAAGCATTCGTGGAGCTTAAAAGCGTAAAGCAAATATTCGAAAATGATGAATAGATGAAATAATTGTAGGAAGGAGAAATCTTATGAATAAAATGAGGTATGCCATGAAACGAATCATCAACGTGCTTTTTGTGGGGATATTGACCGTACTCTTCTTAGCTGGGTGTAGTTCGCGGACAGAACCAAGCATGGACGTGAACAGGTTGGATACAAAGCTCAGCTTAGAACAGAACCTTGATACTTTTCCACAATATGCAGATGAAGAAAATTTGCTGCTCTCTTTAGAAAAAAGCATAAAGGTCAATGTCGGACCGGGTTCTGAGACAAAAGGATTTTTTAAATATAATTTAAAGAATGATACATTAGAACAAGTAGTTCCAATGGATTTGAACGCGCAAACCCATAGTGCGGTTCCTTTTGGAAATGCGATTTTGTATGTCGATTATGTCATGAAGAACGGGCCGTTGGAATGGACGGTTGTACATTTTGAAAACGGAACAAAACAAAATCTTCGATCTGGTATATGCAGCTATTACGAAGACCTTCCAAAGCTTTCTATATTAGAGGGCAGTCCGGTACTTCTATGGAAAGATTCCAAAAAATCAGAGTTTGGACTGGAAATTTTTGACGGAGAGAAATTATCCGAAATCGAATTGCCAAAGGGTCAGAATCTGGTCAGCACCGATTCGGCGTGCAACACAAAAGAGATTTGTTTCTTGACGGAAAACGATGCGGGAGATGCTCGGTTCCTGATCGTAGGAAAAAACGGAGAAATTGAATCTGTGACTCTGGATGGAAAGATAACATCTTTTGGACTCACAAAAGATGCTCTGGTTTGCGGACTTGGCGATTATGAACAAACCGGAAAATTCTCATTGATGGTATATAATTTCCGATCAAAAGAGAAAAAGAATACAGCAGTCAACAAGCCGCTGTATCGCATGACAGACAGCAAAACCGACGTGACCTTGTGTGTAGATTCTACATTTCAGCTATTAAAGATTGACAGCATAAACGGAGACGTTCACGCAGTGCAGATTTCGTCGGAATATTCTAGGAAACCGGTTGTACTTCGCACCGTATGCGAAGAAGGTTGTATCGCTGCTTTCATAAAAGATGAGCAAGATACGCAATATGAGTATTATCGGCTGAGTTGGAATTAGCCGTTTCCTGTCACTTGCGTAGTGCACCAACCTTTACAACATTACTCTTGAAGTGAGGTGATAAAACTGGTATGCTGAACTCATAAATAGAACAGCATACCGGTTTTGTTGTAATTCACGATTTGAAATAAGGCTATCGCAATCCCACTGGCTTTAGACGGTGGGTAGTTCACAAAGAGGAATATGATGAAATTGTGACGATTAAGCCAATGTTTCTAGTCATGGAATATCAATAAAAACAAAAAAACAAACCAAAAAAGACCCTCGCCGATTCGTGAAATAAGATTGAAAATGCGAGGGTCTTTTGATATAATGTACTTGCCACTGCGATTTGCAGCCCTAGCCCGCTGATCGGCGAGCCGAAAGGCGAAGACGGAAGCGAGGCAGGTCTCACGCCAAGAAGCGCAGTGCTTCAGCACGTGGCGCTTTAAGGGCGGAGCGATAGCGAACGCAGAGCAGATAAAATAAAATTCTGACTGTATGAACGGAGGCGACCCATGCCACAAACCGGCGGCGATAAGCCCGGCAAAGTGAATATTGACAAGATTTCGGAGGAGGTCGTCAGTCTGGCCGCGATGAAAGCGGCGCTTGGCGTACCGGGTGTCTATGGACTGTGTGACACGCTGAGCGGGAATCTAACGCGCATCATCGGCGCGAAGGATACGGACCTTGTCGGCGTGAAGGTGTCCGGCGACAAAACAGCTTTGTGCATCGATCTCTATCTGATCGTCCTTTTCGGCGTGAAGATTCCGCAGCTGGCGTGGGATGTCCAGAGCACCGTCAAGGAAGCGGTTGAAGACTTGACGCATGACCGAGTCAAAGAAGTCAACATTCATATTCAGGGCGTACAAGAGCCACAGAAAGGGTAAGTAAATAGAAATGACCAGAAAAGATGCGAGAGAAAAAACAATGCAGATTCTCTTTCAAATCGATGCGAGAAACGATTGGGAGAATCCGGATTTTACAAAATATGCAAAAGATATTCCCTTTGGAGATCAAACCGAATACGCGAAGAAGCTGACGCAGGAGGTATGCGACAAGCGCGCGGATATCGACGCGCGGCTGGACGCGCAGAGCAGGGGATGGGTAACCGGCAGGATGGCCAAGACAGACCTTGCGGTGCTTCGTCTCGCGGTTGGAGAAATGCTGTTTATGGACAATGTTCCGAACGGCGTTTCCATCAATGAAGCCGTAAATCTCGCGAAAAAATACGGAGAAGCGCAATCCCCAAAATTTATCAACGCGGTGCTTTCCAAAATCAATCGGTCGATCGAAGAAGAGGTTTAATCATGCAGAGTGAACTGTTATCACTGGGTATTGATACCAGCAATTACAAGACATCGGTCGCAGTGGTAGACGGCAGCGGCAAGGTCTTGTTCAATCATCAGGAATATTTGGATGTAAAAAAAGGAGAACGCGGTCTCAGACAATCGGAAGCGTTCTTTCAGCATGTACAGAAGCTGCCGGACGCGATCCAAAAGGCGCTCAGTGACTTTGCGATTCGCGACAATATCGGTGCAGTTTCGTTTTCGACACGCCCGCGCCCGATCGAAGGCTCTTATATGCCGGTTTTTACAGCCGGAGCCGGATATGGCAAGGCGATCGCGGCCGCGATGGGCGTACCGTACTATGAATTTTCACACCAGGAGGGACATATCGAGGCAATCCGCTTCTATTCAAGCCTCAAGCATGTCAATCCGCTGATCTGTTTTCATTTTAGCGGCGGCACGACGGAAGCACTGCTGGTGGACGACGAAAAAGGCATTTTTGAAATTGTCGGCGGTTCCAAAGACATCGCCTACGGGCAGGTACTCGACCGCGTCGGCGTTTCGCTCGGGCTCGATTTTCCTTGCGGCGAGGCTTTGGATCAGATGGCGGTTCGCGCGATCGGTCACCGCGATATTCTGACGCCGATTAAGACCAGGGAAGGCTATGTCAACCTTTCGGGAATCGAAACACAGTGCGGCAAAGCGCTGGAACAGCATCCGCAGATGGAGCTGATCGAGGATCTGTTTGAAAAGCTTTCCCGTTCAATTCTGGAAATGACCATGCAGCTTTCCTACCAATATGACATTACGAATTTTATCTATGCGGGCGGGGTATCCTGCAGTCAATATATGCGAAACTTTTTGGTGGAGCACATGTACAAAGACTTGAACATCGTATTCGGGAAGCCGGAGATGTCCGCGGATAACGCCATTGGCGTCGCGCTTTTGGGAGGACAAAAGATATGGCGCTGAAGCCGATCACCGTCACACAACTGAATCACTATATCAGCCGCGTGCTGACAACAGACCCGCTGCTCGGCAATCTGACCGTCACCGGGGAAATCTCCAACTTAAAGTATCACAGCAGCGGACATCTGTATTTTTCCATCAGCGACGAAAACAGCAAGATCAACTGCTTCTTTCCGGCGCAGTACGCGCGGGGGCTTCATTACGAGCTGGGGGACGGCTTGGCGGTCATCATCCATGGCTATCTGAACGTCTACAAAAAAGGCGGCACCTATACGCTTTTTGTACGCAGTATCGAGATTGCAGGCGAGGGGAATCTGGCCATGGCTTTCCAGATGCTCAAGGAAAAGCTGGATGCGGAGGGACTGTTTGATCCCGCGCATAAAAAGCCGATTCCGCGTTTCCCGCACAGGATCGGGATCGTGACCTCGAATACCGGCGCGGCGGTACGAGACATTATTAAAATTATCGAGAGCAGGACGAGCCTGACCGATATGATCGTATTCCCGGTACTGGTGCAGGGCAGCGAGGCTGCTGCGGATATTGCGGCCACAATCGATATGATCAATCGGGATTTTGATAACATTGACACCTTGATTGTCGGCCGCGGCGGTGGTTCGATGGAGGATCTTTGGGCTTTCAACGAAGAAATCGTAGCCAGAGCCATCTATCGCAGCCGGATTCCGGTCATTTCAGCCGTCGGGCATGAAATTGACTTTACGATCGCGGATTTCGTCGCGGACAGACGCGCCGAAACGCCGACGGCGGCCGCTGAGATGGCAGTGCCGGATATCCGGGAGCTGATGCAGCGGGCAGAATCCTGGCAAAACAGTTTGATGGCGGATTTGAAAAAAAAAGTCAGCTATGCCGACCTGCGTGCCGAGAAACTGTTCGCGGAGATGCGGCATGTCCTGCAGGGACGTGTGAACGCCTATCGGCATGAACTCGAAAGCTGCAGACTGCTTTTGGATGAAAATCATCCGTACCGGATTCTGCGCAAGGGTTATGCGGTGCTGGAAGATGCTGCGGGCAGGAACCTTGCTTCCATCAGCGACCTGCGTGACGGACAAAGCTACAGACTGAAGCTCAAGGACGGCAGCGCGACCTTCCGCGTGACGGAGCTTGCTGTGACGAAGGAGGAGAGAAACGATGACATTTGAAGAAGCCTTATACAAGCTTGAGGAGCTGTCGGAAACGATTCGAGATGAGGAGACGACGCTGGATGAAGCAGTGAAGTGCTACGAAGAGGGCATCCGCTGCTATCAAATCTGTAAAGAAATGCTAAACGAAACCGAACAAAAAATCGAAGTATACGCGAAATAGATTTCCGAAAGAAAAGGAGGTTTTCTCATGGACAGACACTATGAGGACTACAAAAAAATCATTGATGAACACCTGCTGGACTTTATTCCGAACATCGATAACAAGAGCATTTCGCTCTATGAATCGATGAAATACAGCCTGACTGCCGGCGGGAAACGGATTCGACCGGTGCTGCTGCTTGCGGCCTGTGATTTCGCCGGCGGCGATATTCGGGAGGCGCTGCCTTATGCCTGCGCGATGGAATATATTCATACCTATTCGATGATTCATGACGATCTGCCGGCGATGGATAACGACGATCTGCGCAGAGGGCTTCCGACCAATCATAAGGTTTACGGAGAAGCCCTGGCAATTCTGGCGGGCGACGGACTTTTGACGAGCGCGTTTGAAGCGATGAACAAAGATCTGATGCTCTATTTCGACGACGCCGAAAAGATGGCGAAACGGATTCGCGCGATCAACGCGATTGCCAAGGGCGCCGGATGCCGCGGTATGGTCGCTGGTCAGGTATCCGACATTGAAGGCGAAAGCAACGAGTATTCCAATGAAATGCTGGAATATATTCATATCAATAAAACGG
>Ga0129311_1000674_pt1 | contig 28177 bp, 31 predicted proteins | sample Go1ome_FD_94435 | JGI IMG/M metagenome (GOLD analysis project Ga0129311, IMG submission 94435) | Western lowland gorrila individual fecal microbial communities from Wisconsin, USA - Go1022B metagenome | ecosystem: Host-associated > Mammals > Digestive system > Large intestine > Fecal | place...
ATCATTCATCCGTCATCACAAGATGCTGGGGGTTCGAATTGCAAAACGGAAAATCGAGCCTCAAAAGCCCGCAAACCCTTGCGACACAAGACTTTGCTCCTGCATCTTTTCTGTCAACACCCGACAGTTCAGAAAAAGCCCTGAGGCGATGAAAAGGCCTCAGGGCCTTTTCATACGCCGGACGTGCTTTTTGCTGCGCAATCAATAGGAAAGGAGGGGCACCTTACGCTCCCCACAGCCGCTTTCGCACAGCGTGGAATGGCTCAGACGGTTCCTCCGGGGGCATCTCTCTTACCACTTCGGTCGCACCGGCCTTTTTCAGGCATTCGACGATTTGAAGCTATTCATAGTCCGAATCCTGACGAAAAATACCGGACCTGCACGATACCTCCTTACCAATGGACGGCGCTGTGTGGTATGATAAACAAAATACCCTGGGAGGTATGAGATGCTGAAAAGTCTGTTTTCACTGTTTGACCGGGTCGTGGTGTTCGACACGGAGACCACCGGCCTGGAATTTGGCCGAGACGAGATCATCGAACTGGGAGCCGTCAGCGTGACAGCGGCAGGGGAGACGCTTTGTCTGGATACCTTGGTCCGCCTGTCGCCGGGAAAACGCCTGCCGCCGTTTATCACAAATCTGACGGGCATCACGCCGGAGCAGCTGGAGCGTGAAGGCGTGGACAAGGACGCGGCCTGCGGTGCCTTCTGCCGACTTCTGGAAAGAGCGGAACGGCCACTCTTAGTGGCCTACAATGCTCAATTCGATTTGAATTTTCTCTATTATTTTTTACGGCCCTTCGGGAAGGCGGAAGTGCTGCGCCGTGCCCGTTTCCTGGATGCTCTCACGGTATATCGGGACCGGAGGGAGTATCCCCACAAGCTGGAAAACGCCATCGAGGCCTACAGCCTGGGACAGACGGCGGTGAACAGCCACCGGGCCGTGGACGATGCCCGGGCAACGGTCCAGCTGCTGGAAGCCATGGCCGCAGAGCGGGATGACCTGGCATCCTATTTGAACCTGTTTGGCTATTCCCCTAAGTACGGTATCTCCGGCCGGCGCATCGCCTCCGTTACATACCGGCCCCAGTCTTTTTACCGGACGGCTCCGTTGTATCAGCAGGCGGAAACTATGACGAAACTGTGAATTTTTGAAAAACCCCTTGAAATATGACAAGTTGTCATGTATGCTATGTGACAACTTGTCATATTATTTTTTGCAGCCGTGCAAAAAGTCCTTGACCTTCCAGCAGGTGGAAGTGATAGGGTTTTCCGGAAAGTGAAGAAAACGGGGCGGCTGTTTCGTATCAGGAGGGAAAGGATATGCCGCGCAGTACATTTTGCCGTCTGGCCCCTGAAAAGCAGGAGCGGCTGCTGGAGGCCGCCACACGGGAATTTTCCCGTCGCTCTTTTGCCGAGGCATCCATCAACCAGATCATTAAGGACGCCGGTATCCCACGGGGCAGCTTTTACATGTATTTCGATGACAAGGAGGACCTGTTCTGCTACGTCATGAGCGGCTATGTGGACCAGCTTTTGATGGTGGTGCGGGAGAGCGTGCTCCGGGCCGGCGGAGACCTGTTCCAGGGGATGCTGGACCTGTATGATTTCTTGCTGCGGCAGGGGCAGGGACAGAAGCCCGGTGACATGGGCACCATGGCGGCTATTCTGGCCTGCAACAGCGGCTTACAGAAGAACATGCTGCTGGGGCTGCTGGACCGGGAGGCCGTTTTGGATGGCCTGGGGGATTCGGTGGACCAGGATATGCTGGACCTGCGGCATGACCGGGACCTGGGGGATATCCTGGCGGCGGTACTGACGGTGGCAGGCCCGTTGCTTTACAGCGGGCTCCAGGGAGACAGCCAGGGCGTTGTCCGGGAGCGGCTGGAAAATGTGCTCATGCTGATGAAGCACGGTATGGCCCGGGATAAGGGAACTTTGGAAGAACAGAAGTGAAAGGAAGCAGCGATATGGAAAAAGAGCATATGCAGGCAGAGCGTTTGCCCGAGGCGGAAAAATCTGAAAAAAAGAAACGGCTGCCGGGGTTCGGCGGAAAAAAGAGGCATAAGTGGATTGTACCAGCAGCAGTATTGCTGGCCGCGGCCCTGCTGGGCAGCCAGGCATGGAAGCTGAAAAGCGGGACAGTGCCCCAGGCGGTGCCCTATGAGGCGGCGCCGGTGCAGCAGCGGGACCTGGGGGTCACTGTTACCGGCAGCGCCACACTGGAGCCGGCGGACGCCTATCAGGTGGGGACGTTGGTATCCGGCACCATTCTATCGGCGCCCTTTGAGGAGGACCAGCAGGTGGAAAAGGACTCACTGCTGTACACCCTGGACAGCGGCAGCGCCCAGGATTCCGTGGCCCGGGCAAACCTCTCCGTGGAGCAGGCCCGCCTGAGCTACCAGCAGGCCCTGGAGGCGCAAAACCCCACGGCTCCTATTGCAGGCGTTTTGAACGAGGTCTATGTCCGCGACGGAGACAGCGTGTCCGCCGGCACGGCCTTGGCCAAAATCGTGGCCAGCACGGACCTGACCATCGACTTTTTGTTTACCTATGCTTCTCCGGACCAGTTTTATGCCGGACAGCTGGCCACGGTGTTCATCGGGAACTTTGACGGCACCGTGCAGGGCACGGTGGTCTCCGTGTCCGATAATACCTCCGCCACCTCCAACGGTAAGCAGTCCTGCACCGTGCGGGTGAAGCTGCCCAACCCCGGTATCGTGTCTGACAGCTTCACCGCCTCCGCCGTCATTGGCAGCTATACCAGCTACGGCAACGCTCCCATTTCTATGGCAGCCTCCGCCGTGGTATATGCCTCCGGCTCCGGCACGGTCTCCGGCTTTTCCAAGCTTTCCGGCAGCACCGTGACCAAAGGAGAGCAGCTTTGTACCGTGGACTCTGAGTCTATCCGCAGCCAGCTGGCCGCGGCGAAGCTCACCGTGGAGTCCGCCCGACTGTCCGCCGGAACCGCCGCCTCCGCTGTGGATGACTATACCATCCGCTCTCCCATCGCCGGCACGGTCATTGAGAAAAACTGCAAGGCCGGTGACAAGGTGGACGGCGCCAGCTCCGGCACGCTGGCGGTGATCTACGACCTGAGCTATCTGAAAATGGAGATGAGCGTCAACGAGCTGGACATCGGCAAGGTCCGCCCGGGCCAGACGGTGGAGATCACGGCGGCGGCCCTGCCGGGTCAGACCTTTACCGGAACCGTGGAGCGGGTCAGTGTCAACGGCACTACCACCAGCGGCTTTACCACCTATCCGGTGACCATCGTGCTGGAAGAGTATGGAGAGTTGAAGCCCGGCATGAATGTCTCCGCCACCATCCTGGGCGATACGGCGAAGCAAGTGCTGGCCGTGCCGGTGGCTGCTGTGAACCGGGGCAATACGGTGCTGGTGGCCGGGGCGGGCGCCCTGAGCGAGGACGGCACCACGGTGGTGGATATTTCCAAAGCGGAAGAACGTCCGGTGACCCTGGGCCGCAGCGACGCGGAATACATCGAGATCACCGCCGGTCTCACAGAGGACGATGTGGTGCTGGTGCCTGCCCAGCCGGCGGGGACGGAGGACTGAGAATATTGGAGCATCTTATTGAATTAAAGGATGTCTATAAAATATATCCCATGGGCAGCGAGGACGTTCATGCGCTGGACGGTGTCAGCCTTACCATCGACCGGGGAGAATTCGTGGCCATCGTGGGCCAGTCCGGCTCCGGCAAATCCACGGCCATGAACATCATCGGCTGCTTGGATGTGCCCACCTCCGGCACTTACCATCTGGGCGGTGTGGACGTGTCCACCATGAATGATGACCGGCAGGCGGAGATCCGCAACAAAATGCTGGGCTTCATTTTCCAGCAATACAACCTCATTCCAAAACTGACGGTGCTGGAAAATGTGGAGCTGCCCTTGCTGTATGCCGGCATGGACGCCGGGGAGCGCCGGGAGCGGGCCCGCAGGGCGCTGGAGCGGGTGGGCCTGGCGGACAAGGAGAAGCACCTGCCCAGCCAGCTTTCCGGCGGCCAGCAGCAGCGGGTGTCCATTGCCCGGGCCCTGGCGGGGGAGCCGTCGGTCATCCTGGCGGATGAGCCCACCGGTGCCCTGGATTCCCGCACGGGCCGGGAGGTGCTGAGCTTTTTGCAGAAGCTCAACGCCGAGGGGGATACCGTGGTCCTCATCACCCACGATAATTCCATCGCCGTGAAAGCCAAGCGCATTGTCCGCCTCCAGGACGGCAGGATCATCTACGACGGCGATGCCAAAGACCCCCGGGCCGTGGTCCGGCCAGCGGAGAGCGGAGAGGAGGCGGGGGCATGAACGTGACCCAGTCCTTCAAGCTGGCCATCAAATCCCTGCGGACCAGCAAAATGCGGTCGTTCCTCACCATGCTGGGCATCATTATCGGTGTGGCGGCGGTCATTATCATCATCTCCCTGGGCAACGGCTTGACGGGTATGGTGGAGCAGCAGGTGGAAAAGGTGGGCGTGAACCAGATCTACGCCTATACCTGGGGCATGGGCGACGGCACCACTAAGAATATCACGCCGGAGGAGATGTATGCCTTCATCGACGCCCACCCGGACCTGTTTGGCGGCATCACCCCCTGGGTCAGCGGCGGCCAGGGTATCCGCTGCGGCGGCGAGGAGTACAAGAAGACGGGCATCTACGGCATCAGTGAGGCCATGTACCGCCCCCAGACCGGCACCACTCTGGACGGCGACACCCTGGCCAAGGGGCGGTATCTCCAGTATGTGGACATTGCCACCAGAAGCAACGTCTGTGTCGTCGGCGCCTATGTGGAGCAGGAGATCCTGGGTGGTGACGCCTTGGACAAAACGATCTCCGTCGGCGGCGTGCCCTATACCGTGGTGGGCGTGCTGGCCCAGACGCTGGACGAACTGCGGGAGGGCACCAGCGACGACCAGGTGTTCATACCCTATCCAAACGCCATGCTGCTCTCCGGCACCAGCTATGTTTCTCTTTATCAGATCACCGCTACCTCGCGGGACACGGTGATGGAGGCCCAGGCGCTGCTGCTGAACTTCCTTCAGACCTTCTATCAGGATGAAACCGGAGAACACATATACGACTACTATTACGTCCAGTCCATGCTGGACCAGGTGAACCAGATCAACGCCATGATGGGTATTGCCATGGCGGTGCTGGTGGCTATCGCGGCCATTTCTCTGCTGGTGGGCGGCATCGGCATCATGAACATCATGCTGGTGTCCGTCACGGAGCGGACAAGGGAGATCGGCATTCGCAAGTCCCTGGGGGCCAAGCGAAAGGATATCCGCCGCCAGTTTATCATCGAGGCCGGCACCACCTCCGCCCTGGGCGGTTTCGTGGGCATCGCCTTCGGCTGCCTGGTGGCCATGGGGATCGGCTCCCTCTTTGGAGAAATGCTGGTGGCGTCCCTGGGCGCCAGCGGCATTACCTTCAACGCAACGCCCACTCTGGGGGCCATCCTGGTGAGCTTCGGCGTCAGCGTGGGAATCGGCGTGCTGTTCGGCTATCTTCCCGCCAATAAAGCGGCCAAACTGAACCCTATCGACGCTCTGCGGTATGAATGAAAAAAAGGACCGGCACAGCCGGTCCTTTTTCCTGTTTATCGGAATGTGATCTCCTCCACGAATTCCAGCTTCCGGCGGTAATCCAGCTCCACGAGATCCGTGGGCCGCACCTCGCCGGGGCGCTTGTCAAAGTATTGGACCCCCGCTTCCTGGAGCATTCGGTACACAAACTGGGAACAGAAGATGATGTTGGGCTTGTAGGACCATTTGGTCACCAGACCCAGCATATTGTAGGCGCTGCCCTCCCGGTTGATGCGCCGCACCGTTTCCAGGACCCGCTCCTTCCGGCGCCGGCCGGCGAATAGGCGGTATACCAGTACCGAGGCGTCCGGCTTCAAATGGAAGTGCGCCACCATTTCCGGGTTCAGTCCCGGAGGATAGAGGTTGGCGCCGCCGTTGCAGCTGAGGGTAGTCTTCAGCCCACAGTCAAAAGACAAAGAGGCGTGGTTATATACCTTTTGGGTGACGGAGCCGATGATCTCGCTGGCGGCGCTGCCGGTGTCAGAGATCACGATATAGAGAAAGGGGTCGGACAGGGCTGCCTCCGCTTCCCGGAAGTAGGCATCTGTGAGGCTACCGTGGTTCACATAAGTGATGGAGCTGTGCCCATGACTACCGGTCAGCGCTTTTCCCAGGTTCTCCGGCGTCAGCTTCCGGGCGGTAGTCTCCGCATCCTCCATGGCGCGGCGGAGCTTTTCCTGATTTTCACGGAGCTCGGCGAAACTGATGGCCTGCACCTCCTCCAGGGAGGGCAGATAAAACCGGGAGTTTTTGTTGGCGGTGATGAACCGCTCCACAAACAGCGGAAGCGCCATGGCCAACACGCCCGGAAGGCGCAGGAGCCAGTGCTGGACTGGCGGCCTGCCGGGGACAAACACGACGCTTTTCGCATAGACCAACTGCAAAGCCAGCAGCACGCCGTAAGCGGCGCAGAGCATGACCTTCTCCCGCTTGCGGAACCCGGCGTACAGTGTTCGGAGGACCATGTAAACGGCGGCGGTTATGTACAGGGCACAGAAGATCAGAAGATTTCCGGAAAGGTAAACGGCTAGCAGAAAAATCAGCAGGACCGCTTGGCTTTCCCGTTCCCGAGACGGGACATCGCTATTCTGCCGCATATCGCATCGCCTCCTGTGCTTGAGCATACTATGCTTGCGCTGTGAGCGTCAATGGAGTATGCTGTGACCGGCTGGATGGTCCGCCGGAAAATTTTTTTCTCCTTCCAAACTTTTTTCACCTTTGCTCCGTCTATCAGGCAGAACGAACAGAAAGGACCTTGCGTGTATGTCTCATATCCGGGAAAGTGAATTGACGGCATATCTTGTGGAAGACCAGGCACGGTTTTACCGTCTGGCGTACAGCTATCTGCATAACAGGGAAGAAGCTTTGGACGCGGTACAGACCGCCGTCTGCAAAGCACTGGAAAAACAGGACGGGCTGCGGGACGCCGGCACCATACAGACTTGGTTTACCCGCATTCTGGTCAACGCGTGCATGGACCAGCTGCGGCAGCGCAAGCGGGTGACGCTGGTGCCGCCGGAGGCGCTGGACGCCGGCAGCTATGAAGACCCGCTGCCGGAGGACGGCTCCCTGGCCCGCCGGGTGGACGCCCTGCCGCCGGAGGTGGCTACCATTGTGAAGCTGCGGTTTTACGAGGAACTGTCTTTAAAGGAGATCAGCCAGATCGTGGACTGCCCGCTGAGCACCGTGAAGACCCGACTATACACTGGCTTGAAAAAGCTGCGTATCGCTGTGGAAGGAGAAGTATGATGAAAGAATTCAAGGAAGCAAGAGAGAACTATGAGTCCATCCCCATTCCGGAGGAACTGGACCAGCGGGTTCGGGCGGGCATCCGCCGGGGCCGGAAAAACCGCCGCAGCCGCTATGTGCGACGCACCCTGGGTACCGCGGCCGCCTGTTTCGTGGTGGTGTTCGGTGCGCTGAACCTCAGCCCCGCCGTGGCGGCGGCCGCCGCTGATGTGCCGGTGTTGGGCAGCCTTTTCCAGGTGTTGACGGTCCGTGACTTCACGGACACCGACAGTGACCGAACCGTGGAGGTGGAGCAGCCCACCGTCACCGGCAGTGACTATGCCGATGAGATCAGTGCCCGCATCCAGGAGAAAGTGGATGAAAAAATCACCGAGGGCGAGCAGATCATCGCGGATTACAAGGAGGCCTACTTTGCCACCGGTGGTACGGAGGAAGACTGGGCGAAGCATGACAACAAGGTCACAGTGACCTATGATATCAAGTCCCAGACGGATACCACCGTTTCCTTCGTGGTCAGCAGCGCCGTCAGTATTGCCAGCGCCTATCAGGAGCAGACCTATTACAACCTGGATCTGGCCGCGGGCAGGGAACTGACCCTTCAGGACCTGTTGGGAGCTGATTGGGTGAACATCTGCAACGCCGCCATCCGCGCCCAGATGGCAGCGGCAGAGGACCCCTCTGTGTACTTTGACGAAAGCGCGGGCGGTTTTGCCACTGTGGACGAGGCCACCAGCTTTTATATCAATGAAAGCGGAAACCCTGTGGTGGTGTTCCCGCCCTACACCGTGGCCATTGGCGCCTTGGGCACCGTGGAGTTCGAAATCACAAAATAAGCAAATGATAAATGGAACTGTGGCAACAGCGCCGGAGCGGATATGCCGCTCCGGCGCTGTGACGGTTGCTAAACCTGTAAGCCCTTGTACAACGGAAAGGAGGTTCGTTACAAAAGAATCCCTGAGAGGTGCCTTTAATACTGTTTTCAAAACGAGGCCAGCTCATAACGGCAGCCGAAAGAAGCAAGAAGCTCCAACAGGTCGCTGGCATTCAGCCAGACGGTGGCTGTGTTGTCATTGGGATGGATGCCGATGACGCCTTCGGCAAGATCCTTGTCCAAATAAAAGAACACCTGGTGGACGGTGTCATTCAAAAGACCGAAAGGGGTGACGGAGCCGCGGGTAAGGCCCAGAATGGACAGAAGGTCCTCCTCCGAGGCGAAGCTCAGCCTGCGGGTCCCATGTACCTTGGAAAATGCCTTGAGGTCCACCCGTTTTTCCTCCTGGACGGAGAGCAGATAATAGCTGCGATGACTGCCGTCCCGAACGAACAGGTTTTTCGCCACAGCCTCCGGGTGGGGCAGGTCCTCCGCCATCATTTCGCCAATGGTAAAGACCGGTGCATGCTCCGTCAGGTCATAGGGGATGCCTTTTGCGTCCAGTAGTTCAGGACCTCCTGCTTGTTCATGTCTGCCTGTTCACCTCCGAAAAGTGTCGAGAAAATCATACCATGAATGCGGCGGGAAATCTACCCGGAAAGTTCCGCGTTGCAAACAAAGCGGTGGAGGTGTATGATAGACCCAATCTGAAATCATGGAGGGACTCTGTCATGAACATTGCCCACAGCATCACAGACCTCATCGGCCATACGCCGCTGCTGGAGCTGGAACGGTACGAGGAGACCCACGGCTTGCCCGCCACCATCCTAGCCAAGCTGGAGCGGACGAACCCCGCCGGCAGCGCCAAGGACCGTGTGGCGGTCCATATGATCGCCTGCGCGGAGGCGGAGGGCCGCCTTTCCCCCGGCGGCACCATTATTGAGCCTACCTCCGGCAATACCGGCATCGGCCTGGCCGCCATCGGTGCCGCCAAGGGCTACCGGGTTATCCTCACCATGCCGGATACCATGAGTGTGGAGCGGCGGAACCTGATCGCCGCCTATGGCGCCCAGATCGTGCTGACCCCCGGGGCAGAGGGCATGTCCGGCGCCGTGGCCAAGGCAGAGAAGCTGCAAAAGGAGATCCCCGGCAGCATCATTGCCGGACAATTTGAAAATCCCGCCAACCCCGCAGCCCATGAGGCCACCACCGGCCCGGAGATCTGGACGGATACCGATGGAAAGGTGGATATCTTCGTGGCGGGTGCCGGCACCGGCGGGACTCTCACCGGCACCGGCCGGTATCTGAAGGCGCAAAACCCGGCCGTACAGGTGGTGGCGGTGGAGCCGGCCTCCTCGCCACTGCTGACCAAGGGCCACGCGGGGCCCCACGGCCTCCAGGGCATCGGCGCCAATTTCATCCCCGCCAACCTGGACCGCTCCGTCCTGGACGAGATCATCCCCGTGACGGATGAGGATGCCTACGCCGCCGGCCGGGAGCTGGCCCAGCGGGAGGGTATCCTGGTGGGCATCACCTCCGGCGCCGCCGTGTGGGCGGCGGCCGAGCTTGCCCGGCGTCCGGAAAACCGGGGCAAGGTCATCGTGGCCCTGTTGCCGGACAGCGGCGAGCGGTATCTCTCCACGCCTATGTTTCGGGATTAATGAAAAAAGACCAGGACGCGGAACCGGTTCCGGTTCCGCGTCCTGGCTTTCTTTTCAAAGCGGGGGGATAGAGAACTTACACAATACCCTGAGCCAGCATGGCGTCCACGACCTTCTTGAAGCCGGCAATGTTGGCGCCCACCACCAGGTCGCCTTCCACGCCGCACTCCACGGAGGCGTTGTAGGCGTTGTGGAAAATGTTGGCCATGATCTCCTGGAGCTTGGCGTCCACCTCCTGGAAGGTCCAGGAGTAGCGCATGCTGTTCTGGCTCATCTCCAGCGCGCTGGTGGCCACGCCGCCGGCGTTGGCGGCCTTGGCGGGAGCAAACAGCAGTCCGGCGTCCTGGAACACATGGATGGCCTCGGGACGGGAGGGCATATTGGCGCCTTCCGCCACAGCGATGGTGCCGTTTTTCACGATGGTCTTGGCGATGTCGCCGTCGATCTCATTCTGGGTGGCGCAGGGCAGGGCAATGTCACAGGGGATGGTCCAAATGCCCCGGAAGCCCTCGGTATAGGTGCTGCCGGGCACCCGGTCAGCGTACTCCTTGATACGGCCACGGTGGCCCAGCTTGATGTCCTTCACCACATCCAGGTCGATGCCGTTGGGATCGTGGATATAGCCGTTGGAGTCGCTCATGGCCACCACCTTGGCGCCCAGCTCCGTGGCCTTCTGGCAGGCGAAGATGGCCACGTTGCCGCTGCCGGAGATGACAACGGTCTTGCCGGCGAAGCTGCCGCCCTTCATGCACTTGAGCATTTCCTGAGTCAGGTAGCAAAGGCCGAAACCGGTGGCCTCGGTACGGGCCAGGGAGCCGCCGTAGGTCAGGCCCTTGCCGGTGAGGATGCCGGCCTCGTGGGCGTCGCGGATGCGGCGGTACTGGCCGAACAGATAGCCGATCTCACGGCCGCCCACGCCGATATCGCCGGCGGGGACGTCTACGAACTGGCCGATGTGGCGGGACAGCTCCGTCATGAAGCTCTGGCAGAAGCGCATGACCTCGGCGTCGCTCTTGCCCTTGGGGTCAAAGTCGCTGCCGCCCTTGGCGCCGCCGATGGGCAGGCCGGTGAGGCTGTTTTTCAGGATCTGCTCAAAGCCCAGGAACTTCAGAATGGACAGGTTCACAGTGGGATGGAAGCGCAGGCCGCCCTTGTAAGGACCGATGGCGGAGTTGAACTGGACACGGTAGCCGCGGTTCACCTGGACATGCCCCTCGTCGTCCACCCAGGGCACACGGAAGGACACCACGCGCTCTGGCTCCACAAAGGATTCAATGACACCGTTAGCCTCGTACTCGGGATGCTTGTCCACGATCAGGTCCAGGCTCTCCAGAACCTCCAGGACGGCTTGGTGGAACTCTTTCTGGTCGGGATCGCGGGTGACGACCTGGGAATAGACCCGCTGCAGGTACTCACTTTTCAACATACACAATAGCCCCTCTTTTTCACACGGTTTAACGTGCTAAATTTACACCTTTAGAATAGCGGATGATGGGTATTTTGCACAAGATTGAAAATTCCTAAAATCAAAAACCCAAATACAAACGTTTTCCTGCATTTTTTACAAAATAACAGGCACCCATATCTGCTTGCGGACATGGGTGCCTGTATTTGTTTTTCTGGAAAAAACGCTCAAACGGGGTCCATTGCGGTGTGGAGACGATCCGTGACGGCGCCTTCGAAGATGCGGGTGGCGTGGCCGTGGAGAGTCTCCAGTCCGGCGGCGGACAATGTGCAGGGCACATTGCCGCCCATGGACAGGTCCATATCGAAAATGAATTTGACCTCCGGGTCCTGGGCGGCGCCCTGGGCGCTGTTTTTCACCCGGCCGGGGCCAGCGTGGATCTTGGCCCGGCAGCTGGAATCCAGCTGGAACAGCAGGTCACTGGCGCAGTTGAGGAAATTCTCCTCGATCACATCCGGCTCATACAAGGGGCCGGCATAGGCGGGCGCGATGAGGTCGGACCACTTGGCGTCCGGAATGCCCAGCTTGGACCGGGAGAAGATGTTCACGTACCGGAGGCCCACCCGCTGGAAGTAGGCGGGCTTGTACAGCTTGATGAATGCCGCCAGGGGCTTGTCCAAGTGGCGGGCAAAATCCTCCCAGCCGGCGTAATGCAGGGTGGACAGGGCGATAAAATCCTTCGTCAGGTTCAGCTTCCACTGGTTGTCGGCGGAGAGGAAATGATAGTTGATGACAGGAGGCTGCTGCTCCACCTTGGGGGCGCCGCCGCTGACCAGGGTGATCTTGGGAGGCGTTACATCCTGCCGGCGGGCATAGTTGGGGAACTCCGCCCGGATGGCCTCCTGAAAATCAGCGGGCTCCACGGTGTTGATGGAGAGAATGGTGGGGAAACGCAGCTGGCAGATGACCTCATGGGCCGGGGCGTTGCGGTACTGTGTGCGGGGACGACCGGAAAACAGCATGTGTCATGCTCCTTTTCAACTTGATGCCCTTATTGTAGCCCCACAGTCCGGAAAAGTCAATTCACAGGTAGAAGCGGTGGCAGCCGATGGTCTGGGCATAGGTGCGGTTCGCGTTGATCCAGACACCTTGAGACAGGGCGGGGGCGTAGAAATACAGGGCATCGCCGATGACATTTTCCCCGTCCAGGGCCCGGCGGGCGGCCTCCACGGACTGGGCCGTGGGCGTGTCGTACACGGTGCCGTTTTTCACCGGCTCGAACTGGACGCCGTCCACCTGGTCAAAAATGACGCCTGGGATGGTGTTCGGAAAGTCCGGACTTTCCAGCCGATTCAGCACCACATTCCCCACGGCGATCTGGCCGTGCAGGCTTTCCCCCCGGCTCTCGGCGCTGATGACGCGGCTGAGCCAGTACAGGTCGGCGGCGTCGTGACTGGCATCCCGGGAGGTGGCGGCGGCACCCCCCAGCCAGGGGTCCCAGGCGGCGCTTCCGCCCAGCAGGTTCATGGTCAGCCGCAGGGGGACATAGGTCCGGCCGCTTTTCACGTATACCTGGCCATGGTAGATCTGCCCGTCCACGGTGACGGTGTTCTCCTCCGGGTTCGCTGTAAGACGCACATCGTCCGAGACCGCCACGGCTTCCTTTTCAGCGCTGTCCCACCACACGGACCAGCCCCCCAGGGTGTCCAGCAGGGTCCGCAGGGGGATGTAGGTGACGCCGCTTTCCAGCGTGCCCCGTACCGTCAGCAGCTGACCGTCCACCTGGACAGGTACCGTCCGGGCGGCCTGGGCGGGCAGCGCCAGCAGCGCGGCAGCCAAAAGGCTGCATAAAATTCCTCGTTTCAAGGGTCATCTTCCTTTCTGTGGTGTTTTCTGCAAAAAATGATACAGGAGACCAGGGGAAGGAACAACCCTCAAAACCTGGGTAAAATTCCAGCTTTTTCATAGCTGCTTGACAATATCGTAAGACGATATTATATTGAAGATAAAGCGATATCGTACTTCGATATTGGAGGGGAACCATGGCGAAGGAATCGTTGAAAGTCCTGACGGAGAGTATGTTTTACATTCTGCTGAGCCTGCTGCGGCAGGAGCGGTGCGGCACGGAGATCGTGCATTTCGTGGATGACACCACGGCAGGCCGGGTGACCCTGGGACCCGGGACGCTGTACACCATTCTGGCAAAATTCCAGGAGGAGGACCTGATCCGGGAGACGGCGGTGGAGGGCAGGAAGCGGACCTACGCCATCACGGACCGGGGCCGGGTGCTGTTCCGGCAGGAGTTGAACCGACTGAAGCTGTGCGTCGCTGACGGCGACAGAGAGGAGGACAGGCCATGAAAGACCGGAAACGGACCCTGCGTCCTTTGGAGCTGTGGAATTCCGGGGCCATTGAGAAGTGGCTGTCGGCCCTGTGTTTCCTGGGCGTGGTGATGCTCCGGCGGCTGTGGTATCTGCGGCGGATGCGGCGGCAGGCATGGTGCCTGATCCGGGGAACTGGCGGCGGGATCGACGGTGGCAGCAGGCCGCCATTGTCCTGTTTCTGGTGTGCTGGGGGCTGCCGCTGATCGGTGGTATGCTCCCCCTCTGGGAGGCGGAGCCGGATATTGCCAGCCTGCCCTTCACCGCCCCCGTGGACCTGATGGAGGGCACGGACAAATCCTACTGGGAATTTGAGACGGACAACTACGTTTATCAGAGCACGCCCCTGGCTCCTGCCCGCTTCGGTATCCAGTACCGGGGCGAACAGGGCGAGTATGTCCGCAACGCCGCTGACCGCCTGCGGTTCGAGTTCCTGGCGAAGGCGTTGTACCGGGAGTGGGAGGGGGTCTTCCGGGGGGGGATGACCGGCCGGCCACAGAGACGGCGGTGGAAAACGGCGCCTTCGACCAGGCGGTACTGCTGACCGACGGAGAGGAGCGGCTGTTCCTGGCCCGGTCGGGGAAGGTAGTCTATGCGTTGTGGCTGAACTTCCCGGCGGACCTGACGGACAGCATCGCAGCCGCTGACGATGCGATGAGGAAGTGAACAGCCTTCCCGCTGCCGCATACACTGGCGGGGGAGGAGGGAGACCATGGACGCCATTGAGCAGACCAGTGGTGTGTATGCCCTGGCGGTCGCCATGGCGAAATGCCTAGCGCCGGAGGACCTGACCCGGGTGGCGTTGGCCTTCACCCAACTGGGTACCACCCTGTCCGTCCTGTCCGCTCTGCAGAGCCTGGAGCGGAATACCGCCGCGGGCAACGCCGAGGCCGCCGACCTGTCGGCGTTGTGAACGTGAAAAAGGAGACAGCAGCCGCTGTCTCCTTTTTGGCTTTATGTCAGTTTTTCCGCCAGACGTTCCGCGATAGCATCCAAAAACTCCTCGCTGTTGACAGCGTGGGCCTGGAAACCGGGCTCCACCAGGGGCAGGAGGTCGCCGGTCATGACGCCGCTGGAGAGGGTCTCCAAAGAGGCGTCCTCCATGGCCTGGCCGAACCGGACCAGCTCAGGCAGGCCATCCAGCTCGCCCCGGCGCTTGAAGGCACCGGACCAGGCGAAGATGGTGGCGATGGGGTTGGTGGAGGTCTTTTCCCCCTTGAGGTAGCGGTAATAGTGGCGGGTGACGGTGCCGTGGGAAGCCTCAAACTCCATGGTACCGTCGGGGGACACCAGCACGGAGGTCATCATGGCGAGACTGCCGAAGGCGGTGGCCACCATGTCGCTCATGACATCGCCGTCATAGTTTTTCAGCGCCCAGATGAAGCCGCCCTTGGAGCGGATGACACGGGCCACGGCGTCGTCGATGAGCGTGTAAAAATACGTCAGGCCCAGCTTCTCAAACTCCGCCTTGTAGGTGCTTTCGTATTCTTCCTCGAAAATGCGCTTGAACTCCCCGTCATACACCTTGGCGATGGTGTCTTTTGTGGAGAACCACAGGTCCTGCTTGCAGTTGATGGCGTACTGGAAGCAGCTGCGGGCGAAGGCCCGGATGCTGGCCTCCGTGTTGTGCTGGGCCTGCCAGACGGCGGGGCCCTTGACGGTCTGGACCGTCAGCGTCTTTTCCGCACCGCTGTTGCCTCTGAAAGTCAGCGTGGCGGTGCCGGACTCCCCGGTGGTCATGTCCACCGCCTTGTACATATCGCCGTAGGCGTGGCGGGCGATGGTGATGGGAGCCTCCCAGTTCTTCACCGCGGGATGGATGAAGGGCTGCAGGATGGGAGCCCGGAAGGCGGTGCCGTCCAAAATGGCGCGAATGGTGCCGTTGGGAGATTTCCACATCTCCGTCAGCTCCGGGTACTCCTCCATTCGCTGCTTGTTAGGTGTAATGGTGGCGCACTTGACAGCCACGCCCAGGCGCTTGGTGGCGTTGGCGGCGTCGATGGTCACCTGGTCCCGGGTCTCATTGCGGTGCAGCAGCCCCAAATCGTAGTACTCCGTTTTTAAGTCTACAAAGGGCAGAATCAGCTTTTCCTTGATCATGGCCCAGAGGACCCGGGTCATCTCGTCGCCGTCCATCTCCACCAGGGGGGTGGTCATTTTGATCTTTTCCATGTCAGTTCACCCGCTTCGCGTAGTAGTTCATAAGGCAGCCGTCCAGAATGATCTCCTGCTCGTCAGAGGTCAGCCCCTTTACGTGGAGGGTGATATCCTCCACGCCGCCGCTTGCCGGCAGGACCTTGGCGGGGATGTCCTCACAGCCGCTTTCAATGGCCTGTCGGATTCCGGGGACGAACACGCAGTCTCCCGGCTGGTAGTCAAAGGGCGTATCCTTATCCAGGGTAAAGGGCAGAATGCCCCAGTTGATGCAGTTGGAGCGGTAGCGCTTGGTGGCGAACTCATAGCAGATGTTGGAAAAGCCGCCCAGCACCTTCTGGCAGGAGGCCGCCTGCTCCCGGGCGGAGCCGTCGCCGGGCTTGTTGGCAAAGACGCAGGAGCCAAACTGGGTGCTGCCCAGCAGGGCATCGCCGTCGCCCACCCGGTCCAAAAGGCCCTTCAGCCTTTCCGGGACCTTACCGTCTCGGCGCTCTGCCTCCTGGGCTGCCGCGGCCTTGGCCCGGCCCACGTAGGCGGGTTCCCGGCGGGAGAGGGTGAACTCCGCCAGCCGCAGGGGATTGGATCGGTAAGAGGAGGTCTCACCGGAGGGGATCAGCTCATCTGTGGTGGTGACGGGATCGTGGAGCACCGCCGCCAGCTCCACCAGCAGGTTTTCAGCCAGAGGCTCCATTTTCGGCCAGTCAGTGATATTGGGACCCATAATGAGTTCCGCGTCCGGGTCCGCCTTGCCGAAGCCGTTGTACACTCGCCGGTCGTAAACGCCCTTGTCAAAGTGGTAGTCCAGGTGAGCAGGAGCGTAGTCAATGTCCGTGGCGGGGGTGATCCTGCCGCCGTTCAGGGCAGTGGCGGCGATGGAGCGGGCATCCATGAGGCACACGCCGGCGAACTGGCCCTCGGCGGGCTTGGAGCCCTCCCGGTTGGGGAAGTTGCGGGTGGTGTGCCGCAGGGAAAGTCCGTTGTTGGCGGGCACGTCCCCGGCACCGAAGCAGGGGCCGCAGAAGCTGGGCTTGATGACGGCACCGGATTCCAGCAGGTCGGCGGTGGCGCCCACCTTTGTCAGCTCCAGGCTGACGGGCACGCTGGTGGGATACACATCCAGGGCAAAGTAGCCGTTGCCGCAGCTGCCGCCCCGGAGAATATCCGCCGCCTCGGTGATGTTGTCGAACAGGCCGCCGGCGCAGCCGGCGATAACGCCCTGGTCAGCCCACACGCCGCCGTCGTGGACCTTGTTGGTGAGCTTCACATGGGCTTTGGGATAGCGGGCCTGGGCGTCGGCCTCCACCTTGGCGAGAATATCTGCCGCATTGTCCAGAAATTCCCGGATGGTCCAGGCGTTGGAGGGGTGGAAGGGCAGGGCGATCATAGGCTCCACCTTATCAAGGTCGATGGTCACCATGCGGTCATAGTATGCATACTTGCCGGGATGGAGGGCTTGGAAGGCCTCAGGCCGCTGGTGGGTCCTATAAAAGTCCTCCGTCACGCCGTCCGTCTCCCAAATGGAGGATAGGCACGTGGTCTCCGTGGTCATGACATCAATGCCGTTGCGGAAGTCAATGGGGAGGCTTGCGATGCCGGGACCGGCGAACTCCAGCACCCGGTTGTTGACAAAGCCGCTGGCGAACGTGGCCTTCACCAGGGCAATGGCCACGTCATGGGGCCCCACGCCCCGCTTCGGCGTGCCGGTGAGATACACCAGCACCACTTCAGGGTAATTGATGTCCCAGGTGTTTTTCAAAAGCTGCTTGCAAAGCTCCGGGCCTCCCTCGCCCACGGCCATGGTGCCCAGGGCACCGTAACGGGTGTGGGAGTCAGAGCCTAAGATCATTTTTCCGCAGCCTGCCATCTGCTCTCTTGCATAAGAGTGGATGACGCTCTGGTTGGCGGGAACATAGATGCCGCCGTATTTCTTGGCGGCGGACAGGCCAAAAACATGGTCGTCCTCGTTGATGGTGCCGCCCACGGCGCATAGGCTGTTGTGGCAGTTGGTCAGGGCATAGGGGATGGGAAATTCCTTCATGCCGGAGGCCCGGGCCTGTTGGATGATGCCGACATAGGTGATGTCATGGGAAACCATGGCGTCGAAGCGGATCTTCAGGCGGCTGGGGTCGCCGGAGGTGTTGTGGGCCTGGAGGATGCGCCAGGTCATGGTCTGCCTGCGGCCCTCCTCAGGGGAGATAGGCGTGGCCTCGCAGGGAACGCCGTCCGCCAGAAATACGCCGCTGGGATGGAGTGTGATCATGTACAGGACCTCCTGTTCCGGAAGCGTCCGGAAATTCTTGCAAAACAATATAGCACAGATCCAAAAGAATGCAAAGTGGATTTGCAGGAAAAGACACTTTAGCTTGCAAATTTGGGATTCTCACCAAGAATCCGCCCGGCGGGAGCCAGGAAGCGGTGACAAATACCAATGGACATCTGTCCGCCTGGGAAAAATATCAGGGCCCGTGGAAGGGGCCCCGGTATGGTCAGACTTCATGCTCTACGGTGATCTGGCAGGTCTTCATGGCTGCCAGGGCGTTTTTGTGGCTTTCCGGGGTGACGCCGGCACAGCAGGAGGCGTCCACCGTGATCTCCGTCTCCGGCAGAAAGGCTTTCAGCAGCAAGGCGTTGGAGATGACGCAGATGTCGGTGCAAAGGCCGATGAGGGTGATTTTTTCCACAGGGGTACCCTGGTTGATGGCGGCGAGCATCTGGGCCAGGGCGGTGCTGCCGAAGGTGGGCTTGTCCACCGGGGCGAAGCCGGACGCATATTTCTGCAGCTGGGGGATGATCTCCCAGCCTTCGGTACCCCGGATACAGTGGGGCACCGGCAGGGCGCGGCCCTCCCGGGTCTCCAGATAATTTTCCTCATGAGTATCCCGGGTGAACAGGATGGTCTCACCCCGACTCACGCCGTCCGCCACCCGGGCGGCCACATGCGGCACGATGACAGCGGCCTCCTGTGTGCCTAAGGCCCCGCTGACAAAATCGTTCTGCATGTCCACAACGATCAAAGCATTCATATTTTTACCTCCGAATGTCACTTTAAAGAGTTAAAATACCGCTTTTTCCGCAGATTTCTCGGAAAATCGGTTGACTTTCACAATGTAGTCCGATACTATATGAAATGCCCGCGGCGTGAAGATAGGAGCGGGGGGAAAACAGCTGCTGCCCTTATGCCGCGTGTACGAGAAAAAAAGAGGAGAAAACGTGATGATGAAACGCGAAAATTTCCAGTCCCGGCTGGGCTTCCTGCTGGTAAGCGCCGGCTGTGCCATCGGCATCGGCAACGTGTGGAAATTTCCCTATGTGACCGGTGCCAACGGCGGCGGTGTGTTCGTGCTGTTTTACCTGCTGTTCCTCATCACCATGGGCGTGCCCGTGCTGACCATGGAGTTGGCGGTGGGCCGTGCCAGCCGCAAAAGCGCCGTGCTGGGGTACTGTGAGCTGGAGCCTGCCGGCAGCCGCTGGCACCTCCACGGATGGTTCTGTGTGGCGGGCTGCTACTTGCTGATGATGTATTATACCACAGTTTCCGGCTGGATGCTGGGATATTTCTTCAAATTTGCCGCCGGCACCTTCACGGGGCTCCAGGGGGACGCCATTGACGGCGTGTTCGGCGCCATGCTGGGTAGTCCCGGCGAGATGACCGCCTGGATGGTGCTGACGGTCCTGACGGGCTTTTTAGTGGTGAGCTTCGGCCTCCAAAAGGGCCTGGAGCGTATCACCAAGGTCATGATGCTGGGCCTGCTGGGCCTTATTTTGGTGCTGGCCGTCCATAGCCTGACTCTGGAGGGAGCCGCTGAGGGCGTGAAGTTCTACCTGCTGCCGGACTTTGGCCGCGCCGTGGAGGCGGGGCTCGGCAGCGTCATCGTGGCCGCCATGAACCAGGCGTTCTTCACTTTGAGTCTGGGTATTGCCGCCATGGAGATCTTCGGAAGTTACATGAGCAGGGAACACACCCTTACCGGCGAGGCCGTCCGTATTTGCGGCCTGGATACCTTCGTGGCCCTCATGTCCGGCCTTATTATTTTCCCCGCCTGCTTCAGCTACGGCGTGCAGCCGGACCAGGGACCGCCCCTCATTTTCATGACGCTGCCTAAGGTGTTCGCAAACATGGCCGGTGGCCGCCTGTGGGGCACACTGTTTTTCCTGTTCATGACATTTGCCAGCTTTTCCACGGTCATCGCCGTGTTTGAAAACCTGCTGGCCTCCTGCATCGACAACTTCGGCTGGAGCCGGAAGAAGGCGGCCCTTTTCAACTGCGTGTTCATCCTCCTGGCAAGCCTGCCCTGCGTCCTGGGCTATAATGTGTGGAGCGGCTTCCATCCCCTGCCGGGCAAGGATGTGCTGGACACGGAGGACTTTATCGTCAGCAACCTGCTGCTGCCCATCGGGTCCCTGGTGTACCTGCTGTTCTGCGTGAGCAAATGGGGCTGGGGTTTTGACAAGTATCTGGCGGATGCCAACACCGGTGAGGGCGTGAAGATGTCTCCCCGGCTGAAGCCCTACTTCCAGTTCGTGCTGCCGGTTTTGATTTTGGTGATCCTGGTGGTAGGTCTGCTGCCCAAGGGCTGAACAGTAAAACACGCCTGGCTTTTGCCAGGCGTGTTTTTATGTGCTCATCCACGCCTCTGGCGCGGCAAAGGCGGCGGTCAGCTCCGACAGAAAGCCATTCAGGTGCCAGCCGTCCGCAGCGGCGTGATGGGCGGTGATGGACAGGGGCATCCACACCCGGCCGTCCTGCGCCTGAAAAGCTCCGGCTTCAAAACTGGGGAAAAAGTACCCCTTGGGCCGCTGGGTCTGGAGGGCGAAGCTGTCGAAAGTGAACTAGGGAATGCAGGAGATCACGTAGCTGTTTTCCGGCGGCGGGCCCTTTTTCGTGAGCAGGTCGCCCTGGGCGGGATACCGGGCGCAGTCCGCCAGATAGGCCCCGTGAAAATCCCGGAAAGAGGGCTGATGTGCTGTTCACAGCAATGCGGTGGAGCCGTCCTCCCGGCAAAGCCGGGGATAGGTGGGCACCAGCTCGCTCCAGTGGCCCAGGACACCGTCCCGCTCCGCCAGCCGGAAGGCGCTCTGGTGGGAGATGGCCTCTGTTACCAGCCATACATATGCCGGGAAAAACCGCAGCGTCGCGCCTTTGAGGGCCTGGCGGGTGTTTGTGACATCCAGCCGGCAGGTGACGGAGTAGGCGGTGGGCGCTGCCTCCGTGTAATACCAGAAGGCCTGCCGCCGGGACCAGGAAGCCCGGTCCACCGGCGTGAACACGGCGCTCACAGGGGCACCTCAAACAGGCCGTCCCGGCCGCAGCAAAGGTACAGCTTCCCGCCGCGGCGCAGGTTGGGGATGCGGAACTCGCCGCCCTGCTCCGGGTACAGCCGCACCAACAGCATCCGGTCAAAGCCCAGCCACAGGGCGAAGCGGATGAAGTGGTCCTTCTCCATGGGGTGGGAAAAGGTGACGTACAGGTCCTCCTCCACCGGCTGGACCACAGCCCCGTGGGCCTCGTCCGCGGGGCGGGGCACCAAGGGCTCCAGCTTCCGGCCGCAGCAGTGGAATTCGCCCTCTGCCGCGGCGGTGACGACGTTGCCGCAGCCCGGGCACAGATACAGTTTCAGCTTTTTCAAATTGCCGACCTCCAAATCGTTGGGAGACAGGCTGCCTTCCAGCAAGCGTTCCGCACTGACCCCAAATATTCCGGCCAGCGGCGCCAACAGGCTGATATCCGGGCAGCCCAGCCCCCTTTCCCCGAAAAAAGGATACGTTTTGGGTTATCCGTCGATATTCCCCACAAAGCGGTAGTAAATATCGACGGTCTGTTCCTTCTCGCCGTCCTCGCCAATGGTTTTCTCATGCACGACGATCTTCTCAATTAGGGCATTGAGCATTTCGGCGGTCAGTTCCTCTGGATGTGCATACTGCTGAATAAGACCGATCCACTGGTCAATGTTGACTGCGGCCTGCCGTTCCGTGGCAAGCTCTGCCTGTAGCCGCTCAATCTTTTCCAGCACCTCTGCCTGTTCTGTCTGGTACTTCTCAGACAGCACCTTGAAGTTGTACTCCGTGATGCGCTCTGCCGCCCAGTCCTCGTAGAGCTTGGAAAACAGCCTGTCCAGCTCCTTCTGCCGCTTCTGCGCCCGTTTCAGCTCTGCGTCCCTCAGCCTTGCCATGCGCTGCTGCTCCCGGTCGTTGGCATGGAACAACTGCTCTTTCAGGTGCTCTACTCCCACATCAGACTGTTCAGACCAGTATTGCAGACGGCTCAGTACATAGGCATAGAGCGTGTCATAGCGAATGTAGTGGGAGGTGCAGTCGCAGTGTCTCGGTCCGTGCTGGCGGTAGTTGGTACAGACAAAATAGTGGAACGGCTTGTTGTTGCTGCTGTTCGTGCCGTAGCTCATCGACCAGCCGCAGTCAGCGCATTTTACAAGGCCGGAAAAGATTTGTGTGGTTGCTGTTTTCATCTTCCTGCGGCGGCTTGCAATCTGCTCCTGTACCTGCTCAAAGACTTCCTTGGAGATAATGGCCTCGTGGGTGTTCTCAATCCTCAGCCATTCCTCTGGCGGCTTTCTGACCTTTTTCTTGTTCTTGTAGGAAATGTTGGTCTGGATGCCGTGGACGCTGTTGCCGATGTAGGTCTCATTCTTGACGATGCTCTTCACCTGTGCTACCGTCCATGCGTATCGTTTCTTTTCCGGCGCGTCGGCATAGATGTTGGCAAATGTGCCGTAGCGGCTGTAGTTCAGCCAGCCCGGTGTCGGTACCTGCTCATCAAGGAGAATCCCGGTAATCCTGGCGGCTCCTGCCCCATGAAAGGCAAGGTCAAAGATTTTCTCCACGATCCATCTCGTTTCCTCGTCGATTACCAGCTGGTTCTTGACCTCCGGGTCTCGCTTGTACCCCAGCGGGGCATAGGCAAAGGTGCGCTCTCCTGCTAAAAACTTGGCATGGAGAGAGTTCTTGACCTTGCGGCTGGTATCCTTGGCAAACCACTCGTTGAACAGGTTTTTGAAAGGAACGAAATCGCTGAGACCTTTTTCGGTATCCTCGTTGTCCGACACGGCGATGTAACGAATACCCTTTTCCGGGAACACGAACTCCAGATAATAGTCCATCATGATGTGCTCACGGCCAAAGCGGGACAGGTCTTTGCTGGCGATGCAGTTCACCTTTCCCGCCTCCACATCAGCCATCATGCGTTGGAAATTCGGCCTATCGAAGTTCGTCCCACTCCATCCGTCGTCGATATACTCGCCTACCACATGAAGATTGTTTTCCTCTGCAAATCGACGCAGGATCGTGCGTTGGGTCTCAATGGATACGCTGTCTCCAAAATTTTCATCGTCACGGCTCAGACGCATATAAAGTGCAGTATTGTATGGTTGTTTCATAATGACTTCCTCCTATCAGTCGAAACAACCCACGCTTACAATACTTTGCTGAACATAGTGTATCATAAGCGTGGGTCGGATTCAATGCAGATTCCTGTTTTTCAGCTTGCCGGGGTGATGATTTTCCCAGTTTTCCCATTCTGCGCCACATAGCGGATCGTCTCCGCGGCAATCTCTCCGTAGGCCTTACCCTGCGGCTTAAAATGCTCCGACACACGGATACGGTTCCTGCCGTGGTAGAAGTACAGCGTGCCATCCTCGTCCCGTGCGTAGAACACGGGAACAACAGATTTTGTTTCCATAATCTCGTCATGGAAGTCCTCCCAGTAGCGTTTGCACGCAGTCACAAAGCTCTTGGGCGGCTCGAAAACCGGGTCAAAGCAGTTCTCAAGGTCAATGCCCCGGCAAAGATCGATGAGAGTGTCCAGAGGCACATTATTCATAACAAGATCATTGATTTTATTGCAGTCGATAACGGTATTTCTCATAGGCAATTCCTTTCTCAAATCTCAATTTCGTATTTGCGGTTTTTCATCTGTGCGGTGCGCTCCTGCTCATGGCAGATGCTCTCAATGGCATAGTGGATCTGGCGGATGCTTCTGAGGTCCTGATGGATGGTGGAGAGCTGTTGGCTCTCAGAGGCATACGCCTGTTCCAGCGCCGCTTTTTCCTTTTGCCAGTCCTTGAGCGGCAGTTTATTCCCGTCTGTCAGATAGGGCTTCAACTCCCTGCGTGCCATATAGAAAAGGTCAAGGGTTCTCTCGTGCCGGGCGGCGTATTCCTCCCGCTTTTTCTTCCATTTGATTTCATTCAGCTTGTCATAGACAGGCTTGCCATCTCGGTAAAAGCCCGCAAGCTGCACCAGCCTGTCCAGCTTCCTGATGCGCTGCTCCTTATCCGCAAGGGAGGATTTCAGACTGCTGGCGGTTTTGGCGTATTCGTTCAGTCGGGATTCCAGATCAGGCAGGGTGCTGATGTGATTGGCGTGCAGGTAGTTGACGGCTGCGCTGTAGCTTTTCAGATTACCCAGCTTGGCTTTCTGGCTCCAAGCGCCGGCATTGCGCCCTGCAAAGTACCGTCCCAGCAGGTCGGTGACAAGCAGCTCCTGCGGCTTGGCAAGCTCTGCCTTTACGTCCTTCAGCCATGCCAACAGCTTGGAGATCGTCTGCCGGATATTGTTCAGTCTGGCGTTGGCAGAGCGCACCCAGCGGTTAAAATCACCCTTGTCCGTGGAGATGCCCTTTTTCTCCATTGCCCGGACAGACGGTCCCTCGTGGACGGTGGGGATCTGTTCAATGCCCTGACGGGCATAGCTGCGGTGGTCGATGCAGCAATCCAAACCTTTCTCCGCAAACTTCGCGTTACACAGGTCTGCCCATGCCTGCCGCCAATGCTCCAAGGTTTCGGAGCTGCCCCAATCGGTGGTGGGAACAGCGTTGAACACATAATTGCCAGCCTCGTCCAGAATGCGTTCTCCATGCTCGTCCAGCAGATATTCCCGCCGCTGTTTGTTGCCCCACTTGCCATCCGGCTCAATGGGACGGATGGGACACATGACGTGAAAATGGGGATTGGGAATGCCGCCATCCTCACGGTCGGGCTGATGAATGGCGAAGTCCACTACCATACCACGGCTCACAAAATTGTCCAATAAAAATTGCCTTGCCAGAGCGACGTTCTCCTGCATGGAAAACTCGTTCTGCAAGGCAATGTCAAAGCTGTACGCAAGCTGCGCTTTCTTCCCACGCTCCGCTTTCTCCACGGCGTTCCATAGGGTTTCACGGTCTGCATACTCTGTTGGCGCATGAGGGGGAAGCAGGAGCTCCGAACAGATCACGCCGCCCTTGCGGGTGTAGTCGCTGTCCTCACCGTAATACTCGCTGTGGAGCTTTTCCCCGGCACGGTAGGCAGCGCAAGCCACGGCGGATTGTCCTGCGCTGCGTTTGATCTGCGTCACATGAAAATGGAATAATGCGATGGTCAGTCCCCCCCGATTTCTTTTTGATTGTGGTCGTTGACCGCTGCCATGAGCAAGGTTTTCACCTCCGGCAGGGCAAAGACCTTTTCGGCAAAAGCGTAATACTCGGCGCGGGTCAGAAGCTTTGTCAAGGGAGCAATACTCTGGACATCCGCGCTGCGGACGATGAGGTCATGCGCCCGCCTTGTCCGCTCTCCACGCTCATAGTAGGCGGCGCGATTTTCAAGGCGCTGGATTTTGTGATGCTCCTGTGCAAGCTGCCGCTCAATTTTTTCTTTCTCGGCATTCAGTTCGGCAATAGTTTTCTGTTTTGGCATCGTAAATGACCTCCTTGCTTTTGATGTGGGGATATAAAAAGACCGCCTACGTTTTCGGTAGACGGTCTAACGCACGATATGGGATTTTCAGACTTTGCGGAGGAAACTGTCTGCGCCAGCAGATTGTTTCCGCTGCAAAGTGGGCGGGGATAGACGCGTAAGCGTCGCAAGGAGGCGCAGCCACTTGTACGGAACGAAGTGACGCAAAACAGCCCGGACATTCAGGTGTCCGGGCTGTCTGCTCCGCAGGACGCACGATACAGGCGTCAACCTGTATAGAAGTGCGCCCTTTGTTCCAAAGGGATTCTCCGTTACTCACACAGCTCCGCCGCGTACAATTTCTCAAATTTTCCGGGGCAATGGACATCGTAACGGGTTTTCAGCGCCTCAAAGGTGCATCGGCTCAAGGTATATAGCTTCTGAAGCTGGTCATCAAACGGTCGATTTCCCACTGGCTCAAAGCCAACCAGTGCAGGAATGTTCCACGCCTTTCGCTGCATCAGATAGCCAAATGGGATATTTGCCAGCTTGTCGATTGCGATATACGGGCGGTCAAATGTTTCCCCGCAGCGAATGTATTCGGCGTTCAGAAAACCGGTTGCAAAATCCTCGTTGACAAACAGGAATGGCGTGTCCTTACAGGGAAGACTGTCTAGTTCTTCCAATGCTTCTTCCAGCGAAACGCCGCCTGCTAACATCGCGTTTGTAATACCGGTGATTTCGGCGACACCCTCCGGTAGCGGTTCAGGCTGCCGAATATAGATCGTCGGTCGCTCCCAGTTGATTTCGTAATTTGCCATACGGGCAACGCGAATGGCGATGATGCGGTCTTTCCATCTGTCCAGCCCTGTCGTTTCGATGTCGATCAGATACCACGCATCGTTAAACATATTGCTGCGCATGGCTTCCCGGTTCTGCCAGCAAGGAAACATCGATTCCCGCAGCAGCTTTACCGCCAGATTTCGATTTCGGTCAAAGCGCTCGTGAAGGTCAACCGAAAGAATCGGATACACCGGCATGAAAACCTCGCGGCGTTGTTCCCTGGTCATGGTGTCCGAAAACAGGATGATCGGCACAGGCGCATCGTTCCGGCGCTGGTAGTCCTGCCCGCGCAGAAAATCATCCAACAAATCTACGGAAAGCCGCTTTGGATTCAAAATGATGCAGCGTGCCTGAGCGATCACACGTTCGACGGCAGTATGATCCAGTGTTTCCGGTGAAACCGGGATGATCTGGAATGTGATCGGCAGAAGAACCCCCAGCGTTTGCAGCTCCGTCCGTGTCAGGCCGACGCAAAAAATATCATTCGTCATAACGGCAGCTCCTCCCTGTCTTGCAGTAGAATCACCTTTCGATTTTGGCAGAGTGCCTGCATTTTCTGCGGCGCGTCGGTGTGCATGGGGATGACGATTTCCGGGTCTGCCGTTTCAATCACATGACGTAGATCATCCGGCGAGGCGTGGCCGCTGGTGTGAAGCTCTGCCCATGCTCCCGTCAGTGACAGAAACTCTGGGATATTGCTGTCCGGTTTTGTTCGGTAGCCGTCCCACATAGAGTAGAGCAGAATGCTTTGCTGCGGGTCAAATTGTCGGATAATGCGTTCAAACTTCCGATTGACACGGACAAACATCAACCCGCCGCGCTCTTGAAAGCCTTGAAGAATACTGGAACCGGGAGTATTCAGCTTTGGCATCTCATAAAATGTCGATAGACTGCTCCAACGGTCGGAAACCACTTTGACCAGCGTTTTTTGATACTCGTCACAAATACAGTATTTTCCACGCGGCACTGCCCGCGCCAGCGCAAAAATCCGGTCAAGGTTCGTCGTTGCACACAGCACAAAGACATATTTGTACTGCCGCAAATACGTTTTCACACGTTTTTGCAGATCCCACTCTGTCACGACCTCGTGTTCAGAGCGAGAAACAGTCGTTCCCTCCGTGACAACCACATCGACCTTTCCAATGCGTCTTTCCAGAATCTTGTCCATGACATTGCCGCGCACGCCGTGCAGCCGGAAATCGCCGGTATACAACAGCCGCTTGCCGTCCGCTTCGATCAGAAACATATAACTGTCACACGCGGAATGGTCAATGCAGAACGGCGTGATCTGAATATCGCCGATGAAAAACGGCTTGCCGGGAGAAAAGGGCTGAATGGTTTCGATCCGCTTGCAGAGCGCTTCGTTCTTTGGCCCGCAATGCTCCGCGGACAGGTGCATAATGTCCTTTGCCAGCACCCCAGCATAGATGGGGATCTCCGGGCGAATACGCAGCATTTGCCCAGTGTGGTCGCCGTGATAGTGGGTAAACAGCACGGCGTCACAACGCCCATTTCCATCCGTCACACCCGGAATATTCAGCGGTGCGGAAACAAAATTGGGATCAAGAGATAGTTCATCGCCCATATCAATGAGAATGCGCGTGTTTGCCGTGGAGATTTCGGCGGCGATCCCGCCGATTTGGTGCGTCCCGCGATGAATGCAGAGTTTCATTCCTGTTCATCCTCCCACACGTCGCCATACAGGATAGAGACACCGTGAAACAGCTTCCAGCCCCGGAGCGTCCGGTCATACTCGATCCATTCCCCCGTTGCTTGCAGAGCAGCGATATAACGCTGTACGCTGCGCAGCGGCAGCTCGGTCAGCTCCGATAGCTTCTGCGTGGAAATGCCGG
>Ga0129311_1000675_pt1 | contig 28165 bp, 27 predicted proteins | sample Go1ome_FD_94435 | JGI IMG/M metagenome (GOLD analysis project Ga0129311, IMG submission 94435) | Western lowland gorrila individual fecal microbial communities from Wisconsin, USA - Go1022B metagenome | ecosystem: Host-associated > Mammals > Digestive system > Large intestine > Fecal | place...
AGTGGTTTTACCACTTTTTTGACAAGCTGCAAACATTTTAACTGCGTTAAAATGTTGTTGATTTCAAGGAAAGGGAACCCTGACGGTTCCCTTTCCAACTATCCTTCCCTCCGAATCCTTTGGGCGGAAGGACTTTTTCGACAGCCTGAGCTGTCCCCTTCCCGATAGAAGGGGACAGCTTTTTCTTTTCTCCTCGTTTATACCTTCTGCATATGGGCGGCGGCGGACTTCAGCATCAGCCGCTTGGTGCCCACGTTGTCGAAGGCGATCTCCAACAGGGCGTCGCCCCCCATTTTCTGCACGGACAGCACCATGCCCTTGCCGAAGGCCTTGTGCTGCACCATGTCCCCCTTCTGGAAGGCGGTGAGCGAGGGGGCGGCCGCCGGGCTGCCCATCCCCCCCGTCTTGGGCAGGGGCATCCGGGAGCGCTCCACTGTGCGGCCCGTCCCCGCGGTGCGGCCCGTCCCTCCGGCGGCGGAGCCGGACATGGCCCGGGTGAAGCCGCCGTAGCTGCTCTGGGGCCGCTGGTCAAACTCCGACCGGCGCTGGCCGTAGGAGGGCCGGTCGCCGTAACCGTTATAGCCGGACTCCCGGCTGGGAATTCCGCTCCAGTCGCTGTCCTGAGACAGGAAGGAGCGCCCCTTCTTCTCCACCAGCTCCTCGGGGATCTCTCCCACAAAGCGGCTGGGGCGGTTGGAACTGGTGCGTCCGAACAGCATCCGCTGCCCGGCACAGGTCATGTACAGCTTCTCCTTGGCCCGGGTCATGGCCACATAACACAGGCGGCGCTCCTCCTCCATCTCGTCGGTCTCGCCGATGGCGCGGATCCCGGGGAAGATGCCCTCCTCCGTACCCACCACAAATACCACGGGGAATTCCAGACCCTTGGCGGAGTGCATGGTCATCATCACCACACAGTCCTGGTTGGGGTCGTGACTGTCCATGTCGGTGTACAGGGCGATCTCGTCCAGGAAGCCCGCCAGACTGGGCTGATCCCCGGCGTTTTCCAGATATCCGTGGATGGAGGTCAGCAGCTCCCGCACGTTCTCCAAACGGGTGCGGTCTTCCACGGTATTCTTGGCCTCCAACATCACGGCATAGCCCGTGCGCTGGATCAATTCCTCATAGAACTGGTCCAGAGGCAGCTGTCCGGCCAGCACCGCCAGCTCCCCCATCAGGTTGGTGAAGGCCGCCAGCTTGGCCGCCGACCGCTCCAGCTCCGGATACATCCGGGCGTTATCGATCACGGAGTAGAGGGACGCCCCCTCCCGCAGGGCGATCTGCTGGGCGGTCTCCACCGTCTTGGCCCCGATGCCCCGGGGAGGATTGTTGATGATCCGAGCCAGGCGCAGGTCGTCCTCCGGATTGTTCAGTACGGCCAGGTAGGCCACCATGTCCTTGACCTCCGCCCGCTCAAAGTAGCGGGTACCGCCGATGATGCGGTAGGGGATGCCGCTGCGCTTGCATGCATTTTCCATCTGGTTGGACTGGGCGTTCATTCGGTAAAGGATGGCGTGATCCTTAAAATGCCGTCCTTTGGTCACCCCGTCCAGGATCTGGTTGGCCACATACTGGGCCTCGTCATTCTCGTTCATGGCGGTGTACAGGGTCACCTTATCCCCCGCCCCCGCCTTGGTCCACAGTTCCTTGCCCTTCCGGCCCTGGTTGTTGCGGATCACGGCGTTGGACGCCTCCAGAATGGACTTGGTGGAGCGGTAGTTCTCCTCCAGCCGGATGGTGCGGCAGGCGGGGTACTGCTTTTCAAAGGAGAGGATATTTTCGATGGTGGCCCCCCGGAAACGGTAGATAGACTGGTCGTCGTCGCCCACCACACAGAAGTTCTCATAGCCGCCGGCCAGGGTGGAGGCCAGCAGGTACTGCAAATTGTTGGTGTCCTGATACTCGTCGATCAGCACATAGCGGAACTTCCGCTGGTAATAGGTGCGTACATCCTCAAACTGCTGGAGCAGCCGCACCGTGTGCAGGATGATGTCGTCAAAGTCCAGGGCGCTGGCCTCCCACAGGCGGCGCTGATATTCGCAGTAGATCTTTGCGATCTTGATCAGGCGGAAGTCCCCCGCCTTCTCCTGCTGGGCCAGATAGTCGGGGGCCAGCAGCATGGCGTCTTTGGCCCGGGAGATGTAACCCAGCACCGACCGGGGCGGGAACTGCTTGTCGTCGGTGCCCAGCTCCTTCATGCACTCTTTAATGACCCGCAGGGAATCGTCCGTATCATAAATGGTGAAGCTGGAGGAGAAGCCCAGCTTTTCAATATCCCGCCGCAGGATACGCACACAGGCGGAGTGGAAGGTGGCCGCCCAGATATCGTTGGCCGCCGGACCCAGCATCTTTTCCAGCCGCTCCTTCAGCTCCCCCGCCGCCTTGTTGGTAAAGGTGATGGCCAGGATGGACCAGGGTGCGGCGGGCTCCACCTGACAAAGGCGCACCTGGCGCTCCCGCTCCTCCTCATTGGCCGCCCCCCGCTGACCATATCGCTGGAGAAAGGCCAGATCGTCCGCCGTCACCCACTCGGGCACTTCGGGGCAGTCGGAGCCCCGGCCATACCGCATCAGGTTGGCCACCCGGTGGATCAGCACGGTGGTCTTGCCGCTGCCTGCGCCCGCCAGCAGCAGCAGCGGTCCCTCCGTGGTCAAAACCGCCTGCTGCTGCTGGGGGTTCAGACGGATAAAATCCCGGGCGATGGCCGCCCGCCGCGCCTGTACAAATTGAAGTTCCTGCTCGTGGTCTAACATGGTGCCTCTCCCATCTCTCTGTGTTCTGCCGCATAAGTCCCACCCCCGAGGGAGGGTGGGACTTATCGTATTTTTGTTCTATTTTATCGCAAATTTCCCGACGGGTCAACCGGTGTTTCATCCCGCTGCATCTGATACCGTTCTGTAACCGTTTCTTTACCGGGGCGTAACGGCTTCGATGAGATGGTAACAGTCCCCTGTGCTATACTGTTGTTAGAAAAGAAAGGAGGGCCTTTATGAAAAAGCTTCTTACATCCCTGCTGGTCGTTACCATGCTGCTTGTCTCTCTGGGCGGCGCCGTTCTGGCCGAACCCCGTCAGCCCTCCGCCGAAACCGAGGATCAGATCCATGAGGCCGGAACTGTTCCCGCTCAGACCGATGTCTGGACCGCTATGCTGCCCCCCATTCACGCCTTGGTCGCCACCATGGTAGAGAACGACATGACCTATGATTCTGACAGTTCTCTGTTCCAGTGGACCAGCCTGTATTATATGTTAAGCCTGTATGGACAGATGGATGACCGCGCCGAACTCAGCGACGCCTATATGACTCTGCCCAGCGAGGCCATTCTGGACTATGCAGCTCCCCTGTTCCCCCAGTTGACCGAGCTGCCCCAGCTGCCCCAGGAGCTGGCCGACCGCATCACCTATCATGCCGCTTCCGACACCTATCAGTTGGCCCGCGGAGACGAAGGTCTCTCCCAGCTGAAGCTTACGGCCAGCTACCCCACCGGAAATACCGGCCGTTTGATCTCCGGCCAGATGATCTATCTGGAAACCGGCGAAGTGCTGCACACCTTCCAGGTCCAGTTGGAGGAAACCGACTCCATGTTCGGCTACACCATTACCGGCCTGACTCTGGATTAAGGAATCTCAAAATACGGGACGCTGCGGCGTCCCGTATTTTTTTGTTTTTCACCCTTGAAACAGGAGAATCACCTTGTAAACCGGGGCAGAATAGACTATAATAACTGAAAAACAGAAGCTCCACAGTTCCTGTCATTGCGCGCCGGCCCGCAGCCTGACGCTGCAATTCGTTTTTGTTTTTTTCGTGCAGTTTTCCACGACAGTGACCGATGTCACTGTCTTGGAATGGCGATATCAGCATAGACAAGACAGGTGTATTCCCTGTCCGTTAATATAAACGAGGTGTTCTTATGGACCTGACCATAAAAAATTATATCCGTCCCGGCCTGCGGGCCCACCTGGTGGGGATCGGCGGCGTATCTATGGCCCCCCTGGCTGAAGTGCTGCTGGGCAAGGGAGTCGTTGTTACCGGCTCCGACCTGCACGAGAGCGCCAGCGTGCTCCATCTCCGCGCCTTGGGCATCCCGGTGACCATCGGTCACCTGCCCCAGAGCGTGCAGGGGGCGGACTGCGTCATCCGCACCGCTGCCGTCCACGACGACAACCCGGAGATCGCCGCTGCCCACGCCGCCGGGATCCCCGTCTTTGAGCGCGCCCAAGCCTGGGGCGCACTGATGAGCCACTATCCCAACGCTCTGTGTATTTCCGGCACCCACGGCAAAACCACCACCACCTCCATGTGTACCCATATTTTCCTGGCCGCAGGGCGTGACCCCTCGGTGATGATCGGCGGCACCCTTCCCATCCTGGGCTGCGGCCACCGGGTGGGGCAGGGGGACACCATCATTCTGGAGTCCTGCGAATACTGCAACTCCTTCCTGTCCTTCCTGCCCACAGTGGCCGTGATCCTGAATGTGGACACCGACCATCTGGACTTCTTCAAGGACCTGGAGGACATCAAGCACTCCTTCCGGGCCTTTGCCCAGCTGGTGCCCGACCGGGGCCATGTGGTGGCCAATCTGGACGATGCCAATACTATGGACGCATTAAAGGGCCTCCGCCGCCCGCTGTTCACCTTTAGTCTGGACCAGGAAACTGCCGATTGCCGCGCCCGGAATCTCACCTGGAATCAGGGGCTGCCCACCTTTGATGCGGTGATCCAGGGCCGCACTTACGCCCATATTTCCCTGCCCATCGGCGGGGAGCACAACGTGCGCAACGCCTTGGCCGCCGCCTCCGCCGCCTATATTCTGGGCGTGCCCGGCTCTGCCGTGGAAAAAGGCCTGGCCTCCTTCACCGGTGCCGGCCGCCGCTTTGAAAAGAAGGGTCAGTTCCACGGAGCCATGGTATACGACGACTACGCCCACCACCCCCGTGAGATCCGCGCCCTGCTTACCATGGCCCGCGGCTTGGGCTATCAGCGGATCATCGCCGCCTTCCAGCCCCACACTTACTCCCGCACCCACGAGCTGTTCCACGACTTTGCAGATGTGCTCAAGCTGCCGGATAAGACCATCCTGGCCGAGATCTACGCCGCCCGGGAGCAAAACACCCTGCACATCTCCTCCGCCGATCTGGCCCGGGAGATCCCCGGCGCCGAGTTCTGCCCCACTCTGGAGGATGTGACGGAGCGGCTGGCCCAACTGGCCCAGCCCGGAGACCTGATCCTCACCATCGGTGCGGGGGATATCTATCTGGCCGGAGAGGCTCTGTTAAAACGAGAAGCGTAACCTTTTCCGCTTACTGAAAGGAGCATTGCTATGAAACTGCTGTTCAAACAGCGTTTGTTCTCCTGGTTCGACAGCTACGACATCTATGACGAACTCGGAAACGCTGTCTATACGGTCCGCGGACAGCTGGCCTGGGGACACTGTCTGAAGATCTTCGATCTCAACGGCCATGGTTTGGGTACGGTGAAGGAGCGCGTTTTCACCTTCCTGCCAAAGTTCGAACTGTACGAAGGGGAGCAATACCTTGGCTGTATCAGCAAGGAGTTTTCTCCCTTTGTGCCCCGTTTCAGCATCGACTGCAACGGGTGGTACATCGAGGGCAGCTTTATGGAGTGGGACTACCACATCCTGGACGACGAGGGATATGAGGTGGCCTCCATCAGCAAGGAGCTGTTCCAGCTGAGTGATACATATGTCATCGACGTCCACGACCCCCAGGACGCCCTGTGCGCGCTGATGGTCGTACTGGCCATCGACGCCGAAAAATGTTCCCGAAGCAAATAAAGCAACATAAGGGAAAGCCCCGGCTTTGCCGGGGCTTTCCCTTACCTTATGCCATGTTTCAGCTCATCCCACAGTTCCAGGGCTTTGAACTTCAGCACATATTCCTGGCTCTCCCGGGTCATCAGCGCCCCCTGCTCCTGGGTAAACCGTCCGGCGGACACTGCATCGTCCACGGTCTCGCTGGCCGCCCCAAGGCACAGGGGTGGGAAGGCCACACACCACCAGTTCTGCCCCTTTCCCTCCCCGATCACTACCCTGAGGGCGGTGTACTCCCCGGCAGGCAGGGCAAATCCGTCGTACTCCTTGGTGGGAAACCAGCACCGGGTGATCGAGGCGGTCACGGGATAATCATAGCCCTGGGCCTCCACCTCTTTCTGCCCCGCAGCGGCCAATTGGGACATTCCGTCCTCCAGGGCTGTCCGCGCCGTATCCAGATCCGCCTTGGCGGGATAAAGCCGCTCCGCCTGCTCCAGCACCCGGTCCCGCACGGCCAGCTTCAACGCCTGGTCCTCCCCGCTGTCAGAATTTGCAATGACATGCAGGCGGATCACTCGGTCGGATAACTCCATCCGCTCCTGCTCCAGCCATAACCCTGCACCCATGGCGCACAACAGGCCAAACAGCAGACATAACTCCCACTTTTTCAACTTCCGGTCCATCGTCACGCTCCCGCTCCCCTTTGGGGGAACGTTTCTTCTCAAAATTTTCAGCTGTCCGCTGAATCACCGATCAGTATGGACCTCATTGTCTCTTTTTATACCCAATCAGATCAAAAAGCGCTCTCCGCTTCGCGGAGAGCGCTTTTTACATTCGATCTGCTTGTTTCAAACAGTCTGACACACATAGACATCCGCGCACTGTTCCCGCAGGATCTGTGCCGCTTGCCGGGCCGTCTGTTCCTCCCGGAACAGGCCAAAGGTCGCCGAACCGGTCCCGCTCATGTTGGCCCCCAGCGCCCCCTGCTGGATCAGGAGCTTTTTCAAATCCTGCACCCGGCTGTACAGCCGGGCCGGCAGCGCATCCTCAAACACATTATACATGCGTCGGGCCACGCCTTCCAAATCGCCCTGATCCAGAGTCTGGAGCACTCCCGCCGTATCCGGGCGGCGGCGCAGGCGCACGCTGTCGATGGCCCGGAACAGCTCTGGCGTAGACACGGAGAAATCCGGCTTACACACCACCACCCAGCACCGGGGCAGAGCAGGCAGAGGGGTGAGCACCTCTCCCCGGCCCTCCGCCAAGGCGGTACCTCCCAGCACACAGTAGGGCACATCAGAGCCGATCTGTTCCCCCACTCGAGCCAATTCCTCCGCTGTGTAGGGCTCTCCCTCCGCACGGTTCAGGGCTCGCAGCACAGCCGCGGCATCGCTGCTGCCTCCAGCCATACCCGCACATACAGGGATGCTCTTGTCTAAGGTGATGTTCCACCCCGATACCGGACGCTTCAAGCTGCGATAGAAAGTCCACACTGCGGCGGAAGCCAGGTTTTTATCTCCCATGGGCAGGTAGGGCAGATTGGAACGGGACCGCACCTCCCCCTTCTCGTTGGGTTCCATGGTAATCCGGTCGGTCAGGCCGATGGACTGCATCACCATCTTCATATCGTGATAGCCGTCCGGCCTGCGGTCCAGAACATCCAGCGTCAGATTCAGCTTTGCGTAAGCAAGAACCTCCATGCTCATTCTTCTTCCCTGCCCTGCTTGCGGCGCAGAACCACCAGGAAGGTCTCCAGACGGCTGACCGCCTCCTCCAGATCCTGCATAGACGAGGCGTAGCAGGCCCGGACAAAGCCCTCGCCCCCCGGGCCGAAGGCGGAGCCGGGGATGACGGCCACCCGCTGTTCCATAAGGAACCGCTCGCAGAACTCCTCCGAGGTCAGCCCCGTGGAGCGGATACAGGGGAATACATAGAAGGCCCCTCTCGGCTCAAAACAGGTCAGGCCGATCCGGTTCAGATTCTCTACCAGATAGCGGCGGCGGCTGTCGTACTCCTCCCGCATGTGCTCGATGTCCTTATCGCCGTTGTGCATGGCCTCAATGGCCGCATACTGGCTGGTGGTGGGGGCGGACATAATGCCAAACTGGTGCAGCTTGGTCATCTGAGCGATCACAGGCACAGGGGCGCAGACATAGCCCATCCGCCAGCCGGTCATAGCGTGGCTCTTGGAGAAGCCGTTGACCAGAATGGTCCGCTCATACATATCGGGAATATTGGCAATGGAGACATGGTGCTGGCCGTAGGTGAGCTCCGCGTAAATCTCGTCGGAAACCACCATGATATCCGTCCCCCGCAGCACCTCTGCGATGGCCTCCAGATCCTCCCGGCCCATGATGCCGCCGGTGGGGTTGCTGGGGAAGGGCAGCACCAGCACCTTGGTCCTGGGGGTGATGGCAGCGCGCAGCTCCTCCGCCGTCAGACGGAATTGGTTCTCTTCCTTCAGCTCCAGATAGACGGGCACGCCCCCGGCCATCTCAGTCAGCGGGCCGTAGCACACAAAGGAGGGGGTGGGGACGATGACCTCATCTCCCGGCTCCACCAGTACCCGCAGGGCCAGGTCAATGGCCTCGCTGCCGCCCACGGTGACCAAGATCTGGTTCTTGTGATCATAGTGCAGGTCGAATCGACGCTCTAAATAGGACTCGATCTCCCGGCGCAGACGGAGCATACCGGCGTTGGAGGTATACTTGGTGTGGCCTTTTTCCAGGGAGTAGATACCCGCATCCCGGATGTGCCAAGGGGTAACGAAATCAGGCTCGCCAATCCCCAGGGAGATACCATCCTTCATCTCCTCCAGCAGGTCAAAAAACTTCCGAATTCCAGAGGGTTTGACGCCCTGGATTTTCTGATTCAAAATATGCTCATAATTCATGAAAAGACAAACTCCCTCTCTTCGGGCTCACCGGGTTGGAACACCAGGTGGTTCTCCTTATATTTTTTCAGGATAAAGTGGGTGGCTGTACCGGTCACGCCCTCCAGGGGGGCCAGCCGCTCGCTGACGAACATGGCTACCTCCTTCAAGGTCCGGCCGGAGATGATCACCGTCAGATCGAAGGTACCGCTCATCAAATAGACAGACTCCACTTCGTCATACTGATAGATCCGCTGGGCAATCCGGTCGTAGCCCGCCAGATCCTGCGGGGTGACCTTTACCTCGATCAATGCGGTAACGCCCTCGTCCCGCACCTTACTCCAATCCACAACGGCCTGATAGCCGAGAATCACACCTTTTCGCTCCAGGGCCCGCACCTCCGCGCGCACCTCTTCTTCTGCCATACCTGCCTGTGCGGCCAGCTGTGCCGGAGACTGGGCACAGTCCTGCTCCAGCAGTTCCAACAAAGAATTCATACTGTCCTCCGTTCTCCGCCAAAAGGCGGGTATTTTTCTTCCGCCGGTCTGATTTTTCTTTACCGGGGATTTTATCATTATACATGAAGGCAGTACGAATGACAATAAAAAAATACAAATTTGCAGGTTTTCGTTTTCCGTCCTGCATCTCAACTGTTTTCATATCTCGTCTGACATAAAAAACAGCCCCTCCATACGGAGGGGCTGTTTTCCATAAAGCTTACTCAGAAGCCTGCGCCCGGCTTACGCCATGGCGGCCTGCTTCTTGGCGGAGACCTTCTGCATGACGATGATAGCGACCACCACCACAGCACCGATCAGGTCGCTGACGGTGCCGGGGTACATCATGCCCAGGCCGCCCGCAGCCAGCAGGATACGGAACAGGGGGTTGATCTTCTTGTACAGGAAGCCGTTGAGGGAGGCGGCCAGACCGAACAGGCCGAACAGAGAGGTCACGCAGATCTGGATCACCTGCCAGATTATGAAGGCTTTGCTCAGGCCCGCGTCGAACTCAAACACCATAGCGGGGTTGAAGGCCAGGATGTAGGGCACCACGAAGGCGGCGATGGCCAGCCGGGTGGCGTTGAAGGCGGTCTTCATGGGGGGCGCCTTGGCGATGGCGGAGCCGGCGTAAGCGGCCAGAGCCACAGGAGGAGTGATGTCGGCCACGATGCCGAAGTAGAACACGAAGAAGTGCGCGCACACCACGGGGATGCCGATGCGGCCATCGATCAGGATGGGGGCGCAGGTGGCGGCCATGATGCAGTAGTTAGCGGTGGTAGGCACGCCCATGCCCAGCACGATGCAGCACAGCATGGTCAGCGCCAGAGCGATGATGGCGTGGCCGCCGGACACGGTAACGATGGTGGAAATCAGCTTGGAGGCCAGACCGGTGGAGGTGATGCAGCCGGCCACGATACCGGCCATAGCGCAGGCCACGGCCACAGTGATGGTGCCCTTACCGCCGGCTTCCAGCGCATCGATGATCTTGGGGATGGTGATGCGGTCGTCCTTGTTGAACAGACCCACAAAGATGCAAATAAAGATGGCCACGGTGGCGGAGAACTGCATGGAACGGGTGTTGGTGGACACCAGAACCACCAGCACCACCAGGGGCAGCAGCAGGTAGATCTTGGGCAGCAGGGCGCTCATCTTGGGCAGGTCCTCCTTGGGGATGCCCTTCAGTCCCAGCTTCTGCGCCTCCAAATGGACGGCGATGTAGATGCCGGCAAAGTACAGCACGGCGGGGAGGATGGCCTTCAGAGCCACGGTGGCGTAGGGCACGCCCATGTACTCGGCCATCAGGAAGGCGGCAGCGCCCATAATGGGGGGCATGATCTGACCGCCGGTGGAGGCAGCGGCCTCGACAGCGCCGGCGAACTCAGGCTTATAGCCGCACTTTTTCATCATGGGGATGGTGACGGAGCCGGTGGTCACGGTGTTGCCCACAGAGGAGCCGGACACCATGCCGCACAGGGCGGAGGAAATTACGGCCACCTTGGCGGGGCCGCCGGCGGAGGAGCCGCACAGGCTGTTGGCCAGGTCGATGAAGAAGGCCGAGATACCGGTCCGCTCCAGGAATGCGCCAAAGATGATGAAGACTACGATGAACTTGGCACACACGTTGATGGGGGTATTCATAACACCGGTGGAGGCGTAGAACAGGTCGTAAATGACCTTACCGGCCTTAACCGTACTGAAGGTATATACCATCAGCACACCCACCACACACAGAATGGGGATACCCACGCAGCGGCGGCACAGCTCCATCAGCGCCAGAATACCGCACACCGCCATAATGACCATGATCGGCTTTTTGGTTACACGGCCTGCCATCATGATAATGTCATGGGCGTTCAGAGCGTAGTACACAAAGGGGATCACGCCCAGAATCATGATCAAGATATCGTACCAGGGCATGCTGTTGACCTTCGAGCTTCCCTTTTTAATGGGGTAGTTCAGATAGCCGATCACCAGCACCAAGGCCAGGAACAGGGTCAGCCGCACCTGAGGCAGCGCGTTGCTGCGCAGGGTGATGTACATACTCCACAGGGAGAAAAATACCGACGTACACCGGACGATCTGCTTGGGAAGGCCCTCCCAAATACGGGTGTTTGACTCTCGGTCATACTTTTTCATGACCGCTTCCACGTCGGCCGCGCTGCCTACGCTGGTGTCGATTTCGTTTGTCAGCTCAGGATTTACTTTTTTATCTTCCACTTTGCTGTCTCCTTTCTTCCTGTTTTCTCTCCTTCTGCGGAGCAGATGGGCCAGCTCCGTCGCTCTGATCCATCTGCCACGCAGTCCACACTTTAAACAAGGGCCGCAGTGGGACTAACCCACTGCGGCCCCTCGCTTACACAACAGATTTACGATTCAGAACCGCTTACTTGGTAGGAACAGTGATGCCCTTCTCGGCGAAGTACTTGGCAGCGCCGGGATGATAAGGCACAGCAGCGTAAGAGGCTGCGAACTCCAGGTTCAGCTCAGCACCCTTGGCGTGGGCCTGAGTGATGGTGTCGATGTTCTCGAAAATGGTGGAGATGAAGTTGTACACATCGTCCTCGGACACATCGTCACGGGCGATGACCACAGCGCCAACCGCCACGGTGGTGGCGTCGGGGGTACCCTCGTAAGCGCCGGAGATGGTGGTCTTGCTGTAGTAGGGGGACTCAGCGATCAGCTTGTCGATATGCTCGTCGTCCAGGCTGACCAGATACACGGTCTTGGTAGCGGCCAGAGAGGTGATGGCGGTGGTAGGAGCGCCGGCGACCACGAAAGCGGCGTCGATCTTACCGTCCTGCAGGGCCTCGGCGGAGTCGCCGAAGGACTGGTAGGTGGGGTTGATGTCCTTCTCGGTCAGGTCATAAGCGCCCAGCACGTCCATAGCGTTGAAGTACACGCCGGAGCCGGAGTCGCCGATGGAGACGTTCTTGCCCTTCAGGTCGGCAACGGTCTTGATGTCGGGGTTCAGGGTGACGATCTGCACCTGCTCCATATACAGGTTGGCCACGGTGGAGAAGCAGTCCACCTTCTCGCTGAACAGGCGGGTGCCCTGGTAAGCGTAAGCGCCCACGTCGGTCTGGACAAAGCCCAGCTCAGCGTACTCGTCTTCCAGGTTCTCGATGTTGTTCTTGGAGCCGCCGGAGGTAATGGCAACTACCTTGGTGTTGGTCGCATTGGTGACCTGTCCGGCCAGCACGCTGCCGAAGCCGTAATAAGTACCCTGGTCACCACCAGTGCTGAAACGAAGTTCAACCCCGCTGCCGCCGCCGGAGGGAGTGCTCTGAGAAGTGCCGGAACCGCCGGAGGTAGTACCGCTCTTAGAGGGTTCTTCCTTCTTGCCGCAGCCGGTCAAAGCCAAGCTGAGGACCATAACCACGGACAACGCAAGCGCTAACTTTCTCTTCATGTTCTTATCCTCCATTTTCATTTTTTCCCGGTTTGAGCCAGCCTCGCCGCCGGTGCTATGTGCTGCATCTGTCCACTGTACACGCACAGGCAACAGATGTCTCTTCGTCAGCCACTCACCTTTGGGAGCACTTTTTTCAAACAGGGCTGCAGCTCTTGCTCTTTCACTTTGCAGAGAAAAAGCATTTTTTGCAGTACAGCTTGCATTTGTTTTGATCACAAATCGCATCTGTATTTACATTGGCATTATAGTACATCCGCCCAGAAAAATCAACAGGATTTTTGTCGCTTTTTCCCTTTTGCTTATTCGTTTTTTATCTTTTATACAGTTTAGTTGTCTATATTCACTGTTTTTCTCTCATTTTCGCTATTTTTGTTATTTTTTTAACCTCAAAGATTTTTCCAGGACTTTGCGTTTTTCTCATTTTTTCCTTCATTCGTTTTCTTTCACTGCATTTCTTCCTTCATTTTCTCCAGTGCTCTTTTTTCTATTCGCGAGATGTAACTTCGGCTGATTCCACAGCGCGCTGCAATCTCCTTCTGTGTCCGCGGTTCCCGTCCATCCAGCCCATAGCGCATCACGATCACCGTACGCTCCCGCGGTGTCAGGCACCGATCTACGCACTCCCGCACTTTGGCGCAAGACTCCTTGACGTCCAATTGCTCCAGCATATCGTCGTCCACTGCAATCACATCCATGAGGGACAGTCCTCCCTCCTCCCCAGCCGCCTCTAATGTGTCGGCAAGGGATACCTCCCCCTGGGTTTTTCTCTGCGACCGGAAATACATGAGGATTTCATTTTCAATACATCTGCTCGCATAGGTGGCCAGTCTTACATTTTTATCCGCCCGAAAGGTAGACACTCCTTTGATCAGCCCAATGGTCCCAATCGAGATCAAGTCGTCCTGGTCCCCCGCCTGAGCGTAGTATTTTTTTGCGATATGGGCCACCAGTCTTAAATTCCGCTCGATCAGCACATTCCTGGCCTCCATGTCTCCCTGGGCCCACCGCTCTAAATATTCCCGCTCCTCCTTCGGCTTCAGCGGCTGGGGGAACGAACCGCTGCCCCCCGACAGATGCAGGGTAAAAAACAATCCGTTCAAGATTAAAAAAATAGCCGGCGATAACATAGTCCAGCACCTCCCCTTTACCGTATTTCTTACCGCCCGTCCCTTATTCCCGCTCTTACACAGGAATAGGGTCTGCCTCAGGCTGTCGAAAAAGTCCTTCCGCCCAAAGGATTCGGAGGGAAGGATAGTTGGAAAGGGAACCGTCAGGGTTCCCTTTCCTTGAAATCAATAACATTTTAACGCAGTTAAGCAGTTAAAATGTTTGCAGCTTGTCAAAAAAGTGGTAAAACCACTTTTTTGACAAGCTGGCCCCTCCCTGTTGTCACCCTTGGAATGTTCTTGTGATTTATTCCCCCCTGTGCTATACTTTTTATACTGCATGAATTATCCCGATTTTGATGCTCTCCGCGATATTGGGAATCGGAGCTCTCCCTTTCTAATCCAACCAACGTACAAAAATCTGTGGGATCACTTTCCCATAAGGAGGAACATCTTATGGCATCCAAAGTCTATTTCACTCGTACTTTGACTCCCGAAAAGGTGTTGGAGCTGTACCGCCTCACCGGCGCACAGCTGCCCGGTGAGCTGGCCATCAAGCTGCACAGCGGCGAGGTTGGAAATCAGAACTTTCTCGGCCCCGACTTCTGGAAGCCAGTGATCGACGCCTTAGGCGGAACCGTGACCGAGTGCAACACCGCCTATGACGGCGAGCGCAACACCACCGAAAAACACCTGAAAACCTTGGAGCGCCACGGCTGGGCCGCCCACTTCCCCGTAGACCTGCTGGATGCGGAGGGCCCCGACCTGGAGCTGCCCATCCCCAACGGAAAAGTCATCCAGAAGAACTTCGTGGGCAAGGATCTGGCCAAGTATGACTCTCTGCTGGTCTTATCTCACTTCAAAGGCCACCCCATGGGCGGCTATGGCGGCGCCCTGAAGCAGCTGTCGATCGGCGTGGCCTCCAGCTACGGCAAGGCCTATATCCACGGCGCCGGCGATCCCGCCAAGATCTGGACCGCGGACCACGACAGCTTTCTGGAAGCCATGGCCGACGCCGCCAGCTCCGTGGTGGACTATTTCCACGGCCAGGCCGCCTATATCAACGTAATGAAGAACATGTCCGTAGACTGCGACTGCTGCGCCGTTGCAGAGGACCCCTGTATGAAAGATATCGGCATCCTTGCAAGCCTGGATCCCATTGCCATTGATCAGGCCTGTCTGGATCTGGTCTACGCCTCCGACGACCCCGGCCGCAATCATCTGATCGAACGGATCGAATCCCGTCACGGCGTCCACACCATCGAGGCCGCCGCCGCTTTGAACTTCGGCAGCCGGGACTATGAGCTGATTGAAGTTCAGTAACTTCTGACAAACAAATGACTTGACAAGAGCCGCCCGCTTTTGTATCCTAAAGTATCACCTTATAAGGGAGGCCATCGGCCATGAGTCAACACACCATCGGCACCAACTGCGTTCAGGGCGGCTACACCCCGGGCAACGGGGAGCCCCGTCAGATTCCTATCATCCAGTCCACCACGTTTAAGTACAGCACCAGCGAGGATATGGGGAAGCTGTTCGATTTGGAGGCCAGCGGATATTTCTACACGCGCCTTCAGAACCCCACCAACGACATGGTAGCGGCTAAAATCTGCGCCTTAGAGGGCGGTACCGCCGCCATGCTCACCTCATCCGGACAGGCCGCCAACTTTTACGCCGTGTTCAACATTGCCAACTGCGGCGACCACGTTGTAGCCAGCAGCAGCATTTACGGCGGCACCTTTAATCTGTTCGCCGTAACCATGAAGAAAATGGGCGTGGACTTCACCTTCGTCTCCCCCGACTGTACAGACGAGGAGCTGCAGGCCGCTTTCCGTCCCAACACCAAGGCCGTCTTTGGCGAGACCATTGCCAATCCCGCCTTAACCGTGCTGGACATTGAAAAATTCGCCAAAGCCGCTCACGGCCATGGCGTCCCCCTGATCGTGGACAACACCTTCGCCACCCCCGTAAACTGCCGTCCCTTTGAGTGGGGGGCCGATATCGTCACCCACTCCACCACCAAATATATGGACGGCCACGGCGCTGCCGTGGGCGGCTGTATTGTGGACAGCGGCAAATTCGACTGGATGGCCCACCGGGACAAGTTCCCCGGCCTGACCACCCCGGACGACAGCTACCACGGGATCACTTATGCCGAGCGCTTCGGTCAGGCAGGCGCCTTCATTACCAAGGCCACCGCCCAGCTCATGCGTGACTTCGGCTCCATCCAGTCCCCCCAGAACGCCTTCTATCTGAATCTGGGTCTGGAGAGCCTCCATGTCCGGATGCCCCGGCACTGCGAGAACGCCCTGTCTGTGGCCCAGTTCCTGAAGGGTCACGCTAAGGTCGCTTGGGTGTCTTACCCCGGGCTTGAGGGCGACAAGTACTACGAGACTGCCCGGAAATATATGCCCAACGGCACTTGCGGCGTGGTCTCCTTCGGCGTAAAGGGCGGCCGTGCGGCGGCTGAAGTATTCATGAAACACCTGAAGCTGGCCGCAATCGAAACCCATGTAGCCGACGCCCGCACCTGCTGCCTGCACCCCGCCTCCTCCACCCATCGTCAGATGACCGACGCCGAGTTGGCCGCCGCCGGGGTATCCCCCGACCAGGTACGCCTGTCCTGCGGGTTAGAAGACAAATCCGATCTGATCGCCGATCTGGAACAGGCTCTGGCTCAGATTTGATTGGTATAGAAAAGCACGAAAGGAACTGCGAATCATGATCAAACAATCCGTCCTGTTGTATAACTGCTCCGGTCACCAGTGGACCAAGCTTCATCAAATGATGATGATGCTCCGTTTCCGCATCCGGGTAATCAAGCCGGAGCAGTATCATCTGACCCTGGAGCAGTTGGCCCAAGGCCAGGGGGACGCACTGGAAGAGAATATCCCCGAAGCTTTCCCCGAGTCTATGATGGTGTTCTGCGGCGTCAACCAGGCCCAGCTGAACGCGATTCTGAACGCCATCCGTCTGTCTAAGCTGCCCCCCATTCCTCTGAAGGCCGTCCTCACCGAGACCAACCTCCAGTGGAACTCCGTTCAGCTGCGGGACGAGCTTTTGCAGGAAAAGGAAGCCATCGCCCAGCAGGCCCAGGCAAACGAGACTGCGGAAGCGGAGAACTAAAATAATTTTCCGGCGGGGGCTGCCAAGGTAACAGTTGACAAACCCCCGCCGGGACAGTATAATAATTAAGCGGTTCTTTCCAGAACCATCAGGATGCGGCTGTGCTGGAATTGGTAGACTGGCAAGCTTGAGGTGCTTGTGTCCTCTGGGCGTACGGGTTCGAGTCCCGTCAGCCGCACCAACTCGTCGCAAGCGACATATCGCTTGCGACGAGCTTTTTTATTAAAAAGCTCATCGCTCACCCATTCTGCTGCTCCTCGCTTCCAAATGCGACCCGCTGCGCTGGGCTCGCATTTGGTGAAAGCGCCGCCGGCCAGAAGGCCGGCTTTTCCCATGCAGATTTCTCTGTTACTCCTCTTTCAAACAGAAAAAGGCCGCGGCGAAAGCCGCGGCCTTTCCTGACGAATCTATGCTGTTTTCACATCATTACAGAATAAAAGACGAAATGATGGAGCAGATCTGCTTAATGTCCACTTGGGCCTTAAAGTCAAATTGAAGGCGGTTTCCGTCATTGAACACCAGCACCAATTCACTGTCGATATCCAATACGCCAGCAGTTTCAATTCCAAAATACTGTACTTTGGAGTAGGGATAGGAGAAATAAGAGATCTTTTTCCCGGTAATCCCCTGAACATTGACAACGAATACACGTTTGTTGGTAAAGATAACCTGATCACGAACCGTCTGGAAGCACTGGACTATCGTTTCACCAGATACAAAAAAGTCCGTTACCTCCGAACGCACTTGAGATACGGCGATCGGCTTCAAATTAAGCAAATTCCCATCGCCAAGGATCCCCGAAGACATTGTCGCCATTGATACGCCCTCCTATTGTTTTTCTTGTTTCAAGTATAGGGCTCATTCTTCGCATTGTCAATCCGGTTGCACAGCGGCAACGCGCTTCAGTTCCGGTCTGCAAACCGGCTTTCTTTTGTTTCCACGTTTTCCTTTACAGACGCCCAACTTCTGGCTATAATGTCTCTCTGTGAACAACGGCTCCCCGCCCTGCAGGATATCTCCGGGAGCAAGCAAAGGAATGGATCTCTGCCATGTCAAAAACAAAATTTGTCTCCGGCTTTCGGGACGGAATCCCCATCGCCTTAGGTTATCTGGCCGTAAGCTTTGGGCTGGGCATCTCCTGCCGGGCCGCATCCCTGACCCCCTTTCAGGGCTTTCTCCTCAGCCTGCTGAATAACGCCTCCGCCGGTGAGTACGGCGGTATTACCATTATGGCAGCGGATGAGGGATTTCTGGTCATGGCCGCGATGATGCTGGTCATCAACGCCCGCTACCTGCTGATGAGCTGCGCCCTCAGTCAGCATCTGTCCCCCAATACACCGCTGGGCTTCCGGCTGCTCATCGGCTTCGACATGACGGACGAACTGTTCGGCGTCGCCATCGCCCAACCGGGTTATCTGAACGTATGGTATTTCATCGGCGCCATGTGCGCCGCCATCCCCGGCTGGAGCTTCGGCACTCTGCTGGGCGTGCTGTGCGGCAACCTCATGCCCCAGTGGGCAGTCAGCGGCTTTTCCGTGATGCTGTTCGGAATGTTCCTAGCCATCATCATTCCGGAAGGCCGGAAAAATCGGGTGGTCCTGGGCTTTATCGGGGTCAGCTTCCTGCTGTCCTATGCGGCCGCCAAGCTCCCCCTGGTATGTCAGCTGTCTGACGGGATGCGGATCCTTTTGCTCACAGTCGCCATCTCCGCCGCTGCGGCTATTCTGTTTCCCCACAAGGAGGAGACCGCTCAAGCATGAAAACCTATCTCTATATCGCCGTCATGGCTCTGACCACCTATGCCATCCGGGTTCTGCCCCTCACGCTGATTCGCAAGCCCATCCGCAGCACCTTTCTCCGCTCCTTTCTCTACTACGTCCCCTATGTCACCCTGGCCGTTATGACCTTCCCCGCTATCACCACCGCCACCCAGTCCCCCGCCGCCGGCGCGGCCGCCATGGTGGTGGGCATTCTCTGCGCCTGGTTTGGTCTGGGCCTGCTGCCCGTGTCTCTGCTGTGCTGCGGCACGGTGATCCTGCTGGAATTCTTCTTGGTCTGATCAAAAGGCCCCCTCCGCTGTGAGCGGAGGGGGCCTTTTTCATATTTTTCAGTTCAGGGCGTTCAGCCGCCGATCGGACTCACCATATCCACTACGGTGGCCCCTGCGGGGGGCTCGGTGGCGGGCTTGCTGTTGGTGGCGGCGTAGGCGCCGTCCATGGTCATATTCATCTGCATGGTCAGGTCGTCCATGGCGATCCCGAAGACCAGCTTCGCAGTCATCTTGCTGTTCTTCACTTCCGCATTCACTGCGGCCTTTACTCCGTCGGCCTCCACGGTCATGGTCATCGCATAACCGTTCACCTTTCCGCCGCTGGTATACAGGGTCATGGTCAGCTTGCCCTCGCCGCCCATATCCAGGGTGCTCACATAATCGGAGCCGGACTTCTTGAAGGCGCTGTCGGCACACAGGGCGTTCAGCACAGCCAGGGTGTCCTTTGTGGTGGCGGAGGCGTCGGTCAGGGCGGCAGATTTCAGCATCTCGGGCAGCAGCTGGCTGAAGCTCTTGCCCTGGGCGATCATCACGGTCTGCATCAGCTCGGTATAGCTCATACCGGTCTGGGCGGACATAGAGTCAAACATACCCTTCATATCCAGCTTGAACCAGGCGTTGGCCATTCCGGGCTGCCCTATCATAGAGGCCAGCTCAGGGGACTGGAGGTACAAAGTGCCCTTCTCCAGGTCGCCCCGCAGCTCCATATTGAGGGTCATGGGGAACATATCGCCCAGAGCAGCCCCGGCATCCTGGCCGTCCGCGGTCACTTTTGCGTCCATATTCATCTGGGTGCTGAACTGCATCTGGGTGCTGCCGGCCATGGTCATCTGATAGGTGCCGTCCATCTTGAATCCGGTGGACGCCTTTCCATCCTCGGTCACCATATCCATGGCCACATCCGCGCCATAGCTGCCCTTCACCTGCTGATTTTTCTCGGTAAAGGTGCGGCTGTACTCCATGTACTTGTCCATCAGAGTATAGGTCTCTTTGTTGGCGGCCAGAATGGCGTCCACGTCGTCGATGATGACGGTGCCCTGCTTGGCGTCCCAGCCCACTTTATAGCCCAGGGTGTCGGCCACCAGACCCAGGGGCACATAGGTCCGGCTGGTCTTGGCGTCGATGTAGGGGGCCACGTCGGTGGTGACGGTCTCGGTCTTGCCGTTGCGGGTGACGGTGATAGACTTCTGGTCAATGGTCAGCGCCACGGTGACGCCGTCCTTGTCAGCGGTGACGGTGCGGGTATCGCCGTTCCATCTGATGTGGTCGTCCGCGAAGCCCAGTTGCTTCAGTACTGCGGCAAAGGGCAGGCAGGAGCGGTCGTCCTTGATCTGGGGCACCGCGTCGGTGAAGGTGACATACTGGCCGTTGACCTCTACATAGAAGTCCCCCTGCTTGGCGGGGACGGTGTCCGCGGCAAAGGCGGACACGCACAGGGCCGCCGCGGCCACGGCGGCTCAGAGCATGGTGCGGAACAACTTTTTCATGCTGATAACTCCTTTACTGATAAAATAGGTTCTCTATTGTTTTTATGATAGCACAGCCCTTTTCTCAAAATCAAGCGGCCAATGCTTAAATAAATCTTAATTTTCCCCAGCTGGACATCTCCCCTCCCCCGCTGGTATAATAATGGTATTCAAGTCGTTTTCCCCTTTGCGGTGGGAGAAAGAGACGCCGGAAATAGCCAGCGTCGCTCAACAAAGCAGAATCTGTCATTCTGAGGCAGTGACCGATGTCACTGCTGTGGGAATCCGTATCTAAAAAGGTCGTAAAAACGGATTTCCACGCCAGTTTGCGAACTGGCTCGCAATGACAGGGACCTTATCTGAATGATATTTGAAAACTGCCGACTGACCAGAAAGGGAGGTACTCTCTATGTTATCTCAGGGTATGATCCTTGAAAGCTTCCTGTCCCTTCTCCTCAGCTATCCCGCCATGGCTGTCCATGCCGTCCTCCTGGTATGTGCCCTGGTCATGGTGTTCCGCCGGGGGAACCGCCCCGCACTCCGCATCATCGGGGCCGTACTGCTGCTCTGGTGCGCGGCGTATTTCGCCCTGATCGTCTGGCTGGCCATCGGCTTCGGCTCCCACACCCCGCGGTGAAAACCTCCCCTTGACAAACGGCGGACAGACCGATAGAATGTATTTGTTACAGACTTTGATGGGAAGAAAGCCACTGTCTCCACCTTCAGAGAGCCGGCGTTTGCTGCGAGCCGGCGGGGAGCCTCCGGCACAACTGGTCCCTGAGTTTTCCGCCTGAACTTCTCAGTAGGGCGGAACGGCCGACGCCGTTATCCGTCCGTCCCTTCGGGACACTGAGGGTCTTCTGGGCGACCGGAGGCCGAATCAGGGTGGCACCGCGCAATTCGCGCCCCTGAGCCGCAAGGCTCCGGGGCGTTTTGTTTTCCCTTTGAGCAAAATTGGATCTAAAAAAATTCAGATAAAGGAGACCGACATGAAATACGATTTTACCGCCATTGAACAGAAATGGCAGAACAAGTGGCGCGACGAGAAGACCTTCGCCGCCAAGAACGGCGACACCTCCAAGCCTAAGTTCTACGGCCTGGTGGAGTTCCCCTATCCCTCCGGCCAGGGCCTGCACGTGGGCCATGCCCGGCCTTACACCGCCATGGACGTGGTGGCCCGCAAGCGCCGCATGGACGGCTATAACGTCCTGTTCCCCATCGGCTTCGACGCCTTCGGCCTGCCCACCGAGAACTACGCCATCAAAAACCACATCCATCCCGCCATCGTCACCAAGCAGAACATCGCCAACTTCACCAAGCAGCTGCACATGCTGGGCTACTCCTTCGACTGGGACCGGGTAATCGACACCACCGACCCCACCTACTACAAGTGGACCCAGTGGATCTTCCTTCAGCTGTACAAGCACGGCCTGGCCTATAAGACCACCATGCCCGTAAACTGGTGCACCAGCTGCAAGTGCGTCCTGGCCAACGAGGAAGTGGTAGAGGGCGTGTGCGAGCGCTGCGGCAGCCCCGTCATCCGCAAGGAGAAGAGCCAGTGGATGCTGAAGATCACCGAATACGCCCAGCGGCTGATCGACGATCTGGACGACCTGGACTTCATCGAGCGGGTAAAGATTCAGCAGAAAAACTGGATCGGCCGCTCCACCGGCGCCGAGGTCACCTTCAAGGCCACCACCGGGGACGAGATCGTGGTGTACACCACCCGCCCCGACACCCTGTTCGGCGCCACCTATATGGTGCTGTCCCCGGAACACGCTCTGGTCAAGAGCTGGCTGGAGAGCGGCAAGCTGAACAACGCCGCCGACGTCACCGCCTATCAGAAGGAGGCCGCCTCCAAGTCCGATCTGGAGCGCACCGAGCTGAACAAGGAGAAGACCGGTGTGAAGCTGGACGGCGTACGGGGGGTCAACCCCGTCACCGGCAAGGAGATCCCCATCTTCATCTCCGACTACGTCCTGTCCACCTACGGCACCGGCGCCATCATGGCCGTGCCCGCCCACGATGACCGCGACTGGGAGTTCGCCAAGAAGTTCGGCTGTGAGATTATTGAGGTGGTTTCCGGCGGCGAGGACGTGCAGAAGGCCGCCTTTACCGCCAAGGACGACACCGGTATCCTGGTCAATTCCGACTTTCTCAACGGCCTGACCGTGAAGGACGCCATCCCTGTCATCACCAAATGGCTGGAGGACAAGGGCATCGGTCACGCCAAGGTGAACTATAAGCTGCGTGACTGGGTGTTCTCCCGTCAGCGCTACTGGGGCGAGCCCATCCCCATGATCCGCTGCGAAAAGTGCGGCTGGGTGCCCGTGCCCGAAGATCAGCTGCCCCTGCTGCTGCCCGAGGTGGAGAGCTACGAGCCCACCGACGACGGCGAGAGCCCCATCTCCAAGATGACCGACTGGGTCAACACCACCTGCCCCTGCTGCGGCGGCCCCGCCAAGCGTGAGACCGACACCATGCCCCAGTGGGCGGGCTCCAGCTGGTACTTCCTGCGGTATATGGACCCCCACAACGACAAGGCGCTGGCCAGCAAGGAGGCACTGGACTACTGGTCCCCCGTGGACTGGTACAACGGCGGCATGGAGCACACCACCCTGCACCTGCTGTACTCCCGCTTCTGGCACAAGTTCCTGTATGACATCGGGGCCGTGCCCACCAAGGAGCCCTATCACAAGCGCACTAGCCACGGCATGATCCTGGGCGAGGGCGGCGAAAAGATGTCCAAGAGCCGGGGCAACGTGGTCAACCCCAACGACGTCATCGAGCAGTACGGCGCCGACACCATGCGCACCTATATCATGTTCATCGGCGACTTCGAGAAGGCCGCCGTCTGGTCTGACAACGGCGTAAAGGGCTGCAAGCGCTTCCTGGACCGGGTATGGAATCTGGCCACCGACAAGGAGCACACCGGCGACGAATACTCCAAGGCCAACGAGGCCGCCGTCCACAAGGCCATCAAAAAGGTGTCTGAGGACATCGAGGCCATGAAATTCAACACCGCCATTGCCGCCCTCATGTCCCTGGTGAACGACTTCTATCAGAACGGCGCCAGCCGCGGCGACATGAAGGCCCTGCTGCTGATGCTGTCCCCCTTCGCCCCCCATATGTGCGAGGAGCTGTGGGAGATGGGCGGCTACGGCGGTCAGGTGTGCCTGCAGCCCTGGCCCACCTATGACGAGAGCAAGACCATCGCCGCCACCACCCAGATGGCGGTACAGGTGGGCGGCAAGCTGAAGGCCAACATCATCGTCCCCACCGGCAGCAACGACGAGACCGTCGTGGCCGCCGCATTGGCTGAGCCCAAGATCGCCAAGCTGGCTGATGGGATGGAGCTGGTAAAGTCCATCGTCGTCAAGGGCCGTCTGGTCAACCTGATCTTCAAGCCCAAGGCGTAAGGCGGCCACGGCCGCGCGCAGGCGCGGCGCGCCCGGCAGGGCGTAAATTCTGAGCGCAGCGAAGAATTGCGCAGGGCGAATTCACTTCGCCCGAGCATTTTAAAAATTGGGGCCCCCACGGAGTAAACTCCGTGGGGAGGGCCGCCGCATTGGCCGAGCCCAAGATTGCCAAGCTGGCTGATGGGATGGACCTGGTGAAGTCCATCGTCGTCAAGGGCCGTCTGGTCAACCTGATCTTCAAGCCCAAGGCGTAATACTGATCCCTTCCGTGCAGCCCACCCCGCTGGAGTGGGCTGCACGATTCACACTCTTTTCCCCTGTTTACAGGTTGTTTAAAATTCTCCGCTTGACATATAGCAAAAAACTAAGTATAATACCACTGTTAAAGCCATAAAAATGGCCCTTACGCAGATGGGGATGTCCCCCTGCGCCGGAGGGAGGGAAATATAAATGTCGGAAGTCCGTGTACGTGAAAACGAGTCTCTGGAGAGCGCCCTGAAGCGTTTCAAGCGTAGCTGCGCCAAGTCTGGCGTGCTGGCCGAGGTCCGTAAGCGCGAGCATTACGAGAGCCCCAGCGTCAAGCGCCGCAAGAAGTCCGAGGCCGCCCGCAAGAACCGCAAAAAGTTCTATTGATTGTTGCCTTGAAGAGGGAGACAGACAAAATGTCTGTCTCCCTTTTTATTTTTCTCTCTGTGCAAAAAAATGGGGCGGCCCTGCGGGCCACCCCATTTTTTCAAAACCGCCCCGCCTTCCAGCGGGTGCACACAGTCACGCTCAGGATGGTCCCTGCTTCGTCCCGTCGCAGATCTTCCTATATTTCCCCTGTATTTTATATGCCCCGCTCCCAATATGGGGCGGGGCATATAGAATATGATCATATTTTTCCACACCCTGGTGGAAAACCGGAGGGGTTTTACTTCAACCGGACCAGGTCAGCCAGCAGGGCGTCGATTTCCTCGTCCTTTGTGGACCAGGATGTGCAGAACCGCACTGCCGTGTGTTCCCCGTCCACTTTTTCCTTGGCGGACCAGCTATATTTATCCTTTAGCTTCTCCAACACCCGGTCGGGCAGAATGGGGAACTGCTGGTTAGTGGGGGACTCCACGACCAGGGAATAGCCCAGCGCCCGAATCCCGTCCCGCAGGCGCACCGCCTGCTCCACCATCTGCTGCCCCAGGCGGAAGTATAGGCCGTCCTCCAGCAACGCAGCGAACTGTACGCCCATCAGCCGCCCCTTGGCCATCATGCCGCCCTGGCGCTTGATCATGTGCCGGAAGCCCGTTTTCAGTTCTTCGTTTAAAATCACCACAGCCTCGCCAAACATGGCCCCGCACTTGGTGCCGCCGATGTAAAACACATCACAGAGCTGCGCCAGATCTGTCAGCTTCACATCGCTGGCCGCCAGGGCGCAGGCCAGGCGCGCTCCGTCCACAAACAGCTTCATGCCCCAGCGGTCCGATACTCTGCGCATGGCCTCCAGTTCCTCGCGGGTATATACCGTACCCAACTCGGTGGGCTGAGACAGATACACCAGTCCGGGCCGGACCATATGCTCCGCAGTGGGATCGTCATAGTAACTCTTGCAGAATTCGTCCACCTGCTCTGCCGTCAGCTTTCCGTCCCGCCCGGGCAGAGCCAGCACCTTATGGCCGGTCCCCTCTACAGCCCCTGTCTCGTGGCAGTTGATATGGCCGCTGTCGGCGCACACCGCCCCCTCGTAAGGCCGCAGAGCAGCGGCGATCACCGTCATATTAGCCTGGGTCCCTCCGGGAATAAACTGTACCATGGCCTCCGGCGCCTGGCACAGCTCCCGGATGGTCTGTCGGGCAGCCTCGCAGTAGGTGTCCTCCCCGTAACCGGGGACGGCGGCGCCGTTGGTCTCCACCAGGGCCCGCAGAACCTGGGGATGGGCCCCTGTTGCGTAATCACACTCAAATCGAATCATTGTTTTTCTTCCCCCATCTTAAAATAGTTCTTCGCTTCGTCCTCGTCCAGAACAAGAAATCCGGCCTCTGACAGACAGCGTGCCGCAGTTCCGTCCCCGGGGACCAAGTTCCCGGAAAAGCTCCCATCGTAAATTTTCTCCTTGCCGCAGCTTGGAGACCTCGCCTTCAAAATCGCCATTGTGCAGCCCTCCTGCCGGGCCAATTTCAGGGCCGCCTGCGCTCCGGACTGATACTGGGCCGTCACATCCGCGCCCGCCCGGTTTACGATCCTGCCGTCCTCCTGCCGCTCCGCCGGCGGCCGCGGCGTAGGCAGGCCGCCCAGCACCTCCGGACACACAGGAACCAGGGTGTACCCCTCCTGAAGCGCCATTATGGCGGCATTGGCCTTGGAGGCCCCGTCGTAGCGGCAGGGGGTGCCCAGCAAACAGGCACTGACCAAAATTTTCACAGACAACTCCTCCTCAACAAAAAACGGCCCGCCGCAGTGCGGCGGGCTGTGGAGCGGCAATTTTTCAGTGGGTCAGATAATACTTCACCAGCGTCTGCAGCAACTCATCCCGATCCACTTTTCGGATCAGCGCCCGGGCGTTGTTGTGATTGGTGATATACGTAGGGTCCTCTGACAGGATATAGCCCACGATCTGGTTAATCGGATTATAACCCTTCTCCTGCAGAGCCTGATACACCGTGGACAGGATGGCTTTGATCTCCATATCCCGCTGGTCGCCAAGGCTGAACTTTCTTGTAAATTCCGCTTCGCTCATCTTCATCCCTCCTGCTCCGCATGATAGGTTTAGTTTACTGCAAAACCCCTATGTTGTAAAGGGCAGACGGATAAAATTAATCAAATTAAAATATTTGTCCGTATATTTTACAAGTAATGGTATTGTTTCCGCTTTTTCCACAGCACAGCCAAAGACATAGCCGCTCCGATTCCCTCAGCAGCCACCACAGCCAGCCAGATGCCGTCGGTCTTCAGGATCAGGGGGAGCAGAATCACCATACCGCCGCGAAGCACCAGGGTACGGCTGAAGGACAGCATGGCGGAAATGCCTCCGTTGCACAAGGCGGTAAAAAAGGATGAGGCAAACACATTCAGCCCACAGAACAGGTAACACAGAGCAAACAGGCGGAACCCATGCACTGTCATGGCCAGCAGCTCGCTGTCATAGGCCACAAAGGCGGCAGACAGCGGCCGGCTGATAAGCTCTGACAGCACCACGATCATCCCGGAGGCCACCAGCACCAGCACCATACACTTTTGGAAAATACTGCGCAGCTCCCGGTGGTTCGCCGCCCCGTGGTGATAGCTGATCACCGGAGCGCTTCCAATGGAAAAGCCAAAGAATGTGGCCAGACAAATAAAGTCTACATACATCATGACAGAGTAGGCCGCCACGCCCTGCTCCCCCAGCATCGCCATCAGCCGCCAGTTGTACAGAATACCCACCAGGGAGGAGGACAGGTTGCTCATCAGCTCGGAGGAGCCGTTGCCGCAGGCCTCCAGCAGTTCTTTAGGATATAGGCGGGTGGCCGTCAGACGCAGGGGCAGCCGTCCGCTGAGGAACAGGAAGAAGGGAATGGTTCCCCCCACCAGATAACCCAGCACCGTGGCCATGGCGGCCCCCGTCACTCCCAGCTTCAGCCCAGCGATGAAGACATAGTCCCCCACCATGTTGGTCAGCCCGGAGGCCACCGTAAAGACCAATCCCAACCGGGGCCGCTCCGCCACCACAAAAAAGCTCTGGAACGTGGTCTGAAGCATAAATGCCACGCTGCCCCCCAGCATAATCCGGCCATAGGCCACGCAGTCCGGCATCAGCGCGTCGCTGGCCCCCGCCAGACGGGCAATCGGCCCCGCGTACACGCCCCCCAGAACAGACAGCACCGTACCCAGCACCAAAACCGCACAGATGATCATGGAGAAATAGCGGTCGGCCAGTTCCTGTTTCCCCTCCCCTTTGGTGCGGGCCACAATTGCACTGCCGCCGGTCCCCAGCATAAAGCCGAAGGCCCCCAGGATCATGGTCACGGGGAACACAATATTCACCGCCGACAGGGCCATATCCCCCACCAGATTGGAGACAAACAGTCCGTCTACCACACTATAAATCGATGTAAAAATCATCATAATAATAGAGGGCAGCGTAAATCGCAGCAGACGACCATAGGTAAAATGGTCAGAAAGCTGAATATTCATTGAATGCTCCTTTCTCCCGGCAGTACACCGCTCCCGCCCGAGACCGTTTATACCATCGGTTGACAAGGGCAAACACGCCTGACAGCGCGTCTTTCCGGCGCTTTTTGCTCTTTTCGCCTTGGTGGGCGCCAGCCCACCTGCGTCTCAAAAAACAAAAATCACTCGAAAATCCATCCCTGTCAGGTGCAGGCAGTTTTGCCGGAGCAGAAATGCGTCCAGACAAGGAAAGGCCCGCAGAAAATACTTGTCGTATTGTCAAGGGACTTGACGCTGTATGGGCCCATTTCTGCCCGTCAAAA
>Ga0129311_1000676_pt1 | contig 28119 bp, 17 predicted proteins | sample Go1ome_FD_94435 | JGI IMG/M metagenome (GOLD analysis project Ga0129311, IMG submission 94435) | Western lowland gorrila individual fecal microbial communities from Wisconsin, USA - Go1022B metagenome | ecosystem: Host-associated > Mammals > Digestive system > Large intestine > Fecal | place...
CAGCAAATATCGCACGGATACAGGATATGTGGTGGGTGTAGCTCAGTTGGTTAGAGCACCGGATTGTGGTTCCGGGTGTCGAGGGTTCGAGTCCCTTTACCCACCCCACAAAAAGAGAGGGATAGGGTTCAGTCCCCATCCCTCTCTTCCCTATAGGGGTGTAGCCAAGCGGTAAGGCAAGGGACTTTGACTCCCTCACTCGCTGGTTCGAGTCCAGCCATCCCTGCCAGATTTTTCCCGCTTCGGTGGTCTGAGATAAAAAGTGAACACGCTTCGTTAGCTCAGTTGGCAGAGCACCTGCCTTTTAAGCAGGGTGTCCGGGGTTCGAATCCCCGACGAGGCACCACAAAAAGAGACAGCTTATGGCTGTCTCTTTTTGTTTTCCCTGCTGCGCAAATTGACGCACACGGAAAACCATGGTAAAATCCTGTTATCCCGAACTTAGAGGAGGACCATTTATGAAGCGCTGCAAATTCTTCGCGGCCGCTCTCGCCCTGTTCCTTCTGCTGCAAGGCTCCGCGCTGGCGGCGGACAAGGACAAAACCGTCACCGTTACGCTCCCGGCGTTTACCGTCACGCTCAACGATACGCCGCTCGACGCCGCGCACAGCGAATACCCGCCCATCGTCTACCGCGACATCACCTACATTCCCATGACCTACCACGCCTCGCGCTTTCTGCACCTCAAAAGCAACTGGTACCAGACCGAGCCCAAGGGCACACTGTTCGTCGGCTACAGTGAAGCAAGCGAGGACAAATGGATCGACACGCCCGCGAGCGGCAGAAATGCTTCGACTGTCCGTGCCGTGATCGCCGACTATCAGATCGCCGTCAACACGGTGGACAAAGGGCAGTTTCTCGACAATTCCGCCGAGCCCTATCCCTTGCTCAACTTCCGCGGCGTGACCTATTTCCCGCTGACCTGGCGCTTCGCCGTGGAGGAATTCGGCTGGGACTATCATTTCGACACAGAGACCGGCCTGACCATCCGCTCGACCGCGCAATTCCGCCCGGAGCTTGATGACACGCTGCTTGCAAGCTCCTCGCCGTCCGCCGCGCTGGCGCAGAAAGCCTACTTCTACAGCGCCGATCGGTCCGAATATGTGGGCTGTCCCTATTCCAACCAGTCCGGCGCCACCTTCGTCTACTGCAGAAGCGGCGAGGCGGCGGTGACGATCAACGCATCCGAGCTGTTTTCCGACGGCGAGTACCTCTTCACTTGGCAAGCCGGTGAAAACGGCACCGCCGCCCCTGTGCTCAAGGATGGCGTACTGACGGTCTCCGCCCGCCGGACGGACAGCGCCGGCCAGACGACCGTCACCCTCAAGATCGACCTGCGCAGCAAAGCGCTGCTCCCCTGATTTTTCCCGCAAAGGAGACTCACCTTGAACATCACCACCGTACTATTCGATCTGGACGGGACGCTGCTCCCGATGGATCAGGACGCCTTCACCACCGGCTATTTCAAGCTCCTCGCCAAAAAGCTCGCGCCCTGCGGCTACGAGCCGAAGTCCCTCGTGGACGCCATCTGGGCCGGCACGGCCGCCATGGTCAGAAATGACGGCTCGCGCACGAACGAGCAGGCCTTCTGGCAGAAATTTGCCGCCATCTACGGCGAGGAACGGGCCCGTGCCGACCAACCGCTTTTCGAGGACTTTTACGCAAACGAATTCAACACCGCGCGCGATACCTGCGGCTTCAACCCCGCCGCGGCGGAGACGGTCCATAAGCTCCAAGCGCGCGGCTATCGCGTTGCGCTCGCGACAAACCCGATCTTCCCCCACATCGCGACAGAGCACCGCATCCGCTGGGCCGGTCTCACGCCCGGGGATTTCGAGCTTTACACGACCTACGAGCGCTCGACCTTCTGCAAGCCGAACGTCGATTACTACCGCGAGGTCGCGCGCACGCTCGGCGTCCGCCCCGAGCAGTGCCTGATGGTCGGCAACGACGCGACGGAGGACATGTCCGCCCGCGCGCTGGGCATGGACGTGTTTCTTCTCACCGACTGTCTCATCAACGCGAAAAGCATCGACCTCTCCCCCTTCCCGCAGGGCGATTTTGCCGCGCTGAACGCCTATCTCGACCGCCTGAACATCGAAGCATAAAGAAGAAAAAGCCGCCGCACAAGGAGTGCGGCGGCTTTCCTTATTGCGCCTTTTTCTGCGCCTCGCGCTTTGCGCGCAGCGACGTGACGAGCCGGAACACCGTGGATACCAGCAGGATCGCCACGGCGATGCTCCCGGCGACGCCCGCCGTCTCAAGCCCCTTCTCGATCGCGGCGTGCATGTTGCCTTCGATGCCGTAGCTCATCGTGTAGTAAATGCCCGCGCCTGGCAGCAGCGGGATGCTCGAAATGACGAGGTAGGACGTGACCGGATACTTGCGTGAGCGCGCCATCACCTCGGAATAGACGGCGGAGATCAGCGCGGCGAAGAAGTTCATACCGTAAACGTCCAGCCCCATCTCGCGCAGCAGCAGATAGCCCATCCACGTTGCCACGCCGCCGAGCGCGCAGAGGGCACTCCCGCGCCCATGCACATTAAATAAGATGACAAAGCCCATGCACGCGGCAAAGATCATGATCGCCTGCTCCCACGCGGGATAGGACGCCGCGCCCGACGGCGCCGTGATGCCGTACACGCCGGAGGTCACCCGCCAGGCCGCCGCCGTGCCCAGCGCAATGGCAAAGGCCGAGAGCAGCACCTGCACGATGCGGTTGATGCCGGAGTTCGTGTCGCCGTAGATGATATCGCGCATCGAGTTTGTAATGAGAAGTCCCGGCACAAGGATCATCAGCGGACCGATGATGAGCGAATCGACATAATCGACCATGTGGAAGCCCGCGAGCAAATACGCCGGGACCGCCATGGCGAAGGCCGCCGCAATGGTGCTGAACAGCGGATTTGTCTCCAGCCGGTCCATCTGCCGCGTCACAAAGCCGATGATCAGGCCCATCAGCGCCCCCCAGGGGCAGTCGCGCAGCGTGCCGCCGAAAACAAGGCAGAAGCCCGCCGCCGCGAGCAGATTGCCGAGATAATAGACCGGCACAGAATGCTTCCGGCAGGCCGCAAGCGTCTCCTCGAGCCACTGCGCCGCGACCTCCGGCTCCGGCGTTTCCGCACAGATGCGCCGCGAAAGGGCGTTGAGCTTTTCCACGCCCTCCAAGTCGTTGCCGTGGAAGCCCACGCGCTTCATCACCATCAGCGGCTTTCCGTTCGCCGCCTCCAGGCTGACCATCACGCAGTTCGGGATGGCAAACGCCTGGCAGTCGATGCCGTAGGCGCCGATGATGCGCCGCATCGTTTCCTCCACGCGGAAGGTCTCCGCCCCGCTCAGCGCCAGATGGCAGCCGACGCGCGCGGCCAGGTCGGTCAAAAGGTAGTAATCCATAAGCACCTCAAAGCAAGTTTGTCAGATCTGTTCAATTTCGCGCTTATATTACAGCGAAATAACCAAGCTGTCAAGAAAAAACCGGCGGCGCGCAGCGACAAAAAAATCGCTGCGCGCACGCAAAAAACTGTTGCTATTTTCCTTTTCCGGCGCTATACTGTTCCGGTTCAAAAAATACCGTAAATCTCCAAAGGAGGGTCCCTTTTCTCATGGCAGATGTGAAAAAGCATGAGATTGACATGCTCCGCGGCTCGATCTGGAACAAGCTGCCGCGCTATGCGCTGCCCGTGGCGGCCACCGCCATCTTAGAGCAGCTGTTCAATGCCTCAGACCTTGCCGTCGTCGGCAACTTCACGGGCGACGCCAGCACCGCCGCCGTCGCGGCCGTGGGCGCGAACAGCCCTATCATCGGTCTTATCGTCAACCTCTTCATCGGCATCGCGCTGGGCGCGAACGTCGTCATCGCCAACGCCATCGGCTACGGGGACGACGACGCGGTGCACCGCGCCGTGCATACGGCCGTCGTGCTGGCCGTAGTCGGCGGCGTCGCCGTCGCGATTTTGGGCGAGCTGGCCGCCGCGCCGCTCCTGAGCCTTCTCAACGTGCCGGACGATGTGCTGCCGCTCGCGCTTTTGTACCTGCGCATTTACCTTCTCGGCATGCCGGTCATCCTGCTCTATAACTTTGAAGCGGCGATCTTCCGCAGCGTGGGCGATACGAAGGTCCCGCTCGCCGCGCTCGCCGTCTCCGGCATTCTGAACGTGCTGCTGAACCTCTTTTTCGTCGCGGTGCTGGGCATGACGGTCAACGGCGTCGCCATCGCGACGGTCGTGTCGAACGCCATCAGCGCCCTCCTGCTCTTCCGCCGCCTGCTACGCACGGAAAAGTGCATCCGCATGGACCCCAGGCACCTGCGCATCGACGGCGCGAGCTTAAAGCGCATCCTGAGCATCGGCCTTCCCGCCGGCATCCAGAGCGCCGTGTTCGCCGTTTCGAACATCGTCATCCAGTCCGCCATCAACAGTCTCGGCACCGTGGTCATGGCCGCCTCGAGCGCCGCGTTCAACATCGAGATCCTCGCCTACGACGTGCTTAACTCCTTCTCGCAGGCCTGCACGACCTTCGTCGGCCAGAACTACGGCGCGGGCCAGATCAGGCGCTGCCGCAAAACGCTCCTTCTGACGCTTCTTGAGGACTTTCTTGCCTCGGCTGCGGCCATCGTCATCGTGCTGCTGAGCGGAAAATTCCTGCTCTCCATCTTCAACAGCGATCCCGAGGTCATCGCGATCGGCTATACGCGCCTTGTCATCGTCTTTTCCGCCTACACCTTCAGCATGCTTTACGAGGTCATGTCCGGATACATGCGCGGCTTCGGCATCTCGCTCGCCCCCGCCATTCTCACGACGCTCGGCGTGTGCGGCGTGCGCATCGCGTGGATCAAGTTCGTTTTCCCCGTCAGCCGCAGCTTCCGCACCATCATGCTGGCCTATCCCGTGAGCCTTTCCACAACGGCGCTGCTCATCTTCATTGCCCTGATGGCCTGCCGCCCGTCGAAGCGCTTTGCCTCGCTCGAGCAGGAGCAGGAGCGCGCCGCTTAACGCGTCTCCTCCCCCTCGCAGCGCTGCCAGAAGCGGCGCACTGCCGCTTCATAGGTCTCCTTATCCATATAGTAGCTCATCGCGTGGTCCGCGCCGGGCACAACGAGCAGCTCGCAGGGCGAGTGGCAGGCGTTCAGGTTTTCGCGCGCCATCCTGAGCGGGACGAAATGGTCGTCCTCGCCGTGGATGAGCAGCACTGGCACGTCCGTCTCCGCGAGCGAGACGAGCGTGGAGCAGCTGCCCGCTCCGGCGGCGAGCCGCTTTTTGCAGATGCCGTCGGCAATGGGCGTTGCCAGAAGCGTCGGCAGGTGCAGGTTGTGGCCCATCACATACTGCCAGATATCCTGCGGGGACGTGTAGGCCGAGTCGGCGATCACGCCGCGCACCGCGTCGGGAAGCCCCATGCCCGCGGCCATGAGCACCGTGGTCGCGCCCATGGAAATGCCCGTGAGATAGATGGGAAGCTCCCTTCCGCAATGGTCCACGACCCAGCGCACCCAGTCAAGGCAGTCATAGCGCTCAGTGAGGCCAAAGCCGATGTAGGCGCCCTCGCTCTCGTTCTGCGCGCGCTGCTCCACATAGAGCACGCTGCATTTTTCCCTTTCCCAGAATTCCGACACCAGGCCGAAATCCCGATACCACGCCGAGCGCCAGCCGTGAAAGGCTATGAGGATGCGCTCGGCGTTTTCGCATTTGCGGAAGTGGCCCACAAGCGTCAGCCCCTCGCGGCTGCGCAGCAGCACCGTTTCCGCCGGCGCGGTGCCGAGCTTCTGCGCCGCCGCGCGCTGAGCGGCGCGGTAGCCCTCGTCCTCGCGCTCGCCGGTCAGGTGCGATCCCTTGCCGTGCAGCCTCTTTGGAAGCTCCCGCTTCATCGCAACGTCCATCAGCGCCTTCGTCGCGCCGTATGCCGCCACGCCGTATACCGCCGCCGCGGCCGAAAAAACCGCCGCTGCCTTCATTCCCTTTTTCATCTCGCTGCCTCCTTGTATCTAAACTGTAAACACTTGCTCCGCCCGCCGGACAAGCGAAATCCGCCGTGTTATACTGCATTCTAATTTCAAGGCGGAATTTTCCATTCCACTTTACCAGCGTAACAAAATCCTCCGGTTTTCGCTATGTTCAATTTTCCCCGTTTGTATGCAATCCACGCAAAAAGTGCGGACCGGAAGGAAATTTTTCAAGGAACGGAGCGATATTTTCCATGAACGAAGTCAAGTCCCCGAAAAAACCGCTGCTGTACTACTACCTCGTCGCCATGATGATCGTCGTGCTCTTCAACTTCATCGCGATGCCCTGGATCTCCGAGCACCAGATCCGCGACGTGGACTGCAACACCTTCGTCACCATGACCGAGCAGGGCGAGGTCGGCAAGGTCGAGATCCAGCAGCAGGACAACCGCATCCTTTTCACGAGCGCCGACGGCAAGACCGTCTACAAGACCGCCATGGTCCCGGATGATGACCTTGTGCAGCGTCTGCTCGACGCGGGCGTTTCCACCACGGGCGAGGAGTTCATGCGCATCCTGAACGCGCAGTAAAGGCAGTTGAATTCAAAAGAGGAGAATGGGCAAAAACGCCCGTTCTCCTCTTTTTTGCCCAAAGGGGCAAAACGGCGCATTTTGTTCCCCCATCCCTCGCCATTCCTGCATCTTTCCGCTTGTGAAATATGCACGGATATGCTATCCTGAGCCTTGCGTCCGTCGGCCGTTTTCGACCAGCGGTTCACATTCTCTAACCGCAACATCATATGAAAGGCAGGAAGGTTCCCTCTATGATGATCAACAAACGGCTCATCGGCACCGTGCCGGAGAGCAAAAAGTACATCGCGGGCAGCGTGGTGCTGCAATGGTGCTCGCTCGCCGCCAACATCGCGATGATGTACGCCGTCACGGCGCTGCTTGCCGCGCTCTGCGCGGGGACGCTCACGCGCAGAGCGCTCATCACGACCGCTGTCACCGCGCTCATCGCCGTCGCCGTGCGCTATGGCTGCACCGTGGGCGCGTCCCGCATGGGCTATTTATCGTCGAAAGCCGTCAAAAAGACGCTGCGCGCCGCGATCTATGAAAAGCTCCTTCGCCTCGGCGCGTCGTATTCCGAGCAGGTCAAGACCTCCGAGGTCGTGCAGGTCACGGTCGAAGGCGTGGACCAGCTCGAGACCTACTTTGGCGCGTACCTGCCGCAGTTTTTCTATGCCATGCTCGCCCCGCTCACGCTCTTTATCGTCCTCTGCTTTGTGAGCGTCCCGGCGGCGGCTGTGCTGCTCATCTGCGTGCCGCTCATCCCCGTCGCCATCGCGGCGGTGCAGACCTGGGCGAAAAAGCTGCTCTCAAAGTACTGGGGCCAGTATACGGCGCTGGGCGACACCTTCCTTGAAAACCTCCAGGGCCTGACCACCCTGAAGATTTATGAGGCCGACGGCTTTAAAAACGACGAGATGAACGTCGAAGCCGAAAAGTTCCGTAAGATCACGATGAAGGTCCTCACCATGCAGCTCAATTCCATCACCATCATGGACCTCATCGCCTACGGCGGCGCGGCGCTCGGCGTCATCATGGCCGCGACGCAGCTGCGCGCGGGGAAGATCGATCTCGCGGGCGCGCTGCTCATCATCCTGCTGGCCGCGGACTTCTTCATCCCCATGCGCCAGCTCGGCTCGTTTTTCCACATCGCCATGAACGGCATGGCCGCGAGCGACAAGATCTTCCGCCTGCTCGACCTTCCCGAGCCCGCGCAGGGCGGTCTCCCCTGTCCCGAGGGCGATATCGTCTGCCGCGGTCTGCACTTTTCCTACGAGCCGGAGCGCGAGATTTTACACGGCGTGGACCTCACCATCCCGCAGGGCAGGTTCGTCTCGCTCGTCGGCGAGTCGGGCTGCGGCAAATCGACCGTCTCCGCCCTGCTCATGGGCCGCAGCAAGGGCTACACCGGCTCTCTGACCATCGGCGGCGCGGAGCTGCGCGACATCGACGAAGCGAGCCTGATGCGGCATATCACCTATGTCAGCCACCAGAGCTGCCTCTTCAAGGGCACCGTGCGCGACAATCTCCTGATGGGAAGGCCCGGCGCGGGCGACGACGCGCTCTGGCAGGCCCTCGATCAGGTCAATCTCGCGGACTTTCTCAAGGGCGAAAAGGGCCTTGACACGCCCCTTACCGAGCGCGGTGAGAATCTTTCGGGCGGCCAGCGCCAGCGCTTAGCGCTCGCCCGCGCGCTGCTGCACGACAGCCCCGTCTACATCTTCGACGAAGCGACCTCCAACATCGACGTTGAGAGCGAGAACGACATCATGGCCCAGATCCACGCGCTCGCCAGACACAAGACGGTGCTGCTCATCTCGCACCGGCTTGCGAACGTCACCGCGTCGGATGAAATTTACGTGCTCGAGCGCGGCCATATCGTTCAGCACGGCACACACGCCGCGCTTCTGGCGCAGGGCGGCGCGTATGCAGCACTGTGGTCTGCCCAGCAGGCGCTGGAGCATTACGGGAAGGAGGCCGCAAAATGAAAAAGAGAAGCGGATTCACCGTCATGGCGCAGCTCATCGGCCTTGTCAAACCCCTCGGCGGCTACATGGTCCTCGCCATTCTGATGGGCCTTGTCGGCCACCTCTGCGCCGCGTTCATCACGATCTTCGGCGGCTTTGCCGTGCTCGACCTTCTGGGCTTTGAAACGCCCGTCTCTCTGACAGCGGTATTCATCTGCGTGCTGCTGTTCGCGCTCGTGCGCGGCATCTTCCGCTACGCCGAGCAGTCCTGCAACCACTTTATCGCTTTCAAGCTCCTTGCCCTCATCCGCGACCGGGTCTTCCGCGCGCTGAGACGGCTGTGCCCCGCAAAGCTTGAGGGCCGCGGCCGCGGCGATCTCATCTCCGTCATCACCTCGGACATTGAGCTTCTGGAGGTCTTTTACGCGCACACGATCTCCCCCGCGGCCATCGCGCTGCTGTTCACGCTCATCATGTGCCTGCTTATCGGGCGCTGTCACGCGCTGCTCGCGCTGCTCGCGCTCGCCGCCTACGTCTGCGTCGGCGTCGTCATCCCGCTCATCACGTCCCGCCGCTCGGGCGACACGGGCCTTCGCTTCCGCATGGAGTCGGGCGCGCTTTCGTCCTTCGTGCTCGACAGCCTGCGCGGCCTGAACGAGACCATCCAGTACGGCGGCGGCGCAAAGCGCCGCGCGGAGATGGACGCGCACACCGACGCGCTCTCCCAAGAGGAAGAAACGCTCAAGCGCCTGACCGGGCAGAACGCAGGCATCACGAACACCGCCATCCTGCTTTTCGACCTCGCGATGCTCTTTTCCGCCGCGGCGCTCGTGCAGCGCGGCGCGCTGACGTTTGACGGCGCGCTCATCGCGGTGCTCGCGCTCTTTTCGTCCTTCGGTCCCGCCGTCGCGCTCGCGAATCTCGGCGCCACGCTGCAAAACACCTTCGCCGCGGGCAACCGCGTGCTCGACATTCTTGACGAATCCCCCGTCGTGGACGAGGTCAGCGGCGAGCGCGAGCTTTCCTTCACCGGCGCAGAGGCCGGGCACGTCACCTTCTCCTACGGCGGGGAGGATATCCTCTCCGACCTCTCCGTCTCCTTCCCGGAGGGCAGCGTCGTGGGCATCGTGGGGCGCAGCGGCAGCGGCAAATCGACGCTTTTGAAGCTCCTCATGCGCTTCTGGGACGTGCAGAAGGGCCACGTCCGCCTCTCCGGCACCGACGTTTCCCATATCAACACCGGAAACCTGCGCGAGATGGAGAGCTTCGTCACGCAGGAGACGCATCTCTTCCACGACAGCATCAAAAATAACCTCCGCATTGCAAAGCTCGACGCGACCGACGAGGAGATCGCCGCGGCCTGCAAAAAGGCCGCCGTACATGAATTCATCATGACGCTGCCGCAGGGCTACGACACGCCCGTCGGCGAGCTGGGCGACACGCTCTCCGGCGGCGAGCGCCAGCGGCTTGGCCTTGCCCGTGCCTTCCTGCACGACGCGCCGTTCATGCTCCTTGACGAGCCGACGAGCAACTTAGACAGCCTGAACGAGGCCGTCATCCTGAAATCCCTCCACGAGCAGCGCGCGGGCAGGACCGTTGTGCTCGTATCCCACCGCGCGTCCACCATGCGCATCGCCGACACGGTCTATTCCGTCGAGCACGGGAGGATGAGCTGATGCAGAATGCCGAAATCAGGCGTGAGAAAAAGCGGCTCGAGCGCGAATAGCAGCCAAAGCCCTGAAAAAGCAAAAAGAGGACCGGCCCGCTGGGCCGGTCCTCTTTTTGCTTTGCTGTGCTTCGCGGGTGATCAGGCCTTACTTGGTCTGATTGCCCTCGCTGAGCTTGAGATAACGCAGGATCATCGTAGCGGCCTGCGCGCGGGTCGCGCCGCCGTTCGGGTCGAGGCGGTTGCCGCCCACGCCGTTCACGATGCCGCGGCTGTAGGCCCAGGACATCGCCTCGGCGGCGTAGGACGCGATCTGGCTGCGGTCGGCGAAGTCGGGCATCGTCGTGCCGTTCGCGCTCACGTCCACGCCCTTATACTGGGCGTAGCGCCACAGGATCGCGGCCAGCTGCTGACGGGTGATGAGATCATCCGGGGCAAACTTCGTCGCGGAATAGCCGTTGACGATGTTCTTCTCCGCGGCCCAGTTGACAGCGTCCTCATAGTAGCTGCCCTTGACCACATCGGTGAAGCTGCTCTGGCTGGAAGCGCTCTGCTTGCCATCCACACGGTAGAGGATCGTGACGAGCATCGCGCGGGTCAGCGCGCCGTTGGGCGCGAAGAGCCGGTCGGACACGCCGTTCATATAGCCGCGGTCCACAATGCCGGTCACGTCGTCGTAGAACCAGTCGCCGTTCTTGACGTCGTCAAAGCGGGAGTCCTGGTTGCCCTGGTTATTACCGTTATTGCCGGGCTTGGAAGGCGTAGAGGGCGTGGAAGGCGTGGTGGGAACCAGCAGCAGCACGTCGATATCGGCGCTCTTCACGCTCGCGTCGCTGCCATCCTCCCTGAGCGTAAAGCCGAGGGTGGTAGCCGTCTCCACATCGACGCCGTCGTAGCTGAAGGTCAGCTCGGCGACCTTGCCGGTGAAGGAATCGGTGCAGGCGTAGCCGATGGTGACCTCGCCGCTCTTCTGGGCCATGCTGTGCAGCGTCACGCCGCCGTAGGTCACGCCCTTGAGCGTCAGGAGCTTTGCGTCATAGCTGAGGGTGAACAGGCCGTTGGTGCTGTCCGCCGCCATCACGGGGACGGTCACGGTCTTGGCGTTGGCGTCCACCTTGATGTTGTCGTTCGTGGAGATGTCGTTCTGATCCGCCACGGTCACGGCGTTCAGGCTGCCGGTATTCTCCGCGCTGGCGCGCAGGGGCTCGAAGCTCTCGGTCTCCTCGTTGTAGCGCAGCGTCGGCGCGGGAGCGGCCGTCTCTTCGGGCATGTTGGAGGAAACGTGCAGCAGCGCCGCGGGCCAGACGTCACGGCCGTAGTTGCCGATCTCGGTGGAAACATAGCGCTGGATGCTCTCGTCGAAGGTCAGGCGGTAGAGCGTGTTGGACGAGCCGTTGAAGATGGAGGCGTACAGCGCGCCGTCGCTGCCGACGACCATGGAGGAATAACCGGCGTAGTACTGATCGGTGGGGATGCTCACGCTCAGGTCGGTCGGCGTGATGGAGCCGATGAAGCTCGTGCGGGTGCCGCCGTAGCTCTGCTCCTCATACACGTTCAGGCGGTGGATGCGGCAGGAGCTGTCGAGCACGTAGACGACCTCGCTGTCGTACTCCACGGTGGACCAGCCGTAGTAATCGGGCACCTCGACCTTCTCCGTGCCGCCGGTGGCGATACCCACGACGATGGCGTTCATGCTGCGCGCCTGCCAGTTGGTCTCGGTCATCGGGTCAAACGGGAGAATGAGGTAGTTGTCACGCACGGCGTAGATCTTATCCGTGCCGTCCGCGGAGTAGACATTGCTGTACGCCATGTCGTAGAGCGGGTAGTTGTTGTCGTAATAGTTGGAGCTGCTGGGGACAAGGTCCGTGCCGTCCGCGGCGCTGAGCTTGTGCATCGTGCCGGAGGTGGAGGTCAGCAGGTAGTAAGCGTCGCCGCCGGGGATCTCGGTCACGCACTTGGTGTAGTAGGTCTTGTCCAGCGCAACGGTCTCCTGCCAGTTATACTGGTTGCCGGAGAGGTTCCAGGTGTACATCATCGGGCGGCCGGTGCTGTCCATCAGCACACCGTCCACGGTGAGCTCAAGACCCTCGACCGTCACGGTGCAGTCGGCGTAGACCGACGGGTCGGCAGCGGAGCTGACGCGGACCGTCGCCGTGCCGTTGGCGACACCGGTGACAACGCCCTTGGCGTCGACCGTCGCGATGTCGGGATTCAGGGAGGTATAGGTCACGCTGCGCTCGCTTGCTTCAAGGTTCCAGGGCAGGACCTGCACCTCGAGCTGCGCGGTGTAGCCCTGCTGCACGGTCACGTTCGCGCGGTCGAACACGACGCGCTCAACGATACCCTTGGACTCCGTCCAGCTGTCGTCCACCGTCCAGTCGGGGCAGAAGAGACTCGTCACGTCGCTGTAGAGGGACGCGCTGGCTTTCGACCACTTCTTCTCAACGGGGTCAACCTCGACATAGTCCACATAGTAGCCGGACTTGGCGACCCAGGCGATGACCTTGCGCTCGGCGTCATACGCCATGGCCTGATACTCGCTGTTGTAGTTATCGTAGGAGGAAGAGGAATTCACGACGAGCTCCGGCGAGTCAATGGTGTCGAGCGTGAAGCTGTAGACGCCGCTGTACTCGCTGCTGTCGCTCGCGTTGGTCTTGTACTTGCCGCAGTAGAACTTCTCGCCGTCGAAGGCCAGCGTCTTGGTGAAGCCCGCCTGACCGCCGATGTAGCCGTGCTCGCGCGTCGCGCCGGTCATCTTGTCGAAGGAGATGAGAAGGCCGTCGTCAGTCACGCCGTAGATGCGGTCGGTCGTGCTGTCGTAGGCCATGTCTCTGAGAACGTAGCCCAGGCGGCAGACGTAGATGAGGCCGTCCAGATCGTCAGCGGGCGCGGCATAGAGCTTGCCCGTGTCGCCCGTCACATACATGTAGGAGCCGACCGCCGTTGCGGCATAGGGCATGATGGTCGCGTAATCGCTCAGGATATCCTTGGACCAGTAGTAGCTGCTGCCGGGATAGACGGTGAACCATCTGCCGTCGCGGGTATCGAAGAAGATACGGGACGGACGCGGGCCCGGCGTGCCGATGGTCTGCTTGAGCTTGTAGGTCGTGAAGTTCGCGGCGTAGTCGCCCACAGAGATCACGAAGCGGTAGCCGCTGATGTTGCCGAGAGGGATCTCGAACGTCACGCTCTCGCCGCTCTTGGCATCCTCGGGCGCGGCCATGCGGGTGAGGATTTTGCGGCCGGTGTTGTCATACAGGATGACGCCGGCGAGGTACTGATCGTCCTTCGCGGTCACGCGCAGAACGTTCTTTTCGGTATCGACCACGATGCTGCTCTCGTCGATGACGGGGGCCTCGTTATCGATGGTGAACTGGACGGTCTTGCTCGCGCCGTCGCCGAGCGCATCCCAGTCCACGCTGCCCTCATCGTCCACATACAGCTCCGGCGCGGCGGTCAGCTTCAGCTCGCCGTGCTCGCCGGGCTGCATCTCGGGCTGCAGGCCGATCTCAAGGGTCTGCTCGGTGCCGACCCAGCTCTGGATGGAATAGTAGAAGTACGCCGCGGGGACCTCGCCGCCGTAGACGGGCTCCATCAGCGCGGTGTTCGTGCTGGTGTTCGTCGCGGTCGCGCGCACAGCCGCCGCGTTGCGGATGGGCGCGAACTTCCAGGCGTAGAAGTAGTCGCCGCGCTCAAGGTTGATGGCGTTGCGCTCGGGGTGATAGGTCTCATCCGGCGTAACGGGGTTGCCGCCGAAATAGTAGGCCGCGCTGGGCTTGTCGCCGTAGATGACGCCCACGGCGTTGGCGTTATAGCTGCCGTAGTAGGGCGCGCGGGTCTCTTCGAGGTCCGCGTTGTCGGCCACGTCGTACATCGAAGCCTCGGTCCAGCTGCCGTAGAAGCCGAACACGGGCACGGACAGGGTCGGCGCGGCCACGCCGTCGTCAACGCTCTCGGCCGCCGCAAAGACATAGCCCTCGAGATAAGCGCCCACGGGGTAAGCCTCGAGGGTCTCGCGGTCAGCATCGGACAGGCTCACCTTGACGGTCACCTCCACGCTGCCGTTCGCCGGGACCGTGACAAGGCCCTGGAACAGGTGGAGCATCAGATAGACATCATAGGTGGTCACAGCGCCGTCACCGTTGAGGTCGGCCTTGTCGCTGTGGAAGATCTCGCTTTTTGCGCCGGTGACATAGTCGAGCAGCGCCTGAGCGTCCGCACGGTTCACCGTGCCGTCGCCGTTGAAGTCGCAGTTCTTGAGGCTGTTGGACACCGTCGAAACGGACTTGCCGTCCACAACGAAGTCAACGTTCGGCATGAGCATGGCGGTGTTCGTGCCGAGATAATCCACACCGCTTTCGGTGTAGAGCTCCTGCGTGAAGAAGTCGCCGGAGAGCGCATACGCCATTTCAAGATCGCTGAGGTTGTTCAGCTTGAGCTTGAAGGTGTACTCGCCGCTGCGCGCGGCGTCCTCGCCGAGCTCGACCTTGACCTTGCCGTCAGGCATGCCGTCCACGGTCAGGTAAACCGGGGTCTGGATGGCCGCGTGAACGTTGGCAAAGCCGGAGCCCTGCTGGAATACGGGATAGTAGTTGCCGCTGCCCGCCTCGCTGCGCATCGGGATAGAGGTGGACATCAGCAGCGCCTGCGTCAGCGCGCGGCTGTTGAGATCACTTGCCGTGATATTGTTTTCCTTGAGGTACTGCTGCACCTGCGCCGCCATACCGGCGACCTGCGGGGCCGCCATGGACGTGCCGCTCATCAGCTCATACTGGTCGGTCGCCTTCACGGAACCGTTGACGGAGTAGATGCTGCCGCCGGGCGCGGAGATCTCGGGCTTGAGGGACAGGTCGCCCGGAACGCCCCAGGAACTGAAGGAGCTCATCGTGAGGTATTCGGACTCGAGATAGTTCGCGCTCTCCTTGCCGTAGACGGTGAGCGTGCCGGTGTAGTACTTGAGACCGCCCTCGGTGGTGTGCTCGGTGCCGTTGGCCTTAGCGAGCTCACCCGCGGACTTGGCGGTGAACACCGCGGGGACGCTGTAGCTGTAGCCGCTCAGGTCCATGTTGATAAGACCGGACTCGTAGTTGTAGATGACCACGGCCTTTGCGCCGAGAGATGCCGCGTTGTTTGCCTTATCGACCAGATTGAATTCGCCGCGCTGGCAGAAAACGATCTTGCCGCTCAGGTCCATGCCCGCGTAGTCCTCGCTCGTGCCGTAGCCGTCGATATAGAGGTAGTCCTGCTGCGTGCCGGAGCCGTCGGCGGAGGTATCGAGCGTCGTCATCGAAGCGTTGCCGAACGGCGTGCCGGCGGAGCTCGTCAGCGACTCGGCATACACGACCGACTTGCCGCCGATCTCGAGCTTGGCGCTGATCATGCCGTCGTTATCCACAGAGGCGACGGTCAGCGCGTTTTCATAGGAACCCGGCGCACCGACGGTATCGTAGTTGACGCCATCGGAATACAGCTCGCCGCTGGTGGTATATTCCGCCCAGTAGGTGCTGTTGCCCGCGGAGATCACGCACACCATGCCGCTCTCGACAAGGCTTGCCATGATGTCGGCATAGGCGGCCTCGGAGGCCTTGGCCGTACCGGCGGCCGCAGAGCCGAGGGAGAGGTTGACGGAATCCGCGCCCAGCAGGATCGCGTCCTCGATGCCGGCCATGATGTCGGCGTCATAAGCGCCGCCGCCCGCACCGAACACCTTCATGATGATCAGCTGCGCGTCGGGCGCCGCACCGGCCACATGCACCGCGTCCACCGCGTCCACATATGCGCCGTCCTTCTTGATGTAGCGGTTCGCCGCGGAGATACCGGCGACGTGGGAGCCGTGCTCGCCCTGGGAATCGTTGTCGTGGGTCACGTCGAGGTTGGCGTCCACGTAGTTATAGCCGAAGGGGACCTTCTCGTTGATGTAGAGCTGGTCGGCCGTCAGGCTGCCGTTCGCCTTTTCATAGGCGTTGAGCTTCGTGAGGACGCTGGCCGTGTCCGCCGCCGTCATCAGGCTGTAGCTGCGGCCGGTCTCCTTCTCCTCCTGCGCGATCGCATAGGCGAACGCGTCCGGGTCGAAGGACTGGTGGTCGGTGTCAAGACCGGTATCGATCACGGCGATGCGCGTACCGGCGCCCGTGTAGCCCTCCAGCCAGCTGGCCTGCGCGCCGGTCATCTGACCGGAAACGGCCGTGTTGGGCTGATAGGTGCCGCCCACGGAGACGACATCCGGCAGATAGCGCGTCTCTTCAACGACCATCTTGACGCCGGACATCGCGGCGATGCGGTCGATCGCGCTGCGGGGGACGTTCGCGGAAATAATGTTCGCCGCCAGCGTCAGGTTCCACACAACGTCCATCTTGCGGCCCGCGAGCACCTGTGTTTCAATTCTCCTGCACAGGCTGTTCTGCGTGCTCTGCAGACGCGCGCGGTACTGCATGGCGCGGCTGTTTTCCGCAATGCTCTCCGTCGCGTAGCCCGCGTCCAGGGTGGACGCGTCCTCCAGAACGATGGAGACTCGCACCACTTCATTCGGGTCCTGGGCCTCCTGCGCGCCGTAGGTCGCTACGCCGCTGTCAAAGGCCTGCAGCCCGTCTCTGGGGTCTGCCAGGCTGGTGTCGCTCTCGTCCGCCTTTTCCGCGGTGAGATGCACCAGTCCGTCACTTGTCTGCCCGTTGTTCGCCGCCCATGCCGGCGTCATCAGACTGAACGTCATGACAAGCGCCATCAGCAGCGAAAGCAGCCGGCTCAAGTGCCTTCTACTCATAATCTTGCCCTCCTTGTTTTAGCGCAACCGCGGTAGACTGCTCAATGTTCTATCGCGATATGGCATTGGTATTATTATACTGTTTGCCTTCTTTCACTGTCAAGCAGATTTTCTCTGCGCGTTGACAGGAAAGCGTCCTGTCAAACTATCCCGAATTTGTTGTATTTGACAAATACTGACAAATATGCCATAATATTTTCCGTTATTCGCATACCATCATGAAGGAATCTAATGAGAAAGGGAGGCACTTGCTCCCACATGGACTATTCATCCGAACTGAATTTTATTCTGGAAGCACTCTGCTACCTGGGGCTGCGCGCCAATGAATCCGGGCGCCAGGCCCGCGAGGAACGGTTTCTGAGCAAGGGCGTGGGGAGCCTTGCGGAGTTCCGCGCCGTCTACGCGCCCTATCAGGCCCTGCGGCAGAAGGCGGACGCGCTGACGGGTCTTTCCGAGGCGCAGGTCATGCCGCTTTTCACCGATCTTCTGGGCGATCCCTACCCGTCCGGCGGCTGCTTTTCTGCGCCGATGCTGCTGCTTCTGCCGCTCGCCTGCGCCCACGAGGGGGACCTTGACAGCTTTGCCGCCAAGGCGCTCGCCTGCACGCCGGACGAAACGGCGCGCAGCATTCTCATCTCGCTCGACCTCACGCACCTGCTCGAGGGAGAGGACGGAGACGCCGAGGGCGTGCTGCTGCGCTGCCTGCTCTCATCGGACCTGCCCAAAAGTGCGCGCGTGAACCTTGCCGCCGTGCAGAAAAACCACCGCGCCATCCTTGAGCAGGTCCTTCCCCTGCTCGAGCGCACCGTCGCCGCGCTCAGGCAGCTTGCGCCGGAGCTTGATACGCTTGCCGCCGGCCTGACGCGAGAGGTGGAGGCCGCCGGCTGCGAGGCCTGCCTGCGCGAGACCACCTCCTTCCCCGCCGGGTATCCCATCGCCCACCTGCGTCCGCTCGTGTTCGACCCCAGCACCAACCTCTGCCTTGACGCGCCCGCGCCGGACGGCAGCTACACCGTTTACTGCGGCGTGCTCCGCCCCACCCTGCGCCATATGCAGGTCGCCGCGCAGGCCACGCTCGAGCAGATCTACGAGTGCATCCGCCTTCTCGGCGACCGGACGCGCTTCGACATTTTCTGCTATCTCCAGAATCACCCCGCCTACGGGCAGGAGCTTTCCAAGCACTTCGGCCTGGCGCGCAACACCATCCACCACCACATGAGCCAGATGTTCAAGGCCGGGCTCGTCAACTGCACGATGGAGGGCACGCGCGTGTACTACAGCATCGACAAGGACCGCTACAACCGCCTGCTCGAGCAGCAGCGCGTCCTCCTTCTCGGCGGCTACCCCGGCGAGTAAGTCAAGACCACCCCTCTAAGGGGAGGCTTAGCAAAGCCCTATAAGGGCTTAATACAGCCAGCGCCTAAAAGGCGCTGGCTTTCACTTCGTTCATGCCATTGTGGACTGATTACTTGGCCGGCCCCTTAAAAGGGTCTTCCAATTCCTTTGTTGTGATTTTATCCATCATCTGGCCGTGCGTCTCTTGCTCACGTATGTACTTCCGTATCGAGGGCGATTCACCTGATTCTATATCTCAATATTGCCTCATAAATACCGATATTTTTTGATTTCGGCGTGTTTTCTGCACAAACAGCCACTATATAACTTCATGCAATTCCATACTGCTCCACGCCGAAATGGTGTAAAAATGGTGTATGGAAAATCGGATTGCAGACGCGAAAATGACACACTACTACCGCCCCAAAAATCGAATGAAAGCTCTGATGAAGCACACAGCCATCGGCATGACCACCCAACGGATATGCCGATGGCTGTTTCATTTTTTGCTGCATTTCGGGGCGAATATCGAGAAAAACATTTCCAGTATGCCGCTTGTTTTCCATCCTAATATAAGTTGCTCCACGCCTTTATATCATGCATTGGGCGTGTAGTTTAAGGACGTAATCGGCATTTACGAGAGCCACGCTCATTCTGCCAAGCCTTATCTGAAATTGTTTGTCGAATTTTGCATTTTATCAGTTATAACTTATAGTTTTTCAATTTCTCCATTGAGTTTCAATCGTAAGTGTGATATACTGTGGTCAGTCACGGAAGGAGGGTGAAGTTTTATGATCAAACGCGAACTGTATATGAGCCGTATCCGTCCTTTTCTCGGAACGGAGCTGGTCAAGGTCATGACCGGTATCCGCCGCTGCGGAAAGTCGGTCATGTTGGAGCTGATCAAGCAGGAGCTTACAGAGTTCGGCGTCAGCCGGGCGCAGTTTATCTCCATCAATTTTGAAGACATGAGCTATTCCCACCTGCAAACCGCACAGGCTCTGCATGACGAGATCACCAAACGCGCCAAGGAGATCGGCGGCAAGGTCTACCTCTTTTTCGATGAGATTCAGGAGGTCAAGGACTGGGAGAAGTGCATCAACTCTCTCCGTGTTTCGCTGGATTGCGACATCTACATCACCGGCTCCAATGCAAAGCTGCTGTCCGGTGAGCTTGCGACCTATTTGGGCGGACGGTATGTGGAGTTTGTGATCTATCCGTTCTCCTTCGGGGAGTTCATGGAGCTATATCGCTCAATTGCGCCCGATGCGTCCATCCAACAGTGTTTCCAAAAGTACCTGCTCGCCGGAGGGATGCCCTATCTTGCAAATCTCCGCTATGCGGATGCGCCGTCCAAGCAATATCTTCACGATCTGTTCAACTCTGTCCAGCTCAAGGACATCGTGAAGCGGAATAAAATCCGGGATGTTGACCTGCTGGAGCGGATCATTGCCTATGTGATCGCCAATGTGGGAACGACCTTCTCGGCGACCTCGCTTGCGAAGTTCCTGAAAAACGAGCAGCGCACCGTTGCCCCGGAAACAATTCTGAACTATATCAAATACTGCTGCGAGGCGTATCTGTTCTATCAGGTGAAGCGGGAGGATTTGCAGGGCAAACAGATCCTTGCCTCCAATGAGAAGTATTATATTGCCGACCACGGTATCCGCGAGGCGGTCTTCGGCGGCAATATGCGGGACATCAATCTCATTCTGGAAAACATCGTCTATCTGGAGCTGCTGCGCCGGGGCTATAAAGTGACTGTCGGCAGAACAGGCGATAAGGAAATTGATTTTGTATGCGACAAGCGCGGCGAAAAGTTGTATGTTCAGGTCACTTACCTGCTGGCATCGGAAGAAACGGTCAACCGTGAGTTCGGCGCGTATGACTCTATCCGCGACAACTTTCCGAAATACGTTGTTTCCCTCGATGAGTTCGACATGAGCCGAAATGGGATCAAGCACCGGAATATCCGCGACTTCCTCTTGGCGGAGGAATGGAACTGAACATGAAACCCGGCATCACGTCAAATGGCGCGATGCCGGGCTTTGTTGTTGCGTTTCGGGGCTTTTTTTGAGGATAAAACCGCCTGTGCGCCGTTTGCTTTTCTTTGCCATATTGACATACTACGCTCCATCCATCATGGTAACTGTACGCTCTCGGAACAAAGAATAAACACTTTCTCACTGAATATCAGGGATTATTCTGCGTCATTGCTCGGCGTAACAGGGCGAAAGTCCTCCTGCACTCCTTTATTGAGGTCAAAGCACGTGGTCTTTGCATCAGCAACCCAGAAACCACGCACCTTGTAACGCTTGCAGGGAATCCAATCCTCGCCGGTAACAGCGCGAAGCGGGTCAAGCAGATTCTTGTTGGAAATCGTAACAACACCTTTCTGTTCACCTCTCGGCTTGGAAAACTTGAAGCCCTTCGGTTCGTTTCTCTTGCAGGAACGGATCGCAAACATCCATTCTGCCCCTTAAATATTTCCTGTAATGCTTATGCTGTCGATACCGTCACTCAATTCTCCGGTAGCACCACACCAATTACAAGTGGCAATGCGAGATTTGCCATTCCAGCAATTCAGCTTGCCACAGCTACAGTAGAAGAAACCTTTGGTGCCACAGCAGGGACAGCCGGGATATTCCTCTCCCTGAATTAACGCACCGGTAATCTTTGTTTTGTCATAATCTTCGTTCAAAGCAGTCTTTTCTTGAATGGGAAACGCCCCAAGTATATTTCCAATCCCGTCCGATACGCTCAAAACGAATATGCTGAGAACGCCCAACTGTCCGTTCGTGCTTTTCGTCGGCACAAAGAAACTGGTCAAGCGAAAGGAGTTTGAACAGTTCATCAGTGAAAAACTGGTGATATAAGCGGCTTCGGAAGATTTGCAAATAAGTGGAGAGTTTTTTCACACGATGGCTTGAGAAGGAGGACGTTATATGCTATAATTTATGTGTAGTAGTGTGTCCTTTTTCGCAAGCGCGGAAAGGATACAATCTATGGGTAAGAATCTAAAAGGCAAAGAATGCGGTAAGGGTATCTGCCAAAGAAAGGACGGATTATATCACGCACGTTTTGTAGACAAAGCAGGAAAACGACATGAGAAATATTTCCAGACGGTTCCCGAAGCGCGTAACTGGATCGAGCAGGCGAAATATGCTGACAAGCACGAAGACGTGTTTGTTCCATCGGACACGACGGTTGACGGATGTATTCCCGGATTTTCTCCGGGGCAACCGCTTCATTCAGGCAATCGCCCACAAGCAGCGGCTCGCCTAGATCGTAGAAACTGAAATTGCCGCCTGTACCATCCACGGCGTTCTTGCCCTCGCCGTAGCCCTTGATGACCCGCTTGACGCGCTCGGCGGTGATGCTGTCGGCGTAGTCCATCATCTCGACAAGAATGAACTTGCGGTGACCGCCGTCAGAATTCAAGTTCAAAACGGCTTGTCCTGTTGTCCCTGATCCTGCAAAACTGTCCAAAACAATATCGTCATCATGCGTGATTGTTCTGATAGCCTCCATCACATACTCAACTGATTTAGGTTGCGGAAAATCATTTTTATTTGCTCCGGGAAAAATCTGACCAAAAGCGACCTGCCCTTTTTCGGTAAAAAATTGCGGATTATTCCAGATAGTGAACAGCTTTTGCCTGACGGTTTCGCCATCTGTTGCAGCGTAAGATTTGCGATAGATTTTCCACGCACCGGCTTTCTTTTGTGCAACAAGCAGTTGTGTGCTTTTTGATGCCAATTCAGTACCCCATGTCCAGCAGCCCTCATACCCATCGGGCCAAGTCGGGTATATTTCAATGTTGTGCTGTTCATCTTTTTCAAGGCTAACTGTCCCATCATCAGCATTTGCGTATATTGGATACCAGAGATTCGGACGGTTTTCTTTGCCAAACTCACGATGTGTGTTTCTTAATTCCAGCAAACGGTATTTGCCGCCCGCATCGGACAATTTGTAATCCTTTTCAATTTTGGCATCGTCTTTCTCCACACTAAACCATCCAGCTGGAACAGCGGACTTTGTATAAACCAGCAGATACTCATGACAGGTTGCAAAGTATTTGTCCTGGCTTCTGCCTTTCGGATTGCAAAGAAGTGTAATTTGGGCAGTAAAATTCGATGCACCAAAGATTTCATCCATAATTGAGCGCAAGTAAAAAATCTCGTTGTCATCGAGACTTATAAAAATTGCGCCATCATCAGATAGCAATTTATAAAGCAATTTTAGACGTGGGTACATCATACAAAGCCATTTATCATGGCGCGTTAGGTCCTCGCCAGCTTTTCCAACTAATTCACCAAGCCAGCGCAATATTTTGGGGTCATTGACATTATCGTTGTAGACCCATCCCTCGTTTCCTGTGTTGTAGGGCGGGTCTATGTTCCTGCTCATTTGGATACAAAGAAAAAGCCCTCTCCGGGGCAAAATACCGCCGAAAAAGGCATAAAATAAGGGCTTTCGAGGTCAAATCACGACTTCGGAAGCCCTTGTTTCGTTATTCAATTATGGGTTGGCTGCTTGGTGGCTCCATGCGGTGTAAGCCTTGCGGTGTAAAAAATCGAGGGTAAAAATGCAATCGTTAAAAGGTTTGGAATAATTAAAAGGTATACCAATCTGCCAAGTTAATAATTTCTTTCTTTTGCTTGATGGCCTTCTCCACAAATTTACTTGAACCACCCATTGAATGACGCACAAAGCATACCACCACTTGGGACTCCTTTAACATCCAATCATTTCTCCAAGAAATAGCAAATCGTAGTGGTACATTTTCAAGTCCCTCTGGATACACCGTTTCCATCGGTTCAATAAAGCCATAGCCTCCCTTTTAAGTTTACTTTCGTCTTTTTGAACCAGGAACGTTTTGTTTTTCAGTGCGCCGCTGTCCCTCTAATAGTGTTCCAAAAAATCCTTTTGGCTTTCGTCTGCTTGGTGTACCAAAGAGAATTGACAACGCACTTTTCCTACGTCTTGCCATAATAATGCACCCTTTTAAACCTTTGTTCGCAAGAAACCGTTCTTAAAAGCGTCAGGGAAAATAAATGTCTTTTCTCCTTTAGTGAAAGATACCTTTATGTGCTTAAGGACTTTATCCAATTGAGTTACCGTACCCTCGCCGAACACCTTATGAACAACAATTGACCCCACCGACACATCAATATTGGCCTCTGGTTTATTACCCTGAACAGATATCGGTGCTGTAACCTTGATATCTTGCCGTTCCGGCACTATGGCTGATGCATTCGACTTAATTGGTGTAGACGATTTTGATTGTTTAGGAACAGAGGTGGATACCGACTTCTTTGTAGCCACAGGTGTTTCGGTTATAGGAATTTCAGTTGAGGGCGTAGGTTCTGCATAACTTTGAGGAAGCGCAAATAAATGGTCATAGTCCTCGCGGTCCATAATAGTATCCCAACCACCAATATTCTGTCCGACGTGACGATCAATACCTGTGTAGCGGAGGCTGTTATCCTCATACCGCTTAAACTTGTAAATGGCATCGTTCATGAGATCACCATTAAACACGTGCAAAGATACAAGCAATTCAAAATCTTCTACAGAGAGACCAGTAACTCTCTTGAATAGGTTCGGCTCCAGCTTTGTAATTACATGAACCAATGTTTCTTCACGATAATCAGTGAGATACATAAAGACAGGAATACGAGTAGCGAACTTCAAGAGTTTTTCCTGAATCTGTTTGCGAAGGCTCTTATACTCCTTCTCCTCCTCGTTGAGGTCCTTTTTCTCTGCGGATGTGAGGGAATCTTTGCTCTTCTTGGCTTCCTTAACTTTCTCCGATTTATTAATGATCGTCTGAATATCCTGATTCAAACTACGGAAGCCCTCAATGCTCATCAAAGCATCCATAGCCTTCTTATTACCCATCAGTCTTGTCAAGGTGTCATTATCAACATTGACCAGGAGAGGGCTTTCCCAGCGCCGTGCCAGAAGAGTAGCGGATGTTCCAGACATAGCGTAATCGAGTATTTCCGCCGCATTTATCTGTCTCATTCCATTTCCATCATAAGCAAGAACAGGAAGGAAACTGACAAATTCCTCAACCTTCTTTTCAGGGCTGACCGCTGCGTCAATATTCAACCTACAACCGTAGTCAGCGATTTGCTTCAAGGCACGGTTAATTGCGAAATCAAAGACATAGCATTCCTCTTTGATAACGTCGCCATCAACTTCCCAAGGACTCTGAACTCTAAAGGCTGCTTGGAAATAGGTTTCCGGGCTTTTGAGGTTTCGGAGCATGAATATGCCGGTCCAAGGCTTAATGGTAACGCCCGTTGTCAGTTTTCCGCACGAAAGAGTAATCGTCTTGGACTCCAATGGATTGTCCATAGACTCTTGTACAGGGGCTACGGCCGCCAGACCAACGCCAGCTTTTGTTCCAGCGCATAGATTAATCTTATAATCGTGGTAAAAGACATTCTGACGCTGTGCAAGCAGATTTTTCATCGCATAGCAAGATGCGATGTCGGGTAAAAACCAAAGTGTATGTGTCAAAAGCTGGAGCAACTTGGTATCAGAATACGGCATAGGTGGCTTTTGACTACCTTGTTTCAAATTATCTGCCTCTGTATCCAAGTAAGATCCGCGAATCAAGTCGAGCCATTTTTGAACATACTCTTCATACACAAACCGGGCATCATTTCCAGTGCCTTCTGCCTTGAAGAATGTGTTGAGGTTAAATTCGTCAAATTCCCCTTGTTCTGCAATTTTTCTGATGCTATCCGGCAGCTGATATGCCATCAGCACCATACGGGGAAGAGACCTGTATGCTCCGAATTAACAGGGTAAGGTTTAACGCCATACGGGCATCTTCCGCTGGCATCATGAGAATAGGCATCGTGACCTTGGCGCATCCACTCAGTTGCACCGATATTCCGCAGGAAACTGGCAAGTTCCGTATCTGCGCTGTTTACGATTGCTCTGCTAAGGATATCTCTGCCGGTCAAAGTATCCATCACAGAAGGATCTGCGATGGTGTTGAATCTCTGATAGTGTTTTGCGGTATCCGAAAATGCTGATGCATACAATCGGCGCAGTTCTTCAAGGTCAGTATCGGCAGGAGCGTGTTTCAGTATCTCGCGTACAAAGGGGTCGGATCTGCCTTTTCCGCTCATTGTTCCGGGGAACTCCTCGCGGATGCCTTTGCCTCGCTCCCAACAGTCCTTTAAGAAATCCTTGTGAAGTTTATCCTTTGCCGTGGCTGCTTTGCTCCGTTTTCCACTTGCTTCTGTCAACAAACCTTTCACACGAGCGCGCTCTTCGGTGGCCTCATCGATTTGTCTTTGAATTTCCGCGTTCTTCGCATTGAGGGTAAAAACGCCCTTCATGTTACGATAGCTACGGAAATTATCATCTATAAAGTCCTGGTTGTACACCAACGGCAAGTAATCCGCTGCAGTTCGCCCAGGTGCGTAAGTCACGCCAGCACCACTTTTGATTGCTTTTGCAATGGTGGATTTACCGGCACCGTTGTTTCCAAAGAAGAAGTTCACATAGGTCGGCTCAATATAGGCGTGGCTGTCCTTATAGCTTGCATCCGTCAAATCGATACGGACAATTTCTGATTTGATTTTATCAGCCATAAAGGCACCTCCTTACATGGGCGTGGGCATTCCAGGAATGCCAGCCTCTTTAAATGCCTCAAATACATTTACTTTGCGAACTGACCACGCGCTGTGGTTCAAATCCGTAATCGCACAGTCCATATTCAAGCCAAAGAACATAGCATTACGCTTGTCGCACAGCTTGATTTGCTGAATCGGTGCGATTGGCTTAAACGCAATTTTTATATTTTTACCGACTAGTTAAAGTTAACCGTGCCTCCCGACTGGTTATCCACATAAACATTATTCTTTCCTGTTTGCTGTGTCCCAGGAGCAGACGGCAGATTGTTCTGTTTTACAGATAACTCGTTGCTCATCTTACACCGCCTTAAAAGTTGAAGTTCATCGTACCGTTATTCGTAACATTGACGTTGTTGTCACCGTTTTGCACGACATTCGTCTGATGTTGAATAACGGTTATTTTTTTATCTTCTGGGGCGGCACCTGATGGGGCATCCTCATCCACGACCTCCGCCTCAACTGTTTCTTCTGTTGTTTCATCACCCTCCGGGATTGGATATAGCCGTTGGTATATATCCCGGATCTCGCATCGTTTTTTATAGGACTCCGGCTGAAGCACGTTTCTCAACTGCTGTCCTTCTTCCCACGACTCATTCCTAAACCACAAGGAGTCTGTCCCCGGAAGAAGCCGCAGAAACTTTTCTGACAAATAGTAGGTGTACTCATTCAAAACCTTCAGAGCATCAATCACCAACTGACGGAATGCCTTATCCTTGATTTTACGGAGTTCAAAATTCCACGATTGATAGACATCGTGAATTTCATCAGCCAAGGTTATCCTCGTCGCACCCGCAGAGGGGTCATTCTCAATACAATAACGAAGGATCTCTTCTGTATGGTTTCTGAACTTTTCAAGAAGGGCTCTGTCAGACTCGTTTAAGGCGTCCTCGTTCAGTTTCATAGGACCTTTATTATCTACAAGCGTTCCAACAGCTTTTTCCCAAGCATCTGCCACAGCCTTTCCCGAAGCAAAAATCTTCTGCTCTAACTCATCATGAACCGTAGACTCTTTTTTCGTAGCACCTTTCGGGGGGCTATTTCTTTTTGTCCCGGCCGCAGTTTTCAAAATAGAAAGGAACAAATCTGCCAGTTGTCTTCCCGCATTGAAGCTATCGATTTCAGGCAGATATTCACGAAAACTGTCGCACAGGCTCAATACGGTCTCATCAGAAAAATCATGCACATACGCCACAAAGTTCTCTGTTTCGATATAAGGGCTGATTTTCTTTGCAATTCTGGAGATGCCCGTAGAGCCATTGAAATAAGAACGATATGTAACCTCGGTCGGTTCGTCCACAGCGCTCTGACCGTCCTCTGTGACAATGGCATCAAAGAGGGTCTTCGCAAAAGCACCCTGGCTACTTGATCCACCAATTATAGGATGCAGAATCTGCACAAATTCCTTAAACTCCATTCTTTTTTCATCTCCTTACTGAAACCCATCGAAACCTATCAAAGCCTATCAACGGCTATCCGTTCCTATCATTCCGATTTTCTATAATGTTTATAGAAGCAAGGCACAAAGCCACGGCTTCTACGGCAGGGACAAGCCCTTGTTTGCTCTTAGATATTATTATAGCACAAAATTGTGAAATTTTCTACCCTTTCTGCGAATTTTGCTTTTTGTTCGCAAATCTAATTTGGCAAACGCAAACTTGTCGTTTCAAACCACCGGATAACGCATCACTTGATCACTGATGGCTCAACGGTATCCGGTGGACAAGTTAATATGAACGGCTACCTTTTGAGCGGGCAGCCGCAATCCGAGACGGAGGAAACTCCTACGGACTGCGGTTCATTCACTGCACCCATTTTGCAGCCGACCGAAATCCTCCGTTTCGAGAAATCGACAAACGGAGGATTTTTTATGCAAACCAATGACAAGCAGTATTACATCTTTATTCAGAACGGAAATCAGAAGATCCCGGTCACCAAGGAGGAATTCGATGCCTTCTACAAGGAAACGAGTGTGTTTCGGCGCAGGCAGATGCGCCAAGGTCTCTGCTCTTGTCCCAAGAGGAAGTGGCTCTACTGCGATACTGACTGTGAGAACTGCCGCTACCGCTTTGAAAACTACAACACCTATTCAATGGACGAGCCTATGACAATGCTCCGCAGCGAAGCGTTCCGTGATATGCCCGCCGCTGGCTGGCGGTTTGAGTCAGCCGCAGTTACAACGCCCCAGCTTGCAAAAGCGAGGGGTTATGCGCAGAACTGGGACGA
>Ga0129311_1000679_pt1 | contig 27998 bp, 18 predicted proteins | sample Go1ome_FD_94435 | JGI IMG/M metagenome (GOLD analysis project Ga0129311, IMG submission 94435) | Western lowland gorrila individual fecal microbial communities from Wisconsin, USA - Go1022B metagenome | ecosystem: Host-associated > Mammals > Digestive system > Large intestine > Fecal | place...
GACATTACCCTGACCGTTTGAAACCTTTACAGAAACTCTCTCATAAAGTTTCAGCCATTTGGTAACATGCCAGTCACTCTGGAGTTTTCCTGAGAATACCTTGCTCCATGTATTGAGAAGGACGCCCTTGTTGTCATCGTATGAAACGCTGAGAACACTCTGGAGCTTGTCACCGCCACCTGAAACAGTAGCTGCATAGTGCTGCTTGAAACCTCTTCTGAAGATTTCGTTCAGCCAGTCAGTATTGGTTACATTTGCCCAATTGTACTTGGTAGGGTCAGCAAGTGCAGGAAGAGAAGCTGAAGAAGGGTTATTCTCCACATACTTCGCCCATACATCGCAATACTGCTGTGCATTGAGCATTGAAGGAAGGTTGGTCACCTGGTCGAAACCGAATGAAGCATTCACATCCACGTGGGTCTTGCCTGCCTGAGGTCTCTTGGTGGTGATGAGAACGACACCTGAAGAACCTACGGAAGCACCGTAGATAGCAGCAGAAGCAGCATCCTTGAGGATGGTGATGCTTTCGATATCCTCTACCATATAAGGTGCGTTAGGAACACCGTCCACCACGAAGAGGACACCGTCACCGGAGTTGACGTCACCATCATTTCCCTTGGAACCACGTCCGCGGATAGTGAATGAGGTAGAAGCCATAGGGTCACCGGATTTCTGCACGGTCACACCAGGGAGACGTCCCTGAAGTACTGTTCCGAGGTCAGAAGAACGGCTTCTCATGATGTCATCCATCTTCACGCTGGAAACCGCCATTGAAAGGTCTTCCTTGCGCTGTGAACCGTAACCGATGGCTACGACTTCCTGAAGCATGGTAGCATCCGGTTCGAGGGTGACATTGATTTTCGCACGTCCGTTTACGGAAACAGACTGTGACTTATATCCGATGAAAGAGAATTCGAGGACGGCATTTGAATTGACGGTGATGACATACTCACCATTGATATCAGACTGTGTACCGTCTTTCGATCCCTTTACGAGAACGGCGGCTCCAGGAAGAGGCTCGTTGGTATTATCAAGTATCTTACCTGATACCGTAATCTTTTCCTGTGCCCAGGTCGGCATCGAGAGTGTCACTAAGAACACTCCAATCAGAAGAAACCGGGTCAGAAAACTGCCCTTGTTCTGTAGTGTTAGATTCATTTTCATAGAAATGTTATTAATTAATGAGACAAAAATACATCTTTGATTAGCGGCCACTTCGGCATTTTGCGAATATCAGTCCTCATTTTCCGCAGACTTCGCGTAATTGTAGCCTAATGACCCGTACAGTCGTTCAAAACGTTTACAATCAGTTAAGAAACGATTAATGTTCTTTTTCGAAGGAGACCATGCAGTCTCGGAAAGGGCTGCCAGTCGAGGAAGCATCATGTACTCCAATTGCGAAAGCGACGGGATATATTCCGACCACAGGTTCGCCTGGATTCCCAGGACGAGCTTCCGCTGTTCAGGTTCAAGTCCGGCATACGGATCGAAGCTGTAGACTTTTTCCAACGGAATGTAACCTCCCCACGCAAGTGGCTGTACCACAGTGGAATCAAACTGATAATAATCGAAATAAGAGTAATCCGTAGGTGACATTATCACATGATTGCCGGACTGTGCAGCCTTGATGCCGCTCTGCGCCCCTCTCCAGGACATCACGATAGCGGAAGATTCCACACCGGCTTCCAGGATTTCATCCCAGCCGATGATACTGCGGCCATGCTCCGAAAGGAACTTCTCAAGCCGCTTCACACCATATCCCTGGAGCTGTCTGTAAATCTCCAGCCCCTCGGCCTTCATCCTCTTCGCGCATGAAGGGCACTTCTGCCACATCTTGTCGGGACACTCGTCGCCACCTATATGGTATATAAGGTGAAGGGAAAAGATCAATGACTTCTGACAGGACATTTTCCATGAACCGGAACGTGCTCTCCTTTCCGATGCAGTAAACCCTGTCATCAATATCCCAGGTCTCACGAACATGGTACTGCTCCCCTGTACAGCTCAGCCAAGGATAGGAAGCCAAGGCTGCCACGGCATGGCCCGGGAACTCGATTTCCGGAACCACCGTAATGTGGCGTTCAGCTGCATATTCCACGATTTCACGCACCTGGTCCTGGGTATAGAAACCGCCATACGGAGTCTCGTCGAACGGAGTGTTTTCATCGTATTCCCCATTGGGGTCCTTGCCGATGATGGTGCGGCGACGCATTGACCCGACCTTCGTAAGCTGCGGATAAGCATTGATTTCCAGGCGCCAGCCCTGGTCGTCGGTCAGATGCCAATGGAGATAGTTCAGCTTGTGCAATGCCATGATATCCAGCACGGTCTTCACGTCTTCCACGCTGAAGAAATGGCGCGCCACGTCCAGCATCATGCCCCGGTACCCGAATTCCGGCCAATCCTCGATATGAGTACGGTTCAATGTCACCTCCGCCGAATCCGCCGGAACCAGCTGACGCAATGTCTGTTCAGCGTAGAAAAGTCCGGCCGCATCGCCTGCACATATATGGACTCCTTTTTTATCAATGTCCAAAGAATAAGAAGATGCACGCATGGTGCTGTCCAGAGAGCGCACCACGTCATATTCGCCGGCACGCAAAACGACAGTGGACCTTCCGGTTTCCACGACCTGGGGCTGAGGAATCACGGCTACTTCTGCAGGACAGTTACGTCCGCAGCATGCTGACAGCATCAGGGCCGCAGCAATCAGAATGAAGGCGCGTCGCATAATGAAGAAGCTCCAAGAATATTCATTTCCAACCTGCCGGCAGGGCAGATCTTCAGTCTTTCAATGCTTTTCGGATAAATGCATTTTCCAAGTTCCGCACGCATTGACTTTTCGAAAAGCCTCCACGCAGTGGAGATGCTTCCTCCGAAGACGATTATTTCAGGGTCGTAGGCATAGACTATCATCATTGCCAGCTGGCCCATATTGTGCCCGAACTCATCCCAGAGGGACATTGCCCCGGAATCATTGGCCAGAGCCTTTTCGGCGGCGTCCTTGCCTGTGGTGCCCTTGCCTGTGAAGAAGCGGCTGCTGCAATAGTACTCGTAATCCTTGTCGAGGTACTGTATGCAGCCGATTTCTCCGGCACCGGTATTGTGTCCGTTATAGATGGAGCCATTGACTACCAGGCTACTGCCGACACCGGTACCCAACGTCACGCAGACCGCAGATGAATAGCCGCGCGCCTCGCCATAAGTCGAGACGCCGAGGGCAAAACAGTTACAGTCATTGTTTATATAAGCCGGAACGTGATATTTTGCTTCCAGGACTTCTTTCAGATGGACTTCCTTCCATGATGGAATGCCGACTACATCGTAAACGATGCCCTTTTCGGCATCCACCACGGACGGAACACCAACACCTATTGCTTTAACCTCCGTTGAGAAAAGTCTGTCTATCAGTGAACATATATGGTCAAGTACCTCATTTTCAGGCCTATCCGCACGGCAAGGCTCTGAAATGAGACTGACTATCTTGCTCCCGTCCACTAGCGCGACACGTACACTGGTGCCGCCCAAATCTATCGCAATGTTCATGAATTTCCAATTATAAATCTTTATTTACGCTTGGTGATTTTGTTGTCGGAGAATTCCACCTTGTCGACTACACGTCCGTCATCCTCCAGAATCCAAGTTATGTAAGATCTGCTGCCCTCGGTCAGGTCGATGATACGGGCGCCCGGCCTGAGGTTGTTGTATGTAGTATTGTCACCGGAATAGCGTCCGTAGCCAAGCGCAATTCCCTTGTCCACGACGATATAGTCGATGTCATGGTCATGTCCGACAAATGTTCCCATCACGCTTCTGCCCTCGACCATCGCAGCGAACATGCCGGTATTGATGGCACCGGGACACTCCCCTTCCGCAGCACGGCCGATATGAGGATTCCGCCTGTTCTTCCATGCGTCGATATACTCAGGAAGGCAGATATGGAAAAATGCCAGCGCCGGCACGGGAACTCCGCCGTTCGAAGCCGTCATCGCGGCATTCTTGCGCCTCATCCACCGGACCTGGCTGTCGTAGAACCACGCATATCCGTCAATGTCCTCGCGCGGAGAATTGCTGTGGGAATCCAGGAAATACAGAGCCGCACCCGGCTTCTTGTCCCTGCCCTTGATGGCTATCTCCATGTCAGCCAGCTCTTTGTCCTTATTCTTCGTATTCAGGGAATATTTCGAAGCAAGCACGCAATCTGCAAGCTGCGGACGTGTCAGGTTCTGCTCGGAGTCATGGTTTCCGAACACCACCACGTAAGGCACGCCGTAAACGTCCAGCGAATCGGTCAGACGTTTCCACATCTTTTCTGCAGGAGGTCCGGTAACGACGTCGCCCGTAAATACGATAAGATCAGGCTTTTGCGTACGGACAATGCGGCTGATTCTCGGAAATGTCTTTTCCGCCTGCGCATGTCTTTCAGGTGTGCTAGGGTCCAGATGAGTATCTGTGAATTGTACGATACGGAAGCTTCCGTCCTCGTGAAATTTCAGCTCCTTCGGCTGTGCACAAGCCATTACGCCTATGCAGCCGAGCGTAAGGGCTGCCAAGAACTTTCTGTTCATAAAAAGGGTTTTAGTATTATTTCAATGTTATGGTTCCACTTTTTTCCACATTGACGGTGCGGACTTCCCCGCCCCAGCGCACAACAAGTTCGAAAGGCTTGTCGGTCTTCACGAGAATCACAGGTCTTTCTTCCGCAGAAGCACGCTTTTTCACTGTCAATGAGACTGTTCCGTCAGGTCCGAAAGGATATCTGTCAATGCCGTGTTCTTCCAGCTGCCTGACATTCCAGTCGATGCGGTTTTCCGAATAGTCGGACTTGATGCCGAGGATATATTCTATGAAAACGGCGATCGGCGGCAGTCCCGTCCAGCCGACGAAATTCTTTCTCGCCATAAAGCCCGGTTCAATCTTTTCCGGAGCGTAATACTCCCAGAAAGTGCCGGTGTCCTTCCATACTTTCAGCACGGCATTGTAATGGTTGTCAGCAATTTCGTCCGCCATTTCATAGTAGCCGTGTTTCCACAGGCCGTCGATGGTCATATAGTTGGTGCCAGGCCAGATTCCGCCCTGCCAATAACGTCCGAGAGGATTGTATTTCCTGTGGTCGGCAGAGAGGGACGGCACCCTGTGAGGGCGGTTGAACTCCGCCGTGTCTGCGAGATGCGCCACCATCCTGTCGAGTCTTTCCTTAGGAAGGACATCTGCCTGGAGAGCCCAGAAAGCGCCCACGCCCTTGGTCGGGCAGAGGCTTCCGTCATCGTACTGGTCATAAAGGAATCCGGTTTCTTCATCCCACAGATTGTCATTGACATAAGTGCGGAGGAATTTCATTTCATCTTCGAGGTCCTCGATTTCCTGCCATCTTTCGATATAGAAACCTATCTGGAGGAGGCTCTCGTCCACAAGAATCTGCTGGAGGTTGGTGTCCAGCCAGATCATCTTGCCATTCGAGAAAATCTGGTTGTACTCGTCCTTTACACGCGGCATATTGTCCATGCCGGTTCCCCAGCCGCTGGACCAATATGTGCCGTTCATCCAAGTCCGGTTCAATTTCCACCATTTCGCATAAGCACAAAGCGCCGGAAAAATCTTGTGCAGACGGTCAATGTCGCCGAACTGCCTGTAGTATGCAAGTTCCACCCATGGAAGCAGGTCCGGGCCTGTCGAGGTAGGGTCGTAACGTTCGAAACAATCCGAGCCGTCGGCACGTATCTCCCTGCAGATGAAGCCGTCAGGGTGCTGTTTCGCATAGAAATTGTCCAGAGAATTCTGGAACGGGAAGAACCTGTATCCGTAGCGGGCGAACATCATCATGAACGATGTGTCCCACATGAAGATGTTGCCGTTGTAAGCGACATCCAGATATGGTGACACGAATCCGGAATTCGGTTTCGGCTGCATGATATTGCCGACAGCGATTTCCCAGGCATGCCAATACATGTCGATGGCATCCTGGTGTCCCGCCCATTTCGGAGACGGCAGGATTTTCTGTGCATCCGCGAAGGTTCCCGGCTTGATAGTCACAGGTTTGGCTGTCCTGAACTCATTTTCCGATACGAAGATGCTCTTCACATAAGTATTCTTATACGGCAGCTTGTATGGACCGGACTTCAGGTCCTGCGCCAGAATGGAGGCACAGGAAAGAAGAAGCATTGCGGCAGCTGAAATTATCTTTTTCATCTGATGTTATTTTCTTGTGAGCGACTTGATTCTACGGGCGATTTCGCAGTTCTCGTACACGCCGATAAAATTCTGTGAACCAGGGCCATACGCGAACACAGGAAGCATTACCGGCATGTGGTCGTCGGAATTGTAGATACCCACCACGCGGCCGGTGTGCTCGTTGCCGTCGACAATCATAAGACCGCCGGTTTCGTGGTCAGCGGTAACTACGACCAATGTTTCCCCGTTCTTGTCTGCGAACTTGACGGCTTCACGTACGGCCATATCGAAGCTCAGCATTTCGATAATGGAACCCGGAAGGCACTTGGAGTGACCTGCATAGTCGATTTTCGCGCCCTCGATGAAGAGGAAGAATCCGTTTTTCGCATTGTCCTCCTGAAGTTTCTGGATTGCAGCATTGGTCGCATCGGCGAGCAGGGAGAGGTTTTTCTCCTCGGCGGCATCGCCCATCTTCTCGTCGATGCATATGACCTTGCCTTTCTGATCGTTGATCTTGTATGTGTCAGTAATGAAGTTATAGCCGTCCTGTTTCAGTTCGGAAATGAGGTTCCTGCCGTCATGACGGATAGTAAACTGCTCGATGCCGCTTCCGCAGAGAAGGTCAAGCGGACCGTCAATCAGCTGGGCAGTAAGCACATCCGAGCTGTCACGCTCCGTGTAGTGAGCATAGAATGCGGTAGGTGTGGCATCCACGGCGTTTCCGAGCGTAACCACGCCCACTTTCTTGCCCATGTCATGGAAATATTCGGAAAGCGAAGGATAAGGGACCCCGTCCACGCTCATTGAAATATGCCTGTTGTAGTGTTTCTCCCCTGTCGCCAATGCACTTCCGCCGGCAGCAGAGTCTGTGGTAAACTCATCGAGAGCATTGTTGTAGATAAGGCCTATATTCCTGAAATTGAACAATGTAAGTGCTTTCTTATTCGCGTATGCGCCTGCGGTGATCTGGTTCAGGCCCATGCCGTCGCCCATTAGGAAAATCACATTCTTGATTTTCTTGGCCTTGCCGTCGTTCAGGTAAGTCGGCTCATAGACCTCGATACCTTTTTCCAGACGGAGGGCATCATTGCGGAAGCCCTTGAAGTTTCTGGTGGTCTTGTCGAGTTTCTTGGTGCCTGTCACGCCGCCGTCGCTTTCCTCGAACTCGCCTATCTGGAAGTTCTTGTTGTGGAAATCAGCGAAATACGCTGCGCAAACCTCCGGATGGTCGGTATTGAAATAGTCAATGCCCATATTGTAGAAGGTGTAGTACGGGGTCGTACCTTCCGGAGCGTTCCAGAATCGGATAGGCTTGCCCATCTTGTGCACCTTGTCTATCAATGCGCGGATGACCTCGGCGTCCTTGATGATGAGGCTGCCCTTGCCGTTCCAGATGGAGTACGCGCCGAAGTTCGTGCTGATTACTGACACGCGCGCAAGCTGTTCCGGCGTATAATCCGCGTCAATGATGCCGTCGAAACTGATGTATTCAGGATATTTGCAGAAATCTTCCGGTGCAGGGACATTGCCGGTAATCGTGATTCTTATTGCTGCAGGATTCACGGACGGGTCGAAGACGTCAGGACGGCGGGAAAGAAGGGCGATCAATGCTTCCATCGCCGGCGCTGTCTCGGATTTGAGTTCCACCATGAGCTGAAGCGGCTGTCCGTTCGCGTAAGGCTTTCCTCCGTTGCGGTCGAACATTGTCACGGCAGGCGTGTAGTACAATGACTCGAATGTCATGTCCGGCGAGAGGTCTTCCATCTCATGTCCCACGAGCAGGGTTCCGTCTTTCAGGAACACGTCAGCCTCAATGGAGTACACATTCTGCGCGTATGCCTGCCAGAAAGGGACATTGCGTGTGTAGTCATTGTGGGAATGGATAAGTACCGGTGCCTGCGCCGAGGCGGTCAATGTCATTGCCGTGAGGCAGATGGCGGATATTAATTTCTTTATGGATATCATTGTGTCTTAAAAATTATTCATAGTAAAGAGAGGTGCGGTCAATCGGGCGGAAATCCGTTTCGCCGGAGCGTTTCCAACCCCATGTAAGCTCCTGACCTTCATAGTCTTCGAAGTAAAGCAATGTAAATTTGTGGAGTCCTTTGTCCAATGCGATGCGTCCGGTAGCCGCCACTGCAGCGTGCGAGCCGTCATTGTCCACGACCTTTCTGCCGTCGATGTAGAGGACGCTTCCGTCGTCGCTCTTGGTGACGAATTCCCATACGGCTTTTTCAGGAACGCCGATGTAACCTTCGAATTCATATCCGAAGTAGTCCTCAACGCCTGCGTCATTGATGGAAGGCTCCGGCATGGTTCCGGTGCGGGTCACTTTGGACATGCACATTCCGGCCACGGATGCGAATCTTCCGTTGTGGAAACGGTAGCGGACTCCCTGTGCAAGTCCGGACTTCTGAACTCCCGGGATGAACTCCGCCTTTTCGGCATTGAACCTGACAGTTCTGCTCGGGCGGAAGCCTTCGCGGAAGGTCCTGGCGCTGACGACGGTGCTGGCATCGAGTCGGATCGCGCCATCGTAAAGCATTGACGATGAATCAGGTTCCGAGCCGTCGAGTGTGTACCGGATTTCGGCGTCCGGGGTGGTCGTGCCGAGGGTGAAGTCCACAGAATCGATGAAGAGGCTGAATTCCGAGGTGGTATATGGCACGGATGCTTCTTCGCCGGTCGAGAGGGAATAAGGGAGCGCCAGGTCAATGTTCTTGACCGGTTTTCCGCACAATTCAAATTCCAGGACGCCGCCTTCGAGGAGCTGCGCGTAGGTTATGAATGTGGTGGTCAGAGGACGGCCGTTAAGAGTAACCGATTTGATATACTTGTTTCGTGCCGGATTGTTCGCCTTGATAGTCAGCACTTTACCATTAGCCATAATCATTTCCGCCTCATCGAAGAGAGGGGTGGTGAGGACATATTCGCCCGTGCCCGGACACACGGAGTAGAAGCCGAGCGAGGACATTACATACCATGCCGACATTTGGCCGCAGTCTTCATTGCCGATAATGCCGTCCGGCGTGTCGTCATACATTTCGTCCAGCAGTTCGCGGGTGAGTTCCTGTGTCTTCCACGGCTGTCCGGCATAGCTGTAGAGATATGCGAAATTGTGGCTAGGCTCATTGCCATGGGCGTATTGGCCTTTGAGGCCTGAAACATCCGAGACGTCGAGGGTGAGTTCGTCGGATTCGACGGTAAAGAGGTCGTCCAATGCCTTGATGAACTGGTCCCTGCCGCCGAAGAGTTGGATGAGACCGTTCACGTCATGCGGAGCGAAGAATCTGTAGTGCCATGGAGTGGCTTCGGTATAGTCCCTGCCGGTGGAGAAAATGTCGAACGGCGTGGTGCGGCTGCCGTCGCGGTTCCTGCCTCTGAAGAAGGATGTCGAGCCGTCGAACACGTTCACATAATTCGTCGCCCTGCGGTAATATTCTTTCGCAATGTCTTCATGTCCAAGTTCTTCCGCCATTCTGGCAATGCACCAGTCATCGTATGCGTATTCCAATGTCAATGACACGGATTCTTTCTTCACGTCGGATGGAACGAAGCCGAATTCATTGTACAGGGTCGAGCCTTTCTTGTTGATATCGGAGGAGCGGACCATTGCTTTCAATGCAGCTTCCGCATCGAATCCGCGGACGCCTCTGAGGTATGCGTCGGCAATGACCGATACGGAATGATAGCCGATCATTGTCCCGGTTTCGCCTGACCAGAGAGGCCAGATCGGGAGTTCTCCGGATGCGTCATACATTTCCATGAAGCTCAGTACCATATCGTTCACGAATGCCGTATCTGTCAGTGTCTGAAGCGGATGCCATGCGCGGAAGGTATCCCAGATGGAGAATGTGGACCAATATTTACGGCCTTCCGGCATTGTTCCGATGCTGCCGTCGTGACGGATGTATTGGCCGTTCACGTCGCTCATCACGTTAGGGGCAATCTTTGTATGATAGAGTGCCGTGGCGAAAATTCTACGCTGTTTCGCGGTGCCGCCTTTGACGCGGATGCCTGACAGGGCTGTGCGCCAGGTTTCCTCGGTCTGTTCCTTGACTTTGTCGAAGTCGAGTTCAGGGACTTCGGTGTCGAGGTTCAGTTTGGCATTTTCGATGCTGACTGCCGAGATGCCGACTGCGGCTGTCAATGTGTCCGCATCCGGTGCAAATTCCAGAAGTGCCTGACGTTCAGCGTCATTGAAACTGATTATAGGGCGCGAGAACCTGGCGTAGAAATGGATTGCCTGGTTTTCGACCCAGCCTTGGGTGCGTCTCATGCCGCAGATTTCGGTGTCGGAGATCTGCTTCAACGAGCATTGGTCCACTTTATCATCGGACAATGCATGATTCAGGTCAATGAGGATGTACCTGCCGCTGCCGCTATAGGTGTAACGGTGGATACCGGCGTGCGGTGTAGCAGTGAGTTCCGCCACGAGTCCGGCTTTCGGAAGCTTCACCGCCCAATATCCCGGCTTCGCGGTTTCGTCCTTATGATTGAATGTGTAAGGGTCAATGCCATAGCGGGTTCCGCTTTTTTCCGGTGCTTCTGCCGACGGGTGGAAGAGGATGTCGGCCAGGTCGGCGCATCCGGTACCGCTCAGATGTGTATGGGAGAATCCGATTATGGTATTGTCATCATAATGATAGCCGGAGCAGGCATCCCAGCCTTCCGTCCTGGTGTCCGGGCTCAGCTGCACCATGCCGTAAGGAGCCGCAGCTCCCGGATATGTGTGTCCGTGGAATCCTGTGCCGATCATCGGATCTGCCTCTGTGGTCTGCTGTGCGCGGCCGCATGAGACCAATGCCATGATTATGGCTAGCGGAATTATTCTTTTCATCTGAAATTACATGGTTGTATGATGCAAAATTACCGTGCAAAACGTTTAACAACGCGGCATTTTGCGTATGAGACTCCTCATATCGCGCAGAATTTGGAGTGAGATTCTCATGGTACGCAAGTTTCCGGACTTGCGAGACTATCTGGCCTTGTATTCAGACGGGGACATTCCCATGATATTGCGGAATACGCGGGAAAGGTTCTTGATGTCGGTGAAACCGAATTCGAAGGCGGCATCAGATACGCTGCTGCCGTCAGAGAGGCGTTCGGCGACCTTTTCCACCCTGACTTTCAGCACATAGTTGTATATGGATGTTCCCATCACCTTCCTGAAGCGTTCTTCCAGAAGGCGACGTGAAAGAGGCACCTGGCCGACGATGTCATCGACATTGACTTTATGGCTGATATTTTCGTGGATGTACTTGAGGACCTTGGCGATGTACGGGTCGTCATTGACGAAGATATCGGAGGATTGGCGGGTGACGATGTGCGTCGCAGGTACGGTGATGTCGTAGATTTCGGTCTGCCCGTGCTTGAGGCATTTGTCGATGTAGCGGGCGACTTCCACCCCGCCCCTTTCGACATCCTGGTTTATCGACGAAAGTTTGACGGACGAGAGATTGCAGATGGTCTCGTCGTTGTCCACGCCAAGTATTGCAATATCTTCAGGGATACGGAGTTTCGTGTGGTTTCCGGAGAGGGACATGATTCGGCAGGACTCCGTGAGATAGTAGGCATGGTTGTCGTCGCAGGCCAGGATCGCGACCGGTTTCGGAAGGCTTTCGAGCCATTTCGCGGTGCCTTCGACATCGTAGTTCCACATGTCGCTTTTCAGCATTTCCATGTCATAGAAGGAGTAGCCCGGAACCTTGGAGGAGATCACGTCAAGGAAGCCCTTGCGTCTGTCCTCGGACCAGTTCACGTGCTTCACGCCGTAGAATCCAAAGTTGCGGAAGCCTTTGTTAATGAAGTAGTCGGCTGCCATTTCTCCGGATTTGCGGTATTCGCCACGGATGTTCGGGATGTCGGTAAACGGGGATTTGAAATCCTGTGCCAGTACGAGGATGCCTTGTTTCGTGAAAAGGCTTACGTCATCTTGAGGGTTGAATTGTCCGATTACGGCGTCCGCGTGGTGAGTATAGGCGTATTCGACCACTGCCTTGATACCGAAGCGGTCGCGGATGGACAGCGGAAGCCGGCAGATGTTCCATGCCTCACCGACGCTCTCGGCATATCGTGCGATTCCGAGGAGCAGTCCGCGTGCATAGGCTTCCGCGAAGTCTGTCATATAGATGATGCTCGCCATTTCTTGTAATTGTCCATTGCTACGAAAAGCTGGTTACGGAAGGCGAACGGTGAGTCAATTCCCGGGAAGTCCAATGTCTGTCCGCCTGTGGTGGCGCTGAGTGTTCCATATCCGAAGATGCGGCCGCCAATGCTCTGGTGGAAGATGATGCCTTCGCATTTGTCCAGTGCAATGTCTGACACACAGATGCTTATGAGGCCCGTCTTCAGGATGCAGCGCTTATCGGTGATGATGAATTCCGAGGTCCATTTATAGAAGAGTATCTTCAGGAATTTTATCAATGCCCATATCAGTATGGCGATGCCCAGGAAGATGCAGAATCCGGCGGTTTCGTCATTGTCCTGATGGATATATGCGAGTGCACCGGTTTCCGGGGCCAATGCGAAGATCAGCACGACGGCTCCGACGAGCGCCAGCAGCAATGCCGGGGCGAAATACCAGGCGCTTACATATCCTTTATATAGGACGTTTTCGCCGGGCAATAGTGTTTTGGATGTGTAACTCATTTGGTTATAAGTTTTTATAAGGTTTACAATTTCGTGATGTCAATGAATCCGTCATGTTCGCGCTGTTCCTTGATCTGCGTCTCGAAAGCACGACGTTTGGAGGCATTGACCCGCCTTCTCGCGATGATGTTCGGGACGGCGACGCCGAGGGCTATGGCACCGATTATGAGGGAGGCATTGAGCCCGTTCACGCCGGCGGTGACGAAGTTGGACATTTGTTCGCCGCCGGTTCCCGGGATGGTGAAGAGGGAGAACAGGCAGCGGTACATCAGCACTCCCGGAACCATTGGAATCACGCTGGAGATGGCGATGACCTGGTGAGGGGTGTGGAAGACGTGCACGGCCTTGATGCAGATTATGGAAACGAGGGCCGATCCCGCGAGTGATCCGATTATACCGCCTTGCCCGAGGCTGAACGAGCAGTACATGTCCGGCTGCAGGCTGACCAAGTTACGGGTGCAGACGGCAATGATGCCGCCTAGCGCGACTACCGGAAGCAGGCGTTTCGGGATATTGAAAATCATCGAGAAACCCATGGCCGATATGGCTGCCGCCGTGGCGTACATCCAATACGGGTGTTCCGGAACCATCGGTATGGACATGATGTCGGGTGCGAAGTGGAAGGCCCAGCTGCACACTTTCAATGCCAGCACGATACCGAATGCCATGCCGACCATCATCATGACCGTGTTTATGGCTCGTTCCATGCCGACCCGGAAATTGGTGTCGAGCATGTCGTCCACGAAGTTGATGAGCGGCACGCCCGGTACAATGAAGAGGGCGCATGCGAGCAGCGGGTGGAGCGGTGTCGTGGTCCATGCCGGGAGGTATGTCGTGATCCATGCTATCAATGTGGAGACGAACGCGGCAATGGCGATGGAGAAGTATTTGTTCACGCCGAGCTTGTTGAAGTATGCGCGGCAGTTGAAGCCGATGAATGCGGCCAGTGATGCGTAAAGGAATGCTGTCCAGTCGCAGCCGAATTGGATGCAGAATCCGCCGCAGGCCAATGCTGCTCCGGCTGATGTCACCAGCTGGTTGTAGTTTCGCGGTCTCGCAGCAATTTTTTCGAGTTCGGATTCGTAGTCTTCCACCGAGAAGTGTTTCCTCACTGCCTTGTATGTCAGGTGGCTGATGGCTTCGATGGTGGTAAAGTTGATGCCGTCTTTCACGCGCTTCTGGAATTTCGTGAAGGAGTGCGCCTCGTCGCTGTAGTTGACCATCAATATGTTATGGTCAATGAATATGTGCAGGTTGTCTTCATTGAAGCCGAGAAACAATGCGGCCCGGACCATGTTCCGTCGTATGCGGTTCGTGTCCGCCGAGCTTTCGAGCAGCAGTTGTCCGGTGCGCAGAAGCACGTCCAGTCTTTTCCTGAGCGAGAGCAGCTGGTTGGCGTCCGTGTTCTTCTTCAGGTTGGCTTTCTGGCTTCTGACATTGTCCATTTCTATTTCTATGGCGTCGCGTCGTGTTTTCGGTTGATTCTGAATCGTATCTGTCATATTTCTTTCCGCTTTTCGCAATGTTGTTATTTCTTTCGTAATGTTGTTATTGCCACAAAATTACAAGGTCTTTCGCTTTCCGCAAAATCTAAAACGGATAAGTTTAACCCTCCTACCGTCTCCCGCGTCCTCGCTTCCGCGAGAATCTTTACCAACCTATTTGCATATCGAATATTAAATACTTTTCCGGGGCTATCGCATTTGCATGTCGCATATTAATTGACAGAGCAACGAGTCGGCGGGAGGACGGCCTTCTGGCCGAGCCGCCCGGACCGCCGATCTCGTAGCAGCCGGAGGTAGTATATTCCGGCTGCGGTGCTCACTTCGCACTACAATTCAGCCACGACGTGCGTTTTCTCACGGATCACGGAACACCATGCTGAAACATTTTCTCACGGACTGCCCGTCCCACAAACACTCTACTTTAATTTGAGGATGCCACATGAAAACCGAACAAGTTGGCATGGAAACCGCGCCGTCGTTTGCCTACTGATTCATTGAATGTCAGAGAATTACAAGGCCTCACCACAGGAAACCGCCCTGCCAACTCCCATGTTTTTTCATGAGACTTGGCAGGCGCGCATTCCTATAACGCCATAATATTCAGCGATTTACCTAAATCACCGCCTGCCAACTTGTTCAGAAATTCAGCGGCAATGTCAAGAATCGTTTCCGGGACCACCTCTCTTGAATATCGAATATTAAATACTTTTCCGGGACCACCTCATTTGCATGTCGCATATTAAAACAGAGCAACGAGTCGGCGGGAGGACGGCCTTCTGGCCGAGCCGCCCGGACCGCCGATCTCGTAGCAGCCGGAGGCGGTATATTCCGGCTGCGGTGCCACCACATGTGCATATCCCAGCACTAAAAAACTGAACAAGTTGGCAGGGAAATCACGCCGCTGTTTTTCTGCTTCTTCATTGAATATAAGAGAATTACAAGGCTTCGCCCCAGAAAACCGCCCTGCCAACTCCCATGTTTTTTCATGAGACTTGGCAGGCGCGCATTCCTATAACGCCATAATATTCAGCGATTTACCAAAATCACAGCCTGCCAACTTGTTCAGAAATTCAGAGCATACCACGAAGCAATTGTCTGTCGATCTGGATAATCCTGGACAATGATGGCAGTGATACCCCGTAGCGTCGCCTCATCATTGACGCCAGAGAGATCCTTTCTTCCACTGACAATTGCGTCAATCTGCTTTTCCCGAAATGTTCTCGGATAAGAATATCCCTGGATGCGCACAATTCATTATCACTATATCGGCACTTGGCAAGAATCCCCGTATCCGCCTCAATCGAGGAATCATTGTTTTTAAGAACATAGTACAGCAACTGCGACGGGCGCAGGAAAATTCTCTCAACACTCTCATAATCAACATAGTCGCCAGGAAATATCATACCATTCTCATCCAGGCGCCATTCTGGAGAAAACCGGCAATGGCTTCTGGTCAGGCTCCTGACTTTCAAGACGGGAATGCTTCCGATTGACATCAAATTCCTTTGGGCAAAGGTCCGCGACGCAAAATACAAGTTGGCGGAACTCCAACGATATTCACCGGGAACGACTTGCACTCCGGCAGAGAGCGGATTCCGCAAGACATATGCAATAGCGCGGACACAATAATCCTGGTCCGATATTTCCTTACATCCTATATCAGCACCGTCAAGATTACGTTCCGCGACATAGTTCTTCTTCAGATAGACTCCTAGAAGCAGCTTATAATATCTCATGAACGATTCACCCTCATCTTTCGTGCAGTCAAGGATAAAATGGACGTGGTTATTCATAATGCAGAATGCAAGTATCTTCACATCAACATATTTCGACTTACAGATGGCAATGGCATTCATTCCATAAATGTAGTCCGCATCAGATGAGAAAATGATGTTTTTCAACAGGCCGTTAGTGCAGAAATGATAGTACATGTTTTTTTCACAAAGTAACGAATAACTATCCGTGTTCAGAAAATGAAAACGCTTTTTCTAAAAAAACATGATTACAGATATGTGAAATGCTGGTTTTAATTAACATAATAATTCAAGTTCTGAAAGTTATTGGGTAGAGATTGTGCTTTAGCGCCGGCCAGGCAGTCGGTTCCGGCGGAACTCACTCCGCGCTGCTTCGTTCGACCCTCCTACCGTCTCCTGCGTCCTCGCTCGCGCGAGAACTTGTATCCGGCAGGCACCTCCCACTTCCCGAGGCCGTGGGCTGGCCACGTCCGCCGGAACCGACCGCCTGCTCGGCTGCCACTCACACATTTGCCTGATGAACTTGGTAATCTTTGCTCGCCTTTTCGGTCTACACCTTTTCTCACCAGTCGTGGATGTCCGGCACATTCCTTCAAAAAGAAATCTCCCTCAAAAATCTTTCACCAAATCTTCACCAACTTATTTTTAACACTAAACGATCTCGTAGCAGCCGGAGGTGGTATATTCCGGCTGCGGTGCCAATATACAGCACTAAAAAACTGAACAAGTTGGCAGGCAAACCACGCCGCCGTTTTTCTGCTTATTCGTTGAATGTCAGACAATTACAAGGCTTCACCACAGAAAACCGCCCTGCCAAGTCCCATGTTTTTTCATAAGACTTGGCAGGCGCACATTTCTGTAATACCATAACATTCAGCGATTTACCAAAATCACAACCTGCCAACTTGTTCCGTTTTTTTTTGATTTATGTATTACGTTTTTCAAAAAGAGTGTTATATTTGCAGCACTATAAGGAGAGAGCCATGGATAGTAATCGTATAAAAGACATTGACGCACGACACGGTATGCAAGATGAGAACGGGAATGGCGCACGGGACACAGCCATGCGGAAAACGGGGAAGGAGGTGCAAGGCTTGGCTGGGGACAGGAGGGAGACGAGCAGTGAGAATGAGCGTGGTGAGCGTGAAAGCGGAAGGACTCATAGAGGGGTGACAAATGGTGCACGTGGGGGCGCGCGACCGGGGGCGGGGCGGCCGAGAGGTGACAGCAGGATGATTTCATTCCGTGCTCCGGGGGCATTGGCAGACGAATTGGAGAAATTTGAGAACAGGACGGAATTCATAAAAAAGAGTATTGCTGAAGCCCTTCTAAAGAAAGAGAGAGTATTGAAGATTGCAGAAACGGAAGAAAACCTTGACCAAGGAGGAATATCAGTAACGGATATAAGGAGAGGCTGGAAGACAGAAACAGGAGGAGAAATCGAATCCGGAAAGAAGTCTGAACGGGCGGAAGATATTGGAAGGATTGGAGACGTCATTCCGGCCGGGAAGGTGGCGCACGTCAACATCCCTTTTTTCGATATCAAGGTCGTGGCGGGTTTCCCGGTGCCGCTGGACAATGATGAAAAGTCGCAGGACATTGACCTGATTCGTATGCTTTGTCCGCATCCGGAGGCGTCATATCTCATACGGGTGAACGGCGATTCGATGATTGACGCCGGGGTACTCAGCGGGGACATTGTCATCGTGGACAAGAGCAACCGGAATCCTTCGCCGCGGGAGATAGCGATGTGCGAGCTCAATGGCGAATACACATTGAAGCATTTCCGGATGGAGGACGGGCAGGGCTGGCTGGTTCCGGCCAATCCCGATTACCCGCGCATCCGGATCAGTCCCGAGGATGATTTCAGCGTCTGGGGCACCGTCACCTTCATAATCCACAAACCCCGCGACTAATCATGATAGAACTCGCGGACTGCAATACTTTCTTTGCTTCATTGGACATTCCGATCTTGGAGCCCGTGAGGGCGATGGCAAGTCCCTACCCCGAGGGGAGGGATTTAGGGCGGGGGCAACGTAGTAGACGCGCGAGGGCCGGAAACCTCCGCATCATTAAAAACATCATTAATCATGATAGCACTCGCGGACTGCAATACTTTTTTCGCATCGGTAGAACGGGCTCTCCATCCGGGCCTCAAGGGGAAACCCGTATGCGTATTGTCGAGCAACGACGGAAATGTCATTGCCCTGACGGCGGAAGCCAAGGCGCTGGGAATCAAGCGCGGAGCACCATTCTTCGAAGTAAAGGACATCATCGGGAAGAACAATGTCGCCGTATTCTCCAGCAACATCATGCTGTATGCGGCGATGTCTGAACGGGTGCAGAGCATCATGCGGAAGACGGTAAAGCACACTGAAAGCTACTCCATTGACGAACAATTCCTCTATCTGGACGGCTACGAGGAGCATTTCGACGTCGTGGAACTGATGCGCGGAATGATACGGAAAATAGCATTGTACACAGACATTCCGGTAAGCATCGGCATTGCCCGCACAAAGACATTGGCAAAAGTCGCGAGCAAATTCGCGAAGAAATTTCGCGGGTACCGCGGCGTGTGCATGATTGACACGGACGAGAAACGGAGGAAGGCGCTCGCGCTGGCCGACCTTGCCGACATCTGGGGCATCGGGCCGAGGACGTATGCGCGCCTGGTCGCGCTCGGAGTGCGGACGGCGTTGGAATTCGCGGACAAGGACGGCGACTGGGTGCAGCGGCATTTCCATAAGCCGGGCTACCAGACCTGGCTGGAACTGAACGGACGTCCGTGCATAGACACCCCGGAGATTATTCAGCGGCAAAGTATCTCTACATCAAGGAGTTTCGGGAAAATGACTTCCTCCGTAGAGCAGCTCAAATCCTCAGTGGCCACATTCGCCGCCAGCTGTTGCAATACGCTTCGCGGACAAGATTCAGCGGCGGGGTGCGTCAGTGTTTTCGCATGCAGCAACCGATTCCGGGAAGACCTGCCGCAATACGGGAACATGGCTTCCGCAATGCTCGGGATTCCATCTGCGGACACATTGGAAATCACGAAGTTGGCGATGAGGCTCGCGGAAGAAATCTACCGGCCGGGAATCCTTTTCAAAAAATCAGGCGTCATCCTTTCGCACATCGTTCCCGGCAGCCTACAACCCGTGCTGTTCGACACCGTCAGCAAGCGTGACGAGCGGCTCGAACTTTCGAAGACGATAGACAGGATGAATCACCAATATGGTGTCAAGATGGTCGGTCTCGCCGTCGAAGGCAGCGCGAACGAGGAGTGGAAGACCCGACACGAGCACCTCACCCCCAACTATCTGACCGACATCAATCAAATAATGGTGGTCAATGTCTGACTCAAAACAGCCAAAACACGAGTAATTGACCACATTTTGGCTGTTTTGAATTTTTAATTTGGCCAAAACAGATACTTTTTCTATATTTATGGCTAAATATTAAGGCATTATGATTGGACGACAACTTGAAAAGGAGATGCTTCAACGGGCATTGGACCGAAAAACCGCACAGATTGTAGTGGTTTATGGCAGAAGGCGAGTCGGTAAGACTTTCCTCGTCAACGAATTTTTCAATAATAGCTATGCATTCAAGCACACTGCCGTATCTCCTCTTGAAAAAGGATCCACAAGCGGAATGATGCGACTTCAGTTGGCGGAGTTCTACTATTCAATGAAGACTTATGGGCTGAAAAGTGATGCACAATGTCCTGAAAATTGGGTGGAAGCTTTTCACCTTCTTCAAGAACTTCTTGACAGTAAATCTGATGGAAGCAATCAAGTGATTTTCATCGACGAGTTGCCTTGGATGGATACGCCACGTTCTGGTTTTGTCAGTGCATTCGAGCATTTTTGCAATGATTGGTGCTCTGCCAGAAGGCATGTAAAACTGATTGTCTGCGGCTCCGCAACCTCCTGGATATGCGACGAAATGCTTGAAGGTAAGGGAGGACTCTATAATCGTGTCACTTCAAGCATACATGTCGGACCGTTCACTTTGCGGGAGTGCGAAGAATTCTTCAGAGAAGAGGGATTCCGAATGGATAAATACGATATAGTCCAAGCATACATAGCTTTCGGAGGCATTCCTTACTATCTATCCCAATTCAGAGAAGACCTAAGTGTCGTGCAGAATATCGACAAATTGCTCTTCGACCGGGACTCAATTCTATATGATGAATTCGACAAGCTTTTTTCTTCACAGTTCGCAAATCCAGACTGCCTGAAATCAATAGTGGCATGCATCGGAAGCCGAAGATGCGGACTCACAAGGGAGGAGATAATCACAAAAACCGAAAAATTGTCTGGCGGAACTTTCTCCAAATCAATGAAGGCATTGGAAAAGAGCCGTTTGATTAGTTCATACAAACCTTTTGGCGAGAAAAAGTTGAAGTATAGAATTTCTGACCCGTTCTGTTCATTCTATCTTCACTATGTCAAACCGAACATCAATCAAAAACATTTCTGGCAGATGCATTACAATTCTCCGGCAATGAACAGTTGGCTCGGATATGCTTTTGAGGAAATTGTATTTTACCACATAGAACAAGTGAAGTCTGCTTTGGGAATCAGTGGGGTCTGCTCCAACGAATCAGCCTGGTCTGTTGACGGAACGGACACGCAAGAGGGAATGCAGATTGATCTTTTGATTGAACGTGCGGACAGAGTCGTAAATATCTGCGAAATAAAGTTCTGTAACGATGAATATGCCGTCACTTCGGCATACGCAAGAAAACTTCAGTCCAGGATGGATTACACATCAACCTTCTTCAAGAACAGGAGAAGCGTTTCCACGGTATTGATAACGACCTATGGATTGAAAAGAAACGAGTATTCCAGCAGATTCCAAAAGGTCATAACTTTGGAGGACCTTTTCAGATAGAATGCACCAAAAAAAGCGTTTGCAATATAAGAAATAATTCTTAACTTTGCAGCCGTTTCTGAAATTTGCTCAGGCAGATGGAGGGGACGCGGGAATCCGTGACGGATACCGGTGATTGTTTTATAAATAAAATTTTTTGCGAAATGGCTGAGTATTTAGAAGCTGAAAAGAAGCAGGAGATTTTCGCGAAGTACGGGAAGTCTAATACAGACACCGGCTCACCAGAGAGTCAAGTTGCTCTATTTTCCTACCGTATCAATCACCTCACAGAGCATGTGAAGAAGAACAAGAAAGACGTTGTAACCCGTCGTTCTCTTCTCCGCCTTGTAGGTAAAAGACGTCAGTTGCTGGACTACCTCCAGAGAGTTGACATCGAGAGATACAGAAACATCATCAAGGAGCTTGGTCTCCGTCGATAACCGATAGGAAAGCAAAAGACCGGTTTCATCACTGGAGCCGGTCTTTTTTCAGCATTTATACGACACAAGGGCGAGAACCTAAAGCCCGAAGGGCGACAGCAAGTCCCTACCCCGAGGGGAGGGATTTAGGATGGGGGTAACGTAGTAAAAGCGCGTAGGCCTGGAAAGCCCGAAACGCAAGACACACTCCGAATTACGGGACACACCCGAGCAAGTTGAAAACTTGCGGAATTCCGGAGCCAGCCCCGAAAGGGCGCGTTAGAATATAGCATTCCGTTTCTGCATAATAACCGACCTGCTGCAGAACACGGGGACGATATATGAAGAAAATAAAAGAAAACACACTTCCATTGGGGAAGGCAGGTCATTGAAACACTAATGAACATCATTAACAAGAAAATCGAATTATCCGACGGTAGGGTAATCGAAATCGAGACCGGAAAGCTTGCAAAGCAGGCCGACGGTTCAGCAGTCATCAAGATGGGAGGAACAATGCTCCTCGCCACCGTAACCTGCGCTAAAGAGGTAAAGGAAGGCACTGACTTCATGCCTCTTCAGGTAGACTACAAAGAGAAATTCTATTCAGCAGGAAGATTCCCTGGCGGCTTCATGAAACGCGAAGGCAAGGCGTCCGACTATGAGATCCTCATCTCACGCCTCGTTGACCGCGCACTCAGACCGCTGTTCCCGGACGATTTTCACCTTGAGGTTTATGTCAATGTAAACCTTATCTCAGCAGACGCAGACACCCAGCCTGACGCACTCGCAGGACTCGCAGCATCAGCAGCACTCGCATGCAGCGACATTCCGTTCGAAGGCCCGATCTCAGAAGTACGCGTCGCAAGGATCAACGGCGAATTCAAGATCAACCCTGCATTCAGCGAAATGGCAGACAGCGACCTCGAACTCATGGTTGCAGCTACCTATGACAACATCATGATGGTAGAAGGCGAAATGAACGAGGTAAGCGAAGCAGACATGCTCGAAGCCATCAAATTCGCACACGAAGCCATCAAGAAGCAGTGCCTCGTACAGGTTGAACTGAACAAGGAACTCGGCAAGGACGTGAAGAGAGACTACCCTCACGACGAGGAAGACGAGGATCTCAAGAAAGCCGTTCACGAGTTCTGCTACGACAAGTGCTACGCCCTCGCCAAATCCGCAAAACCTAAGCAGGAAAGGTCAGAAGGCTTCGAGCAGATCAAGGCTGACTTCCTCGCTACACTTTCAGAGGAAGACCAGGAGGCCAAGGCTGCAATGGTAGCAAGATATTACAACAATGAGGAGAAGGCCGCAATGAGAAACATGATTCTCGACGAGGGAGTCCGTCTCGACGGCCGTAAGACCGACGAAGTACGTCCTATCTGGTGCGAAGTCGGCTACCTCCCATGCGCACACGGTTCCGCAATCTTCACACGTGGTGAAACACAGTCACTTGCAAGCGTCACACTCGGAACCAAGCTCGACATGAAGGAAATGGACGAAGTACTTGTCCGCGAGACACAGCAGTTCGTTCTCCACTATAACTTCCCGCCGTTCGCAACAGGTGAGGCCAAGGCACAGAGAGGTGTAGGCCGCCGCGAAATCGGACACGGAAACCTCGCAATGCGTGCACTCAAGGCAGTCGTTCCGCTAGCTCCGGAAAACCCTTACGCAATCCGCGTGGTATCAGACATTCTTGAATCAAACGGTTCATCTTCAATGGCTTCTGTCTGCGGAGGTTGCCTCGCACTCATGGACGCAGGTGTCAAGATCAAGAAACCTGTAGCAGGTGTTGCAATGGGTCTTATCACAGACAAGGACAGACCTAACGAAAGATACGCCATCCTTACCGACATCCTCGGTGACGAGGACCACCTCGGAGACATGGACTTCAAGGTAACCGGAACCAAAGACGGTATCACAGCTACCCAGATGGACATCAAGGTAGACGGACTTTCTTATGACGTTCTGGCAAAGGCACTTGAGCAGGCGCGTCAGGGCAGGCTCCACATCATGGGCGAAATGATGAAGACCATCAGCGAGCCACGTGAGGACTACAAGCCGTTCGTTCCGAGACTCAAGCAGCTCGAAATTCCTTCAGACTTCATCGGCGCCGTTATCGGAAAGGGCGGCGAGACCATCCAGAAAATCCAGAAAGAAACAGGTACCACCATCACCATCACAGAGGACACGGAGAGAGGAAAGGGTCTCGTGGATATCTTCTCTACAGACAAGGATTCCCTCGACAAGGCTCTCGCATGGATCGAAGGCATCTGCGCTGTGCCTGAAGTCGGCGAGACATACCACGGCAAGGTCGTTTCAATCCTCGATTTCGGTGCATTCGTAGAAATTCTCCCTGGCAAGGAAGGACTCCTCCACGTATCGGAAATCGCATGGACCAAGACCGAGAACGTAGCTGATGTCCTCAAAGTCGGCGACGAAGTGGACGTAAAACTCCTCGAAATCGACGAGAAGACAGGCAAGATGAGACTTTCAATGCGTGCACTCACCGAGAAACCGGAGGGTTACGTAGAGCCTGAGCGTCGTCCAAGAGGTCCACGCGATGACAGAAGGGATGACCGCAGAGGCGACAGAAGAGGTCCGCGCGACGACAGAAGAGGCGATCGCCGTGATGACAGACGTGGTCCAAGAGATGACCGCAGAGGTCCACGCGACGACCACAGAGGCGGCAGAAAGCCATTCAGCCCGAGACCGACCGATGAGAACATTGAAGGAGCAGAGAATTTCAATTCTGCTGACAACTATGATGATCCTGATTTCAATGTTTCCGAGAGCAATGATGAACTCTTCTAGTATATACGGATCTTAATCCATAATACATAATATGTTATAACACCCGGCCAAGCAATTTGACCGGGTGTTTTATTTAACCGCACTACCGCAACAGCATCATAATTTTGACCACCTGCGAAAAAATAGTTATTTTTGTAGGATAAAAAATTATTAGAGATGTACTTAATGGCGTCAGCGGCGGCTCACGCCTATTTTTGAATGTGAATATGAAACGAGCATCAATAATCAGGACGGTCATATCATTGATTCCGATTGCAGTACTGATGATACTGCTGGCATTGAACATCAGCTTCTTCGGGAGCGACGCGATATTGGGCGCGAGCCAGGTTTCCCTTCTTTTCGCATCGGGCCTGTGCGTATGGCTCGCGATGTGGCTTTTCAAGAAGCCTTGGGAAGACTTCGAAGACGCTATACGCAGCAACATCGGCGATGTCACCACTGCCATAGTCATACTTTTCATGATCGGAGGCATCTCCGGAACATGGACCATGAGCGGCACCGTGCCATCCCTTATATATTATGGTGTCCAGATAATCTCGCCAAGGGTATTTCTGGTAACGGCATGCATAATCTGCGCCTTCATCTCGGTGATGATAGGCAGCTCGTGGACAACCATCGCCACTATCGGAGTGGCATTGATGGGTATCGGCAAGGCACAGGGATTCAGTGACGGCATGATTGCCGGAGCCATCATCTCCGGAGCCTATTTCGGCGACAAGATTTCCCCGCTTTCCGACACCACCGTCATGGCCGCGTCAATCTCGGGCAGCCCTCTGTTCAGGCACATCAAGTACTTGATGCTCACCACAGTACCGACATTCGCATTGACATTGACATTGTTCCTGATACTGGGATTCCTGCACAGCGGCAACGATTCGGCGCAGATCTCGGTCTATACGGAGACATTGGCCGCGAAATTCAACATCAGCTTGTGGACATTGATCGTACCGCTCGTAACGGGCATATTGATCGCTAAGAAAATGCCGGCGCTGCCGGTACTGGGCATTTCAATGGTCCTTGCAGCGGTCTGCGCCATCATCCTCCAGCCGCACATCATCTCCGAAATCGGAAACAAGGCATTGGAATCAATGGGCATATCGACAGGCGAAGCCGGCGTGCTGTTCACCGGCATTGTCAAGACCGTATATGATTCAGTGTCAGTCGATACCGGCGTCGAAGAGGTCAACATGCTGGTATCGTCAAGAGGTATGCTCGGCATGCTCAATACCGTTTATCTGATTATCTGCGCAATGTGCTTCGGCGGCTGCATGAAGGCCAGCGGAATGCTCCATCACCTGGCATCGCTGATATTGCCGATGACCAAGACGCGAACAGGACTGGTGGCGTCCACGGTCAGCACAGGCGTAATCCTGAACGGCGTGATTTCCGACCAGTACCTGTCAATTATCCTCACATCGGATATATATAAGGACATCTACGCCAAACGCGGCTACGAAAGCAGGCTGCTAGGTCGCTCCGTAGAGGACTCGTCCACAGTGACTTCCCCACTTTTCCCATGGAGCAGCTGCGGCATGACCCAGGCGACGATCCTGAGCGTGCCGACACTCGCCTACCTGCCATACTGCTTCTTCAACATCATCAGTCCGCTCATGAGCATCGCAATGGCGATGATAGGCTACAAGATTTACCGCCGCGGAGAGGCTCCAGCCACAGAGGATTAGCACCCCATAGGTAAAGTCAATGCAAGAAAATTTCCTAAATCAGGGGAAATATGCGTATATTTATACGTTTTAACAACATTGACTTCAAATATGGACAAAATCATCGAATGCGTCCCGAACTATAGTGAAGGACGGAACAAGGAAGTAATCGACCTGATTGTCAAGGCGATAGCCGACACTACCGTAAATACGGAGCGCGGCGAAGAACGTGTAAGAGTTCTGGATGTAGACCCGGGAGAGGCTACGAACCGCACAGTCGTGACATTCGTCGGTTCACCGGAAGCGGTAATGGAAGCGGCGTTCCAGGGTGAAAAGAAAGCGGCCGAACTTATCGACATGAGGCAGCACCACGGAGCACATCCACGGTCAGGAGCCACGGACGTACTTCCGCTCATACCGGTAGCCGGAACGACATTGGATGAATGCGCAGAATGGGCACGCACTCTGGCGAAACGTATCTATGACGAGCTGGGCATACCTTGCTATTGCTACGAAGCAGCAGCATACACGCCTGAAAGACGGAATCTTGCAGTATGCCGCGCAGGAGAATATGAAGCACTCCATGAAAAAGTCATTGACCCGAAAAGAAAACCGGACTTCGGACCCGGAGAGTACAATGAGACCGTGGCGAAAGCCGGCGCGACTAACGTGGGCGCAAGGGATTTTCTCATTGCAGTAAACTTCAATCTGAATACGACATCTACCCGCAGGGCTATGGCGGTGGCGTTCGACGTGCGCGAAAAAGGCCGTCCTGCAAGAGAAGGAGGCAGCCTGACAGGAAAGATCCTGAAAGACGCGGAAGGCCAGACCATCTGGATACCGGGAACGCTCAAAGGCTGCAAGGCAATCGGCTGGTACATAGAGGAATACGGCATCGCTCAGGTGTCGATGAACATCACTGACATAAACACCACTCCGCTCCACGTGGCATTCGAAGAGGTATGCAGGGCTGCTGCGGCACGTGGACTTCGCGTGACCGGAACGGAAATCGTCGGCCTGGTACCTAAACGCGTACTCCTGGAAACAGGCAGATATTATCTCGAAAAACAGCAGCGCTCGCTCGGCATCAGCGAGGACGAAATCATAAAAATCGCCGCCAAATCATTGGGGCTCAGCGACCTGAAGCCATTCAACCCTAGGGAGAAGGTCATCGAATCCCTGATGGAGGACGAAGCTGTCATGGCTGATAAAGAAAGACTTATCCGCATGACGCTCAAGGGATTCGCCAGAGAGACCGCATCCGAATCTGCGGCTCCTGGAGGCGGTTCCGTATCTGCATACATGGGCGCGCTTGCAGCTGCTCTGGGCGCAATGGTGGCCAACCTCTCAGCACACAAACGCGGCTGGGACGACCGCTGGAAGGAGTTCTCCGACCAGGCCGTAAAAGGACAGGACATCATGGAACGCCTGCTGAAGCTCGTGGACGAAGACACGGCCGCATTCGCCAAAATAATGAACGTATTTTCAATGCCTAAAGGCACGGAAGAGGAGAAGGCGGCACGCGCAGAAGCCATGGAAAAAGCTACGCTCTACGCTACCCAGGTTCCGCTCAGGACAATGCAGACCGCATTGGAAGCCATGCCGTTGGCACTCGAAATGGCGCGCAAGGGCAACCCGGCATCCGCATCAGACGCGGGCGTCGGAGCAATCGCAGCGCTCGCGGCCGTGAAAGGGGCCCAGCTCAATGTCCGTATCAATGCTGCCGGACTGAAAGACCGTGCAATGGCTGACAGTCTGACTGCCGAGGCGGAGAAAATCGCGAAAAAAGCAGCGGAAAAAGAAGCGGAAATCCTTTCAGAAATAAACAAAAACATCGGATAACATGACTGATTTTCAGAAACAGATACTCGAAGGCATCCCTGCGGAGCTTCCGGAGAAAAAACCATACGACATGGCGATAAACCATGCGCCGAAGCGCAAGGACATTCTTACTGACGAGGAAAAGGTTCTGGCCGTACGCAATGCGTTGAGATATTTCCCGACCAAGTTCCATAGCATTCTGGCTGAGGAGTTTGCGCAGGAGCTGCATGACTACGGCCGCATCTACATGTACCGTTTCCGTCCTGATTACGAGATGTATGCAAGGCCGATCGACGAGTACCCGGCGAAAAGCCGTCAGGCTGC
>Ga0129311_1000680_pt1 | contig 27987 bp, 16 predicted proteins | sample Go1ome_FD_94435 | JGI IMG/M metagenome (GOLD analysis project Ga0129311, IMG submission 94435) | Western lowland gorrila individual fecal microbial communities from Wisconsin, USA - Go1022B metagenome | ecosystem: Host-associated > Mammals > Digestive system > Large intestine > Fecal | place...
AGGAACGACTAGGATGGATGAGTCCGGTGGAATACCGGCTCAGTCTCTTGGCTGCATAAAAACAGCGTAGCAGCCATTAAACTGCTACGCTTAAAAAGTCTAACTTTTTGGGGTCACCTCAATTTACTCCTACAAGGTGGAATTTAGTCTTACAAACTGGAATTAGCTTTTACAACTGACCATTTCCTGACCAATTATTAGTCAACTTTTACAGTGTTTTTTAATTCATGAGACTATATGCTTCTGATTGCCAACCAGTTGCATAATCTTGGTATTCTTCAACATCGCCAAGATCATAAGTGATAGAGTTTTCATCTATATATCGAATCAGAATTTCATTATAAAAATATAATCTATGCTCTTCTGTGCCCTTATAAACAAATGCAAAATATAGCTTACCGGACGAAAAATAATACTCTCTCGAATAATCAATATCCCCCCACCCACGGTTACATACTATTTTCTTTATTTCACCATCATCATCATAAGCTATAACATCGCTACTAAGCGATGACCGCCGCATTGTCTCTACACTATCCTGTGTTCCATAGTATAATTTCCTAATATTTGCCACTTCAGCCTCAACATCAATATTCGGAATCAGTTTCTCTTCCTCCGATGACGCTTGTGAATCTACCCCTCTCTCGGCCTCGACCAAGGCAGAATCCCCCATTATCTGATCTGTAACTACCTCATCACTATCATCCTTCTCTTCCTGTTTTTCTGATATGATTCTCCCAGACTGATCCATCTCTTCCTGGATAGACATATCAATCGGATCAGAATTACTTGATATATTTTTCTGTATAGCCATTCCTATAAATACACACGCTGTCCCAAACACTATTATTCCGATTGCAACTATCAAAATACGAACTATACGAGCTCTCCTATTTTGTTTTGTGTCTACACTCTCATAGATACTCTTTTCCATTTTACCAGTCTCCTACAACAACATACCGCTATTTTCTAATGATTATCCTTGTATTCTCTTAAAAAACCTCACCGCTCCAAGAATCTCATCATTGTTTGGATGCCCCTTTTGCAACCCCCCTACCAACTTAAAAGGTCCAAATGTATCAAAGCCATAGCATCCGTACTCTCCTAAGAATACGCCATGCTTTTCCTTTACTAGATTCTTTACATCTTTCGTATATGAATCACTCTCTTTGCCATATGTATATATTGCAAAGACCTCTTTATCTATAGGGAGATGACTTTTTAAATACTCCATAAGCGGTTTGGCAAACTTCGAATAATAAACGCCCGACGCAACACCTATGCGTTCATATGACTCAAGCTCAGCCACCTTTGTCAGAGAAACATCTATCAGCTTCACATCTGGAAATTCTTCTTTTATTGCATCCAATAGCTTCTTGGTATTCTTGTGATGTTGAGAATAAAATACTATTGCAGTTTTCGTCGATTCCATGCTTTATAACTAAATTCCTCTCACTAAAATTATTCATGGCTTTTTACACAACGGTCGTTTCTTTCCTCATCTCACGGTAGATCACACCCGCCAGTGCTCCCATGATGGCATTATACTTCGTCTTATCCTCAAACAACGCAGAATAGCTATCCTGTGACTCCGCATAGCTTTCCATTGCCGCATTGTCAAACGCCTGTGGAAAGATACTCTCTGTAAAAATCCTCGGATCAGATGTTCTCGCCGAACTTGCAAGCTTCTCATTACCCATGAGCTTGTCATGCAATGCCCCGAGCATCACCCTATCGCCATCGGTAAATTCGCCTTTGTACTTTTCATTGATCTTCTCAAGTATTTCGTCCAAAGTGCTCTTCTGCTTCTTGCCCTGAGCGCTCTTCTGTTTTGCCGGAACATACTGACCATCAAGATTTTCAAGCTGAATGGAGCCTTCAAAAGTCTTTTGCAGCTTGTAGTATTCCAGCTTAAGCTTTCCATCAAGGTCAACTGGCTCTTCTTTTTCAACGGGAAGCAAGCCAATCAGATAGTATAAAAACAAATACTCCTTGTGCATATCCTTATCAAACATACGCACAATCTGAGTCAGATAGCTATAATAACGGATCAATGTCCGGCAAAGCCTGCGGAACTGATACCGTTCCTCCGGATTCTTCAGGTTATAACGATCCGCAACTGGCTTCAGAACGCTCGTCATTTTGCCCATAGCTGTCGCATCCTGTCTGCCAGGCTTATTCCACACCTCTATAAACGCAGTAATGTCATTTTCGTTATATATTGCATAATCCAAGAGTTGCCTTTCTGTCTGATAGATCAGATCAACATTTACTTCCTGCTCAAGGCTTGTCTCCTGATAAAATGGCTGGAACGCATCCAAAATATCTTCTTTCTTATTAGCAAAGTCCAGCACAAATGTATCTACCTTGCCTGGGCAGGTTCTGTTAAGGCGCGATAAAGTCTGCACCGCCTTAACATTCTTCAGTTTCTTATCCACAATCATGGTATGAAGAAGTGGCTCATCAAAACCAGTCTGATATTTTTCAGCCACTACCAGCACGTTGAAGTTGTCATGAAACTCAGCTTTCGTCTGGCTTTCAGATATATGACTTCCATCTTTTCTTACATTCAGCCCGGATTCCGTATATTCATTATCTCCGTCCTGCACGGATCCCGAAAAAGCTGTCAGCACATCCATATCAGTATAATGTTGCTCCTCTATATAACGCTTGATCTCGTGGAAATATCTGACTGCTGCCAGTCTGGAATCCGTAACAACCATCATCTTTCCTTTGCCGCCGATCTTATGACGGGTGGTCTCCCGGAATGTTTCCACTATTATCTGTGACTTCTGGCTGATATTGTAAGGATGGAGCTTCTCGTATTTCTTAATAACTTTTGTGGCACGGCTCTCAGGAAGCTCCGGATTCTCCTGCGTATTCTTGGCAATCTTAAAGCAGGTATCATATGTCATATAGTTCTGTAAAACATCCAAGATGAAACCTTCCTCAATGGCCTGTCTCATACTGTATATATGGAACGGATGAAATGAGCCGTCTTCCCAAGGCTCGCCGAACATTTCCAATGTTTGTGCCTTCGGTGTAGCGGTAAAAGCAAAGAAAGACAGGTTCGGATGCTTACCATGAGTAATCATTTCCTGCACAAGCTTGTCATTCCTGTCAATTTCATCCTCAGCCTTGCCCTCAATTTCCGCATACTCACGCAAAGCCGCTTCTGTATCCGCAAGAGCCGCTTTCAACTTCATAGCAGAACTACCTGTCTGAGAAGAATGTGCCTCATCCACGATGACAGCAAAGTTTCTTCCGGCAACCTTATCCACTTCCTGATAAATGACGGGGAATTTCTGCAGCGTGGTTACAATGATCCTCACCCCGTCATTGATAGCATCTCTAAGATTCTTGGAGTTCTTATCCTCTCCTATCGTTTCAACTGCACCAAGGGTGTGATCAAACCCGGAGATAGTTTCCTGTAACTGAGCATCCAACACAGTTCGATCTGTAACTACTATAACGCTGCTAAACACAGATCTGTTTTCTTCATCATGCAAAGATGCCAGTCTGTATGCAGTCCATGCAATAGAATTTGATTTACCTGACCCGGCACTGTGCTGGATGAGATAATTCACACCTGCGCCATGCTCTGACACATCGTCTATAAGTTTACGAACCACATCCAACTGATGATATCTCGGGAATATGAGAGACTTTTTCTTCGTGATCTTCTCACTACCATCCGGCATCAGTTTCTTATCCTCTTTAATCTGCAGATGGATAAACTTCTGGAGAATATCCATCATGCTGTCCTTCTGGAACACATACTCCCACAGGTATGCTGTCGGGTATCCGTCAGGATTTGCCGGATTACCCTTTCCACCATCATTTCCGGCTCCATTGGAGCCTTGGTTGAATGGCAGAAAGAAAGTGTCCTTTCCTTCAAGCTTTGTAGTCATCCACGCTTCCAGCTGATCTACGCAGAAATAGCCAAGGATACGCTTATTAAACTGGAAGCAAATTTCTCTCGGATCCCTGTCATACATCCACTGACGCTTAGCATTATCAACATTCTGTCCGGTGTACTGATTCTTTAGTTCAAAAGCAAATACCGGAATACCGTTCACGGCAATCATCATATCCACGGAATTATGTGTGTCTGTAGAATAAAACCATTGACGATTACAGGTAATCTCGTTCTTAGCGTAGAGTACCGTTGCTGTCTGGTTAAGGCTTGATTCCGGCTTGAAATAGCAAACTCTGAATGTAATACCACGATGTTTAAAACCGTGACGCATCACTGCTATCAATCCATCCATATCACAGGCCGTATTGAACGCAAGGCAGAATTTTCTCTCCGGATCCACCGCATTCTGCATAGTGAATCGCTTCCATTCATTCGGCTGTGTCTTCTGAATAAAGCGAATCAGTGTATCAGGATATACCCCCAGAGACGGATCATACAGATCGTTATTATGAGTATAGCCTCCGGCAGGGGACAGGAATGAAGCTTCAATATCTGACTCGAAGCGTTTCTCCGTTGTAACATCTACACTCATGAATGAGGCACCTCCTTCTTTCCGGTTACATATTCGTAGATCATTGACCTCTTATAGTTTTCGAGTTCTGTTAGAAACTGTTCTTTCTTCGCAATAAGAGCATCTATCTCGACACACTTCTGGTCGATGTAGTCAGCTATTTCTCTCTGTTCCTCGATTGGTGGAAAGCACACTTTTATTGTTCTGAACTTATCCCAATACAAACGAAGCCTGAAATCAGCTATTCCATGAGAATATCGTTTCATCTCCTCTTTTGCAGGTTGTGTGCGCAAAAGTGCCTCCATATACCTGCTGTCGATTTCACGCCTCGGTTTCACAATGACATATGCAGGGCTGACCATACCATCAACCCTAACTGCACCAAAAGCTCCTTGCCATGCCCTCATCATGTTGTATGTCAGATCACCTGGATATACTCGCATATACTTGGATCTATCCTCGCTACGAACAAATACTCTCTCACTTTCTTCATCTGAAAGCTCACGATCGGATACTCCGGTATTTATCGACACTGTCAATATTGGAAGTTCATCATTACCATTTTCTTTCCTTTCAGAATATAGCGCAGCTATTCTGAATATTTCCCATTCTTCCGGTATCTTCCCTATCCACTCAATACCGCTATCTTTCTGTTTCCTCTTGCCACGAACCCCCTCCGTTACCGCTCTAGTAACAACTGTCTGTCGTAGTAATTTATAATCTTCAATAGACTTGTTGGTTTTATCTATTATGGTATTGATATAAGAACACCGCTGATCCAGATAAGACGCTATGGCATCCTGTTTATTTGCATCAACATATAATATTTCCCTATTTCCATAATCTGAAAAATAGATATGAGGAATAGTAGTCAATCCAACGTCTTTTCCAAGTTCTAAAGCACTAATGTTATACCTCAACCAATCAATGTTTACACCATCATTAGGAATAATATAAGCCAGTGTACCCAACAACGATGTGTAGCCATCATATTTTTGCACTCTTCCTACACCTGCTCCATCCTTTACGATACCAAGATATGGAGTTTTCGATCCATATTCGTCAATGTATCCCAAAAAGCCACTTGCACCATATACCTTATATTTACCCTCTTCGCAAACTGCTTGTTGTGCTAGAGAGTTTGAAAACGAGGAACATAGATACTTTAGTTTCACTGATTTTCACCCCCGAATAACGCTCCTAGGCTTTGCTGAATATCAAACTCTATTGCATGAAGTCTTTCCACAATGTCTTCTACTTTCTCAGGTTCTTGATACTTATAGAAATATTGTGTCATTGGAATCACATAGCCAATTTTCGTCTTTTTCTTATCTATCCATGCATCCTCTAAATATGGGCGAACCTCTCGTTCAAAAAATTTATCAATATCCTCCTTCAACGGAACATTTTCAGTATCACGCCTCGATGCATCCGCTACAGGCTTACCATTTTTCATAATCGGATTACCTTCTTCATCCAAAGCAGGCCGCTCAACAACAATCTTATTGTAGCCAAATTCATCATTATCAAACACTTTGCTCTGACAATAAACACCTGCTTTATCTCCGTAAAACTTATCCTGTCCAAAGTCGCCATAGGCTTGTACTATAAGATTACGGCACAAATCAGTAACATCATATCGTTTAAACCCAATAGGTTTGCGTCTCTGTTCCCCACAGTGTGAAGCATCAATAAGCTGTACTTTCCCTGCACGATGAGAAGGCTTATTCTTATTCAATACCCAAATATAAGTACTAATACCAGTATTCATAAACATATCTGTTGAAAGTTGGATAATACAGTCAAGCCAATCGTTCTCCAACAAATACCGACGAATTTCACTCGGACCGCTACCAGCATCTCCAGAAAAGAGCGAGGAGCCATTCTGGATAATTGCCATTCTTCCTTCAGGTGCAAGTTTGGATACCCCATTCAACACGAAAAGCTGTTGCCCATCGGAAATCTTCGGAAGCCCGGGTGCAAAACGCCCCAGTTCTCCCTTTTTTGCCTCAGCCTCTACAGCTTTCTGCTCCCTCTTCCAATCGATACCAAACGGTGGATTAGAGATAATATACTGGAACTGATATCCGCTGAACTGATCCTCAGACAGTGTATCTCCAAACCTCATATTATTCGGATCGCCGCCACGGATCATCATATCCGCCTTGGCTATGGCAAATGTTGAAGGATTAAACTCCTGCCCAAAACAGGTAACATCAATATCCTTGTTCAATTCATGGATGCGCTCTTCCATGCAGCTGAGCATCTGGCTTGTTCCCATCGCCATGTCATAGACGGTAACATTCCCCCCTTTACTAAGATCTGCATCGCTGAGCAGAAGATCTGTCATCAGATAGATAATATCCCGGCTTGTAAAGTGCGCTCCTGCCTCTTCTCCAAAAGACTCAGAAAATCTCTTAACAAGATCCTCGAATATGTATCCGCAGTCAACAGCACTAATCTTGTCCGGTCCTAAATATCCTTTCTGAGAATTGAACTCTTTTATAACTAGATACAGCGTATTGCTTTCCACCATACGTTTGATAATATTCTCAAAATCAAACTTACTGAGCACATCCTGAACGTTGGCAGAAAATCCATTCAGGTAATCCCTAAAGTTTGCTTCAATATTCTCAGGATCAGCAAGTAATGAAGTAAATGTATATTTGCTGGTATTGTAAAATTGATAGCCGGACGCCTTGGTAAGGAATCCATCTATTACCGCAAAATTCTTTACTTTTTCATACTGTTCCAACACAGCATCGTGTGTGGGGAGCAGGCAGTCATGAAACCTCTTCACAACCGTCATTGGCAAAATAACCAGACCATATTCATGAGGCTTGAATGGTCCTCTCAGCATATCTGCCACATTCCAGATTACAGTTGCCTTTTCCGCAATATTACTTCCAACCACGCTAAATTTATCTGCTGCCATTTGGCTTATCCTCCATTTTTGTTTTTAGTCCAATTATAGGCTACCAGATGTTAAGTCCCATAAAACGGATTATTTACTCCTCAATGGCACTTTTTCCACTATTCACCCATTCATCTATCTCGGACCGCTTAAATTTCCATAACCGGCCAATCTTATGAGCCGGGACTTCATTCTTCGGGTTCTTGATCCAGCTTCTTAATGTCGGCGCCTTAATTCCTAGATATGTTGCCGCTTCTTCCAAACTGATATAGTTATCTATATTTGCGTTATTCATCCCTATTCCTTCCTGAAAAAATCGCTACTTACACGAATAAAATGCTACCATAAACGGTTAATTGTTTCAATCTGTTTTTTAATATTTGTTAATATTTAATATTTGTTTCCGCAATTCCAAGAATACGCACAAAAAAAGCGGATCACCACGCCACTGCGCAGTCATCCGCTAATTACTCATAAATCTCTCTGTGAAGCTACTGCTTCCTGCGCCTCTCGCTGTTTACTTCTTTGGGGGACTGCGCTGTTTGCAGCTACTATAGCTTTCTTGGCCGCAAGTCTCGCCCGTAGTGATGGACGTTCCCCTCTTGCCCTGCGCTTTCTTTCCTCTTCCTCAATTCGCTGAATCTCTTCCAACCGCTCCTGCTCTGCCTGCCGTGCTTCCCTCTTCTCTTCTGATTTTGGAACCGTATTGCTGAGTACATTGTCGATCTGATTAAGATTGACCTCTTCAAGCTCCTCCACCTTGGCAAGCGGCTTGTACTCAGCCAGCTTCACAAGAAGCTCCGCTGCCTTTCGGACATCTTCGATGCTATCGCTCTCTTCTATCACAGTTCCCAGGTACTTCTTATAATCCGCAGAGTTGCCTATTCTTATATCATCGGCTATGTTCTGCACCTGCAACTCCCAGTTATCGACCGTATCCTTGTACTCATAGGGATCAAAGTCACTGGAAAAGCGGTCTATCTCTGCCGCCAACTTCGCAGCTTCATCAACATATACCGGCTTTACGGCATCCATATCTGGTTGCGCTCTATCCTGCACAATTAATCCCGGCAGTTCTCCAATTACTTTTGCATCCGGGAATGCATCTATGATCTGTCCGACCTTTGACAATCCCTCCTGATTATTCCATATCTGAGGAACATACCGCAGGTCATCAAGGTCTATCCTGTTTCCATAGAGCACATCCATCTGTATATCGTCTATCTCCGGTGTCCCGGCTTCATGTATGTTGATGCCGACAGCAGGGATCATATTGCTATGGTTCTCACCGATGCTTTCAAACAGAGCTTTTGCCTCTTCTATCGTGGTGATCCCCTCATGATAGGTTCCCATGCTGTGAAATTCGCCGCACTCCGCAACGGTATAGGTTATCTCCGTGTTCCGTTGCTGCGCTTCCTGCATCATCTGCGCCTGCTTTTCTGCAAGGTACGCTTCCACGCCTGTCAGATATTCCGAAAGGCTTCCGTGTTGCTCCTGTGATATCGTGTTTATATCGAGCTTTACACCACCCATAATGATATCGCTCTGATGAAGAGTGTTAAACAGATCATCCTCTCTCACCGAGCCGCTGTAATACAGCACCACATCGAGGTCAGCGCCCTTCTCCTCCATACCTCTGCAACGACTGCCGGATACTACTACATCCTCAATGGTTACATCCATCCCATAATCATTCACTATATCCTGCACTATTTTTTTGACATTAGCCTCTATCGTTTCAGGATCCATGCCGTCAAGCTCATGAAATTTCTCTTTGGTCTTGTCCTTAAATGCGCTTATGACAGCGGCATCGTTAAGGCTTTCGCCTTTTGTTTCATCCTTTGCCATTTCCGCTCCTTTCCAAAAGGCTCCGGAGATAATCCCCGAAGCCTTTTAATCTTATGCTATAACCTCTTCTTTTTTCTTTGCTACCGCAGGTGCTTTCTGATCCATGGCAGCTACAACCGCCTTCTTCTCATTAAGCCTTGCGACAAGGGACGGTCTTTCTTCTTTTGTCTCCGGTTTTGTTGCAGGGTTCCCCATATCCTCTGTTTCTGATATATCAGCCTCCTCAGCTTTTTCGCTTATTTCAGCCTTATCCTCCGATATGTGACCTGCCTCTTTGGTAGCCTCCTGTGCCGGCACTACCGTCTCGGTCTGCTCTGCTGTTTCTTTCTCCGGCTTTGGAGCATCTTCATCAAGATCAACTGCATCCTCACTCTTCTCATCCATATCCAAAAGGCTGTTAAGCTCCGCAAGCCTTGTCAGCTTATCGTTAAGCTCCTGCTTCTGTGGGAACGGCTTTTCCACCTCAATCTTTGCGGTTTCAAGCTGCTGTTCCACATTGGCGAGCTTCGCAATCGCATCTTCAAGCTGTTTTGACATGGATTCCATGGCATTGCCGATACGGGTAATGTTACCGGACGAATCAGAGCCAATCTCCACTTCATGGCTGAGTTTTCCCTTCATGTTCAGCGTAAACTTCCTGAAAAACGAATCAAAGGTTACATTCATCTTCATGCCCAAATACTCACCGATTGGCACAGCCACATTGGCCTGCTTCATTTCCTTGCAGATTCCAATAATCGCTGTCCCGGCTTCCTTCCTGTCATCATAGGTCTTTCCGGCTACCGTCATGGTAAAGATATCCTTGTCTGCAGGCTTGTTGGCATTATAGGTTGCGATATCTGCCTTCATCCCGGAGATACGCTCCTTTAACGCTGATATCTGCTGAGGATAGTTCTTTGCGATATTATCCTCCAATCTGTATTTCTGACTGGTATGGTTCGCTTTCATCAGCTTCAGCTTCGATACCTGGATATCCAAGTCCATCTTTTCCTTAATGTACGGATTACCCGTAGCAAGTGCCTTGACCTCTGCATAAGTAAGAGCTGCCTCGTCGATATCCTCGCAGCTTCTCACAGGAGATTTACTGGTCATGATCTGCCCGATGAATTTCTGCTTGTTCTCGATAAGCTGCCATGAGTACGCATCAAATGTACCCTCCGTGACATATCGGAAGATCTTTACCTTCGGATTGGTATTGCCCTGACGTAAGATACGGCCTTCCTGCTGCTCAATGTCAGACGGTCTCCATGGCACATCCAAGTGATGAAGTGCTATCAGCCTGTCCTGCACATTCGTACCGGCTCCCATCTTCTGCGTTGATCCCAATAAAAAACGGACCTGTCCGCTTCTTACTTTGCCAAACAGCTCCGCTTTCCTCGTCTCGGTATTCGCATCATGGATAAAGGCTATCTCTTCCGGTGGTACTCCTTTTGCTATCAGCTTGTCCCTGATATCCTCATATACATTGAAGGTTCCGTCTCCTTTAGGTGTACTCAAATCGCAAAAAATGAGCTGGGCTGACCGCTTATCTTTTGTCTCCTCCCAAATCTCAAATGCTTTCTCCACGCATACACTGGACTTACTGTTAGGATCATCCGGCAGCATATCGTTCATAAGACGCTGATCTAAGGCGAGCTTCCTGCCATCGTTAGTGATCTTAAGCATATTATCGACAGATGAATCCACCATACGGTTACGCACCCGCTCTGCTCTGTCTGCCAGGGATGCCACCATTTCCTTCTGCGCTTCTGAAGGTTTAAGTGTTACATTCTCATATTCTGCCTCCGGCACAGGAAGTTTTAACATATCCGGTGTCTGTATATCAGCACTCTCCTTAAAAAGTGAGATCAACTCCGGCAGGTTAAAGAACTTCGCAAACCTCGTCTTTGCTCTGTATCCGGTTCCTTCCGGCGCAAGCTCTATTGCAGTCTGTGTATCACCAAAATTAGCCGCCCATGCATCGAACTGTCCCAGTCCCAGCTTCTGAAGCGTACCATACTGAAGGTATCTCATATTGGTATACAACTCCGTCATACTGTTACTGATGGGGGTTCCGGTTGCAAAGGTCACACCCTTACCGCCTGTCAGTTCATCGAGGTACTGGCACTTGTTAAACATATCCTGTGACTTCTGAGCCTCTGTCTGGGCTATGCCCGCCACATTCCGCATTTTCGTATATAGGAAAAGATTTTTATAGCTGTGGCTCTCGTCCACAAAAAGCCTGTCAACGCCAAGCTGTTCAAAGGTTACGACATTATCCTTACGGCTCTGATCATTTAATTTATCAAGCCTTGTCATGAGCTGCTTCTTGGATTTCTCCATCTGTTTGATGGTATATCGCTCTCCCCTGTCAGCCTTTGCCTGTGCTATGGCTTCTGTGATCTCATCTATCTGCCGCTCCAATATCGCCACCTGTCTTTCCTGTGACAGAGGGATCTTTTCAAACTGCGTATGACCGATGATCACAGCATCATAATCGCCTGTTGCTATACGGGAGCAGAACTTCTTACGGTTAGCAGGCTCAAAGTCCTTCTTCGTTGCCGCAAGGATATTCGCTCCTGGATACAACCTCAAAAAATCTGATGCCCACTGCTCTGTTAAGTGGTTCGGTACTACAAACAATGACTTCTGTGCAAGCCCAAGCCTTTTAAGCTCCATAGCCGCCGCAGTCATTTCAAAGGTCTTGCCCGCACCTACGCAATGAGCAAGAAGTGTGTTATCTCCATACAGCACATGGGCTACCGCATTTTTCTGATGAGGTTTCAGCTCTATATCCGGTGTCATGCCCGGGAACTGCAAATGCGAACCATCATACTCTCTCGGTCTCGTGGAATTGAAACGCTCATTATAAACCTTTACAAGATCAGCTCTCCGCTCCGGATCCTTAAAAATCCAATCCTTAAAGGCTTCACGGATTGCCTCCTGCTTCTGTGCTGCAAGGGTAGTCTCCTTTTTATTGAGTACCCTCTTTTCCTTGCCATCTTCCACGATAGTATCATAGATACGCACATCCTTAAGGTTTAAGCTGTCCTCCAGTATCTTATAAGCGTTCGCCCTGCTTGTACCAAAGGTCATGTTGGCGAGGGTATTACCATAATCGGCATTCTTGCCTTTTACATTCCAAAGCCCTGTCACATCCGAATACTGTATGCCCATGACATTCCGGTCAAAAAGATATCCCGGTGTCTGGAAAGTCTCACGCATGAAGTCCTCGATATACTTCGGGTCAACCCATGTTGCCCCAAGACGGACTTCTATGTCCGATGCTTCAAGGTCTTTCGGCATTACCTGTTCAAGATGCACCACATTCACCTGATACTCAGGGTGATTTTCCGCATAGTTCTTTGCTATGGAAAGCTTCTCACGGACATTACCGGACAGATACTCATCCGCTGTCTCCCACTGATCCGTCAAAGGATTCTGAAAGATTACTCCTGCCAGCTCCTCAGTTATGGCTTCTTTTTCCTTTCCCGTAAGCTCTGCCATATAGGCGAGGTCTACCTTGGCTTTTTCAGCCAGGGAGACCGCCAGTGCCTCGCTTGCGGTATCAACGCTTGTCACCACCTCTGCGTGTTTGATGGTTCGCTTCGTGAACATATCCGCTTTTCCAAGGAACTTGCCCTCATCATCCAGCTTCTCCAAGGAACAGAGCAGGCAGTATGAAGAGTCCTGATTAAAGGCTCTCTTATTGGTCTGGGAACTGATAAGCCCGTATTTATCGGAGAACTTATCATACAATCCGTTCAGTTCTGCCTGTTTCTCTCTAATAGCTTCGTCGGGATAGTCCTCCATCTGCATCTGAATCAGTTCCTGCGTGCAGTCACGGATAGCGATCATGCCCTTGATACGGTCTTCCATGGTATCTGACACATCGGCAGGCTTCATGACAGAATTCTCACGATAATACACATGATCATCCACCATACAGAAGCTGTAATTCTTCACATTCGGATCCGCCGGTATTACTTCAAGGTCAGACTTTCCAAGTTCGTCCGCTGAAAGCTCCACCGCTTCATATTCCGCATGAATATTGCTGATTGCCTCACGTAGCTGCTCTTCAAAAGGTCTGCTCTCATCCGGCACACAGGTACTCTCCATTCCGAAAGGCCCTGACACCATTTCCATCTTTCCTACGATCATCTCCGGATGGTCAGCAAAATACTGGTTCATGGCGATACCGTTTGCATCCATGCCGAGGTGTACCCAGTCCGGCTCAATATCCATCAGCCTGTCCCTTTTCTGGAAAAAAAGAATGTCGGACGTTACTTCTGTACCGGCATTCTCCTTAAAGGCTGTATTTGGTAATCTCACCGCACCAAGCAGCTCCGCCCTCTGAGCAAGGTATTTCCTTACCTGTGGGCTTTGCTTATCCATGGTTCCCTTGCTTGTAACAAATGCTACGATGCCGCCCGGTCTTACCTTATCCAGTGTCTTTGCAAAGAAATAATCATGGATCTGAAAATTCAGCTTATCATAAGGCTTGTCGCTTACCTTATAATTTCCGAACGGCACATTTCCAACCGCCACATCAAAGAAATCATTCTGAAAATCGGTCTTTTCATATCCGCTGATCTGCACATCTGCCTGCGGATAGAGCTGCTTTGCAATTCGTCCTGTCAGATCATCAAGCTCAACTCCATACAATTTACTGTCCTTCATCTCCTCCGGCAGCATACCAAAGAAGTTTCCTACACCCATGGCAGGCTCAAGGATATTTCCCTTTTCAAAGCCCATCTGTCCCAGTGCTTCATAGATATTTCTTATGATCACGGGGCTTGTAAAGTGGGCATTTAGGGTACTCTCCCTTGCGGAATTGTACTCCTCCGGTGTCAGCACACTCTTTAATTCCTGATATTCTGCAGACCAGTTGCTCTTACTTTCATCAAAGGCATCCGCAAGTCCGCCCCAGCCGACATACTGTGATAAAATCTTCTGTTCCTCCGGCGTTGCTGTCCTGTGCTCGTCCTCGATCTGCTTCAAGGTTGTAATCGCCCTGATATTGCCACGGAACTTTTCCTTTGCGCTGCCTTTTCCCAGGTCATCATCTGTAATACGGAAATTCTTCGCTTCAACCTTTGCCGTCTCAGACAGTTCCGCTTCCCTTGCGTTATAGGACTCCCAGAACCTCCCGACAAGTCTCCTTGGAAAGCTCTCATCATCCATAAACTCATACTGGATGTTCTTAACTGCATCAAGGCTATCAGCCTTTTCAATCTTTTTTTCATACTGCCCCACCCTGACTTCATCTGACAGTATCTCTTCCAGCTTGCGAAGCTCCGGTTCGGAAAGCCTGTCATAAATATCGTTATTGTCCGTGTGGATAGAAAAGCTCTCTTCATCCCCGTCATGCCTTGTAACCTCATAATGGATCTTCTGATGCTCTCCCCGGATATCTGCTTCAAGCTCATACTCCGCTGTATGCCCGAAATTACTGTACTCAGCTCCGATATAAGAAATATTCTGTATCTCCTCTGCGGTAAGCTCCATGTTATGGAACTTCTCCCAGTCCTCTTCCGACACATAGGTAAGCTCGTCAAAATCAAGGTACTTAAGCTCATTTTCTATGAGGTCAGTAAGGGTATCATATTCATTCTGCGAAATGATCTGCCCGTCAATCGCAAGACGGATGCTGTTATGTTCAAGATCCACAGACGCCTGTATCGGGTACTCTTTTCCATCTGCTTCATCTATAAGATCGGTATAGGCTATCTCCACATTGGAAAGGTCAGAGAAATCCGTATCGTGGTCATACTCCCTGTAGCAGAACTCATTGATAAGCTCTTTTGCCTGCTCCTGCTCCGGAGTAAGGACTGCTTCTTTATCACGCAAAAACTCCGGCACTTCCGAAAATCCAAATGAATCCACGTAATATGCCTTATCCTCACCGTTCTGATGCAGCACCACCACATCCGATACAGACATGGAGCGTCCCATGTAATCTGCAGGGTGATCTATGTTGAACTTCTCATAAAGATCTTCGAGGGTAGTGCCTTCCCCCAATGCTCCGGTATAGACAGCCTCGTAGTTTGCCGCATCAACAGATAGTCCTCTGTTCTGCAGGTGCTCCAGATTTTCAAAGATGATATCCCGTCTGTCCTCAGCTTCATCCGATATCTGATAGATTGTATATGTCGGAGACTCATGCTCTAAATCTCCCCGCATGGTCTCGTCAACATATTCCTGCGCCTCTTCAAGAGTTCTGAAGGTCTCCGTTGGAGCTGCAAAAGAATCAGCAACCGGATGAATCCCATATGAGCCATCTTCCTCACGGTCTATCCATACATACTGACCTGAAGGGAGCTTTGTTGCCCACTCCTGGGGATTATCATTTTCATCATCCGCTTCATGGACTATCGACCAGCGGCTGTTTTCTCCCCGTCCGACAGGAGGACCGAATTCGGGATTATGATCTGCCTCTTTGCTTTCCGGCTCTTCCTGTGCATCCCCGGCTTCAATGGCATCAACAAGTTTTTCTTGCTCATCCGCAAGAGCTTCCTTTTCCTGCTCCTTTTTATACTCCGCATAGGCTTCCTTTGCCTTGGGAGACAGATACTTATCCTCTGCAATCAGTTCACGGATACGCTTTTCCACCACATTCCAGTTAAGAAGCACGGATGTATAAGGCTCCATGATACTGCCTTTGTCAAGCTGAATGCCCTTTGCATCATGGTCTTCCCAACTCTTGTCATTTCCAATCAGTGCATCTGACTGTCCGCCTGTACCATATTCTTTTTTAAGGAACGCTACATTATCCTTGCTGTCATGCCCCTCCTTAAAATAATCATAGATACGGAAAAGCCCCTGCGATACGCCGCTTCCATGGGTTAGCCTGCTGTCAATCTCATCCTGGGTGATGAAGTTTTCAAGTCTTACATTTACCTCATCTGCAAGAGGAAACTCCCTACGCTCCGCATCAAGATCTGCAATCTCTGAAAGCAGATACTCCGGCTCTTTTACATATCTCCACCTTATCTGAAGTTCTCCGCTTTCTATCCTGTCCGCAGCTCTGCCGATCTCCTCTGCAAGCAGCTCCCTTCCCTCATGGGTAGATAGTAGCTCTGCGATATGTGCCTGGCTGTCGGAATAATTACTTCCTTGGATAGAAAGAGAATCAGGCATATCATCAATGCCGTCACGGAAGAAAAAGTATATCTGATCTGCCACCCTTGACCGCTCGGTGCTGTCCACAAGAAAGGCTTCATTTCTCGACATATATGAGCCGTTTTCCACCATCTGACGGGTGAATTCTTCCACAAGGCTCCAGCTATAGGTAGTGGCAAAGTCCACCTGAGCAGAATTGCCCGGTGCTATGCTCATACCGTTTTCGTCATACCAGACAGATACCCTCTGCCCGTCAAATTCAAAGCCCTTGCCTGTCGTTCCAATCTCATTCTTAATGAAATCAGTCATTTCCGCAGCATCTTTTCCTGCCTGGTACTTTGCATAGATGCGCTTACGGTTATTCTCCTTACCACCACCGGATCTGATCACATCAAGGAGCTGTTCATCCTTTAACGCAAAAACAGCGGGAGCCTTCGTTTTCACGCTTGCTTCCGCTGCTGCTATCGTTCCCACCTGCTCCGCAAATGACGGGAACAGGTCAAACATATTCAGTTGTTCGGGTTCTGCATCCGGAGGGTTTAGCTGTAGATCAGCTCCGATAAAACTATCTCCTCCGCCGATGCGCGGATGTTGTTCATCAGACCCACCCACTTCATCTGGTCTGATGCTTTCAGGGCTTCGTTCACTCCCTGTGACTTCGCCATCTGATCGGTCAGAAGATCCATCCTCTCCTCTGCCTGTTTCTGAATCATCAGGCAGTGCTCCTTCAGATTCCCCTCTAACATCATCCCGCTGTAGGTTCCTCTTCTGTGTTCCTTTAAGAAGTTCCTCCGCATCAGTCCGTACTTGGTTAAGGGTTCCTCCGGCTCGCTGTTCGCGATCAGGTTCGGGATCAGATAATCCCCGCTCTGCATGTAAGTCAGTTCCATGGTCATTTCCTCCTTGTTCTGAAATATTAGCGCTTTCGCCTTTTTCATAATCATCGGTGGAAATATCACCTTGCCGCTCGCTTTCACGCTTTAAAGCATTATATTCATTCTGAGCCTCATTTGCAAGCGTATTTTCACTTTTTTCTACGGCTTGTGATATATTCTCCGTTTGTCTTTCTACTTCGCCATATCGGGCGATATGACGCTCCTGTGCTGTGACCGCTCTTCCGATTTCCATGAGCACCGGCTCAGTCATTTCCGATACCGCATTTCCGAGTACCGACAGTGTTTTCACATCGCTGAACTCATGCAGATACCGAAAATCAAAATCATAAAGTTCTGTATCCACGCCGCACCTTGTAAGAAGGGTATATGCGATGGAATCCCTCATGGTCTCCTGCAGGCGCAGTTCAAGATTCAGTTCATCATATCCATACAAAAAGCTTCCATCCACCCTGTCCTGCAGATCAGGTATTACATCCCTGTAATAATCATCCGCAATACGGTGTGCCAGCTCCACAAGTCTGTCTCCGAAAGGTCTGCTTTCATCAGTTTTTCCATATATGTTTTCAAGTCTGTTGAGAACCGTCTGTTCATTTCGTTCTCTGACCTGCCATATGTACGGGAGCCTTCCAACATTCCATCCGGGATGCACATTTGATACATCAAATACATACCGAAGTCTCGGTCTGCCGCTGCTCTCATCCAAAAGGGCGATACCCTTGGAGCCACGGTTGACCCAGCAATTCATCTTCTGATTCCATGTTTCAAGCTCTGCACATGCTGTGGCATCAGGTCTCTGGGCATAGATAAGCAGCTGATCCATGAAAGGATACCGATATAGCCTTCCGGCAGTGGTAAGGAATCCTTTCCACTTTTCCGCATCAGCCGATAAATCCTGCGCCGTAGCCTGTGCAAGCCATTTGATCTCATCATATTTTCTTGCCATAGCCTGTTTCTCCTTATAAAGATTATGGGAGAAGGGCATCACTGCCCCTCTCCCGTTCCAAAGCAAAAATACTTATGCCAACGCCTGTGCGCCTCTGTCCTTATTCATTTGACGAGGCTCTCTGTTTGCCTCATTCTTGGCAACAACATCTTTCTTCTGAGCAAGTCGCTCCTTAAGGGAAGGACGCTCCTGCTTTTTCTCTTCCTTTGCAGAGGTCTTATCTACAGCATTTTCCTTTGAAGCCTCTGCTTCCTTTGCCGCAGCCCTCTCCTCTGCCTTGTCCGCACGGAAAAGCTCATGCTCCTTTGCGTCATAGGCATACACATGATCGGAAAGCCTTTCCTCCGGTGCTACCTGTGTGGCATTCACATCCTGCACCATGCTCTCCAGTGTCTTAAGATCCATCTGGTCATTCTTAGGTACGATCAGCACCTCATGCACACTCGAAGGTAAAATGAAGTAGTCCTGACCCAGCTTCTCGGTGATATCATCCATGACCTTATCGTTAAGGAGAACTGCCGCACCGTTAAGCTTATCCTCATTGGAAAGTACATACATCATCTCATCAGGTGTAGGCGGGATCATACCGGCGATGGCCTCCCTTGCCTCTTCCTCTGTCATGCCATTTCGCATCATATCAGGAAGCATCATATCCACCATGGTCTCTGTCATGCTCTTGAAGGTTGCCGGAGTAAGGGTGTCCATGTTATCGAGGGCAATCTGATGAAGCTGTTCTACATCCACACCGTATCCTTCCATGAGCCTGTTGGTGATAGGAGCAGACATATTGCCGCTCTCTTCTTTGCCGATTGCGATATGGTATGTAACAGCCAGGTCATCCACCATGGTATGAGGCTTATCTGCAAGATACTCCGCATTCTGCTCTGCATTGATAAGGCGGCAGGTGATACGATCCTTCACGCTGTCAAAATCCGTAAGCCTGCTAACATCGAAATCCTGTGACATCTCATGCTTAGTGCGGACATCTGCGATTGCAGCCAGGATATCATCCATAGGCCTGCCGTCCTCATGCTGCTCATAAAACTGGTTAAGGTAAATGTTGGGAGCGATATTGCTGTCCTCAAGCTTTACCATAAGACCATCCAGCTTCTGATCATTGTTCTTTACAACGGTCTGAATGGAAACATCCGCATCTGCGTACTTCTCAGGCAGAAACTCCTTGATACGGTCTGCCACTTCCTGCTTAAACTCTTCGTAATTCATGCTTTTGCTCCTCCCTTCATAGTTGCTTCCTTCTGCATCTGTGCCTTACGCTCCAGCTTCTTCATGCCCTGCATATAGGCAGTAAAGCGAGCCTTGCTGCTTGTCTTTGGCTTTTCTACAACCTCTGTTGCGATCACGTTGTTATTCTGCATCGTTTTCGTCCTCCTTCTTCTTTGTATAATCTTCAAGAAAATCCCAGAAATCCTCCGGGGTGTTCTCGCTTACCATATCTGAAATATCTTTAACGCATCCGTTCAAAAGATCATTGTTATCCTTTCCTGCCGTGCAAATAGCTCTGATCTGCTCCAGCTTTTCTGCATTGGAGATATTTCTTCTGCGGCAAAGTCTTTCAATATCCTCAAATTTCACATTCATAAGGTATCCGACATTCCTGATTCCTTCGAGGATATACTTGATAAAAGCGACCTCTTCTTTTTCCAAAATGCTGATATCAGCATATTTACCGGGATAGTAATCATCATCAGATGCTCCAAAATCATGATCATCCGTGCTGATAAGCTCCTCTTCCTCTTCGGGTGTAAGATGATATTCTTCATCGAAATCATCCGGCTCTTCATCAAAGTAGTCATCATCACATTCATCACAGACATACTTCCTTTTACTGTCCCTGTACTTCTTTACGGCTAAAGCCGCAGCAGAGACCGAAGCCCCTGCCGCCGCAATGCCCAGTAATACTTTTACTGCTTTCTTCATGTTGCTCACTCTCCCTTCTTCTTACGCTCCGGAAACTCCATGGAAAACTTGAACTGGAAACCGTTTCTTTCTTCGCCCTCCTTGTTGGTGTAGTCATACGCCTCCACACCTTCAGGCTTAAGAAAAGCATCATAGGTCTTGCCCTTCTTGCTCTTAAGACCTTTCATAAAGATCTTTTCTCCTGCAAGAAGCTTCTTGATCTGCTCCTCGTCAAGCTTTCTTCCCATGGCATAGCCAAGGCTCATGCCGCACTTCTCGGTGCAGTATGCTCCATACTTGCCGACGACAACATCTCCGCCACACTTAGGGCATTTTCCAATTGCTTCTTCTGAACCAAACATCTTCTTTTCCTCCTCGCTTACGCTACTGTATGTTTTTACCAAATCAGTTACCATGTCCTTAATGCCCTTCATAAAGGCATCCGCACTCATCTCACCCTTGGAGACAAGGACAAGTGCGTTTTCCCAGTCTGCCGTCATCTGCGGAGATTTGACCGCATCAGGCAGGATGGTTATGAGCTTGATCCCATCATCCGTGGGAACCAGCTTTTTCTTATCTCTTTTGACAAAACCGTCTTTTACCAGCTTCTCGATGATATCCGCTCTGGTGGCAGGTGTACCAAGCCCCTTACGTTCCACATCATCATCCATTTCCGAAGCTCCGGCAGTTTCCATATACTTAAGGAGCGTGTCTTCAGTAAAAGCCTTTGGTGGCTGCGTGAAGCCCTCCACCACTCTCGGATTCACATCACGGAATGACTGTCCCTCATGTACCAAAGGCAAAGACTTTTCCTCATCCTCCGCATCGGTCTTTACCTTAAAGCGGTTCCTGAGCATCTTTTCATACTTCTTGAAGCCTTCTGATATGACTGTCTTTCCGCTTGCATGGAACTTAAAACCGTCACAGTCAAGCTCCACTTTTACACCCTTATAAATGTGTCTCCCGGATGTAGCACACAGGACACGATATGAAATGAGGGAAAGAATCTTCTTCTCTCCCTCTGCAAGTGCATCCATATCCTGTTTTGCGATTTCCATCGTAGGTATAATGGCATGGTGGTCTGTGACCTTTTTACTGTTTAAGACTCTGTCGATATCCGGCGAATAATCCTGCGGAATCTTTAATATGCTTTTAAACACCGCTCCGATCACATCTTCCGCAGTCTGTCCCATATCATCGGATAAAAACTGGCTGTCCGTCCTCGGATAAGTACAAAGACGCTTTTCATAAAGGCTCTGGATATAATCCAAGGTCTGTTTTGCCGTAAATCCAAAGATACGATTGGCATCCCTCTGCAGGGTGGTAAGGTCATAAAGTCTCGGCTGTGCGATACTCTTTTCCTCTTCCTCCACCTTCGTAATACGCACCGGGTTAAATACGGCACATCCCTCTACGGACATTGCCTCATCTTCGGTCTTGAACTTATCGGATACCGCTTCCATGCCATTTACATCTATATGGCAGGTATAAAACGGCTCTTTCTTAAAGGTTCGGATTGCTTCGTCTCTGTCCACAAGCATTGCAAGTGTAGGAGTCTGCACCCTTCCGACTTTCAAAAGTCTGTTATAAAGCACCGTGAAAAGCCTTGTACCATTGATACCCACAAGCCAGTCGGCCTGTTGTCTGCATAAAGCACTCTGATACAGGTCGTTGTACATATATCCGGGTTTCAGATTGGCAAAGCCTTCCCTTATGGCACTCTCTTCCATAGATGAAAGCCATAAACGCTTAATAGGTTTATCACAGCCTGCCTGCTCATATACAAGACGGAAAATCAGCTCCCCCTCTCGTCCGGCATCGGTAGCACAGATAGTCTCATCCACACCTTTATCGTGCATGAGCTTCTTAAGTACCTTAAACTGAGCTTTCGTATCCTTCTTGATCTCGTACTGCCAGTTCCCCGGCATGATTGGGAGCGAATTATACGACCATTTCTTTAGTGCCGGATCATAAGAATCCGGCTGTGACAGCTCGATAAGGTGTCCTACGCACCACGAAATGATATAACCATTTCCCTCGATATAACCGTCCTGTGCATTTTTGACGCCCAGTGCATCCGCATAGGCTCTGGCCACACTGGGCTTCTCGGTAACCACTAACTTGTATCCCATGGCAGCCTCCTTATAAAGAAGCTTCCTTTGACTTGGTGGCAGTCTTCTGAGGTGCATCATGTTTCTGCTGAGATACCTCGGCTTTCTTTTCGGAAAGTCTGTTCTTAAGGGATTCCCTCGGCTTTTCCTCCTGCTCCTTGCCTCTGGACTTATAAAACTCCACCATGCCCTTCAGCTCTCTGTTGGATACCTTGGTCTTTTCAGTCTCCCAGATCTTCTTGCCATCAGCACCTTCTCCGACGCAGTGATCCTTGCGTACTGTGGTATGACCATCGGCAGGCAGTTTCATCCACATACCCTTACCATACTGATCCTCATGCACCGCATTTGACCTTGCCACAAATGTTGCCCAGGGGCTGTGATCATTTTCATCCTTATTGGGAATAAGGATCTGCTTATACTCCTTGCCATCCTTTCCCGTAAAAGGCTCTCCGACACATCCCTTGCCAAATTTGATAGTGATCTCATCCATCTTCTTTTTCTCGCCACTCTGTGCAGGTGCGTCCGTTTTCCCCATCGCTTCATCACGCTTTGCGGCGATATCGTCCATTACCTGATCTACTGTCTGTTTAATGTCTTCCATTGCTAAAAAGCCTCCTTTCAATGACTGACGGAGAGGATTACCTCTCCGCCATTAATGTGTTTATTCATCTTCTTCTGATACATCTGCTGCGCTCTCCTCTTCCGTATCAGCTATTGTTGCATCTTCCATATCCTCCGCAGTAGGAGCAGGTCTGTCCTTCTGCTCTGCTGTAGGCTCAGGATAATTTACCTGTTCTCCGTCATAATCCCTGTCAAGGAATTCCGCATCTTCATCCTTTTCCTGTTCGTCGGCATCATCAGCATAGACTTCCTCTTCGGTTTCTTCATCTTCATCCTCGACAAAATCGCCGTCCTGCTTTTTCTTAACAACCTTGAAATAATATGCAGCTCCGATCACGCCACCGCCAAAGATTGCCATGATAATGTATCCCAAAAGCGGATTGCTCTTAACAGGCTCTTCCGGCTCCTCTTCGGCAGGCTCCTCCGGTTCAGTCTCCTGTGGCTCTTCCGGTGTTTCTGTCGGAGTCTCAACTTCATGGGTATCGTCGATATCCACATTGTTATTAGGCAATGCACTTTCTGTCACAGGAATCTGTGATTCAAGAGCCGCTGAGTTCTTAGGCAGAGTCTCCGAATTATCGGTTGTTACATTAAGCAGGTCATTTTCCGTGATCTCTGTCAGGAAGTAAACCATTTCCTCCTGTCCGTCACGATCAATGATCAGATAAAAGACCTTGCCGCTTGCAGCTTCAATGGTATAGAACTCTTTTCCAAGGTTCATATCCTCTCCGCTTTCTCCATCTGATAAAGCTGCTTCCTCTGCATCAGCCTTTGCAAACTCGGCTTTCTTCTGTGCCTCGGGAGATGTATTGGTGCTGGTTGTGGTACTTGTTGTGCTTGTCGTATTTACATTGCTGTCAGTCCTGGTATGATCTGTAACCGTTGCTGTTGCACTGGAAGGCTTCGTTGCCTCTGCACTTGCAGGAAGCTGTTCTGCCGGATTGCTGTCATCATCAGAATTAGGATCCTTGTAGTATGGATTCTTTGTCTTATAAACCTCCGACACATTCCCGGCATTATCCATGGCTGTGATCGTGAAATACTCATAGCCTGCATCAAACTGGGAAAGGCGGATATTCACGGTTCCGTTTGTAACATCCGTAAACTCATATCCATTCACATAAATAACCTTTACACCGGAGTCATTATCGGATGCCTGGATAGTAAGAAGTCCGTCCGATACCGCCGCATTAAGGGTGGGCTTGCTTGTATCAAAGCACTTGATGGAACGGCTTCTCTCATAACTCTTATCATTAGCATCCGTCACAAGCACATATACCGTGCAGTTCTCGGAAATCTCAAGGAACATATCCTCTGTTACATCGTTGTAGCTGCCATTCTGTCCGATCTTTGCTTTCACGGACTTTATGGCAAAATTCCCGGTATCAAGGATATCCTCGACCTTAAACGTAACCTTTGCAGATGTTCCGCTTGAGTACCATCCCGAAGGAGTATTGATCGTAATTTTTACGCTCGGCTCCTTATATTCGCAGTCCTTATAGTTCTGACTGCATACGGGACAGTCCTTGTTGTAATCATACTGGCTGCACTTGTGGTCACAGATACACTCGGGTTCCGGCTCGGGTGTAGGTTCAGGTGTGGGTGTAGGTTCATCTGCTCCAGTTTCACCACCGTCCTCACCATCTCCGGATTCATTTTCGGAGATGCTGTCTCCTGTGTTGGAAGTATCCTCGGCATCGGAATTATCCCCACCTGTAGAATTCTCTACAAAGGTATCATCTGTAGAACCGCTGTCCGACGCACCATTATCTGTTGTTGCGTCATCCGTATTTCCCGTTTCATTACCTGTCACACTCTCTTCGGCATATACCGATACTGCCGTGGAGCTGTTCGCTACGAATGCCCCGACCGGCAGTGCAAATAGCATCACCGATAAGATCAGCGATGCAATAATCCTAACTGATAACTTTCTTTGCATTTTCGTTTGTCTCCTTTTCATTTTCTGCATGAAAGGCCCCGCCTTCATCGGGCGGGGTCTGGTTTAATTCCTTATCCCTTGCAGCTATCATGTCCGCAACCTCTTTTTCAGAAAGGCTGTTAAACAGTGCCAGCTGCTCCGGCGTTATATGTTTTTTTCTGATAATCTTCATCGCTTCTGCATCATCCGCTTCCTGTTCGAGTCTCGCCCAGTATTTCTCACGTTCTGTGTAATACTCCTTTTTTTCGGCGGCATGAATGCGGTTTTTCTTGATTGTTTCTCTTTTCATCTTCTCTCCTTAATGTCCCGGTGGTCTGCCAAATCCATAGAAATGCGATTGCCAGTACGGTGTGTTGATGGAAGAGTATTTGATTGGATCCCCTGCGTGTATCATCTGACCATTGCCGGCATAAATACCGACGTGGGTTACAGGATTGCCGGAATTGTATGTACCCGTGAAAAAGATAATGTCTCCGGCTCTCGCTTCTGATGCGCTGATCGGAGTACACTGGTTATAAATGCCCTGTGCCGTGGTTCTTGGCATGTTGCAATATCCGCTGTGAGTAAGCACATAGCACACAAATCCCGAACAGTCAAAGCTTGTTGACGGATTGCTACCTCCCCATACATACGGGTATCCGAGGTAGTTCTCCGCTTCTGCTATAAGTGCAGCTACATCGCCACTGCCACCGATAGGATCTGTCGTGCCATAAATGGATCCGTTACCGTTTTCAAAATAGAAAAGCGGATTATAATACTCTCCATCCGATAAGCACTCCAGATGTAAATGGCTTCCCGTTACGGCTCCCGTACTTCCGGTCTTACCTATAATCTCTCCATGCCTTACTGTCTGCCCTGCACTGACATTCATACTTTCAAGATGCGCATACTTCGTAGTAAAGCCTTTTGAATCCGTGATCACGATATAATTCCCATAATCATCGTCATAGGCTGCCGTGGTTACTGTTCCGTCATGCCCGGCATAAACCTCTGTCCCTTCCGGTACTGCGATATCAATACCTCTGTGGAACTGGTTCTCTCCGGTGATAGGATTCTTCCTGTATCCGTAGTAGCTCTTTATCAGGCTGTACCAGTCCGTATCAAGAGGCGTATAGAACTGCTGTAGCGCACCATTGGTCTGCTGATATGCCGCATATAAAACGCTTGCATCATCATTCCCTGTAAGACGCTCTGCTACGATATCCTCTAAAGGCTTACGTGTAAGCTCCACATCAAGGATTGTTACGGTATATTCCTCTTCCACTTCTTCCTCTTCACCGGTTTCCTCATTCGTAACAGTTACCGTGCGGGTTCGTGTCTCTTCCCTTGGTGTAAGGGTCAGCTCATACATCTCATCAAAAAGTGATTCGATCTCCGCATCACAGTCCGCAGCCACCACATCAACCTTTATGGCTGACAGGTAATTGATCAGCGTAAAAGGGTTATGCCCGATTTCTTCCAGGTTATAGTTGTACTCGTCATAATCGGGATAATCTTCCTCAATACTGTCTATGGTGTTCTGCAATGCCATTTCCCTTGAAGTCATGGCTTCATCCGATGCATCAAGCTGAGCTGGCTGACTCTGATAGCTTCCTGCCATGGTTGCCGACAGACCACCGTTTAAGACTGCTGAGCAGCTTGAAATACCTGCCGCTATCAGCATAAAGAAAAGCCCGAACAGTCCTATAGTTGCAATAGCTCCTATGTGCTTCCGGGCAAATTCCTCTACTTTTCTTGCCATGTTGGTGGTTGTCGTTGCCGCTTTCTTTGCATATCCGGCAGCCTGCTTTGCTTCTGATCCTTTTTTCAGAGCTTTGGCATACTCACGCTTTATCCGCTGTTTCTGAAGCCTCTTCTGCAGGGCTTTTTTCTTAACCTCGGGATGCTCCTCCAAATATTTCTGATAGCGAAAATCAACCTCTGCCTTAAACTGCTTCTTTTCAAGGGCAGCCACCTTATTGCTCCTGCGGGCATATCTGGCCTGCTTAAGCTGTCCGACTCTTGCTATAACCGTCTCACCTGCTTCCTCGGTTCTGTGGGCAGCTTCAACACCGGAGTTATCCTTTTCATCCTCCGATATCTTGTCATGCACCAGTCCCTGCGCTTCCATCATCGCCCTGCGGTTTGCCGCAGTTATGGGATTATCACTCTTCGGCTTTTTAAGTACCTTATTGGTCTGAAGCTCATAGGTTACTTTCCCGGTCTTTTCATCGAAATGCCGCACCAGCTTGTACTCCTTACGCTGCGGCAGCTTCTTCCTTGCCTTTTGTGCTTTAGCACCAGCCTTTTCCGCTTTCTTTTCAAGCATCTCAAGTTTATGGCTCTTTGCCGTTTCAGCACCTGCTTCTTCCACAAAGCCGGTCTTTCCATGGAAATCTCCATCTGACTGGATAAAGCTGTCCTTTACCCTTACACGGCTCTCATGCTGCCTGTGCTTGCGAAGTGCTCTCGTTTCCTCACGCTGAGAAGCATACTCGGTATTCTTCTCATCCTCATTCTCATGTTTTTTAAAGAATTCCTGATTAACTTTTCTGCTCTTTTCGTCAGCCTGGGAAACCGTATTTGCAGGCGCAGCATTAAACATCTCCTGTGCTTCGCTTACAGCCTTACTTTTTACGGCACTGCCCTTACTTCTTCCATCCGCGGATCCCGAAGGACCCGCCCGTGCTTTCTTAAAATCTCCGGCATCGGCTTTCGCATCAAATCCCTCGGTTTTTGCCCCGTTAACATCCGATACTGCTTTCCTTGCCGTATTATTCTTTTTCTTCGCCATCCGCATCATCTCCCTTGTCAGCAGTATGTTCCTCTTCCTCCTGTGGACGAGTGTTCATGATCGCATACGTCTTGGTATCTGTCGGATATCTGTCCGCAAAAGGAATGACCACATCGTTAAAAAGAATGAGTCCACATCCGGATTCAGAGTTTGTTACATACTGGAGCTGTTTCTCAGAAAGTCCCAGCTTGTCTGCCAGGATCACCTGATCCTTTGCGTTCTGGTTAAGGAGATATACAAAATCGCTGTTACCAAGGATACCCTCGATCTCCTCCGAACGAAGGAAGTCTCCCACGTTCTGTGTAAGCCCTGTGGGAATACCGCCCCACTTTCTGAAACGCTTCCAGATCTCCACTGAATACTGCGCTGTCTGCTTATCTCTTAAAAGCAAGTGAAACTCGTCACAGTAGTAACGGGTAGCCACCCTGCGC
>Ga0129311_1000683_pt1 | contig 27965 bp, 19 predicted proteins | sample Go1ome_FD_94435 | JGI IMG/M metagenome (GOLD analysis project Ga0129311, IMG submission 94435) | Western lowland gorrila individual fecal microbial communities from Wisconsin, USA - Go1022B metagenome | ecosystem: Host-associated > Mammals > Digestive system > Large intestine > Fecal | place...
AAATAGAGCCGTCTGGCTCCAATCTGGAACCGACAGCTCTACTTTTGAACGTTTCCCTGATATTCAGTTTCACTCTGCCCACTTGGTATTTCATCCAACCTGCTCATTTTTAGCACATCGGATCGTTACCAAGTGGGCTTCTTATGTTTTTTCTACTGCTTCTGATCGAACAACTAATTACTTTTTCTACGCCAATCTATTTTGCCGCAAAGCGGCCACACACCCCTCACATGGCCCCACTGTCGGCTTTATCTCGTGGGTTTGGATTGTTTCCAGCAGAATCACCTTTTGCCCGACACAGGGAAAACGTGGGGCTTTCCTGAACTTTCCCCTCCTGCAGCAAAAATGCTCCACGAAGATCAAAATCGACCAGCTTCTTTTCAGCATAGTGTACTCCTGCCACACGGTAAGAAAGTGTCTTATCCCATCGACACTCGCAGTAAATCAGTCTGACTAAAGCCTTGCATTTGATTTCACAGCTGTCACCACTTTTCAATTTCGGTGTTCTGTGTGAGCCGATTGCATCAGCACTGCAGCCCTGAACAGCAAACTTTTTATTTTTTACACTGAACAAAAATCGATAGTTTCTCGGCCATCCAATAGATTCCAAAGTGCTGCGAAATACTGTAATACGCCCTTCCACATAGTTAAAAGTAACCCCTAGCATATCAGGACTCCATATCTTTTCCTCCATCTGTTTCACTCCTTCCTTAAAAAGGGCGCACTTCACCTATCATTATGTTCTTTTGCTTCACCAGATTTTGCCATCTCATATTCAGATATATTTTTCCCTGTCAGCATTCCAACAGAAACATAGCCATCCATTTCTTCTACTTCAGTATCTTTGATATGTTCATCAACGGGCACGCCAAATGTTCCTGCAATGTTATCCGGGTAGAACCCTTTTCTGCTATCTACTGGTTTGTCATCTGGCAGACGCACTTCACCCTTCTTACGCTTTTGAGGTTCATGAAATATCTCTGGAACCAGAAGATCAAATACATACAGGGTTTCTCCCTGAAATGTAATTCTGTACCCCAGCATCTTATAACGGCATGTGACATCCCAGTTCATTTCCTTATAGACTAGCTCTGCAAACGGACGGCATGACATTTTTCTACTTTTTCTCTTATCTGGTTTTGTTACGCACCAACGCAGCGCATCTTTGGCATCCTCATCACACGCGCTCACAACGATTCTTTTTAGCTCTCGGTTGAACATAACATGTACAAACACCACGTCCTCCAGCCCCATGATACAAGCTGTATTGAACGTGATACTATCGTTTCTTATTACGATTGCCGGGTCTCGCAGATGGGCGAACAGTTCTTTTCGGACAACCTGATAGCCGTCAAATGAAAAAGACTGTTCAAGTTCTCGTGCGCGATCTTCCTTATCATTTTCCGAGTCTTTTCTCACTTGCCCGGATTCGTTTGGCTGTTCTGCACCCATATTCTCTCCTGCCAGCTCCACTACCGGAAAAACTGCATCATTGAGCATCTGTGCTCTCCCACCTTTCCATAATTTTTTCCGCTTCATGCAGCAAAGCATTTAGATCTGCTGCCGTAAATACATTCATATCTTTCAGCTCCGTAGCAGGGCGGAGTACATCCCAGTCTCCCGAATAGGATTTCTGCTCGAAGATACTAACCTGCGCTATGCTTGTAATTGGGCGTCCAAACGTGCCTGACCACTCTGGTGGTAAAATATAGATTTCCTTTTTAATCGTCTTTTCTTCAGATTCCGGCTTTCCCTCCTTAGGTGGAAGGACGATTTCTTCACTCTTGATCATTTCAGGCTCGTCCAATTCAAAAAGCATCAGCTTTTCATCCCCATTTTCGATAAACCGTCCTCGGAACCGATAGCGAAGGTCTTCTTCCCATTCCATGATATCAAACAGGGTCTTGGCAAGTCCACGGCAGCAAACCGGGGATACGCACCATTTTCCGTCTTTTAAGCGTCCCCAGCGAATCGCATTAGGATTTGTCTTTTCGCAGGGACGGATTGCAACGCAGCGATTAACAGAATTCAATAAAAGCTCTACATACTCAACATCCTCAAACTTTTTCAAACAAGCTGTATTAAAACGCAGCTTGCCATTGGCAATGGTCATGGCGGGATTCCGCAGTGTAGAAAAATATTGAGCCCGGACGATCTCATAACCATCCAGATTCAAGCGACACTCAACCGTTGCTTCTGTCGGGTCATCATTATCCATCACGCTTTCGGATGCCTTCATATACTCATCGACAGAGAAACCTGTCCAATCTTTATCAAACGGCACATATCCTCTCAGAATTCCGTCATCGACTACACTCAGTACCGGAAGAGGATGCACCTTTTTCGTATAGTTCCGGGATGCTCGCAAATGATTGGCCGCCTGATACACTTCCCGTGACACAATAGCTTCATGGTGATCCTGCTTCCTATATTGGGTACGATTATTCTTATTTCTTTTCACTTTGTGGTTCAAAAAGTTAGGTGTATAAGTTTTGCGCGCCAAAATATCACCACAGTGACGTTCATTTCCAATCACACCTGCCAAAGAGGATGGATTCCATTCTGTATTGCCCAACTTCGTCTTACGGCCATAATCCGTCAGAAGTTCAGCAATCTCCTTCAAAGAAAATCCGTTCAGATAAAGGTAGTAAATCACTTTTACCGTTTCTGCCTCATCCTGATTTACGACCAGATTTCCATCCTCATCGCAGTCAAAACCGAGCAGTTCCGGTGTAAGGAACATACCTTGACGAAACCTTCGGTCTACGGACCAGTTCATAATAACAGACTTTGAGTGGGATTCTTCCTCTGCCACCGATGCAAGAATGGTAAGAATCATGCGGCCACTGCTGTCGAGAGTATAGAGATTATCCGCCTCAAACTTCACACCAACTGGAGGTTCAAGATTCTTAAGCTGATCTACGATTGAAAGGCAGTCTACGATATTTCTCGCAAAACGGGCAATTGATTTCGTAAGGATCAAATCAATTTTTCCCGCTTTGCAGTCCTCAATCATCTGCCGCATTCCCTTTCGGTGTTCAATGGAGGTTCCGCTGATTCCCTCATCTTCGTAAATTCCAACGAACTCCCAGTTGGGATGTGCTTTGATGATTTCTGTATAGTAATTTTTTTGAAGGGCAAATGACGATGCCTGTTCATCGCTGTCAGTGGAAACACGCACATATCCTGCAACACGCTTGATTGATTCATCCTCGTCCAGTCCCTCTGGAGATTTAGCTGGAATTACCTCAATTTCTGAAGCATTACCACTTCCATAACGGTTCTTGATTTTCTGTCTGCGCTCAGATGCAGATGCCTGCTTCTCACTATTTGTCATGATTTCAACCTCTCATCTTTCATTATTTAAGCTCCAATACCACTGACGCATCCTTCGATAGCTTCGGATGCCAAGTTCTTTTTTTATGTTTTCCGCTGTTCTGCGGCTGATGCCTTCATCGCTCAACCGTATATAGATTTCTCTGGATCTCATATCGCTCTCAGAAAGTAGTTTCTTGATCAGATATGCCGCTTTCTCGGCTTTTGATTCAAACTTGGATATTTCCGGCTCTGCCGCTGGATTTGGTGCAATCTCACCTTCCAGCCATCTGAACCCTTGCTCAGCCGTTATAGAGAATCGTATCTCACCATCAGATGGAGCCAGACTATTTTTTATCTGATGCACAATGCGGATATCATGATTCTCCGGATCTCGTTCCACCTGCAGGACACTCCGCGCTGCCGCCACCACATCAATGCTGCCGAGACTTCGATACAGCCCTTTTGTTCCCTCTTTTTTATTGAGGTGACCGATCAGCACAATGGCGCAGTCATACACAGATGCCCACATACCAAGCCGCTGCATCAGTTTTCTGGCTCTTCCTGCAATTTGGAGATCAGAATCACTTCCGAGATACGCCTGTATCGGGTCGATTACTACCAGCCTCGGCCGGAATTCTATAATAGCTTGACGGATGCGCTCATCGTCCAGCGTCAGACCACTGTAGGTTTCTTCATTTATAAAAGCCACATTTCTGCAATCGGCTCCGCACTTTTCCAACCGGGGCTTGATAGTATCTGAAACACCATCTTCCGAACACTGGTAAATAATCCTCTGTGGCATCCCGACTGGTTTACCATCTGGAAGGTTTCCACCATTGGACAGAGTCGCAATCAGATTCATCATCATTGTGGATTTTCCGTCACCAGGGTCACCTTGCAACAATGTGATCTTTCCAACTGCAATGAACGGATACCACAGCCAGCGAACAGAAGTCGCCTGTACATCACTATATAATGTAAGAATTCCTGCTTGCTCTTTGTCTACCATTATCTTTCCTTTCCAACTGCAGTTTTTACTACATTTACATTATAAGTCTTATACATTGGTTTGACTGCTACCCAATGGGTAGCACGTTTATGATTTTGCTACCCGGTGGGTAGCAAAATAGCCTTAGACCACACTATAGATAGAGGTGCATAGCTTTGCGTTCTTAGGATTTTCTCTTCGTATTGCTATACTTTTTCTCCTGCGAGATAATCATATTAGCCTTATGCGGGTAATCATAAGGAGAAAAACATGGCTATTAACTATGACGCATTGGGCAAGCGTATTTCAAATGCCCGCAAACAGGCTGGTGTCACACAGGAAACCCTTAGTGAGCAACTTAACATGACACGAAAGTCTATCAGTGTTATCGAGGCTGCAATAAAACGTCCCAGTCTGGACACGCTGGTAGATATTGCCAATGTGCTGGATGTTTCAGCAGATGACCTTCTCGTAGACAGCCTGACACATTCCACCTCCACAGCTGATACGGAGATCCACCGACTGCTCTTGGACTGCAATGCAACTGAACAGGAAGTCCTCACCCGGATGGTAAAGGAGATGAAAGCGATTCTATACGGGTTAGGCATCTAACTTTGTAACTCGTTGACTACATAACAAAAAAGCCCGCATAAGCCACAACTGCACTTCGGATCACACCGGGGTGCTGTCTGTGGTTCATGCGGGCAAGGCAAAAAGAAGCCCACCAACGAGCTATGTAGGATTCCACACAATGCGTCAGTGGGCATGAAAATCAATCTTTCTCGTATTTTTCAATCAGGCATTGATGTTCTTTGGTATCCTTATCATAGTTGATTCCTACGAGTAGGATATCGCCAGTATAATTCAAAATAGAGGCCGGATACTTTTTGTCCTTGATTTGCCTCAAGGCTGTTTGCGCATTTTGATTCCACTTTAGTTCAACAATTAACGCCGGATAGTCATCTCTGTACTCAGGTTTCGGTAAAAATACAAAGTCAGAAAATCCTCGACCAGTCGGCAACTCACGAATCGGTTTAAAATAGTATTGCATCGCACTCAAGTATGCAATCGCCAAAACGCTGCTCAGCGAGTTTTCATTGTTATACTGAATAGAAGATGCATACTCATTATGGATTTTCTCTATCTGAGCACCAACAGCTTCGCCATCCATGTCGAGTGTAGCATCTAACAGATTTTCCGATTCTTGCTGGAACTTCAGCATCTCATTCCAATGCTTGCTCTCAACCGCAGTTGTTAGTTCCTGACGAATTTCTTCATTCGGCACAAATGCGGTCTTTTTTGCTTCATTGTAGCCCAGATAGCCCAGGTGAATCATATAGGTCAACACATCATCCTTGCTCTTGATATTCACCGTATCATTCTTAAAGGTCGAAGTATTCACTTTGACTTCTGCGCCAGAGAGCATTTCTATGATTGATGTTTTCAACCCATCAAAATTCATATTGATCAGTGGAACGATTGCATCATAAGATGCAGTTTCAGACCAATAGCTCTTAAACTCTCCTCGCAGCATTACACTAACAACAGCTCTAGGATTATAAACCTGATAGTTCTTCAGAAGATAGCCGTCATACCAGCGTTTCACTTCATCAAAATCCTGTTGATATTCCTCTGCCAACTTTCGCACTTCGTCTTCTGTAAAGCCGACATATGGTGCGAGATTTCCGGCACTCAACATGGAGAACTCATCGAAATTATTTAGTGCCGACTGTGTCTTTTCCTTTTTAATGGGAAGGATGCCCGTCAGATAGGCCAGCTGTATATACTTTGTCGGCTCTGTTCCTTTGAACATTCCTCTGAGAAAGTTGATGTAATCATCCTGTGCCTTTTTATTGGCTGCTTCATCACGGATGAGCACATCCCACTCATCAATAATAACGATGAACTTTTTTCCTGTTACCGAATTGATGTATGCTAATGTCTCCGGTAGCGATTCAGTTTTCTCAGTTAAAATATCAGGATAGTAATCTCGAAGCTCTGCGATTATTTTCTCAGAAATATAGGAAACAACCTGTTCTGGGCCACCAGCAGGCTCAATGCACCACTGAATATCAAGATGAATTACATCATACTGATTCAGATGCTTCTTAAAATCCGCACTTTTACCGATTTCCAAATCAGCGAACATTGCTTCCGAATCACAGCCTCTACTGTAGTAAGCTGTGAGCATATTCGCTGTGATAGACTTTCCGAATCGTCTCGGACGGCTGTTGCAAATGTATCCTTGCAACGTATTTAAAACTCTATTCGTGTATTTAATGAGTCCGCTTTTGTCCACATAGATTTCAGAATTCAAAGCAACTTGAAACGCAGAATTACCCGGATTCACAAACATTCCCATATTGTAGCGCACTCCTTTCCGTGACTGTTTGATACAACTCACCTATTGTACTTTGATTTTACCATCTGACAGGGCAAATAGCAAGTTGACAGCCATGTTTTTTCTTCCTATTACAAACAAAAAAGCCCAGTCAGTCACCATTCCGATTACTTATCTCCAAGCAATCAGAACCGCAACTGACTGGGCATCTGTTGTCTTTTGTTTCAATTTTCACGCACTTATCTTGACTTCAAGGTCGCATTCTTCGATGGCTTCCCTGATTGTGTCCTCATATTTGAAGACCACCTCGATATGATCTTTGTCAAACACATAGACCATCTTAATCAAATCGGTCACCATCTTTCGTGTCAGGGTCTGCAACTCCTCAGCTGCCTTTCCCGCATCTTTCAGGAAGATTAGCTTTCCCTTGACCTCTTTCTGATGGTCTGCTATCACATCGGCATCTGCAATCTTTCTTTCCAACGCTTCTTTCTCTTCAGCTAGTTGCTCTTTTTCTTCCTTAAACTGTGCGCCGGTTATCACTCCATCTGCATATTCCTCATAGATGAGAATTCTTCTGGCATCAATCTCTTTAATGCGATTTCTATCAGTTTTCACATCATAAACTTCTTTTCGGGCAGCCATTCTTGTCAACAGGTCACTGCAGAGTTTTCCCATCTGCTGAATACTAACCAGTACGACCCGTTCTAGTTCATTATAAGGATAACTCTCCCGGCTGCATCCGCTCTTATTAACACGCCGCCATGTGCAATGCATATTATCCCCATAAGACCCATACTCAAGGTTCATAACCCTTTTACAGTGCCCGCATCGGACGACTCCTTTTAATGCATAACTGCGGTTTGTTCGGCAGTCTGCTGATGGATTGTAGCGAATCACCATCTGTGCTTTCCGAAAAGTTTCTTCATCTACAATTGCTTCATGAGAGTTTTCTGTTTTGTATCGGTCTTCATCTCGAACACCTTTGACCTGCTTACCGCCAAGAATTACGCTTTCCTTTTTTCCTTGCACCAGCGTCCCTATATAGGCTTCATTTCGTAGAATTCTCCACACCATTGATGCATTCCACAGAAGCTCTTCGTCTGGCGCAACAAGTTTCTTAGCTCCGTTCCGTCTGCCAATACTTTTCAGATACACATACGGCGTTGGGATGCCTTTTTCATTGAGGATATTGGCAATCCTCCCGGTGTCATACCCTTTCACTGCCTCTGCAAAAATGAGCCTCACTATTTCAGCACCGCTTTCATCAATTTTCCAGCCTTCCTTAAGGTCATCGCAGAAGTAACCCAGTGGAGACTTTTTTGAAGTCAGAATTCCTTTTTTCCACTTCGTCCGTCTTGCAGCCCTCGCCTTTTTCGCACAGTCCTTCACATATAGAGTGTTGATAAGGTTTTCTACTGCAATCCCAAAATCCAGGTCGTCCGTCTTTCCTGTATCGTAGCATTCATTTACTGCTATGAATCGGATACCAAGCATCGGGAAAATCTGCTCGATATAATCACCAGTTTCAATATAATTTCGTCCAAGGCGGCTCATATCTTTCACAAGAATCGTGGAGATTTTCCCTTTTCGACAATTCTCCAGAAGTTCTTGGAATGCAGGACGTTCAAAATTTGTGCCAGTATACCCATCATCCACGTATTCCTGATGCGGCAGATCAAAGTTGTCCGGATCATATCGGATTCTTGGATTGCCCCCAAGGTCAACGCTCCTGCTTTGGTATTCCTCTAAGAGCATCCTCTGGTTTTCAATGCTGTTTGATTCTTTTTTGCCGTCCTCTCCAAGGTCACCATCCGTTCTGGACAACCGGAGATAATAGGCTACCGTTTTCGGATCAGTCATTGTGTTCCTCCTCTCCGAACAGGTTTGACAACTCATCGTCAAATTTGAAATGAATTGTCACCTGTTCATTTTCATTTATCTCAATCTTATCTACCAATTGCTTTACAAGTCTTTCATCGAAAGCCAGATTATTCTCCCGTTTTCCTGCGAAATCTAAAAACCGCTGAATCTGTTCCAGCTTTCTTTTTGCCACACGGATTTCAGATTCAGTCTGGATAATCTGCGCTTCCAGATTGGCAAGCTCATCCCGGTAGTTTTCTTTCAGAAAATTGTAGTCTTCTGCGTCAATTACTTTTTCTGCATAATCCTCAAACAGCCTGTCGTTCCTTTCCTGTACTTTCTGCCTTTGAAAATTCAATTTTTGAAGCCGCCATTCTTTCTGGGACAGTATGCTGCTTTTGCCATTCTGCATCAGCTTTGTCTTTTCTGTCAGCATATGGATCATGTCGTAAATACGCTCCATGATGACCATCCGAAGTTTGTATTCTTGCATGCTGATGGGGATTTGGCATCGGTTTTTATAGTTATGATTATAATGATAAGTACACCGGAACAGGTTCATGCCGATTTTAGACCTTGTCGACCCTCTATTTCGGCTTGAGGTACTCCTTTCAACAGCGCAGACACGTCCGCAGATTCCGCAAACAACCATACCTCGGAGCGGTGTATCGCTTTCCTGCCGGACAGCTTCGGTTTCCTTTCTTTTTCTGCGCTGCACTTCTTTTCCACTCTCCATAGTTTCCTGAACCCTCTCAAAAAATGCACGATCAATAATTGGTTCATGTGTGTTCATGGTCACATACCAATCACGTTCATCCATCTTTCTGCACTTGTGCATTTTTGTTCGGGTCATCCCTGTCACCGTATCCCCACAATAGGCTCGATTTATCAAGATTCTATCAAGAGAGCTGGGTATCCACGGAAGGGCAGGATCCATTGGCGTTCCATTTGAACGGTTTCTTTGCCATTGCCTTGGGCTTGGCACCTGTAGAAAAGTAAGCCGTTTTGCAATTTCTATTTTTCCAATCCCAATGGATGTCCAGTAAAAGATCATGCGGATAATGCCTGCTGTTTCTTCATCGACCACAAGTTGGTTTTTTCCGCCTTCTGGATAACGGTACCCCAATGGTGGAGTGTTTCCCAGCCGCTCTCCCTTTTCCATAATCCCCTGTCGCACCGCTCGTATCTTTTTTGAAGTATCCTTTGCATACATAGCGTTGACCATGTTTTTTACTGGGATTGAAATACTCTCCATATCTTCCGGACGTGTGCTGTCAAAATGATCCGTGATGGCAACAAACCGAACATGAAGTTTGGGAAAAATGTTCTCAATGTAGTAACCCGCTTCCAAATAGTCACGACCGAATCTCGATAGGTCTTTGACCACAATGCACTGAATTTTACCGCTCCGCACGTCACCCATTAATCGATTCCACTCTGGGCGGTCAAATTTTGTTCCTGTCACACCATTATCCACATAGGTATTCGCAAGACTCATGTCCGGCTGACTTCTGATAAACTCCTGAACCAGCATGATTTGGGTGTTGATGCTCTCCAGTTCTTTATCTTCTACGGACAGTCTGCAATATGCGGCTGTCTGCAAGGTATTGACGTTTTTTGAAAGTGTTTGTTGCTGCTCCTGCTGTCTTCTGCTCTTTCTTGCCATTTAGTATTCCACCCATTCCTTAGGAAGCATCTGCTTCCACTCCTTTTCCAGAAGAATGACCTCCAAGTCTTTCAGACCTGTTACCAGAATTTTATCAACCGTGCTCTTTACCTGTTCAGCGGTCAGATGTTCACCCAAGTCAAGACTACAGAATCTTTCCACCCATGGGTTCTTTGGTGTGAACGCTTTCCGAATTCTCTGCTCCTGTTCCATAATCTGTATGAAACCGTCTTCCGTCAGTGAATCCTCACCATGATTCCGAACCACCGCTTCGGTTTCCCAGAAAAGACAATTTGCTTTTTCTCGCAGCACATCAAGGCTGCATTCCATCTCTACACTGCAGTCTTTCATCCTTTCTTTTGCCCTCTCTGCCAATGCTTTCTCCCTGCGGAGCATTTTCATCACATAGTCCTCTACATTATAATAAGGAAGATTATGCGCACGATTCTCCAGACTCATATAGCAGTACGGTTTCCATTCTATAAAGACTTTTTCCTTTGTTTCCGGCACTTCCATATACAATAGCCTTTTTCCTGTATCGGCATCAAAGATACGGTTGGAGAATGCATTTCCTTTTGACGCTGCCCCCTGCTTTTTTTCATGGTGCCTCTTTTTCTCTGCAAAATAGTCCTGCGCTTTTTCAAAGACTTTTCTGTCAACCAAAGGCTCGACTTTCAATGCCATCTCTTGTCCGTTGACCTTCTTCACACCCTGCCCCGTGTAGATTGGGTTTCTCAGGATCTGCCGGACAGCCCGGTATTTCCATGAATACTCCTGTTCCTTCACGCAATTCACAGCATCCAGTTTATATTTTAAAGGAACAATATGTCCTTCTTCATTCATCTGGTCTGCGATTTCAATACAGTTTTTCCCGGCTTCAAAGAGCATAAAGATCTCTTTTACAACTGGGGCAGTCACCTCATCTGGCACCAGATAACATCGATCTTCAGAAAGTTTATACCCGTATCGCACGTCTCTGCCTGTCATCGGAAGTTCGTACTGTTTCTGTCTGCACCGGGCAAGACTTTTGCTATTCGACTGGACTTTTTTCTCTTCAAAATAGGCTGCCGTTTCCTGTTCCGTCTTATCTGCACTATCAAATTCATCTTCTATGCAGGTAAAATGAATGCCAAATGGGAAAAAGGTCGCTAAAAGCACCTCGCTTGCTTGATTCAGGTTTTCTCCACAGGCATAAATGGAATCCAAAATGATTCTGTCGAACCGTCTGTCAACGCCATCCTGAATCAGCCGGCGAAAGTCGGATAGAGAATCGTAAGCATCGGTATACCGCTCTGCGATTTTTACGTCATGGCTTATTGCCCAGTTTTCAATATTCTGTTGCTGAGCAGCAGCTTCATGCCCTTCACGTGAGGTATCCCGTGTATAGCTTACAGTTCTCATTTCTCTACCTCCATCGCTGCCAGAATGTCCTTGATCTCATCTTCATAATGAAAATGCACCTCGATACGGTGTCCTTCAAAGACATCTACACGTTCCACAAGACTTACAAGCACCTCACGGGTCAGTTCCTGGATATTCGCATACTTCTTTATGGATTCCAGCCACGGTTTCAGCAGGAGTTTCTCACTTATGAGGTCGGCGCGCTTCTGCTGCAGCACTTCGATTCCATCTTCTGCAGTCTTCACTTTTTCAGAAAACCGCTGGTCCATATCCGAATACTCTTCACTGGAAAGCACTCCTTCCACATGGTCCTGATAGAGATGCGTTCTCAGGTTTCGGTATCTTGCAACTTCATCCAGCAGGACTTTGATCTGCGTATCGATTACCGTTACAGCATGACGTTTTTCAGGAAGCTGGTCTGCATTCTTCAGCACTTCCTCCACCTGTAAGAGCTTTCCGACTTTGGATTGGATTGCTTTTGTGATAGCTGTACACAGTTTCTCTTCCGAAATATTGTGGGAAGAACAGTTATGTTGATGGACAAATTCAGAGCAACGGTAATAGCAATACTGCTTACCATGCGCTTTTCCTGACTTACGGATCATGTTTTCACCACAGTCCCCACATTTCACGAAGCCAGACAGGAGATAGACTGTACTCTGCTCTGGTGCCGTCCTGGTATCTCGTTTCATGAGTTGCTGTACATACTCGAAGACCTCTCTGGAAACGATTGGCTCGTGCATACCCTCTACCCGAATCCAATCATCTTTTTCCATGCAGATATTCTTCTTGACCTTATAGTTTATCTTGCGGTATTTACCCTGCACGACAGTTCCGATATACAGTTCATTTTCCAGAATTCTGCGCACCAGTGTTGCATTCCATTCTGCCTTACTGGTTGTGTGAAATCCACTGTTATATCTCATTCCAAGGTTTCGTTTCCGCTCATAGGGTGTTTCTGCCGCAATCGAATTCAAATAATCGGCAATACCCTGTTGGTTCATGCCCTCAATTTTAAGGTGAAAAATCTGACGGACAATGTTGGCGGCTGGTTCATCTATCACAAGATGATTTCGGTTTTCCGGGTCTTTCACATACCCGTACCCTGCAAAAGAACCGATAAATGCTCCATTACTCCGTTTGAGGTCCAGCTGGGAGCGGATTTTGACAGAAATGTCACGGCAGTAAGTATCATTGATAAGGTTTTTAAATGGAATAATGATGTCATCGCTGCCGGAATCACTTTGGAAGCTGTCATAGTGATCTGTAACCGCAATAAATCGGATACCGAGGAGAGGAAATATCCTCTCCAGATAGCGTCCGGTTTCAATATAGTTTCGTCCAAGTCGTGACAGGTCTTTGACCACAATGCAGTTGATCTTGCCAGTCTTGCAATCTTCCATAAGGTTCTGAAAAGCTGGACGGTTGAAATCTGTACCGCTGTAGCCGTCATCAACGTATTCTTTTACGGCCTTCATGCCGTGTGCTTCAAGATAATCGCATATCAGATCGCGCTGGTTTGTGATAGAGTTTGATTCTGCCTTATCCCCATCCTCTCTGGAGAGGCGGAGATAGGCTGCTGTAAAATTCTTCCTTGACTTCAGTAATTCTGCCATTTTTCTGTTTTCCTCTCTTTCTTGCAGTCACATATTCCCTCTGTTTCGTGATATTATCAAGTAATGCCAGTGCAGAAAGATGGAGAATATTCCGCCTAGCTATTGGTCTATCTACACGATCACAAATTCCCGATCAGAGAGGATGGAATCAGTTATGTACCCTCACCTATTCGGTGAGGTAAAATCATACAGCCGATGGATAATCGCCAAGTTCCAATATGGAATTCAGACAGTCTGTTAAAGTCTTGCCGCTTCCTTTTGCGAAACTCATTTTGACGATCACACCGTTTGTCTTCATGATATACGGATTCTTCATCTGTCGGAGATAGCTCTTGACCCTCCCTGCTTTGGGAAGTTCCATGTCTATCACAACATCATCGATATCCGTTACGTCTGCCGGATCAACCGTCCTGACATCCACATTCGCCATTTCTTCTAATTCTTTCAGTGTCGGCAGCTTCTCTCGCATGATTGCTGTACTTTCCTTTTTCTTCTTCGTCATTTAAAGACCTCCCATGCCCGATAATCAAACCAGGGAATTCTCAGATACGGGCCGTGAAATCAAGTGAGATCCAGCCGGCACCGGATTTCAACTTACCCCAGCCTTTCGCAGAACCAGCACCAGCAGATTCCTTAACAATGGTGAATACACCCTTACCCGTGCATTGACCAGTCTTAGCATAGTTCGTACCTGGTCCCTTACGGATGTTGAGATCGTTAATGGATACACGGACTACATACGGAACAGATGCAGTTTTGGTCACAGGATAGACCGCCTTGCCGTCCGGGTCAAACACAAAGTAGCCCGGATTGGCATCTGCACACTGCTTTGCATTGTTCAGGTCGTGGAATGCACCTTTCTGGGAAGCTGCGTTCTGCCAGCTCTTACGCACACGATACCAGCCGGAAATTGTAGTGCCTTCAGAAGCCTTTGCTACATCATACTGCGTGAGATTCCAACGCTCGATGATATTGCAAAGGTTCTGCACATAGGTGAGGCTGGTGGCATAACCGCCATCCTTGATGATCTGTGCTGCCTTCTTGTAATCGGTACAGCCTGCCAGACCCTCGTAACGTTTCTTGCTGCCGTTCATCGCACCGATCAGATATGCCGCATGGTCAGCGATGGAGTCCTCGACACAAGCGTACTTACGGAAGTCAGCGGTGATTGTGACCATTGTGCCATCTGCATTCTGCTCCTGCGTTTTCTTTGTGTAGATGGACTTACCATCCCACATAGAGTTCGGCCAGCTGTTCCCGGACCGGCTTGTCTTCATACCGAAGCAGTTATTAGCGTTCTGCGCCAACTCAGATTTGCCGTAGCTGGATTCCAGAATGAACTGTGCCATCGACACACATGCAAGGATGCCACTGGTTTTCTGGTTTGCAGTAAACAGCGGACCAATCTTCGCGATAGCTTCTTCTTCGGTGAAGTTCTTCAGTTCAGTTGCCTGCGTGCCGGATGAAGATGATCCACCAAGCGATGCCGTTACTTTCGCAGCCAAATCACCCAGACGTGCATACAGCCAGTCACCGGGGCAGCTTTTGTTGGCATACCAGCGGTGAACTGTCAGCACCATCTCATCAGCCGCAGGTGCGTAGTTGATTGTCTTGTTTTTATCCCCCAACCACAAAAGTTTTTTCTTACCGTTGCGCCGACAGATATCAATGCAGAGCTTGATGAGCGAATCATACACTGCACTGTTCATAGCATAGGGAGCAGTTTTGTCGCTGGCGCACTCAATGGTGACCGCCCGCTGATCATTGGCATTGCTAGAGGAACACCAGCTGCGGTTCTTTTCTTCGACGCAGAGCGACACACGACCATCCGTGCCGATGCCATAGTTGCAGCTTGCCTGACGGCTCGTATTTGCAAAACAGCCACAGATACTTTCCGCAGAAAGCTGACCGACCACACAGTGCGGAGTGATACGGTCAATGCTATGGGTTCTCTGCCCAGAATGGTTCGGACTGAGTTTGGTATAAACAACAAGTGGACTATTGGTATAAGCCATATTACACACGCTCCTTTTATAATAGGAAAGGCCCGGATTTCTCCGAGCCTCATAGGTTAATTACAGTGTTTCATTTAGGGGATCAGCAGTTTCATGCCGACCCGGATGGCATTGGAAGTCAGGCCGTTCAGGGCACGGATATCCGCACACCGTTTGCCATCTTCGAGTTCAGCCACCGCAATCTTCCAGAGGTTATCGCCGGGGCGCACCTCATAGATTCTGCTGGCTGTGAAAGCATAGGTGTCTGCACTATTCAGGACATATGCCACGCCATCCATGGCTTCCGGGCACTTGATCTTCAGCCAACCATCGCAGAATTGAATGATCTCCACAAGAGTATTTTTCTTGTAGACTGTGATAACATCTGCGTTGATATCCGGCTTTCTGCGGATATTCATAAGGGTCTTGAGTTTGCCATAAGCAATGGTAGCAGGGACTTCCTCTGCTGTCGGAAACTCGACCTCGCTCCCATTAGACTCTGCATCTTTGTCTGCCGCCGAATCTTCCTTAGGTTGCTCCTTGATATCCGATGCTTTCTCCTCTTCCCTTGCGATAGGAACGGCCTCTTCCGGGTAGATTGCATTGCCCTCATTGTCGAACACATGGCTGCCCAGATTCTCGTCGCACTTGGCTTTCGCACTTGCCAGCAGGCGGTATGCACCAAGTTGAGAGGCTTCATCCTCCCAGTTCATGCGCACACGATAGTAACCATTGGTCAGCTTTGCAGGATAGTTTTTGATACTCATATCGTTCTCCTCGTAAAGTAAGGAGAGGCTGTTATGCCTCTTCCAACTGCTTACTCACCTTTATTTTTCTTTTCTTCTTTCAGCTGTGCCAGCATTTCCTTAAGATTGTCCGGCACCGGGAGTCCGATAACAGCTGCGTTTTCAAGGCAGCTCAGACCCTCATTTGCCAGATAGAAGAACACCACTGCGGTACGGACAGCGGAACCATTCTGTAGTACCTGCGTGTCGATGATATTGGCAATGCCAACCAACACGAAGATGCACACCTTCTTAGCGATGCCCTTGAATCCGACCTCGGAAGAAAGTTCATGCTTGGTGGCTGCCGCCAGCACTCCGGTGAAGTAGTCGCAGACCACAAACACCACCAACGCATAGAGGAAGCCGTCAAAGCCGCCGAAGAACCAGCCCAGGAAGCCACCCAGACCTGCAAACATCCATTCGATTTTGTCGATCACATTCTGCATACTGCTTTCCTTTCCGCCCACTTTGGGGCATAAAAAATGGACGGTATTTCTACCGTCCGCATATTAGGTTGTCCTTATATTATAAACACCGTATGATAGATGCCTTCACTCTATCTATCAGGAACGGTGGATAGTTTACATATAGCCATCCAGCACCTCAATCACCCTATCGGCGATTCGTTTCATGCCAAGATCACCGGGGTGAGAGGCAACTCCACTATTGGTGATGGTTTCCTTCGATCCGTCAGACTTCGTATACGTGTTGCCAATTGCACTCTGATTCTCTGCCAGCGTGGAAAGGTCACGGATATCCACAAGATCAAGTCCGAGCTTTGTACAAGCGGACTCTATCGCTGTGTAATTCTCGCCCCAGCCGTACCATGCCGCGATCCACAGGATTCTCGCTTTAGGACAATGGCTACGGAACATCGACAACATTGTATATACATCCTCTGGATACGTTGCCTTCTTTTCCTCGGTGTTTACATTATCTGAAAGCTGAATGATGATCAGATCTTCCGAGCCATCCAGTTCGGAAAGGAACCCTTCAACTGCCTGTTTCCGGCTTTCACTGGTCGTCATTCCCTCCCAGTTGCTGCCACCTTTGCGGAGTACGGTCACATCCGGATTTTTTTCTTTCAGGAATGCTTCAACGTAGTGGAAATAATCATGCTTACTATCGCTGGCCGCCATTCCATACCCAAAGCCGCAGGTCAGACTGTTTCCAAGAATCACTGCTTTTTTCGGAATGCTGCGAATCGTAGAAAGTGATCCATCTTCATTGACTGACAAAGTGAACTTTACACCGTTCGGGGAAAACAAAACGGTTTCTTTTCCACTTTCAGTTTTCATGTCATCTACTTTCTCACTCACTGATACAACTTTTTTCTGGAGGTTGTCCAGCTGCACAGGAAGCGGATTTTCTACCAGTGTATAACGCATAGGGATCATATAGGAAGTTTCAACCAACGGATGTCCGCTGTATCCCTGATTGTTTTCAAAATACCCTGTCTCCGTGCTGATCAGGTTACGGAAATCAAACTCCGGCATCCCATCAAAGACCGGGAGTTTTGCATTCCATTGGATAAAAACACCGCATCCTGCTGGGACGCTGATTTTTCGATCACCAAGCAGGAATCTATTCATACCCTCACGAACTACAATAGTAAACATTGACTTTTGCTGAAAAAGGCCATACTGATCGATATTTCCGATGAAAACGTTAAGGCCATCCTGAATCGTGGAATAAAGTTCCAGTGTTTCAAGGTACAGGCCATCGCCCTTCGCATAGTCATCAATACCTGCAATCAACGGTCGATCCAGATGCACTGCCGCCTGTTTGCTGAAATCGAACTCTCCAATATAGCCGCAGAAGCTTCTTCTCGGCACCGGAACCTGCATGGAAATACTGTGCGGAATGATAATTTTGACATCCTTAAACTGGACCGTTGCCCCCTTCACCTGACAGGGACCAATACCAAGAGCCGTCCGTCCCACATTTCTGCGGTCAATCTGGAACTGATACCTGCGGTACTTGGTCGTAAGGTCATACAAAATATCTGAACTCCGTTGCTGCTGCATACCGTTATGATAGTCATAGAGCTGTACTCGGAGTTTCATATCCTCCTTTGTTGCCCTTGCCGTGACCTCTACCAGAACTATCAGGCTATCCTGCTTCAAATAGTCCGTCAGATCCATCTGATACATAGGATTATTGCTGGAATAGACCATTCGGTAGCTCTCATCTCCATACTCGTCCTTCACAATCTCACAAATAGAATCATCCGGGGCAAATACACCAAATGGAGCGAAATCCAACACCTGTGCATCCAGAATATCCTCAGTCTTCAGGGTTTCCAAGGATTTTTCATGCACCGTGTTCTTTTTCTCCGTTTCCATTATACGGTTGGAAAGGCGAGATACCTTTTCCTGCAGAACATTGTTCTGAAATGCCTGTGCCACTCCATTCCCGGTAATGCCAACAAAAAGTCCGCCCTTACTTCTTACGGAAATCTGCTCTCCTGCATTAGGCGAATTGATATACAGCATTACATTAAGTGCAATTGGATCACCACCACTTACAAGGCACTTTTTCGTACTGTCATACTCAAGGTCAGACTGTAAGAAATTCGCAGGAACTTCATAATCACCAGAACCATCTGCAAACACATGTGTAAACAGGTTTCTTAAAATCGAACCCACTTCGCTTGCATTTTCCGAAGAAACCCGTGTACTCCAAATTCCAAGTTTAAAGGCACTCGAAGTATTTTTCACATTGCTGGTTTCAAAGCGTAACAGCATTTTTCCACCCTGCCTACACATTTCAGCATATTCCTGCGGTGTCCAGAGCGGCAAATACATAATTGTATCGCCCTCGTACCCTTCCATGCAGCGAATGGTCAACATGTCTGTATCTTCGTCATAGGAATAATCCAATTGACTTCCTACATTTATCCCTTTCAACCTGTTGTAGAATGCTTTCATTGAATAATCGGGCAGCTTCACTTTTCTTGCTGCTACCTGCTCGATTGCGTTGCCATCTCCCAGGGCTCGGAGATGCTTTCCGAGATTCTCATAGGTCGTTTCATCGCTGCCAACCCGTGCATCTACGACTTCTGCTGCATAATCATGGCTGCTGTCTGTAGACGCCTTGACATTCGCATCCAGTCGACTAGACAAAGAATCCATCCGGCTATTCAGTTCTTCTTTGCCGCTGCTGCACGATTTTTCTGCCGCAGTCATGCGGTTCATAACAACCGTCTTTGCATCATCCACCTGCGAAGTCAGCCGTTTTTCCGTGTCTTCCATCTGGAGTACCGCTTCACGAATCTGTGCGCTGTAAATACTGTACAGCATCCAGTACGTTTCATCCGAAAGACTCGTACCGGCAGGTACCGGAATGCGGCTGATGAAGCTGTTTCCTGAACTGCTATCTAAAACGATAGTCAGTTCCTCATACGCTTTGTCCTTAGCCCACACGCCACCGTGGGTCGGGACGATTCTTCTTCCAATATACTTAGCCATAGTTTTTTCCTTTCCCGGCTGCATCAGCCGTTTCCATATTCAATACAAGGGTTTCCTGTATCCGTCATTGAAAACACCAGCTTTAACCCACCTTCTGTTGTGAAGGAGAGATAGCCAGAATCCGTAACCGCACAGTGGAGCAGTTGATCCATAAACTTCTGGACTGCACTGGATTCCGACTTGTCGCTCAAACCAAGCCCGTCATCCGAAATAACTTCAATATAACCGTCATCCGTAATGCAGACCTCTTGCAGTCCTTCTCGGATTGCTTCCACAATTCCAGCATAGGTGTAAGTCGCAATTTTACCGTTGTTAATGGCTGCTCGCTCTACTTTTAGAGTAAGAGAAAAAGTACCAAGCACATTTCTTGCTGTGTCGAGCATAACAACATCCAGGGGGAACCGCCCTGCCTGGGCTGTCATAAAAGAAGTGATTGTAAAGATAATTTTCCCATTTTCGACAAAAACAAGGTCTCGGATCGTCTCGCTTGTATAATGAAAAATTGTGCCGTCTGGTCTTGTACCAGAGCATGCCACGATACAATCTTCCGGCACGGTATACTGCACGGAGTTATCGAGCAGGGTACATCGTATCTTGCGTGTATGATTATCGAACTGTTTCGCATGAACTGTAACTGGAATCTGGTCATCTGTTAGTGACAGTTCCACATCCTGATAAATGCTAGTGACCATTAAGATCCTCCTTCCTCCGCTCCATCTGTATCTTTATTACCGGTATCCGGCTCTTCTGGATTTGTTTGTGCTGGCTCATATCCTATAGTCTGCCAGTTTTCTCCATCCCACAGTTTTAGACGTAGGTTTTCCTTGTCAACCCACAGGCTGTCCTTTGCCGGTGCATCTGGAGCGGTTTCTTCGACAGGGATTTTCTGATGATATCTTTCATCCAGCGTATTTTGTAGTTGGGCAGATAAACTTGAAGCAGTGCCGTACTTTTCATCCAACTCCTCGTACAGTTCTTGCGATAGCTTCTTTGCCGTTTCATACCTCTTGTCGAGTGCTTTCTGAAGCTCAGTCGAGATTGCAGTTGCTGTCTGATACCGATCATCCAGTTCAAGTAGAAGTTTATCTGACAGTTCCGCTGCCTTTCGGTAGCGGTCGTCCAGTTCCTTTAGGGTCTGCTCCAGCAGAATTGCTGTTCTGACTGCCGTACCGTTTGCTTCCCAACCATAACTCCATGTCTTACCACCGTCTGTAGATACAAAGAAACCTGCCGAACCGTTTTTCCATGCCACTGTTGACTGTTTCAAGGAGGACGCATTAAAAGCATATCGAACTGTATCACCCTTGCTGTCAGTCACATTTTTATAATGAAGCCCAAACAATCCTGCCAGCAGGGTTCCATCATAGACCATTGTGGCTGATATTCCCCCAAGCTGCTCCCCGACTGTTGTTTCCACACGAACTGCGGTATCATAAGCGACAGATGCCGTGTTACGGATACTGTTCAACGACTCTGTTAGGGATGAGTTCCGACTGCTTACGATCGAGTTCGACAGCGTAATGCTGTTGTATCTCTCCAGCAAGCTGTCATACTCCACTTCGGTGACCTTGGAACTGACCTCGATACCAAACTTTGAAATAAACACATGGACCGTATCACAGAGGGAAACACGTTCCGCCTCTGCGATATCCTCATAGCCCGGTGTGTTCCAAAGCTGGATGAAATCAATCTTGATGTCGATTTCCGGCTCAGTCAGATTGGTCGTATCGATATAATTCTGGGCATATTCACGCAGCGCATCTTCAGTCGGCTTCTCCTGAAAGTCACTGGTGCAGTCCAGTACGGTGATCTTCTGGTACGGCACAGACTTCTTACTCATCAGCACCACCTTTTCCGGCAGCTCCATAACCTCCTGCGTTTCGCTGTTCACCCAGTACGGATGCACACCCGTGATGGTGTTCTCGATGGACTTTTCCATTTTGAAATCAGTCAGGTTCTTGCCATAGGTGATGCGTACACCTCTATCCGCGCCCCTGGCCTTATGGAACTTCACTACATATCTATCCCACTCGAATTCGCCGCCATAGGTGTCCAGTATAGAACCCGCCATACCGCCCAGACAGTTACGGAACGAGGACGGCACGCCCAGCGTAAAGGTCGCACTGGATTCCACATCTGTCCAGACATCAAACGGGCACTCGGATGCGGCATAGCTTTTCAACCCCTGCATTGCTCCTGCGCATCCGGTTTCCGAGAACGGAGAAACTGTGATGAAGTTGAGTTGATAGGAAATGTGCCGTGCCTGCACTTCCAGCTTCCCGTCAATGGGAGTTGTGATTTTGTAGATGCGGAACGGCTGGCTCTGCATGCTATCGGATGGCTTGGCGAGGATGATATTTCCCTCCTCCAGCATCTCTGCATGGATGCCATCCGCTGGACAGACCAGCTTCAGTTCATAGCTGCTGTTTCGCTTTTCGGTCACCGTACAGGACTGTGCATCCGCCAGCTTTCCGATGCCGTTGTGGTTGAACTTCGTTTCTTTGGAATCATACAAACATGGAATCACTGGCCTCACCCCCTGTCACAGCGTCCACCAGCGTGGAATGACCTCCACCGCCGTGATACCGCCTGTCCATGTGATCTGTGTCTTGCCCTCCGGCAGTTCCGGGAAATCATCTGAAAGAATCGTTTCATTGCAGAACCCGGCGGCATTGTAAGCGTTGTGCGTTTCGCAGTTGAGCAGCACATAGTCCGTGATGCTGTGGATGGTGATCTTCTCCTCGCCCACATACAACTCACCGCCCGAATCTCCGTAGACTTTGAAGATGGGCTGTGCTGGGAAAGCAAAGGGATTCTTCAATGTTGCCCTGCTCTCTAGCCGGATACTTTTCTGCCCGTCCACGCTCCACCGCTGGGGCTTACAGTTGAAAGTCAGCTCCATCTCAGCAGCTTTCTGGGCGGTAACATCAAAGGCGAGTGCATCCTTGCAGACCGCCATCCGGAAGAAATCCGGGTCATAGGTGTCCTGCAATTTCTGATATCCAATCGGCGATAATAGCCATGCCTTGACCGCTGCGGTCTTGGCTGGCAGACCGTTGAAGAAGAAAGCCTTGTACTTGATATCCACATTCTGATACCGCCGCCGTCCGGCTTTCGCCTTTTCTGTGATAATATCTCCGTTGCGGCCGGGAACCGAAGTAGTATCCACATCCGCACCCGGAGAATCATACACACCGGGGCCAGACAAATATAAAAGAAAGTCCTTACTGGACTTCCCGGCAAACGACAAATACTGTCTAGCGTATCTACCTTTAAGCTGAAACTGCGATACTGTCTGCTTTGGGGCATTGTAGCCCATACGCATCTACCTCCTACTCTTACTTGAAGACCGAATCGTCCTCGTGGATCATGCCGTTGATCTTATCTGCAACAGTCTGTGCCAGTTCGTCATCGTTCCGGGCGTTATAGCCGTTGACTGTGATATACACACCGCCAAGGTTGGTCGTCCGGGTCGTACCGCCTCCGGCCAGAGCCGCCTGTGGGAAATTCCAGCCAGAGCCATCGAAATGCGGCAGGGTCAGTTCCGGCAGGCTGAAGGAACTGATACCCTCCATACCCTGCTGTACCTTTGCTGCCATCGACTTGATCTGGCTGATCAGACCGCCCTCGCCTTTCTTGATACCACCAGAAAGCAGCTTCATGAAGTCCGGCATATAGGTGTCAGCATCTGCCAGAGGTCCTTCGTCTGGTACAGAGAAATGCAGGAACGAGCGGATACCGCTTGCCACGCTCTTGACTGCATTGCCGACCCAGCTGACACCTTTCTTGATACCTCCAGCGATACCACCAACGATATCCTTGCCCCAGTTCCACGCAGAAGACGCCACGTTCTTGATACCGCCCCAGATGGACGATGCCACATTGCCAATCGCAGATGCCGCATTGGAGATACCGTTTTTGATTGCCGACACACCCTTGGAGAACACCGAGGTGACCTTGTTCCAGATATTCGTAACACCCTCACGGAAACCATCGCAGTTTTTCCAGAGAGCGGTCAGGCCAAGACCGATGCCGCCGACCGCGGCCACCGCGATACCAGCAGGACCGGCCAGACCAGCGAGTGCTGTACCCGCCGAAGCAAGCACTCCTCCAGCAGAAGATGCAATACCAGCCAGAGCAGAACCTGCACCAGCAGCCAGACCAGATACAGTTGTTCCAACAGAGCCAAGCAGACCTGAAAGCGTCGTGCCGACTGTTCCTGCAATACCGCCCAGCGAAGAACCGATGGTCGATACGATACCAGAAAGGCTGCCGCCCAAGCCGCCGATCTTCGATACTACACCAGAAAGCAGATTTCCCAGATTCGACAGGATTCCACTGTTGTTGGAGCCAAGGCTTCCCAGCTTCGAGAGGACACCAGAGAAACCTTGTCCTAAGTTCCCCATTTGGGACACAATACCGGATATACCTTCTCCCAGGCCTCCCATCTTAGAGGTCAGTCCTGAGATCAGGTTGCCAAAGTTCGACACAATTTGACCGCCGTCTGCATTTCCTATCTTCGACAGGAAACTGCCAATATTGGACAGCAGACCCCCACCGTTCTCTGTTCCGAGGACATTGCCAAGGTTCTGCATTGTGGTTCCGAGGTTTCCGATGGTGGTTTTCATAGAGCCAAGCTTGTCCACAAGACCCGTGACCGTATTGACCATGTCACCAACCTTGCTGATACCGTTACCGAGGCTCTTTAGGAAATCCGAGTTGAAGGTATCACCAAGGCTGCGAATCGCACTTCCAAGGGAACTGGTCTGAGAACTCAGCTCACCAATGGAATTCTTCATATCTGCGAACCCCTGCTTCACCTCATCGCTCATGCTGCCAACAGCGGCTTTGGTAATTCCCTGCAGGTCAGTCCAGAACTGCTGGAACTGTGTCTTCACACCAGAAAGACCGGACATAAGCTGAGTTTGAATACTACTACCGACACTCCGTGCTGCCGAACCAATTCCACTCTGACTTCTGCTGATTGTTGTAGCAAAGCCACCGACAACAGAGTCCATCCAATCACCTAGAGAATCTACCGGAGTCGTAAAGTTGTCGCTCATAGACCCAGCCAATCCATTCACGGCTTTCACCACAACTTTGACATTCTTCTTAATACCGCTCGCCAGCAGTTTCATAAAGTCGGGCATATACTTATCGGCGTCAGATAGCGGACCCTCATCAGGAACGGAAAAGTGCATGACCGAGTGAATCTTATCAGCCACACTATTGATAGCACTGCTGACTTCACCTATTTTTGACTGAATACCGGATACGATATTGCCGATGATGTCTGCGCCCCACGAAAAAGCCTGACTTGCCAGACCCTTGATATAGGAAACCGCACTGTTGAATCCGGCCTCAATAGCAGTTCGGATATTCCCAACTGTACTACTGATACCACTGTGCATTGCATTAAATGCACTGACAGCAGCATCCTTTGCGCTGTTGCTGAGAGAAGTGACAGTAGACTTTGCTGCATTCCAGCCAGCAGAAATTGTAGACTGAATCGTAGCAACAACAGATGAAATCGCACCGCTGATGGCCGACCAGATGGAGGAAACAGTGGAGTGGATGGCAGAAAGAACAGTCGAAATGACTGTCTGAATCGCATTCCATGCCGTGCTCATCCGGGTCTGGATGTCTGTCAGCAGCGGAGACAGGAACGACACGATGGCGTTCCACACAGTCGTTACTGCAGTCTGAATCGCAGTCAGCACGGTGGAAATCGCTGTCTGGATGGCTATCCATACGGTCGAGAAAGTCGTTTGCAGTCCAGTCAAAATCGGAGTTATGAAGGCAACAATCGAATTCCAGATAGAAGTGATCTTCGTCTGGATTACGGTCAGTGCCGCACCGATCAGGATTTGAATTGCCTGCCAGATAGTTTCAAACAGGTACTTGAACGCATCCAGCAGTGGCTTGATGGTGTTGTAGATGCCGTTCCACACCGTAGTGATTGTGGTGCTGATGGCAGTCATGACCGTAGAAATTGCGGTCGATATCGCCGTCCACACAGTCGTCACCGTGGTATGGATCGTATTCAGCGCAGAAGAAACTGCCGTAGAAATGGCAGTCCAGATGGTGCTGAATGTTATCTGGATGGAGGTCAGGACAGTGGTAAAGAATCCGGACACCGCTGTAAACACAGTCGTTGCCACCGACTGGATAGCAGAAACTGTATTCGAGAAGAAACTGCTGATTCCGGTCCAGACCATCTCGAAGAAACTCTTAATGCTGCCCCAGACGGTCTGCCAGTCCGTACCGAACAGACCAAGGAACACATCCAGCGCACTCTTCAGTGCAGAAAGGGTCGTAGAGAAAATAGACTTCACGCCGTCCCAGATGCTGGAGAAGATGCCCTTTGCCGCTTCCCATGCGCCGCTCCAGTTGCCGGAGAACACATTGGAAAAAACATCGAACAGTCCGAGCAGCGTATCCAGAACCACACCAAGGATGGTGGCGATATTCTGGAAAGCTCCCTCGAACAGCGGTGCAAGCACCTGGCAGAATCCATCCCAGACTGCTTTCAACACCTCGGTGACATCCTTGAAGTCAAAGCCCAGTCCGTTGATCCGCTGTGTCAGCTGGTCGCAGAAACCTTTCACCTTGGAAACGATATCGTTCCAGATACCAGTGATTGCAGTGCGGAATTCCTCATTGGTATTCCAGAGGTTCATGAAAGCTGCCACCAGCGTACCGATGACTGCTACTACTGCTACAACTGGCGTAGAGAGACCACCCAATACAGCCCCCAGTTTACTCAACACTCCACTGGCACCGCCCACATGGGTGATGAGAAGCCGGACTCCCTTTGCAAGCGAACTGAATCCCCGCATCGCCGTGCCGACCGTCGATATGGTCTTACCCAGCACAATGAGCAGAGGACCAATAGATGCCGCCAGCAGTCCGATTTTGATGATTGTTTCTCTGGTGCTGTCGTCCATGCTGTTGAGTTTGTCCACAAGTGCCTGAACAGCCGACACAATCTTGCGGATGGTCGGCATCAAAAGGTCACCAAAAGAAATAGCCAGCTCTTCCAGCTGAGATTTCAGGATGGTGAGCTGACCATTTAAGCTGTCCTGCATGGTCTCTGCCATGCTCTCAGATGCACCATCGCAGTTTTCAATGGCACCGCTTAACTTGTCAATATCCGACTGGCTGGCATTCATCAGGGCAAGGAAGCCGGACATAGCGTTCTTGCCGACCAGCGATTCTGCATTGGCAGCCTTCTCGGATTCGGTCAAGCCAGAGAATGCCGCACGGCAATCCGTAAGGATGTCGTTCAGACTTCTCATACTGCCGTCCGCATTGCTGGTGGCAATCGTGACCTCACCGATGTTCTTACCAACAAAGGTTACTTCTCCGGCAAGGTTGTTCATAATGGAACGAAGCGAAGTACCAGCCTGTGTCGCTTTGATACCGCTGTTTGCCATAAGACCGATGGCTTCTGCGGTTTCCTCTGCCGAGAATCCGAGGGCACCGGCGATAGGCGCACAGTACTTGAACGTCTCACCCATCATGCTGACGTTGGTGTTCGCATTGGAGGAAGCAGCGGCAAGGATGTCCGCAAAATGCCCGGAATCCGAAGCTGAAAGCCCGAAAGCGGTGAGGGCATCCGTGACAATATCCGAGGTCGTGGCAAGGTCTTCACCGGATGCAGCAGCGAGGTTCATAATGCCCTCGATACCGTTCAGCATATCGGAGGTCTTCCACCCGGCCATCGCCATATATTCCATCGCGGAGGCGGCTTCGGATGCGGAGAACTTGGTCTTCGCACCCATCTCACGGGCTTTCGCACGAAGCTTGTCAAAGTCATCTCCGGTCGCTCCGGAAATAGCAGATACCTTGCTCATTTCGGCATCGAAGTCTGCTGCGGTTTTCACTGCCGCTGTACCAAGACCAGTAACAGCTGCGGTCACAGGCAGGAACTTCTTACCCACATTTTCGACTGAAGAGCCAAGGTTCTGTAACTTTTCACCTGCCTCATCGATCTTGGCAAGGGTCGCATTAGTGGTTGCCGCCTGATCCTGCAGGGATTTCAGATTCTGCTCGGTTTCTGCAATCTCGCGCTGGAGGGCATCGTACTGCTGCTGGGTGATCTCACCATTGGCAAGCTGCTCATTGGCCTGCTGTGCAGAGGTCTTTAAAGTTGTCAGCTTTTCCTTGGTGGCTTCAATGGCATCCTTAAGCATCTTCTGCTTCTGGACGACCAGTTCTGTGTTCGAGGGGTCCAGTTTGAGGAGTTTGTTGACATCCTTCAGTCCGGACTGCGTCCCCTTGATTGATTTGTTTACACCTTCCAGTGCTTTGGAGAGCTTTGTGGTATCGCCGCCGATCTCAACGGTGATGCCCTGGATTCTGGATGCCATGTGGATGACCACCTCCTTTTGGGCATATAAAAAGCCCATCTGCACAGGGCAGACAGGCTAAAAATGGGTATAAAAATACCCCGTCAGATTTCTCCAACGGGGTTCACTGTTAAATTATGATCCTGGGAAAAGGATTCTCATGTAATCTCTG